>Ga0208507_1001762_pt1 | contig 11694 bp, 9 predicted proteins | sample CryBogCBH12Aug01_FD_184626 | JGI IMG/M metagenome (GOLD analysis project Ga0208507, IMG submission 184626) | Freshwater microbial communities from Crystal Bog, Wisconsin, USA - CBH12Aug09.1 (SPAdes) (version 2) | ecosystem: Environmental > Aquatic > Freshwater > Lake | place: Crystal Bog... | reverse complement strand
CCTGTCGGCTGGCCTTGGGCAATCCCCCGGTGGAAATTTTGAAGATTGCCGCCGAGGAAAAATGCGATTTGATCGCCATGACCAGCCACGGCCACCGATTTTTCGGCGACCTCTTCCACGGCAGCACCATCACGCAAGTGCGCCATGGCGTGAACATCCCGCTCCTAATCCTGCCACCCCCCCGGCGCAAATAACCATTGGATGTTGGGCGTTCGATGTTGGTCGTTGGATGTTTCGGGCCATTCAAGCCATTCAAGGCAGCTCCGACGGAGCGCAGAGCATTGCTCTGCGAGTCCCCGTCCAAGCCAGCGATCCCCCGCCCTCCCCCAGTTCGGAGTTCCGGCCTCAGCCGGTCCCCTGCCCCCAACTTAAAACTCAAAACTCACCACTCAAAACTCTACGAATTCAAGCCATTCAAGGTATTCAAGGCAGTTGGGACTGCTTCCATTGGATGTTGGGCGTTCGATGCCTGTCCGCCGTAGCCTTGGCGAAGGTGGATTGGTTGTTGGATGTTTCCCCTAACTGTAAATATTCTTTGGATGCCGCTGCCGTCGGCAAACAGTGAACAGATAAAAATCCCGCAACTCCACCACCGCCTGCCCGGCCAGCCACAGCGGCCCGCCGGTGATTTTTTGGGCGGCGGCGGCAATCTCTTGGGAATACTTCGCGTTGCCGTTTTGCCGCACCCGTTTGGCCTTAATGCCGGAGCGCACGGCGAGCAGGGCCTTTAATTTCAACTTCCGGTGCCAAATCCAACCCTTGCCTCGCAGGGCTTCATTCATCTCCATGGTGCGCCATTCGTCCAGAATCAGCGGCTGGATGGCCGGGGCCAGGAAGGTGGTTTGATTCGAGCCATGCCAGCGGTATTGGGCCAGCGCCCGGTTTACGAAAACAATTTTCCGGCATTTCGCCCCGAGCGCGGCCCAATACATCTGGTCGCCCATGATGGGCGCATCCAGCGGAAACTGCACCGGCACCGGCTGGTAATCCGTCCGGATGAGCGTGGCGCAAAACGCCTGGTTGCCAATCTCGGCCTTGCGTTGCAAAAACACATCCCGCTCCAGCACGGTTACCGAACCATCCGGTTTGCCGGAAACGCTCAGATGAGCGTCATTTTCATCAATCCGCTCGTCCAGACACCAGCCCAGCGCCAAGCCGGCGTCACCACCGAGCGACTGCATCATCACCTCGTAAAATTCGGGCGAGATGGTGTCATCCGCATGGAGCAAATGCAAAAAACGGGTTTCAGGCGCGAGTTGCAGACAGCGGTTCAGATTGCCAAACAGGCCCAAATTGGACGGGTTCCGGATGAATTCGCAGGGCAGCCCCGCAAAGCCCCGTACGATGGCCTCCGTGCGGTCGGTGGACTGGTTGTCTATCACTACCACGCGGTCGGGCCGCCGCGTCTGGCGGGCGACGGCGGCGAGCGTCCGTTCCAGGAACGGCTCGCCATTGTAAACCGGGATGGCGGTGATGAGTTGCGATTTCACAGGCATCAGGTTAGGTGAAAAGGTGCGGGGCAGACAAGTTCTGGCTTTCTTTGCCAGCCAAGTTTGGCCAGCATATTCAGATGAACACGGCGGATATTCCAGTCTTTATCCTGTGCGGCGGCTTAGGCACGCGCATCAAGGAGGAAACCGAGTTTCGGCCCAAGCCGATGGTGCCCATTGGCGAGCATCCCATCCTCTGGCATGTGATGCAGATTTACGCGAAACACGGCTTCCGCCGGTTCGTGCTTTGCCTCGGCTTCAAGGCGGAGGTGGTAAAGGATTATTTCCGCAACTTCCACCTGCGCAATGCCGACTGCACCATCCGGCTCAAGACCAACGAGGTCACCGTGCACGAACACCAGCAAAATCTGGACTGGGAAATCACTCTGGCCTTCACCGGCGAAAAAAACATGACCGGCAGCCGCGTGGCCCAAGCTGCGCGGAAATACCTGGGCGACGCCGAACACTTCGCCGTGACCTACGGCGACGGCCTAACCGATGCGAACCTAGCGGCGGAACTGAAGCACCATCTGGCCGGAAAAAAGACCGGCACCATTCTGGGGGTGAACCCGCCATCCCGCTTCGGCGAAATCAAGGTCGAGGGCGACCAGGTGCTGGAATTTGCCGAAAAGCCTGATTTGGAGAACCATTGGATCAACGGCGGCTATTTTTTCTTTCGCCGGGAAATTCTCAAGTATCTCTCCGAAGATGAAAATTGCGTGCTCGAACGCGAACCGCTGGTGAAACTGGCGCGCGACGGCCAGTTGAATATCTTCAAACACCCCGGCTACTGGGCCTGCATGGACACCCAGCGCGACCGTGAGCAGTTGACCAAACTGGTTGAATCCGGCAACCCGCCGTGGCTGAAATAACATGACCTACGACGTCACGATCGCCGGCGGCGGCATTGTCGGGCTGGCAACCGCCTATCGGCTGCTGGAAGCCCGACCACAACTCAAAGTGTTGCTGCTGGAGAAGGAAGCCAAACTGGCACCGCATCAGACCGGCAACAACAGCGGCGTGCTGCACTCCGGCCTCTATTACAAGCCCGGCTCGGCCAAGGCGCAGTGCGCCGTGCAGGGCCTGCAACAGATGCTGGCGTTTTGCCGCACCCATGGCGTGGCCCATGACCAATGCGGCAAAATCGTCGTGGCCACCGAGCCAGAGGAACTGCCCCGGCTGGAAAGCCTCTGGGAGCGGGGCAATGCCAACGGTCTGCAAGGCTTGCGCAAGTTGAACGCCGCGGAAATCAAGGAAATCGAACCCCACGCCGCCGGTCTGGCCGCCATCCAAGTGCCGCAGGAAGGCATCGTGGATTATCCGGCCGTCTGCGAAAAGCTCGGGGAGCTCATCCGCCAAGCCGGCGGCGAAATCAAGCTGAACACACGCTTTGAAAAAGCCGAGCCGGATGCGGGCGGCTGGACAGTGAAAACCTCTGCTGGAGATTTTTCCACCCGCTTTGTGGTTACCTGCGGCGGTTTGCATGCCGACCGCCTCGTCCGGACTTCCGGCCAGCGGCCCACGGCTCAAATCGTCCCCTTCCGGGGGGAATACTATAAGATAAAAAAGGCGCGCCAAAATCTGGTGCGCCACCTGATTTATCCCGTTCCCGACCCGAAGTTTCCGTTTCTGGGCGTCCATTTCACCCGGCTCATCCACGGCGGCATCGAGGCCGGGCCGAACGCCGTGCTCGCCTTTGCCCGGGAAGGCTACAAGTGGACAGATGTGAATGTGCGCGACCTGGCCGAATCGCTGACCTTTCCCGGTCTCTGGAAGTTTCTCGCCAAATATCCGAGCATGTGCGGCTACGAAATCCGCCGTTCGCTGTCCCGGGCGGAGTTCACGCGTTCGCTCCAGAAACTGGTGCCGGACATCCGCGCGGAAGACTTGGAACCCGGCGGTGCCGGGGTGCGCGCCCAGGCCATGTTGCCGGACGGCAAGCTCGTCGAGGATTTTCATTTTGAAGAGGCACGCGGAATCCTGCATGTGGTCAATGCGCCGTCACCCGCCGCCACGGCTTCGCTGGCCATCGGCCTAAAGATTTCGGAAAAGGTTTTGACCCAGTTGCGCTAGTTCTGCAAAAATGGACAGATGAAAATCCTCGTTACGGGTCACCGGGGCTATATCGGGCCCCATCTGGTCAAACTGCTACAATCAGCCGGCCACCATGTGACCGGTGTGGACATTGGCTATTTTGACCATTGCAGTTGGGAACCTTTGCCGGTCGCTGACCGCGAAATCACGGCCGATTTCCGCTCACTGACCGAGCGCGATTTGGAAGGCTACGACGCCATCTGCCATCTGGCCGCCATTTCCAACGACCCCATGGGGGATTTGGACGAAAAACTCACCTACGAAACCAACCGCGACGGCTCCATTGAACTCGCGCGGCGGGCCAAAAAGGCCGGGGTGCCCCGCTATCTGTTTTCCGGCAGTTGCTCCGTCTATGGCAAGGGGGAAACCCTGGATTTGGACGAAACCGCCAAGTTCAACCCCGTTTCCGCCTACGCCGTTTCCAAGGTGGAAACCGAGCGCCAGGTCGGGCCGCTGGCGGACGCCAACTTTTCCCCCGCGTTTCTCCGCAACTCCACCGCCTACGGCTATTCGCCCAACCTGCGCATTGACCTCGTGGCGAACAATCTGCTGGCCTGCGCCATCGCCCGCGGCGACATCCGCATCATGAGCGACGGTTCCCCGTGGCGCCCGCTGGTGCATTGCCATGACATCGCCCGCGCTTTCGTGCTGTTTGCCGAAGCCCCCCGCGAAAAAATTCACAACCAGGCCGTCAACATCGGTGCCAACGAGCAAAACTACCAGGTGCGCGATGTCGGCAACGCCGTGGCCCACCTGGTGCCGTCCGCCAAGATCGTCTACACCGGCGAGGTCGGCCCCGACCCGCGCAATTACCGCGTGAAGTTTGACAAACTCACCACACTCTTCCCGGAATTCCGCCTGAAATATAATTTGCAGACCGGGTTGGAGGAATTGCTGGCCAAATATCAGGAACACCAGTTCAGCCTCAAGGATTTTGAAGGCGAACAGTTTGTGCGGCTCCGCTCGCTCAAAAAGAAACTCACTGCCGCCCAATAATTCCACCCCGATCTCGTTTTGACCGATGAATGCCGCCGAATTAAAAGCTGAAATCCTCCGCCTGACCCGGGAATTCTCCCGTCAGGCCCACGGAGCCAACCGCCCGGGCTATGCGCCGGACGAAACCCGCAAATTTGTGCCGGGGGAAACCACCGTGCCCTATGCCGGCCGCGTGTTCACCGAGGATGAAGTGGAAGCGGCCGTCTCGTCCACCTTGGATTTCTGGCTCACCCTGGGCAAGGAAGGCGAAAGTTTTGAGAAAAAACTGGCCACCTTTCTGGGGGTCAAATCGAGCATTCTCTGCAACTCCGGCTCCTCGGCCAATCTGCTGGCCGTCTCCGCGCTTTCCAGCCCGCGCTTGGGCAACCGTCGGCTCAAGCATGGCGATGAAGTCATCACCGTGGCGGCCGGTTTTCCCACCACGGTTGCGCCCATCATTCAGAACGGTTTTGTACCGGTCTTTATTGATAACGACCCCGTCACGCTCAACGCCCGCGTGGAACAGTTGGAGGAAGCCTACCGCGAAGGCGTGACCAAGGCCGTCTGCATGGCCCACACGCTGGGCAACCCGTTCAATCTCTCCGTGGTCACGGAATTCTGCCGCAAGCACAACCTCTGGCTCATTGAAGACAACTGCGATGCCCTGGGCTGCACCTACGACGGCAAATATACCGGCACGTTTGGCGATATCTCCACGCAGTCCTTTTACCCGCCCCACCACCTGACCCTCGGCGAAGGCGGCGCGGTCAACGTCACCGAAAGCCTCAAACTCCGGGCCATTGTGGAAAGTTTCCGCGACTGGGGCCGCGATTGCTGGTGCGCCAGCGGCGTGGACAACACCTGCGGCAAACGCTACGACTGGCAGCTCGGCGACCTGCCCAAGGGCTACGACCACAAATTCATCTATTCGCACTTTGGCTACAACCTCAAGCCGCTGGACATCCAGGCGGCCATCGGCCGCGTGCAAATGGAGAAGCTGCCGCAGTTCATTCAGGCGCGTATTGACAACTGGGAATACCTTCGGCGCGGTCTGGCCCCCTGCTCCGAGCACCTCGATTTCATGCTGCCCACCCACGCCACCGGCTGGACACCGGCAGGCTTTACCTGGGACGCCTCCGGTCACCAGACCGTTTGCTCTTGGTTTGGCTTCATGCTGCGGGTCAAGCCGTCCGCGCCGTTCAAGAAATTTGACCTGGCCCGGCACCTCGAAGTGAAAAAAATCGGCAATCGCATGCTCTTCGGCGGCAATCTCGTGCGCCAGCCCGTGATTGGCCAGCTCAAGCAGGATCGGCCGGAAGCGTTCCGCGTGGTCAGCGATCTCGCCGGTGCGGATCAAATCATGAACGAGGCGTTTTTCATCGGTACCTATCCCGGCCTGACCCGGCCGATGCTGGATTACATGGTGGAAACCATCACCGGTTTTGTGAAGAAGTTCTGACCCATGGAATTCCTCCCCACTGAACTGCCCGGGGTGCAAATTCTCCGGCCGCGCGTGTTCTCAGATTTGCGCGGCGGGTTTGTTAAGACCTTTCATGCCCCCACCTTTGCGGCGGCCGGACTGGGGGACTTTGCTCCGCAGGAGGAATTCTTTTCCACCTCGCACCGGAATGTCATCCGGGGCATGCATTTTCAACTGCCGCCGCACACCCAAGCCCGGCTGGTGGGATGTCTGACTGGGGCCATCCTGGATGTGGTATTGGATTTGCGCAAAGGCGCGGCCACCTATGGCAAGCTCATCGCCCGCGAGTTGACCGCCGCCAACCGCGAAATGATTTTCATCCCCGAAGGCTTTGCGCATGGGTTCCTCTCCCTGGCAGATGACACGCTGGTATATTATCTCGCGAGCCGCCCGCATTCGCCCCCGCAGGATACCGGGCTTGCCTGGAATTCCTTCGATTTCGACTGGCCAGTGACTAATCCCATCCTGTCCGACCGGGATAAAAACTTTCCGGCCTTCCAGACTTTCACCTCGCCGTTCTAAGCTGGTATGAAAATCCTGTTCACGGGGGCCAGTTCGTTCACCGGGTTTTGGTTTGTCCGGGCGCTGGCCGCCGCCGGACATGAGGTGATTTGCCCCATCACCCGGCCACTGGCCAGTTACACCGATGTCCGCCGCCAACGGTTGGAAAGACTACAACAATCCTGCCGCTTGGTCCCCGGGGCTTCGTTCGGCTCGGATACTTTTTTGCAGCTTGCCGCCAGCGAACCGTTTGACCAACTCTGCCATCATGCGGCCGATGTGACGAATTACAAAAGCCCGGACTTCAACGCCCAGGCGGCGCTAGCCAACAACACCCGCAATCTGCCCGCCGTGCTGGCCGCGTTGTCGGCTGGCGGCCTTAAGTCCGTGGTGCTCACCGGCACATTCTTTGAGGCGGATGAAGGGCGGGGCACCTTGCCGCTGGTTTCATTCTCCCCTTACAGCCAGTCCAAGACCCTGACGTGGGAACGCTTTCGGGAAGAGTGTGGCATCCGCGCCCTGCCGCTCGGAAAATTTGTCATCCCCAATCCCGTCGGCCCATTCGAGGAACCCCGTTTTACCGCCTTTCTGATGAACAACTGGAAGGCTGGCCGCCCGGCGGAAGTCAAAACCCCCGACTACGTGCGCGACAATATCCACGTGGATTTGCTGGCGGCGGTGTATGCCCAGTTTGTCGCACAAGTGGCCAGGCTGAAGGTCGGCACCATCAAGATCAATCCCAGCGGCTACGTGGAGTCCCAGGGCGACTTCGCCCAGCGCGTGGCTCGTGAAGTAAAAAACCGGCGGGGCTGGAACTGCGAACTAATTCTGGCCAAACAGGAAAGTTTCACCGAGCCATTGGAACGCACCAACACCGAACCCGCCGCCGTGCGCGTGCCGGGATGGAATGAGGCTCAGGCGTGGGACGCGTTTGCAGAGTATTACCTAAAATAACCCAACCAACAGCGTTGGGGAGTACGCGTCCCTAGGTTCGGTAGGTGCGCCCTCGCGCCGAACTTCCGGCGCGATCAATCGCCATCGAACTTGGCTGGTTCGGCACACCCAGGTTTTCCCCAAGGTGCAGCGCGGAACGCAAGCCTTAGGTGAGGTGGCGGTAATACTATCCGACCAGTAGGGCCGGAACCCTTTTGCCTCAGTGTATTGCACTGCTAGATTTGGGAGTGACCGGATGCGCCCAAACCGAGTTGCGAGTCCATTATTCGCTTGTGGTTAGAAACTGACTGTGCAAAGGTTCGTTAAACAAATTCTGCTTTCAAATCAAAGCAGATTTATCAAAGGAAACATGAACTTGAAATGCTATCGCACGCGTGTTTTGCTTCAATGGCTTTATGGATGCTGGCGTCATGTTCTAATGACCTGCGTTCTGCTGTTTTCTGCGGCCAAGTTGGTAGCCAGTGACTCGCTCTATTTTAACGGTGCCACCAACTATATGCAGTTTTCAGGTTCTTTCGCTACAGGGGCATCAGCATTCACATTGGAGTTTTGGTTCAAGCCAGATTCATATCAGAATTCTACAATTTATAGTTTTAATGGACGGAACTACACGGAACTTCCTTATCAGAGCCTAGAGCTAAATATTTCTGGCAGCTCTGTATCTTTCACCCCGCAACTCGTTGGTGGATATTCAGAACCTACTGTAACTACCGGCTCAATATATGCTGGTCAGTGGCAGCACATGGCAATTGTTCAAGATGAATATTACAATGGATATTTGTTTTGCACGTATAGTTTAGTATACATAAATGGATTTCTGGCCTATTCGAATGGAATTATTAATAATATTCCAAAAGATATTTTATGGGGAAATGGGTATAAATCAACTGACGCTCCAGGTTTTACCTTTTATCTAGGTGGCGACTGCCAATCATTCGGAAGTTGGTATAAAGGTGCGATTGGCGAATTGCGCACGTGGGGTTATGCACGATCTCAAGCAGAAATTCAGACGAACATGTTTCAAGTCCTTAACCCAACAAACGAGCTTGGCCTGACTGGCTATTGGAGGTTCAACGAAGGCTCTGGCAACATTGTTCATGATCTTGTGGGGGGGAACGACGGCACAATTTACGGTGCAACCTGGGACTCCGATGTCCCGGGACAGGCGCTGCAACCGCCCAGCATCATTCAATCTCCCACCAACCAGACCGTGTTCAGCGGGGCATTAAATATCAGTTTTAACGTGGGTGTGTCTGGCAGCCCGCCATTTCTTTATCAATGGATGCTGAATGGCACCAATCTGAACAGTTCAAATTACGTCGGGGCCACATCCAGTTCGCTATCAATTCAAAAGGCCGGCGTCGCAGATTTGGGGGCTTATTCGGTGATGGTTTCCAACGTGGTCGGTTCCGCAACCAGCAGCAATGCCACCCTCAACATGTATCCGTTCCTCCAGTCACCCTTTAATGGAGCGTTGGCCATCTGGGGGAAAGATGCCGCGTTGACCGTCGGCCCGGCCGGAACCGGGCCATTCAGCTACCAGTGGTTTGAAAACGGTTCACCCATCAGTAGCGCAACCAACCAGACACTTTCCCTGCCAAGCATTCAATTTGCCAATGCCGGTTTGTATTCCGTGGTTGTGTCCAGTCCGTATGGAAGTGTCACGAATTCACCCGCCCAAGTTGTGGTCAATCCAGCCGGTGTGTCCTTGGGGGTATATAGCGGCATCCTGATTGACGGGGTGGTAGGGTATACTTACAGCGTTCAAATGACGGCCAGTCTGTCCGAAACCAATACTTGGATTACCCTTACCAATCTGACGTTGCAACAAACACCGCAACTCTGGGTGGATACCAGCACCAACATATACCACAATTCACAGCGGTATTATCGGGTGGTGCCGCCCCAATAATGTTTCTGGGGGGGGCGGAAACTTGCTGCTGACTAGCCTGTTCTGGCGGCGGGGGCACCGCCTTCACCCTGTCTGCGACGAGGGCGTCGCAGCTACACCGTCCCCAGAACCCAGACGCCAGAACCCAGCCCCAATCTTACTCCCACTCGATGGTGCCAGGCGGCTTGCTGGTGATGTCGAAGACGCAGCGGTTGACGCCCTTGACCTCGTTGATGATGCGGCTGGCGAGTTTTTCCAGCAGGTCGTAGGGCAGCTTCACCCAGTCGGCGGTCATGCCGTCCTGGGATTCCACGGCGCGGATGGCGATGGTGTATTCGTAGGTGCGTTCGTCGCCCATCACGCCCACACTGCGCACGGGGAGCAGCACGGCAAAGCTCTGCCAAATTTTGTAGTAGAGGCCGCTGGCCTTCATTTCCTCGACGACGATGGCGTCGGCGTTGCGCAAAATTTCGCAGCGGGCGGGGGTGACTTCGCCCAGGATACGCACGGCCAGGCCGGGGCCGGGGAAGGGCTGGCGCCAGACGATTTCCTTGGGCAGGCCGAGTTCCTCGCCGAGCAGGCGGACTTCATCCTTGAACAGGCGTTTGAGCGGCTCGATGAGCTTGAACTTCATGTTCTTCGGCAGGCCGCCGACATTATGATGGCTCTTGATGAGCGCGGCGGGGTTGCCGGCGATGGGCACGGATTCAATGATGTCAGGATAGAGCGTGCCCTGCGCCAGAAACTTCGCCTGGCCGGCGCGCTTGGTGGCGGCGGCAAAAACCTCGATGAATGTTTTGCCGATGATCTTGCGCTTGCGCTCCGGGTCGGTCACGCCCTTGAGTTTGGAGAGGAACAGCTTGCCGACGTCCTCGTATTGCAGCTTCAGCTTGAAATGTTTGCCAAAGACGTCGCGCACCACGTCGGCCTCTTTGGCGCGCAGCACGCCGTTGTTGACGAAGATGCAGGTGAGTTGGTCGCCGATGGCCTTGTGGATGAGGGCGGCGGCCACGCTGGAATCCACGCCGCCGCTGAGGCCGAGGATGACGTGTTCGGTGCCGACTTCGCGGCGGATTTCCTCGACGGCCTGGTCAATGTAATTACGCATGGTCCAGTGCCGGCCGCAACCGCAGACGCCGTGAACGAAATTGGTGAGGATTTCCTTGCCGCGCGGCGTGTGAACCACCTCGGGATGGAACTGGAGGCCGAAGAATTTTTTCTCACGGTTTTCAATCGCGGCAAACTCGGAGTTTTCCGTGACGGCCACGGGTTTGAAGCCGTTGGGGATTTTGGTGAGTTTGTCGCCGTGCGAGTTCCAGACCTGGAGGCTGGCGGGCAGTTTGCTGAACAGGGCGCAGGACTTGTCTTTGATGCTCAGGGTGCCCTTGCCGTATTCGCGCTTCTGGCCCTTCTCCACCTTGCCGCCGTTGAACTGGGCGAGCAGTTGGACCCCGTAGCAGATGCCGAGAATGGGCACGCCGAGCTGGAAGATGACCGGATCGGGCAGCGGCGCCTTGGGGGCATACACGGAGGAGGGGCCGCCGGAAAGAATGAGGCCGCTGGGCTTGAGCGCGGCGATTTCGGCGGCGGGCGTGTCGAAGCGCAGGATGGTGGAATACACGTTGCATTCGCGGACGCGCCGGGCAATGACCTGCGTGTATTGCGAGCCGAAATCAAGAATGACAATTTGTTCGTTCATGGCCTAATAATTTTCCAAGTGCTGCCGACTGACTCCCCCCATTGTTCAGACTGGCACGGCCGCCGTCCAGCCGTTTGCGCCGAATTTTGATTTAAATTCTTCCGTCAGCCGCTCCGCCGCCGCGAGGTTTTCCGCGAGGGCAAAGGTGGTGGAGCCGCTGCCGGACATGAGCGCAGCCAGCGCGCCGCGTTCCCGCAGAAATTCCTGAAACAATCCCAGCACGGGAAATTTGTCGAAAGCCGGCGCCTCCAGCGAGTTGTAAAATTCGGCGGTGGCTCCGGCCAGGTCGCCGGCTTGGAGGCGGGTCACCAGTTTGCCGGCACGTCCAGGCGTGCCGTGGAGAGCCGCCGGAAACCGCGCGAGGTTCTGGTAGGCCCAGGGCGTGGAAATGCCAAAACCGGGATGGCAGAGGAAAAAGGCGCGGCCTTGCAAGGCGGCCAGGGGTTCGAGAGGTTGGACGATTTCGCCGCGGCCGGTGGCCAGCGCCGGGCGGTCATGCAGGAAAAATGGGATGTCCGAGCCGAGCGCGGCGGCGAGGGCGTGAAGTTTTTCCGGCGACAGTGGCGCACCGAACAGTTCGTTCAGGGCCAGGAAGGTGACGGCCGCGTTG
>Ga0208507_1001761_pt1 | contig 11701 bp, 13 predicted proteins | sample CryBogCBH12Aug01_FD_184626 | JGI IMG/M metagenome (GOLD analysis project Ga0208507, IMG submission 184626) | Freshwater microbial communities from Crystal Bog, Wisconsin, USA - CBH12Aug09.1 (SPAdes) (version 2) | ecosystem: Environmental > Aquatic > Freshwater > Lake | place: Crystal Bog... | reverse complement strand
GCACTTTTCAACCGCCGTTTACAGGTTGGCTAGGTGCGGTGGGGATACGGCGGCGGCCGGAGTGTGTCGGGAAACCCGCGCTGTGCAGCCACCGCCGGGTGGATGGACTTTGCCGGCGGCGGTGGGAGTTGTGCCGCTACGTGCCGGCAGCGGCGATTGGCGATGACGTTTTTCCGACCGCAGTGGTGCTGTCGTGCATTGGTGAGCTTAAACAGATGTTGTTCTGGCAGGCGGATGAAATCGCCCGTTTACGGCGCGATCACGAAAAACATGACCGCAATCTTCAGGCGGTGGCAAAAAATCAATTTGAGCTGCTCAAAGAAAACGAGGAACTGCGCCGTTTGAACAAGGAGGGGTATTTTAATTTTGCCGTCCGGGTGAAGGGCGAAGATTTCCTGGCGTTTGCGGTGATCATGGCGCTGGGCAACCGCAAGGTGGCGGCGGAGCACCTGAACATTCCGGCCCGGACACTTTACAGCCGCGTGAGTCACTGGATGAAACGCGGCAAGGATTATCAACTGATGTGCCGATATATGGATTGGCGCAAACGCAGTTCACGCCATCTCAAGGTGGATCTCAATCCATCACTGCAAACCGGCGAGTCCGAAGGTCAGCCGGAAAATCCCGACACCATGGGCGATGTGTTGACGGAAATTCAGGCGGCAGCCGATAACAAAAGTTATCCGGCGCTGCTGTCGGATATTTTACAGGCTTTGGAACGGCAGAATGCCGGCAATTGGCAGAGCGTTCGCGCGGAATTGATAGAAATTATCAAAGCCGAGCTTTGCTGATTGGTAAATTTTTCATCTTGCTGCATCTGAGACTGGTCATTCGCCACCGAACTCCCTAACCAAGATTATTGGTTTTTCGTTTTTTCTGCGCCGGTTTACTGGAGCAGGCTTCGCAACTTTCTTCGCAACTTTTTAAATAGTTGCAATTAATTCCCCCACAAGGGTTAGCGTTCGCGCTAACCCTCTTTTTTTACCTTTTTTCGCAACTTTCGCGACTTCTGCCAGGCGGTGCGAGCCACATGGGCCAGCCAGTTGACTCCACCGCAATTGCAAAACGGCATCATGAAACCTCAGGCCAAATCCGATCCCGGTCGCTCCGCCGACGACCTGCTGACGCAGGAACAGGCGGCGGCGAAGCTAAATGTGACGGTGCGCACGCTGGTGCGTCTCCAAAACGAGGGCGTCGTTCCGTTCGTGCTTTTGGGCAAGTCAGTTCGTTTTTACTGGCCGTCGGTCATTTCCCATCTGACCACCAAATTCACCGTCTGCCGCTCCCTGCGGAGGGCCACCGGGTCGCACGAGCCAATTTTGCGGCCGAGCAATAAAGGAGGGCAGCCATGAACTCGCGCACGAAGGGAAAAGTTGGTGAGCGCGAATTTGCGGCCCTATTGCGCGCGCATGGGTTTGATGCGCGTCGTGGTCAGCAATTCTCCGGTTCTCCCGATTCTCCCGACGTGGTGAGCGCCGCGCTCGACTGGCTGCATATCGAAGTTAAGCGCGTTCAACACCTCAATCTGGCCGAAGCCTGCTCCCAGGCCAAACGCGATGCCAGCGGCAAGCCGTGGATTGTGGCGCATCGCAAGAATCGCGGGCCGTGGTTTATCACGCTGGATTCGGACGCGCTTTACGAAGTGCTTCGCCAGTCGCTTACACACTTTAATCTCTGGCCGTTTGCCGGCCCCCGTTTCATCACGCTGGATGCGGAACTGTTTTTCCAGTTCCTCCGCGAAATCCAGCGCAAGCGGTTCAACGACGATTTCGGTTACGTCCTGCCGCCCAACGAAGCCACACGCATCAACACCCCGGACCTCACTTTCAAGGGCGGCGCTCAGGGGACTGATCGCCCTAACAACAAAGCAATTTCGAGCCCGAACGGTGGCAGCACCACTGGCGCGGGTTTGGAGCAACAACAACAAAACACTGAAACCAAAAGTGCGGTCACAGACCGCACACTACAACAACAGAAACAACAAACATTATGAAAATCGCAAATCCTAACTCCCGCTTTGAACCCTGCCCAGAATTCACCGGTCGCGCGGTCATCGTGGATGTCACCCCGCTCCGCAAGGAGCAAAGCCAGTTCGGCGAACAGGAAGTGTTTCGCGTCGTTTTCGAGGTGGACATGGAAAAGCCAGATGGCAGCCGTTTCTGCGTCTGGTCGCGCCGGATGACGCCGACGCTCGGCGAGAAATCCAATCTCCGCAAATTCATCCGTGGTCTCTACGGCCGCGATCTGACCAAGCCGGAGCTGGCCAATTACGACACCGAGGTGCTCGTCGGCATGGGGGCGCAACTGGTGGTCGTTCACGAACACAAGGATGGCGAGACCTACGCCAACATCGCGGCTTGCACGCCGGACAAGAGCGGCAATCCGCTGAAACCCACCGGCAAATATGTGCGCTTGAAAGATCGTCCGCCGAATGACGGCGCAGGCGGGCAGGCAGCGCCTGCGGGCAATGGCGGCTATCGCCGCGTGCAATCGAACGCGGATGCCAGTGGTGACTTGCTCGCCACCAAGATTCACGTCGGCAAATGCACGGGCCTCGAGGTCCGTGACCTCTCGCCGGAACAGGTCGGGGCGCTGATTCAGAATTGGCTCCCCACGGCGAAGGCGAATGCCAAGCCGACCGCCGATGACAAGCGGCTGATCGCCGCCCTGGAACATTGGCAGACCACCCAAGCTGCGTCGCCGGAAAACGATGACGTGCCGTATTGAGCGGTCATGAACTCACCGAAACCGCATGGAGGGACGCATGTCGTCCCTCCATGCAAACCAAAAGAATTATTATGCAGACCATTGTATTTGACGTGGAAACCGGGCCTTTGGCGGAAAGCGAGTTATCAGCGCTACTCCCACCGTTCGACCCGGCGGAAGTTAAAACGGGCAATTTGAAAGATCCCGCGAAGATTGCGGAGAAGATTGCCGAGGCCGAGGCGAATCATCGCCGCGACTTCATCGAGCGCGCAGCACTCGACCCGCTCACGGGGCGAGTCATCGCCATCGGGATGCTCGATCTGGAGACGGATAAATTCTTCATCATCGGTCACGATGATGAAGCCCGGACGCTCAACGAGTTCTGGGAAGCAGCGCGCGGCGACATGGGTCGAATCAATCCCCTGATTGGTTTCAACATTTGTAACTTCGACCTGCCGTTTCTTTATCGCCGGTCGTGGAAGCATCGTATCGCGGTGCCGTTTGGCATCCGGCGCGGACGTTACTGGGGCGACCAGGTGGTTGATTTGCGCGATGCGTGGCAGCTCGGCGACCGGCAGGCCAGAGGTTCTCTGGACTCAATTGCGCGCCACCTCGGGGTGGGCGCGAAGAATGGCGATGGCAAAGCCTTCGCGGAACTGTGGCAGACAAACCGCCCGCAGGCGGAAGCGTATCTGCGCAACGACATCGAACTCACCGCCAAGGTTGCGGATGCCCTCGGCATCGTGGTTTAAGGGAAAAAATATGAAACGCAAGATCGACAAACTTTGGTTCCGACTGCTTGGAATTATTCATCGCTGGACGATTCGTCGCGCGCAAGCGCATTGCCGGCGTGAGAAGGAACGCCGCTTTCGTCGCCTGATGTCATGGCAAAACTATCACCTCAACTAAGGGGAGAGCTGGAATGAATGCCAATCAATCATCGGCGGCGCTCTGCCGAGGTGCCGCTACCAACACAGGTCCGCTCACGGCGCACAGCCGTGGGGGAGGCAACTGGGACTGCGTCCGGCAGATGCAAATGTATCGTCGCCGGCCGGATGTCCTGGCCGCCGCCCTCCGCGACATGGGTATTAACGAAAGCGGTGACGAAGTCACCGACGATCCGTGCGAGCCGCACGGGTCATCATCCAACAACTGAAATGAAAATCATTGCAGACACATTGCCGGGCATCACGATGCCCGACGCCGAATATGAGGCGCTGACTAACGCGGTGCTGACCCCGGAAAATCTTTTCCACGCGGCGGCACAGGCCGGCCGGAATTGTTTTCTCACCGGCGCGGGCGGCACGGGCAAAAGCACGCAACTGCGGGCTTTCATTGCCGAGGTCCTAGCGGACCGCCACCACCCGCGCCGCGTGGATGTCACCGCGCCGACCGGCGTGGCCGCGCTCAACGTGGGCGGCATGACCATCCACCGTTTCACCGGCATGATGCTGGGGCCGGAACCGGGCCAGCCGTTCGCGGAGTATTTCGATCATCTCAACCGAGATCCGCGCCGCTCCATCCGCAAAGGATTTCAACGGGTGCGCGACTGCGAGGTGCTGGTGATCGATGAGATTTCCATGCTGCCGGGCCGGCAACTGGATTTCGTGGACTTCCTGTTCAAGCGCCTGCGCGGTTGCGACCAGCCGTTCGGCGGCTGTCAGGTCATCGTCACTGGCGATTTCCTCCAGTTACCACCCGTGCGGAAAAGTGAGGCGGAGCCTTACGATTGGGCCTTCCAATCCCGCGCCTGGCAGGCAGCAGGATTCCGCACGTTCCTGCTCGAAAAAGTCCGGCGGCAAGATGAACCGGCGTTCGTCCGCGCGCTGGCGGATTTCCGTGTGGGCCGCGTGTGGGGCGACACGGCACGCATTCTACAGTCGCGGGTGCGAAGCAATCCGCCGTCCACCATGCCGCGCCTGTTCACACACAACGTGCAGGTGGACAAGTGGAATGCGTTTCAACTGGGCGAACTGCCGGGGGAGGAAATGATTTTCACAGCAATCGAGTCGGGGCCGGAAGCGCACTTGGATTACCTGAAAAAGAATCTGCTCACGCCGGCAATCCTGCAACTCAAGCCGGGTGCGCTGGTGATGTTCACGGTGAACCTCAACGTGAAGGAGCGGCGCGAACCGGTGTTCGTCAACGGGCAGATCGGAAAGGTGGAGCGGCTCGATTCCGCAAATGTCTGGGTGCGGACCGTGGGCGACGAATTGATTCCGGTGGAGCGGTTCAACTGGATGTATGACCCGCGTGATCCCGCCACCGCTGTCTTCAGCCAGTTTCCGCTGCGGCTCGCGTGGGCGATGACGATTCACAAGGCGCAAGGGTTGACGCTGGACTCGGCTTACCTTGACATCCGCGCCGCGCGCGAGCCGGGACAGGCGTATGTGGCCGTGTCGCGGGTGCGAACTTTGGCCGGGCTGCAATTCAAGGATTGGTTCAAGGGCGTCCATGTGTCGCCTGAGGCCATCGAGTTTTATCAAGGTCTGAACTAACTATGACCGCACTGGAAAAAATCGAATCGCTGCTGGGCGCCGGCACGTTTTTTGTGCCGTGTGAATGGGGCACGAAGAAGCCGCTGGTCACCTATACCGAACGGCCTTTCGCGGCCACCAAGTCCGACGCCTACCGCGCGGTGCTGAATCAGCCGCAGGTGAACCTAGCCGTTTATCTCGGTAAGGCGTCGGGTGGTTTGTGCGCGATTGATTTCGACGCCGATGAAGATCTGGCGGCGTTTCTCACGCTCAATCCGACGCTGGCGGTGACGATGCGCTCGCGCGGCAGGCGCGGCGGCATGGTCTGGTTGCGCGTCGAGGGGGAATACCCCGAGAGCTGCAACCCAGAGCACAAACATTTCGAATGGCGCGCTGACCAGCGGCTTTCGACCATTCACGGCCGGCATCCGAAGGGTATGGATTATACGCTCACCGTCGAGGCCGTGCCGATGACGGTGGCGTTTGCCGACATCGTCTGGCCCGAAGATTGGGAACTCCCCTGGATGCGTGGTGATGACACCACGCTGCGCAAACTTTATGGCGAGCCGTTCTACACCAACGACCGGGGTGCGCTCACCGGGATCAATGAGGCTTACTGGGCGGGAATGCACGCGGCGGAAAATGAGGTTCTTTACGAGCCGGACGAGGAGGTTTTTTATCAGTATTCCGCCGAGAGCGGGCTTTACGAAATCGAATCCGCCGACGTGGTGCGGAAAAAGATTTCCGCCCGGATGCTGGAGGCATCCCGGCAGTCGAACACGTTCGATCTGCAAAAGAAACGCTCGAACACGACGCTGAACAACGTGGCGTCCCACCTGCGCGGTATTGTGGAACGGCGCGGCGTTTTCTCTGAGAAACGCCGGTTCATCCATCTCGCCAACGGCGTGATGGTGTTCGCCGACGGCAAGGCGGAGCTGCGGTCGTTTTCGCCGGACTTCAAATCGCGCAACCGCTCGCCCATTGCGTTTGACGAAAACGCGACCTGCGAACGGTTCCTGAACGAACTGGTCCGCCCCGCTGTGCATCCCGAAGATGTCGAGCTGCTGCAGAAGTTCGCCGGCATGTATCTGCTCGGCTACAACCCGGCCCAGCGCTTTCTGATTCTCGACGGCGAAGCCGGTCGCGGCAAAACGCAGTTCGCCAATGTCATGCAGGGCATCGTGGGCATGGCCAACGTGACCCAGCTCCGCACCAAACACCTGGCTGAACGCTTTGAACTCTACCGCTACCTCAAGAAAACGCTGCTGGTGGGCGTGGATGTGGAAGCGGATTTTTTGAGCACGAAGGGCGCGGCAGTGATGAAGGGACTCGTCGGCGGCGACTGGTTCGACTCCGAACAAAAAGGCGGCACCGGCAGCTTTCAGTTGCAGGGTAATTTCAACGTGTTGATCACGTCGAACGCGCGCCTGCGCGTCCGGTTGCAAGGTGACGTGGGCGCCTGGCGCCGCCGCATCAACATCGTGCGCTACGAAGCGCCGCCACCACCAAAAATCATCTATGACTTCGGCACCTACCTTGTGCGAACCGAGGGCAGCGGCATCTTGAACTGGGCGCTCATGGGCGCACAGAAAGTGCTCAACGAAATTCCAGAAGCCGGCGGGGATTTCGTGATGACCGACCGCCAGCGCGGGATTGTGGATTCGTTGCTGGCCGAAAGCGACAGCCTACGGAATTTCCTCAAGGACCGGGTGCTGGCTGATACCGAGGGGGATCTGACGGTCACCGAAATCGTCGAGGCCTACGCGACTTATTGTCCCGAGCGCAATTGGCACGCGCTGCCCATAACCGAGGTTCAACGCCAGCTCGAGGGCCTCATGCTGGAGTTGTTCGGCGTGAGCAAATGCCACGGCGTTGACCGTGGCGAGAAACCCCAGCGCGGTTTCCGGGGCGTAAAATTCCGCGACGAAGCCTACGACTAATATGAGCCTGAATCTGCAGAAACTCGAAAAGGTGCGTGAGCTGGCCGGCGGCATTGTTCAAGCGCGTTGCCCCGCCTGTGCCGAAGGCGGCAATGACCGCACCGGCAATCATCTGCGCATTCAGCCCGACGGCCGGTTCGGTTGCTGTGTCCACCCGAAGGACGGCGACCACCGGAAACGGATTTTTGCGTTGGCCGGCGTGCGGGAGCGTCAGGCCATACATGTCGCCGTTGCCGGACCGTCAGTGGCCAAAATTATACAGCCCGACGTTTTGGGACGCTTGGGACGGGTGTTTTCAACTCCCAACGAACTCACCGCACCTAATATTACTACTGTTGGGACGTTTGGGACGACCCAAAACCTTTATATGTGTGAGAAGAATATTCATTTATGTAAAGACTATCCAAGTGGTGTCCTAAACGTCCCAGAATTACCACTTGGGTTGGACTGCAATCCACCCGTCCCAAGCGTCCCAAAGGCGGAAGTTCCAACAGACTCGCAAATAGCTGTTCCAAGTGTCCCGCTGGCGAAGTCGCCTGAACCGCTGTCTCACGCGGGGGAAAAGCTCCCTTACCTGACGCCGGGTGGAACGCTCGTGATCCCGTTCGATTCGCCGGAGCGTTATCACTGGTGGAAACCGGATGGCGTGCGGATGACCGTCGCCGAAACCATGGAAGAAGTGCGAGCCGCACTTGCCAACAAGAAAAGATGAATCTATGCCGTTAATTTTTGAGCAACAACCTAGGGAAAGCGCCCGGGCCTATGCCGCTTTCAAAACTTACCTCGACCTAGGGCCGCAGCGCTCGCTGGCCGAGGTTGCACAGAAGTTGCACAAGAGTGTGACGATGCTGGGGCGTTGGTCGGCTAAGTTTGATTGGTCGGCGCGGGTGCAGGCGCACACGGCGCATCTGGCGGAACTGGAGCGCGTCGCCATTCAGGGGGTGGCGATGGAAAAAGCGGTGGAGTGGCACCAGACGCATGAGGCCATCCGGCGCGAAGCGTGGCAGGAGGCGGAAAAGACCATCGCGATGGTGCGCAAAGCGCGGGAGGAGTGGGAAAAGAAGGGCCGGATTCCCGGCTGGGAAGGCATGGCGCGGATGTTGGAACTGGCGTTCAAGCTGAAACAGATCGCCTCCGGGATGCCGACCGAAATCAAGGAGGTCAACACGAACCTCCACGCGACAATTGATGTGGATTGGGAAATTGCCATCCGCAAAGCCTACCCGGTGGTCCTCCCGGACGGGCACCAGCAGGCGAAGCCTGCACCCACCATTGTGGATGCGGAGGAAGTAAAACCAACAGAGAACAAAGTATGAATGAACGTGATGTGTTTGTGAGCGCCGCCGTGGCGGCGGGCTGTCCGGAGGATCAGGTTCGCCGGTTTGTCACCGCACGCACCTGGTTACAGGCACGGCAACTGGCCGCGTCCGCTGCCGCGCGGTTGTGCGATTTGCCCGACGGGCCGACGGCCATCGGCTACGGCGGCGCGCGCGGTGGCGGCAAGTCGCACTGGATGCTGGCGCAACTCGGGGCCGATGACTGCATGCGCGTCCCCGGCCTAAAATGTTTGCTCCTGCGCCGCGTGGGCAAATCGAATCTGGAAGCCTTTGAGGATTTGCGGCGGCGGCTGTTTACGCGGCTGCCGCATGAGTTCTCGGCGTTCCGGGGGATCCTGACGTTTGCGAATGGTTCACGCATCATCGCCGGCCATTTTCAAAACGAAAAAGACATCGACGCGTATCTCGGCCTGGAATACGACGTGATTGCCGTGGAGGAAGCCACGACGCTCACCAGCCGGAAATTCCAGGATATTTCCACCTGCTGCCGCACGTCGAAATCGAACTGGCGCCCGCGCATTTATTCGACCACGAATCCCGGCGGCGTCGGGCATTCGTGGTATCGACTGAAGTTCGTTCTCCCGATGTTGGAAAAACGGGAAACCGAAACGCGCTTTATCGCGGCGCGCGTGACCGACAACCGGTGGAACAATCCGGAATATGTTCGCGTGCTGGAAAATCTCTCCGGCTGGCAGAAGCGGGCTTGGCTGGACGGCAACTGGGACATCGCTGCCGGGCAGTATTTCACAACGCTCCGCCGCGACGTTCACGTTCTCGACTCCGTGCCGGAGGGGCCAATGTTCGATGAAAATCGCGCGGTGGAATGGTTCGCGGCGATGGACTACGGGTTTCGTGAAGGGCGAAAGACCGAACCGAACAGCAGAGCACAAAAAAAAGACTATGAAAACGAATACAAACAAAAAACAAGTCAAGGCTCAGAGCCGTCCCGAACAGTTGAGCACGAACACTGAAAAACGGGCAAAGATTGATTTCCAAAAGCGGTTTGCGAACCGCGCTTTGAACACCGAAAAATTGCTGGCATTGCTGCGAAGCGAGACGCCGAAGTTTTTTGAACTGGCGCAGGTTGTCGGCAAGTGGGTTTGGATTCAGTTTGCCGATAAGCAGCCGTCCGAAGTCACCCGCGTTTTGGCCGAGCTTGGCTTTCATTGGAACAACACCCGCCAAGCGTGGCAGCACCCTTGCGGCACTATCACCGACGAACGCGCCGACTATGACCCGCGCAAGCGTTATGGCATCACCCCCGCCGCTCAATTCCAAGTGGCTTGAAAGGAGAACGCGCCATGAATACCACTTCAATTTTACCCGGCTTGGAATACATCGTGAAACCGTTTAAGTTTCCGGCCAGCCCCTATGAATACAAGGTGACGGCGTTGCGCGAATGTCCGACGCCGGAAAACTTGCAGCAGTGCGACACGCCCGACCGCGCCGCCGATTATTGGCGGATGCACATTGCGACCCACCCACATTTTAACCCCGACTGTGAATGTCTCGCCGTTTTGCTTTTGAACACGCGCAAGAAGGTCAAAGGGCATCACATCGTTTCAATCGGCACGATGGACACGATTTTAGTCCATCCCCGCGAGGTTTTCCGCGTGGCGATTATGACCGCCGCCAGTGCGTTGATTGTCATGCACAACCACCCCAGCGGCGAAAGCAGCCCCAGCGAAAGCGGAGCCACCAGCCTTCCCCCGTGGGAGTAGTCTTCAGAGGCCATTCCCTTCGTCCTGGCCTGCGGGTGGCGTCAGATTAACCCGCCTAGGCCAACGGCCTGGCCGAGCCTTCCGGCTTCTTCTCATAATCTTCCAAAGACGGAATTTTCATCAGTGCCCGTTTCGCGTAGGCGCGATGCACGGCTTTGCTGTTGTGTCCCAAAGCCTCCTGCGCGAAGCGCTCGGGCATTCCGCATGTCTTGGCGCGTTCCGCCCAGGCGTAGCGGTAGCTATGGAGCGTCACGCCTTTAATGCCAAGCTGCCGGCAGCGCTGGCCAAACTCAGTGGCCCGGTCCCCAGCCCGGACGGTGGACAGATAAGGGAACAATGGACCCTCGGCGGGCAGGTCCTTGAACACATTCAAAGCCTCCGCGCCCAAGTGAACCAGGACGGGCACGCCGGATTTTTTGCGGGTGAAGCTGACCGTGTAGTTGGTCCAGTCCACGTCCTCGCCTTTCAAGCTGGCAATGTCACCCTGACTGGCCCCCAAGTGCCAGCAAAGCTGATAAAGGGTTTTTCGCTCCGGGTTCACCTCGGCGGCGATGATCTGTTGGTGTTCCTCAAGCGTGATGGCGCGTTTTTCCTTGAATTTCACTTTCGGCCATTGGCGTTTGGGCAGGATTGACCACGGCAGCCAGTTCATGTCCAGGGCGAAATTGTGAATCCGGCGCAAGTAAACATTGGTCGAGACGCTGCCCGCGTGTAGCACTTTCAGGAAATGCGCGGATTGGGTTTCGAGCATGGGCAGGTCGCGGATGATGTCGAATGCCTTGTCCTTCATCGCCGTCACGTGCCGGTGGTGCGTGTTGCCGGTCTTGGTCTTGGTTAACTCGTCCATTGCCGTCTGCCAGGTGCGCTTGGCCACTTCCGGGTCGGTAGCCGTCAAATACGTCCGGGCGATTTGCAGATTAAGGACGGGCTGCCGGTGGGCTTCGTTCTTGGAATGGAGAATGGCAAGCGCCTCGGCTTCGTTTTTCGTGCGTAGGCTGTGCTGCTTGCGCGTCACGGTGTCCTCGCTGTAAAAAACGCCCGCCCGGTTAAACATGATGAATCTCGTTTTCATAACTGATTTCTCTGATCGAGAAACCAGTCCGGTTTCATCCGCGTTTATGAACGCGAGTTTTGGCGAGTTTCAGCAAATACTGGCAAATTCTGGCGAATAGTGGAAACACCCGCCGGTTTACTGACAGTTTCACTGACAGTGGCCATTCCGCCCGGCGTAACTCCTTTATTTTCCGCACGATGCGGATGGAGGCGAGGGTCGGAATCGAACCGACGATGAGGCTTTTGCAGAGCCCTGCCTTACCACTTGGCTACCCCGCCATGGGGAATTAACAGATTAAATTTCTTTTGCCTTTCGCGCAAGTTCATTTCACCTCAAACGCCGTAGCTCAACTCTTTTCTTCGTTTCCAAATATCAGTAGGAGCGAATATCCCAATGGGTGTGATGATGCCAGTGATCAAATCTGCCGGGGTCACATCAAAACCCGGATTGCGGGCGTCGCTGGTCG
>Ga0208507_1001759_pt1 | contig 11703 bp, 9 predicted proteins | sample CryBogCBH12Aug01_FD_184626 | JGI IMG/M metagenome (GOLD analysis project Ga0208507, IMG submission 184626) | Freshwater microbial communities from Crystal Bog, Wisconsin, USA - CBH12Aug09.1 (SPAdes) (version 2) | ecosystem: Environmental > Aquatic > Freshwater > Lake | place: Crystal Bog... | reverse complement strand
TGATCTGGTGCAGCGCGACGGTGAAAATTATCGCGTGCATGGCCGCTGCCGCGACGCGCTGCGCTGGCGCGACGGGCGGCGCGTGACGACGCTCGAAGTTGACCGCTGTTTTGAAGGCGTTTCCGGCATTGCACATTATCAGCTTCGGCAGGCGGAAGATGGCGTGTGCGATTTGCAATACATTTCCGATACGCCGCCGGTTGCTGCGGGTGATTTGCATCGGCTGACCGCGCGCCTCGCAAACCTGCTTGGCTGCAAAAATGAAATCTGCGCCAGCGCTGTGGGCAAGCTCCCGCCGCAAACTTCCGGCAAATTTCGGCTGACCTGCCGCGCTGAAACGTGAATCCGTCCACCGACAATCCGCCGTTGGAAGTCCGCGACAAGTGGATTCAGAAATTTCTCGCCCATCTCGCGACGGATCGCGGCGCTTCGGTCTACACGCAAAGAAATTACCGGCAGGCGCTGACGGAAATTGCGGGCTGGCAAATCCAGAGCCTAAAGCCTGAAGTCCAAAGTCCAAAGTCCGCGCCGGCGATTGCCTGGGAAAAATTAACGCGCGACGACTTCCGCGCCTTCGTGCGCTTTCTTGGCCGGAACAATTTGAGCCGGGCGGCGGTGCAGCTCCGGTTTTCCGCGCTGCGGACATTTTACAAATTTCTGATGCGGCACGGCGTCGTCGAGACCATGCCGATCAAAAACCTTTCGCTGCCGAAGCTGGAAAAGCGGCTGCCGCGTTTTTTGACAAAGTCGCAAATGGAGGATTTGCTCGCCGCGCCGGCGAAGCTGCTCGCAACCCAAAAACAAAAAAAAGGCGCGGGGCGGCCGCTTTCGGCGGAGGTTTGTGCGCGCGATGTCGCGGTGCTGGAAACGATTTACTCATGCGGTTTGCGCATCAGCGAGCTGTGTGGTTTGCGCGTGGAGGACATTGATTTCAACGAGCAGATTGTGCGTGTTCGCGGCAAGGGAAAAAAAGAACGCCTCGTGCCGGTGGGTGCGCCGGCCTTGGAGTCAATTCATAATTATTGGAACGTGCTGTTGGAACCGCCGGTGGGCGTGCAGCCGGTTTTTCGCGCGGACACGCGCAAGGCGGCACCGCTGTCGCCGTTGCAACTGTCGCGGCGGCTGAAAAATTATCTCATCATCGCCGGGCTTGATCCGAGCCTGACGCCGCACAAATTGCGTCACAGCTACGCCACGCATTTGCTCGATGCGGGCGCGGATTTGCGCAGCGTGCAGGAACTGCTGGGCCACGCGCATCTGATCACGACACAGGTTTACACGCACGTCACGACGGAGCGCTTGAAAAAAGCCTACGACGCGGCGCATCCGCGGGCGTGAAGCGGGTCGGCTGGGGAAGGGTCTGGCAATTTCTGCTAAACGATTTGATTTGAGTTTCTGCGCGTCCGGCGCAAAATAAAATTAAGGAATTTTTTTCCGCAATTAAAAATGAAAGTGAATTTTCCATTTCGTCCGAAGTTGTTGGACACGCTGAAGAATTATTCAGTGCAGAATTTTGCCGCCGACCTAACCGCTGGCATCATTGTCGGCATCGTGGCGCTGCCGTTGTCGCTGGCGCTGGCCATCGCGTCGGGCTTGAAGCCGGAAGTGGGTTTGTTCACGGCGATTGTCGGCGGGTTGCTGGTTTCGCTGCTGGGCGGTTCGCGTGTGCAAATTGGCGGGCCGGCGGGCGCGTTCGTGCCGCTGCTCGCGCCGATTGTGGTGATGATGGGGCCGGAAGGCCGCGCGTTTGGGCCGGAAGGACTGGTGGTTTGCGCAATGATGGCGGGCGTGATTTTGTTTGTGCTGGGCGCGAGCAAACTCGGCACGATGATCAAATACATTCCCTTCCCGGTGGTGACGGGATTTACCAGCGGCATCGCGGTGATTATCATGAGCACGCAGATTCATGATTTTTTCGGGCTGCAACAAAAACTGCCGTCGGATTTCATCGGCAAAATTCATGAGCTGGCAAAAGATTTTCAACCAAACTGGCCGACGGTTTTGCTGGCGACCATTTCAACGCTGGTCATTTGGTTCTGGCCGAAAAAACTGGGACAGCGCGTGCCGGGTTCCATTGTCGTCATCGTGGTGGCGTCGGTGGTGGCGGTGGTTTTTCATTTTCAGGAACAGTTCGGCATCCAGACTTTAGGTTCAGCGTTTGGTGAAATGCCGCGCAGTCTGCCGATGCCGCACTGGCCGGCGCTGACGTTTCACGAATGGCGCGCACTGCTGCCGGCGGCGATGACGGTGGCGGTTCTGGGCGCGATCGAGTCGTTGCTGTCGGCGGTGGTGGCGGACGGCATGATTGACGACCGGCATGATTCCAATCAGGAATTGATGGGGCAGGGCATCGCAAACTTTGTGGTGGGAATTTTCGGCGGAATGCCAACAACCGGCGTGATTGCGCGCACGGCGACCAATGTGCGCAGCGGCGGGCGCACGCCGGTGGCCGGAATAATTCATGCGCTGACGGTGCTGGGGATTTTGCTCGTGGCGGCACCGTATGCAAAAAATATTCCGCTGGCGGCGTTAAGCGCGGTGCTGGTGGTCGTGTCTTTGCGCATGGGCGAATGGCATCAGTTCGTGCGCCTGAATCGCTGGCCGAAAAGCGACGTGATGATTTTTCTGTGCGCGTTCACGCTGACGGTGGCGCTGGATTTGCCGACGGCGGTGGGCGCGTCGCTGATTCTCGCGTCGGCGCTGATGGTGAAACGGTTGGCGGAGACGGCGCAGGTGGAACCGGATGCGGGCGTGACCCAAGGCGATTCACCGGGCCAGCAGACGGCGGGAAAAAATATTCCGAACGGCGTGGTGGTGTTCCGCGTGTTCGGCGCGTTCTTTTTCGGCGCGGCGGACAAGCTGGAAACTTCCTTGCGCGACGCGGGGCAGTTGCCGGAGGTTTTGGTTTTGCGGATGCGCGATGTGCTGGCATTGGATGCGACAGGATTAGAAGCGCTGGAGGATTTGCATGAAAAGCTTCGGCGCGACCGGAAGGCTTTGATATTGTGCGGGCCACATTCGCAGCCGCTGTTTGCGCTGACGCGAGCCGGGTTTTTGGATGAAATCGGCATGGAAAATGTCTGTGGCGACATGGACGCTTCGTTGGTTCGAGCGCGGGAGCTGCTCGACCAAAAGAAAAATAAAAAAATTATTGACACCCAGCCCACAGTTACCTAACTTGCGCCAGTCAGAGCCGTAAAATTCAAATAACCGAAGCCCTCTCAATTTCGGAAGAAAGTCGAGAGGGTTGGTTTTTTGTCGCTTTACGAATCGGGTTTGAACATAATTTTTGGATGCCCATGTAGCTCAGTTGGTAGAGCACGTCCTTGGTAAGGACGAGGTCATCAGTTCGATCCTGATCATGGGCTCCATTAAAAAATAAAACGCAGCAACCGAGACAAGCAACACAATACATCACATGGCCAAAGAGCAATTTCAAAGAACGAAACCGCACGTCAACGTCGGCACCATCGGTCACGTTGACCACGGCAAATCCACCTTGACCGCCGCCATCGTCGCGGTGCAGCACCGCAAAGGTCTCGCGCCGGCGATTGACTACGCGACGATCACCAAAGGCGGAACCGTCCGTGACGAAACGAAGACCGTGACAATCGCGGTGTCGCACGTCGAATACGAATCTCCCAAGCGCCATTACGCGCACGTTGACTGTCCCGGCCACGCGGACTATGTGAAGAACATGATCACGGGTGCCGCGCAGATGGACGGTGCGATTCTCGTGGTGAGCGCCGCTGACGGCCCGATGCCGCAGACGCGCGAACACATTTTGCTCGCCCGCCAGGTCGGTGTGCCGAGCATCATCGTCTGCTTGAACAAGGTTGACTTGGCTGACGCCGACTTGCTCGAACTCATCGAAATGGAAATTCGTGAATTGCTCACGAAGTATGGTTTCCCGGGTGACACGACGCCCATTATCCGCGCCTCCGCCACGGCGGCTCTTGCGGGCAAGCCGGAAGGTGAAGCGCAAATTGCCGCTTTGCTCGAAGCGTTGGATACGTTCATTCCTGACCCGACCCGCGAAATCGACAAGCCGTTTTTGATGTGCGTCGAAGACGTGTTCACCATTGAAGGTCGTGGCACGGTCGTGACTGGTCGCGTGGAGCGCGGCATCCTCAAAAAGATGGAAGAAGTTGAAATCGTCGGCTTGAAAGACACGCGCAAGACGGTTGCGACCGACATCGAAATGTTCCGCAAGCTGCTTGATTCTGCGAGCGCCGGCGACAACGTCGGTGTGTTGCTCCGTGGCACGACGAAAGACGAAGTGGAACGCGGCATGGTTTTGGCCAAGCCCGGCTCCATCAAGCCGCACACCAAGTTCAAGGGCGAAGTTTACGTCTTGACCAAGGATGAAGGTGGCCGTCACACGCCGTTCTTCACGAACTACCGTCCGCAATTTTACTTCCGCACCTCCGATGTTACCGGCACGCTCACGCTGCCGGCGGGCATCGAAATGGTGATGCCGGGCGACAACGTCTCGGTGGAAATCGAATTGCAGAAGTCGGTCGCGATGGAAAAAGGTCTCAAGTTCGCAATCCGCGAAGGTGGCCGCACCATCGGTTCCGGCATCGTGGTCGAAGTCGTCGCTTAATTGCGAATTTAGTTTCGGGAGCGCGGAGTTTGAACCTCCGTGCTCCCTTTTTGTCCGAAGATTCGGCGGTGTTTTGGACGGTTACGGCAGTAGCTCAATTGGTAGAGTAGTGGTCTCCAAAACCATTGGTTGCAGGTTCAAGTCCTGCCTGCCGTGCCAGTCTGCTAGATGGAGAGGTGGCAGAGTGGTCTATCGCGGCGGTCTTGAAAACCGCTTTAGGCGAAAGCCTAACGGGGGTTCGAATCCCTCCCTCTCCGCCAGTTTTGCGAGGCAAAACGGGTGAGTCAAGCGGCGACGGTTTTGAGCCGTGAATGCGGGTAGAAGTAGAAAGATTTTTTGTGAGCAACTGGACACATATTTTAATTTGGGCGGCAGTCATCGGTGCGCTGTTCGGCTACCTTTGGTGGCAGGGACAGGTGCAGCGTTTGGCGGCCTACGTCGCGGAAACGCGCGAGGAACTCAAGAAGTGCGCTTGGCCGAGCTGGGAAGAACTGAAAGGTTCCACCGCGCTGATCATCATCATGGTGGCGCTGCTTGGCGGTTTTGTGGTGGTGGTGGATGCGGCTCTATTCAAAACCTCGTTTCATCCGTTGGTGCAGGCTGCCGCGATTGTAGCGGTGGTGGTGGTGCTCAACTTCAAGTCCACGCGTCAATAATTTTAATTTCATGCGCAACCAGTGGTTCATCATCCAGACGCTTTCCGGCCAGGAAAACAAGGTCAAAGACAGCATTGAAAAACGCGTCAAGACCGAGGAAATGCAGGACTTCGTCAAGGAAGTCATGGTGCCGATTGAAAAGGTCGTCGAGGTTCGCAACCAGAAGAAGACCGTGTCCAACCGCAAGCTGTGGCCGGGTTATGTTTTTGTGGACATGATTTTGCTCGACGACGAGAACCGCATCATCGAGAAGCCGTGGTATTTCATCAAGGAAACGCAGGGCGTCATCGGCTTTTTGAGCGATCCGCCGCAGCCGACGCCGACGGAAGAAGTGGACGCCATCAAGGTGCAAATTTCCGCATCGGAAGAAACGGAAAAACCGAAGGTGAATTTTGCGGTCGGCGAAACGGTGAAGATTAACAACGGGCCGTTCCTGAATTTCAGCGGCGTGATTGAGGAAATTGATCCGGAACGCGGCAAGCTGAAAGTCACAGTAAATATTTTTGGACGCAATACGCCGGTGGAACTGGAATACTGGCAAGTCGAAAAAGCTTAATAGAATTTTATGGCAAAGAAAATTACAGGACAAATCAAGTTGCAGATTCCGGCCGGTCAGGCCAATCCCGCGCCGCCCGTCGGCCCCGCGCTCGGTCAGCACGGCGTGAACATCATGGGGTTCTGCAAGGAATTTAACGCCGCGACCAAGAACGACGCCGGCCTGATCATTCCCGTGGTCATCACGGTGTATCAGGACAAGTCGTTCACGTTCATCACCAAGTCGCCGCCCGCGTCCGTGCTGCTCAAAAAAGCCGCCGGCATCACCGCTGGCTCGAAGACGCCGAACAAGGACAAGGTCGGCAAGGTCACGCGCAAACAGATTTTGGAAATCATCAAGATGAAATCCAAAGATCTCCATGCCAACTCGGAAGAGGCGGCGGTTCGCCTGATTTCGGGCACCGCGCGCAGCATGGGAATTGAAGTTGTCGGTTAACTGAAACAAACAATCGCGGGAGGGTCAAAAGCCCGTTTGCACCGCACCAACATAAATGCCCAGCAAAAGATACAAGAAGGCGCTTGAAGTGGTTGACGGCAAGAAAGCCTATCCGCTCAAGGAAGCCGTTGGCGTGCTCGCCAAATTCCCCAAGGCCAAATTCAACGAAACCATTGACCTCGCGTTTCGCCTCGGCGTTGACCCGAAGCAGTCCGACCAGATGGTTCGCGGCACGGTTCCGTTGCCCCACGGCAGCGGCAAAGTCGTGCGCGTTTTGGTTTTCGCCAAAGGCAACGCAGCGGACGCGGCGAAAGCTGCCGGCGCGGAAAACGTTGGCTTTGAAGACATGATCGCCAAATGCGTTGGCGGCTGGACTGATTTTGATGTCGCGATTGCGACGCCCGAAGCGATGGTGGAAGTTCGTAAACTCGGCAAAGTTCTCGGACCGCGTGGCCTCATGCCGAATCCGAAAACCGGCACTGTCACCGACGACACGGCGAAGGCTGTGAAAGAAGTGAAAGCCGGTCGCGTCGAGTTCAAGGTGGACAAAGCCGCCAATGTTCACGTCATCGTGGGCAAGGCTTCGTTCAAACCGGAAGAAATCGAAGAAAACGCTCGCGCTGTTATCGAGGCCGTGGCCAAAGCCCGTCCGAACAGCATCAAGGGTGCTTACATCAATTCCTGCACGCTCTCGGCGACGATGAGTCCGCCCGTGCGTGTTGACATCCGTGAATTTGTAGCCAACTAAAAGGATTTACCATGCGTGCTGAAAAAAAATTATTGACGGGTGAATATGTCGCCCGGTTGAACGCCTCGCCGTTTTTTATCGTCGTCGGCTATCAAGGTTTGAAGGTCGCGCACCTCTCCGAGTTGCGTAAACGTCTGACGCTCGCGGGTGCGGAGATTCACGTTGTCAAAAACACCGTGTTTAACGTCGCCGCCAAGGAAGCGGGCATCGGCGAGTTAAACGGCAGTCTCGCCGGACAAATCGCGGTTGTGACCGGCAAGAAGGACATTTTCGTCGCCGCCAAGGTGCTGAAAAATTTCGCGGCAGAGTTCGACAAGCTGAAACTCAAGTTCGGCTTTTTGGACAACAAGCGCGTCGAACCGGCCACGCTCATGGCGTATGCCGATTTGCCGAGCCTGGAAGTGCTGCGGGCAAAATTGCTCGGGCTGTTCAACACACCTGGAACGCAGATCGCGGCGGTCATCAAGGCCAAAGCGGAAAAGGTGGAACAACCGGCTTAACCAATTTTGATTTGGAATTTCAAATTTCAAATCAGAAAAACAAACAAGAAACAATAACGTAAATCGTCGGTTTGCAAGCCGTGAACTGAAAATTGCCGGGGCACCGGCAGACGACGAGACGACAACATAGAAAGCAAAAGTAATATTATGGCAGACCTCGCAAACATCGTAGAAGAATTGAGCAAGTTGACGGTTATCGAAGCCGCCGACCTCGTGAAACAACTGGAAACCAAATGGGGCGTATCCGCCGCTGCATCCGTCGCGGTCGCTGCCGGTGGTGCTGCTGCTGGTGCCGCCGCTCCCGCAGCGGAAGCCAAAGATACGTTTGATGTGATCCTCGCCTCGGTTCCGGCCGACAAGAAGATTTCCGTCATCAAGGCGGTTCGTGAAGTGAAGGCCGGTCTGGGTCTCGCCGAAGCGAAAGCTTTGGTTGAGGGCGCGCCGAAGACCTTGCTCGAGGGTGCCAACAAGGCTGATTCCGACGCCGCCAAGAAGAAGCTCGAAGAAGCTGGCGCGAAAGTCGAAGTCAAGTAAGTTGCCCGGTTTCGGGGCGACGGCAAGCTGCCGTCGCCCCATTTTATCCCCGCGAAAGGCGGGACTCATTGACAATTTTAGTTTGGTAGAACAATTCGGTTGCCGGTTGGCAAGCTGGTCGTTTAAGACGACGGGCTTGCCTTGTGTCGTTAAGTGAAAATCGGTGCGGCGTGTGCCGTGCCTAACAGAAAATAAAAAATGCCATCGCGATCCACAGAACGTATCAACTTCGGAAAAATCAAGGAAATCGTCATTCCGCCGAACATGATCGAGTTGCAGACGAACTCCTATGCGGAATTTTTGCAGGCGGATCTGACTTCGGCCAAGCGCCAGAAGCACGTCGGCCTGGAATCGGTTTTCCGCGAAGTATTTCCCATCCAGAGCTACGACGGCAAGGTCGTGCTCGACTACGCTTCTTACGAGATCGGTGCACCGAAAGTGGACTGGCTGGAATGTCTCCGCGAAGGCACCACCTATGGCGCGCCGCTGTATGTCACTTTTCTGTTGAAGGACGAGGGCAAGAGCGCCAAGGAAGAAAAAGTTTTCATGGGTGAACTCCCGCTGATGACGCCACAAGGCACGTTCTGCATCAACGGTGCCGAGCGCGTGGTTGTCTCGCAGTTGCACCGTTCGCCGGGCATCGCGTTTGAGGCGACCCAGCATCCGAACGGCAAAATGCTCCACAGCTTTCGCGTCATTCCTGATCGCGGTTCCTGGTATGAGGCGATGTTTGACACGAGCGATTTGCTCTACGTTTATCTCGACCGCAAAAAACGCCGCCGTAAATTTTTGACGACGACGTTCTTTCGCGCGCTGTCGTTCCTCGATCACGAGGAAAAAGAAAAAGGCAGCAAGTCGAAGGAAGATCCCGGTCTGCTGCGTGGCACGGACGAGGAAATCTTGAAGTTGTTCTACACCATCGAGGAATTGACGGTGAAGGAAGCGGAGAAGATTGAAGATTTACAGAATCGCGTGCTCGTGAACGACGTCGCGGACGAGGAAAAAGGCCTCGTCGTGGCGCGCGCTTTTGAGCCGCTCTCGAAGGCTGTCGTCAAGCAGATTGGCGAACTCGGCATCACCAAAATCAAGGTCGTGGACACCTCGGTGGACGAGGGCAACATGATCAAGTGCCTCAAGAAAGATCCGGCCAAGAACGAAGTCGAGGCGCTCAAGGACATTTACCGCCGCCTACGCCCTGGCGATCCTCCGACCGCCGCGAATTCCCGTGCGCTCATCAAGCGTTTGTTCTTCGACGAAAAGCGCTATGACCTTGGTCGCGTCGGTCGTTACAAGATCAATCAGAAGTTGGGCATGAAGGGCGACAGCCGCATTCTGACCAAGGAAGATTTGGTCGCGGCGACGAAATATTTGCTCAAGCTCAAAAAGGGCGAAGGCTCGCTGGATGACATTGATCATTTGGGCAGCCGCCGCATCCGCACGGTGGGCGAATTGCTTTCCAACCAGTGCCGCGTGGGTCTGTCCCGCACTGAACGCTTGGTCAAGGAACGCATGACGTTGTTCGATCAAACGGTCGAATCCATGACGCCGCAGAAGCTCATCAATCCGAAGGCGCTTTCCGCCGTGATCCGCGATTTCTTTGGCCGGAGCCAGTTGTCGCAGTTCATGGATCAAATCAATCCGCTCGCCGAGTTGACCCATAAACGCCGCTTGTCGGCGCTCGGGCCGGGCGGGTTGTCACGCGACCGCGCGGGCTTTGAAGTCCGTGACGTTCATCCGTCGCACTATGGCCGCATTTGTCCGATTGAAACGCCCGAAGGCCCGAACATCGGCCTCATCGCGTCGCTCGCGACGTTTGCGCGCATCAACGAATTTGGTTTCCTGGAAACGCCTTATCGCAAAGTTGACAACGGTCGGGTCACGGAAAAAGTTGAGTATTTGACCGCCGACCGCGAAGAGCAGTTCATTGTCGCGCAGGCGAATTCCGTGATGGATGACAAGGGCCATTTCACGGACGACCGCGTGGTCTGCCGTCAGCGTGGCGAATTCATTGACGTGGAGCCGACGAAGGTTGACTACATGGACGTGTCGCCGAAGCAGCTTGTCTCCATCGCTGCGTCGCTGATTCCGTTCCTCGAACACGATGACGCGAACCGCGCGTTGATGGGTTCCAACATGCAACGCCAGGCCGTGCCGCTCCTCGTCACCGAGGCGCCGCTCGTCGCCACCGGCATGGAAGACCGCGTCGCCCGTGATTCCCGCGCCGTCTTGGTGTCGGAAGAATCCGGCAAGGTCGCGTCTGTCAGCGGTGATCAAATCATCATCACCGAGAACGGTCATTTGCCCGAAGGCAAAAAGAAAATCAAGCATGATCCGGAGAACGGCGTTTCTGTTTACCCGGTGCGCAAGTTCATGCGCTCGAATGCGGCGACCTGCATCAACCAGAAAATTCTGGTGGAGAAGGGCGACCACATCAAGAAAGGCCAGATCCTGGCCGATGGTCCCTGCACGCAGGGCGGCGAGCTCGCGCTCGGTCGCAATGTGCTCGTGGCCTTCATGCCGTGGAACGGCTACAACTTCGAGGACGCGATCATGATCAGCGAGAAGATTGTCAAAGAAGACATCTTCACGTCCATTCACATTGATGAATTCGAAGTGGCCGCCCGCGACACCAAGCTCGGGCCGGAAGAAATCACTCGCGACATCCCGAACCTTGGCGATGAAGCGTTGAAGAACCTCGGCACGGACGGCGTCATCCGCATCGGCGCAGAAGTGAAGCCCGGCGACATCCTCGTCGGCAAGATCACACCGAAGTCCGAAACCGAACTCGCGCCGGAAGAGCGTTTGCTCCGCGCCATCTTCGGTGAAAAGGCCGCGGACGTGAAGGACACGTCGCTCAAGGTTCCGTCCGGAACTTACGGCATCGTCATGGACGTCAAAGTCTCGGCGAAGAAAGACGCCGACCGCGTCAGTCGCTCGGTTTCCAGCGAGGAAAAACGCCACGCGAAACAGATCGAGGAAGATCACAAGAAGAAAACCGGCGAGCTGGAAGACCAGTTGACGGAAGCGTTGAGCAATATACTGCTCGGCGAAAAAATTCCGCTCGACGTCGTCAATAGCGAGACCGGCGAGATCATCATTCCCGCGAACCGCAAGATCACCAAGACGCTGCTGCGCAAGCTGGCAACTGTTTACGATCGCATTGAAATTGATCCGTCGCCGATCCGTAACAAGATCAACGAAATCATCGGCCAGTTTAAGAAGAAATTCGACGACTTACAGATGCAATACGATGAGGAAATGGAACGCGCTGAAGCCGGTGAAGGTGTCGAAGCTGGCATCGTCAAGTCGGTCAAAGTTTACATCGCGTCGAAACGTAAATTGTCTGTCGGTGACAAGATGGCCGGACGCCACGGTAACAAAGGTGTCGTCGCCAAGATTGTTAAAGAAGAAGACATGCCGTATCTCGCGGACGGAACGCCGGTGGAAATCGTTTTGAATCCGTTGGGTGTGCCGAGTCGTATGAACGTCGGACAGGTTTTGGAAACGCACTTGGGCTGGGCGGCGAAGCTGCTCGGTTTGAAGTTCGCCACGCCGGTATTCGACGGCATGAAGGAAAAGGACATTCGCGGCTATCTCAAGCAGGCCGGTTTGCCTGAACACGCCAAGACGCATTTGATTGATGGACGCACTGGCGAACAGTTCGACCA
>Ga0208507_1001758_pt1 | contig 11705 bp, 13 predicted proteins | sample CryBogCBH12Aug01_FD_184626 | JGI IMG/M metagenome (GOLD analysis project Ga0208507, IMG submission 184626) | Freshwater microbial communities from Crystal Bog, Wisconsin, USA - CBH12Aug09.1 (SPAdes) (version 2) | ecosystem: Environmental > Aquatic > Freshwater > Lake | place: Crystal Bog... | reverse complement strand
AGTGACGGGCTGCTCGGTCAAGCTCACGGCCGAGCGCGCCGAGGTCGATCCCAAGGTCTTCACGCGCATCAATATGCACTTCACCGTCACCGGCCAAGGCATTCCGGCCATCGCGGTGGAGCGTGCCATCGCCATGAGCCACGAGAAATACTGCTCGGCCAGCATCATGCTGGCCAAGACGGCACGGATCACGACCAGTTTCGAGTTGCTGGAGCCGTAGTTGTCATCCCGGACCCGATCTGGGATCCATGGATTGCGGGTGCTTACAAGTGGGACTAGATTCGGTGGGCGACTGTTGTCATCACCTTGGCCGCCATGGTCATCAGGCCCTTGACCGCTTGTGGCAGATCCGCCGCACCGGCCTTTTGCGCGTCAAGCGCGTGACGTGCCTCGTCATCCTTCATTTGCGCGACGATGGCGCGTGATGCGTGGTCATTGGCGGGCAATAACGTCAGGTGACTGTCCAAATGCGCTTCCACCTGGTTTTCGGTCTCCACCACAAAGCCCAGACTGATCGGATCGCCGAGCCGGCCGGCCAGCAGTCCGAGCCCGAAGGCGGCGCCATACCAGAGCGGATTGAGAAGCGACTTGCGCTGGCCCAGTTCTGCCAGGCGCTGTTCGGTCCAGGCCAGGTGATCCGTTTCTTCGTGACTGGCGCGTGTGAAATGGGCACGCAACGCCTCGTTGCGGGTGGCAAAGGCCTGTGCTGTGTACAGCGCCTGGGCGCAGACCTCGCCGACATGGTTGACGCGCATCAGCGCGCCCGATTGCGCCTTTTCGGCATCCGACAGCTCGGTGCTCTGGCCGGCCAGCGTCGGGCAGGCCTGGCTGGCGCGCGGCGTGGCAAACAGGGTGCGCAGGGCGGCGTCGGCGGTTCTTAGAAGGGAGTCCATGGGGTGATTGTAAAACGCCGGGCCCGCTGGACCTGTGGGACCGAGGGTTTGCCAGCGGCTCGATCACAGGGTGATGGCTGCCTATAGCGTATGTTGCAGCCTCACAACGAAAAGGCCCGCTTTGCCTAAGTTTACCGACGTTTTCTTTGCCAAGCATGTCGGCCTCTGGTTCAATCTGCCTAGCTTCCTGAAAAGGAGGTTGGCCCGGGGCCCGAGACCCTATCGAACCGGAGCCTTATGTTTAACCTTGGAGTAATTCTGATATGAAAAAAACCCTCGTAGCTCTGGCTGCCCTGGCTGCCACCGGCGCCTTCGCACAATCCACCGTGTCCATCTGGGGCGCAGTTGACGCTTCCTATAACTATGCCAGCGCTGATCTGGCCAGCGGCAATCAAACCAAGTCCTTCATGGGCAATTCGCAACTGGGCTCCAGCAAGCTGGGTTTCAGCGGTCTGGAAGATCTGGGCGGCGGTCTGAAGGCCGAGTTCTGGCTCGAAGCTGGCCTGGCCAATGACAGTGGCGCCGGCAAAGGCACCAACACCAACAACCAGGCATCTGGCGCTGCTGTTGCAGTTGCTGGCGCTCAAGGCATCGTGTTCCAACGCCGTTCGTACGTCGGTTTGGTTGGCAACTTCGGTGAACTGAAACTGGGTCGCGAATACGTCAACACGTTTATCGGCGTGCAAGCTGCTGTGGATCCGTACGGCACGAACGGCCCTGCTGATTCGACACAAATGATGCTGACTCTGGGTGCTGCTCTGGGCGCACGGACCATCACCAATGCGTCCAACATGATCACCTACATCACACCGGACATGAGCGGTTTCTCCGCCAACGTTCAGTATTTCATGGGTGAGAACACTAGCGGCGCCGCCAACAGCGACGACGGCAATGGTTACTCGGTGACCGGTCAGTACGCCAAGGGCCCGATCTTCGTGTCCCTGGGTCAGCAACAGACCAAGTACGCTTCGACAGCTGCTATCGGCGACTACACGCTGCGTTCCTTGTCTGCTTCGTACGACTTCGGCGCTGCCAAGGTTGTTTACACCTACGCACATGAAGAAATGGCTCTGACGGGCGCTACACCGAAGAACGACAGCAACCTGATCGGTGTGATCGTTCCGTTCGGCGCTGCCAACTTCAAGGCTTCGTACATCCGCGCGACCAACAACATCGCTACCGTTGCTGACGCAACCGGCGAACTGTTCGGCCTGGGTGTGGACTACAACTTGTCCAAGCGCACGATTGCTTACGCAACCTACGCTAACGTGAAGAACAGCGACGGCGGCAATCTGTACAGCACCGGCGGTGTTGGCGCAGTGGTTGCCAACGGCAGCTCGAACAACCTGGCTGTTGGTATCTACCACAAGTTCTAATCTGACGCTGACGCAAGTCAGCTAGAGATCAAGACTCAAGAACCCCGCTGCGGCAACGCAGCGGGTTTTTTTACGCCCGCAATTTGTTGCACATGAAATTGATAAATTTCATCAACGACAGCGCCACCGTTCAGTCCGCGTCGTCCTCTCTCGGTCAAACAACGCCATCAAACGTGTGGCTTGATCGTTGTCCCGACTGTTGTCCGGTGTAACTGCGACATCTTCTGTCTGGACTGTTGCATTTTCAATTGCTCAGCACTTATGTCGGCTTGAACCTTCATCTGCTTGGCACGTTCCTTCGCGGCGTTTGCATTTGCTTTCAAGCGATCCACTCGCTTCTCAGCGGCAGTGCCATTTTTAATCTCGTCCAGTCTCATCATCAAGCCCCCAAACATGTATTTATCGGGGGCTTGGGGGCTTAGTCAACGCACCAGCACAGGCATGCTCACGACATTGCTTGCCCCGTACTGTGCGTCAATCATGGCTCTGGCCGAAATGGTGTTCTGTGCAGTCACCTGCACGGTAACCACCATTTTCCAGTGTCCAGCCGCCCCCGGCACCTGCACACGAGCTTGGTAGGTGTTCACAGCAGCACCCTTATTTCTTCTTCTTGCCAAAGCCAGCACGCAAAGCACCGCTGACCTGTTCCATCTGCGTGTCAAGTTCACCGGCATCCACTGCGTCCTTGATGACGCCAAGCGTGGTGATGAGTTCTGCCATGTCAGCAATTTCGATGGCGTTCTTGCCTTTGACGATTTCAATCGGCTTTGCGCCATACCGCAATGCCAAGGCCAACTTGCCGTTTGGCGCAGTAAACCACCATTGTTTGACGCGCTTGGACACCTCGACCTGTGTACGCTCGCCGGATTCCGCATCGACGACAGACTTTACGCGTTTGCCTGCATAGATTTCACCAGCGGTCTGCGCTTTCGCCATAGCAATCTGCTCGACCAGATGCGCGGTCAGCTTGTTGCGACGCAAGACGGTCGGAGATTTTTGACCTGCTGCAACGCTCACGAGTTTCAATTTAGCCAATGCACTCATTTCATTCCTTCAAGTAGTTAGTGGAAATGCAAGTTTGTTTTCAGACATTCAAAAGGGCAACCGGAATCCGTAGTCATCACGAAAAGACTTTTGACCGTGAGAAAAGAGCCACGAATCGCCCAATAGATCAGCCTGATTCAGGTTGCCCAGACAGCAAAGTGACAATAACGTTACTCCATCAACAATGGAGTTCACATGTCACTATTCAAGTTGGGATCAATCGTTGCAACACCGGGGGCTTTGCAGTTTTGTAAAGAGCACAGCATTGACCCGCTCGGTTTGATCGGTCGTCATGCTGGCGGTGACTTTGGGGATTTGGATGCCGATGATGTCGCTGCAAATGTGCATGGCATCAAACATGATCTGCGTGTTTTCAGTTCCTACAAGTTCAAACAAGGCAAGGTTTGGATCATTACCGAGGCTGACCGCAGTTCCACTTGTTTGCTGCTGCCGACCGAGTATTGATTTGTTGATAGACGAAAAAAAAGCACCCGAAGGTGCTTTTGCGCTTGTAACCACGCCATTTGTTACACGTGTGCCATCCACAAGTTGTGCTTTGCACAACGTTTGCGCCAGTTTGAATAACCGGCTACCCTTGCGCCGCCCATGACGTGATGACCCACAAAGGACTTGTTTGCCTTAATGTCCACAATTGCTGGGCCGAAGGTGCGATCACGATTCGGGATACCATTGTATCCCCACATAAGCTGAACTTTATCGTCTAGCACAAGAATACGCATCGGCTTGTCATCGATCGATTCAACGCCATTTATGTCCAAGCTACCACAAAGCTTGTCGTTGCCATTTTGCACCCACACCGGCCGCGTCGGTGTACATTGAAGGCAGAACAGCAGCCTGTCGCCGTCTGTTTCAAACATTGCTTCAAACAACTTGCCAGCTATTGCTTTAGCATACTGACTTGCCGCTTCCTCAACTTGTTCAAGCGTTACACCGTTGCTGTCAAACACGACACGATACATATTTGTATGATTCTGCATGCGTTCGCTGTTTAGGCATTGATCGACAATGCAGGAATCACGATGAAACACATAATCGCGATACATTTCCACTATTTCGTAATCTGTCATAAACTTCTCCAAGTTGTTTGTTCAAACCGCACAGTGCAACTGCGTGTCGCACTGTGCTTGTCCCGCCTAATGCTTAAGCCTTGCGTGCTTTGTGCATCGCAATGTTTGCAGCGATTGCAGCGTTCAGTGCCGCGTCACACTGCCCCGCTGCAATTTCTGCCATTGTTTTGTCCATCTTTGCCACGCACGCCTCCCTGCTTTTAGCAACAGCGATCTTGCCTGCGCCGTTGTTGAACACGCCCTTCACGTACTTGTTCCCGTACTTCACCCCCACGTAATACTTTCCATCTTTCACCTTGTACACTGCCTGTCCGTCCAGTTTGCCAACTTCCCCGTTTGCTACGTGCTCCCTGTTTGCCTTCAGTTGCCCGAGCACTTTCTTGCGTGCTGCACCGATGTCGTCCCCTTGCTTTGCGCTACGCACCGGCATCTCGTCCACGTACTCGCACTCGTCGTTGTCCACTTGCGCTTCCTCTGTGTAATTGTCCATGTCTAGCTCCTTTAGTTAAATTAAATAAAAATCATTCATCAATGCATCATGCAGCAGCCGCGCAAGTAATAGCGCAGCAGTGCAGCAAGCATTGCCGTTTTGTGTTGCAGTTAGTTGTTAAAGAGCGTCTGTGCTGCTAAGGCGATGCTTTGCAGGCACAAACGAACTTTAGAAGAATGTTTTCTCGCTGTATTGCGAGCAAACCGCCGATGAGCGGATTGTTCTTAGCGGAAGTCTGGGAAACGACCGTGTATGGTGTTTCGTACTAAGGCGTCGAAGTCTTGACCTGCCCTGGCAAGCATCTTCACTTTTGAGCCATTGAAGAGTGATTTTTTGAATGTGCCACGTTCATGTGCGACTTTGTCGCTTTCTGTCATTGCCCATTTGAAAGGATTCTTTAGGTCTTGCATCGCAGCAATGACAATGTCGGTTTGACTTAGTGCTAATCCATCTTTTCTGATACGACGATACATTGCGACATATATTGCCTTTCTCACCGAACCCTTCGTTGCCTTATTGAAATCGCCATGCAGAGTATATTTTGGTTGTGGTAACGGTCCATGAATTAGCCGCACGGACTCCTTTGAACTATCTTCAACAGCACGCTTACGCATCTTATAGACAAAGTCAATGTGTTTTTCTAAACTGGCTAACGTGTCATTTTTCTTTTCAAAGAGCGGCACCTCGATTAGTGCGTGACCAGCTCTGTGCTCATACTCCGCAGGATTCTCAATCCATCGAACCATGTCTAATTGCAAGAATAGCTTGCTTCTTTCACCTCTCCATAACTTGAATGTCTCGGACTGCCCCCTGAAAACAATATTCCGAATATCACCCCAGTCTGCATACAAGTCAGCAATGCGTTCATACTTCGCTTCAAACTGTTCACAAGTGACTGCATCACCCATCTCCTTTGCTATGCAGTAGGCCTTGTAATCTGCATTCTGCTTAAAGCAGTACAACCACTTATCTAACCAGTTATGGTACAAAGCGTATGGCGTTGACATTTTGTCCCCTGCAAGCGTTTATTTAACCGTCCAGCACCCAGAGTAGCTGACCCGAGCATAACGCAGCTTGTAGGGGCGTTTTGACGTGTTGCTTGCGCTTTGTCCTGTGCAGTATGATCGCGCGTCTCTACCAACACTCTGACAGGAGCATTGAATGGCTACAAGTATCGACAAGATGAGTTACGCAAAGTTGATGGCGCAGAAGAAGGCCATTGATGATGCACTGTATGCACGCCGTGGTGAAGTCGTGCAAGCGTTGGCCGACGACTTTGCCAAGAAACTAAAGGCAGATGGCTTCACGGTGACCGAAGGGATCGCTGCTTTGCGTAGTGCAGATGCGCCAAGCAAGCCAGCGAAGAAAGTTCGCGCCAAGCGTGGTACGGCACCGAAGCGGTCAGCACCTGCCAGCCTGGACAGCAAGGGGCACAAGCCGGAACCAGGTGTGACCTACAAGCACCCGACGACGGGTGCACTGTGGACCAAGAAGGAAAAGGGTGCGCCCAACAAAGACTTCATGGCACTTGTCAGCGCAGGTAAGACGTGGGCCGAACTGCGTGCAGGTTGAGTTGCAGATGCAGACCGGCTGAGTCAATTTTCCAGTCCAAAAATAGCCGGCCCGGAGTCGGCTTTTTTGTGCCCGTATTTTTCTGGCGTGGACCGTGGCCGGGATGAAAAAAGTGTGGGGCTTGTAGTATGCAGAACAGGCAAGACACGACACAGCACATGGGCTCTATACGGCATATAGTTGGCTTGGCTGCTTTATTAGTCTTGCTTCCCTGTAGTTATATGGCGGCAAAATCCGTGCTGGCAACGGGAAAATTGTATAAATAGTGTGGGGTCAACTGCGGTTTAACGCACTTTCGTGAATCAGCACAAAAAGTGTGGGGCTTGTAGTATGCAAGACAGATGAGACAGAGACAGCACATAGAGGGTCTATATTGATGGTGTTGTTTGAATGCACATGTTGATGTGACTGCTTGCTTGATGCTGCTTCCCTGTAGACCTATAAAGAACAACTATAAAGGACACATTGAAATGAAAGCACAGCTAACAAAGGCATTGAGGACACGCTACCCGACCATGAAGCCTAACATGGCGGATAGATATGTAGATAAATACGTGACTGCTGTAATTGCAGAAATTGCCACGCAATACATGCTAACGGACAAAGACGACATTACAGATGAAATTAGTTTTGCGGCTGATAAAGTAAATACGGCAACTGGTCGAACAAAGGCAAGCGGCAAGACCGAATACATTTACAGCATGATGCAGGCATGCCCGAGCACATCGCTTGTGATAGAAACATACAAAGGCAACAGCTTAACGCACCGGGTCAGTAAAGTAGTATTCAATCCGAGGTACAAAAAGGGAATAATGGACGAACTGCGTAGCATGACCATTGAGCTCAATCCACAATATCTGCAAGACCTGGATGACAAAGCGAACAATAGTGTTGCTGTTGATGTTGAGACGCTTGGCAGCTACATAGAGCACACTCGGCAAGCACTGAGCAATCCACCAAGTCAGGCCTATGCAGACAAATTGTTGCGTAACCTACTTGTTGCCAACCAACTGCTGGCGCAAGTTAAGGAACAAGACAGCACGCATTGGGTCGATGAGTATTGGGAACAGATAGACAGCGGACGCATACAAGGTCACGGCATCAGCTTGCAGCGTATTTCTAAAGAGGTTCGTCATGCTGCGTTAGGCCGTTGTCATCGTTATGACTTCAAGGCTGCAAGCTACGCATTGATGACATCACTTGCACTACAGCTTGATCCGGCAATTAAAGTGGTTGTGTTGAAGGATTACATCAAAAATCGCAGTTTTATCCGCAAACGCATTGCAAAAGACATTGGGATAAGTGAAGGCTGGATGAAGAGTATTTTTACTTCGATTGGCTTTGGCGCTGAGTTGAAGGACAATCCATACAATAGCATCCGTGGGATGCTTGGTCAGGAAAAGTATCACAAGCTTTTATGCAACTTCGAGTTTATGTCGATCAAGCAGCAGCTGGATCAGGTCAGCACGACGATACACAAGAACAGCGCATTTCCAGATGCGGGCTTCAAGTTTCTTGGTCGCACCTACACACAGATCAATCCAAAAGATGGCAAGAAGCGCACGAAGAATCAAAAGCTTGCTTGGATTTACCAGTGCATGGAGTCCCACGCATTGGGATTGTTTGTTGACATGGTACCGGAAACTTGCAAGATCAAGTTGATGGTGCATGACTGCTTGTATATGCAGAGACCGTTGGCAACGCAACACTTTGCAGATATACATTGGAAACTTTCACAGTCCTATCCACTGCTTACCTTTGAGCACGATGCCATAGTGCCGATTCATGCGGAAGGGTTCACCGGTCATGCTGAGCGTGAAATGCAGCAACAAGAGCAAGACCATAAGCTGCACATTGCTTCGGAACGTCGTGATGCGGATAAGTTTGCTGCACAGGGCTATGTTCCTGTGGGTTCTACAGCTTCGACGACACCGTTTGTGCAGCCGAAAAAGCAAGTAATGACACCATGGGGGCTGGTCGATGCTGATTTGATGTCGGAGGTGGTTAAGCCCAAGAAGAAAGTGCAGATTGATTACGACATGTGATGCTGCAAAGACTTGGCGCAGTTTGCTCACGCAACTGCTGCACGCAATCACTAACGCATTAAAACCCGTTACAACGCAAAAATTCAACGCCGTACATACATGGGTAGCGAGACAGTGAATTAGTGCTCATCGGGCTAAGCTGCATATTGTTCCTTGGTGTGGGATTTATGCGACCATCGATAGACTATTAGAACAAAGAAGATGATCTGTCAGGTTTGACTACACCTTAATCACGCACTTTAATTTTACAGATTAAATGTAAAGTTAGGGCTCATTTGTGCATTGATTGACACATTGACTATAGGCTCTTAAACTTTAAACTTACACATTGTGCTTAAGCAGCAAAGTAAGGAGAAAATTAATGATAGGGCAAAACGTCGGGTACATCCGAGTGTCGACATTGTTGCAAAACACATCAAGACAACTTGATGGTGTAGTGCTGGATAAAATGTTTGAGGATCATGCGTCAGGAAAAAACACTGATCGCCCCCAGCTGGCAGCATGTCTGACCCACTTAAGAGAAGGTGACACACTCCACGTTCACAGCATGGACCGGCTTTGCCGTAACCTTGATGATCTGCGTCGTATCGTTAAAGAATTGACACTACGTGGTGTTATTGTCAAATTTCACAAAGAAGGGTTGTTGTTTACCGGTGAGGACTCACCAATGTCCAATTTGCTTCTGTCAATGCTTGGGGCAGTTGCTGAATTTGAACGATCCATCATTCTGGAACGTCAGCGTGAAGGTATCGCTATTGCAAAGGTAGAAGGAAAATACAAGGGACGTAAACCATCACTAACAGTCGATGGCGTCAAAGAGCTTGTGCACCGAGCTGGTTCCGGTGAAAAGAAGACCTCACTTGCACGTGCATTTGGCATCAGCAGGGAGACTGTTTATTCTTACATTAGCGCCGCTGAAAGATCGGCAGTGCTTAATGTTCGTTAACGCTTACATTGATGATCTAACGGACAAACAATTAGGCGGTATCCGTTCATCATGGCGGTGTATCGGTTGTCCATAGCTGCTTCTGAAAATACAGTTGTTGCTGTTACATACAAATGGAGAACAGCGATGACACAGCATCTGGCAACACTGAAACTCACTTCGGCCCGTAAGCAGCGTGCGCTACCTGACGTTGTTCGGCGTCGTAACAAGCTGCTGAAGAAGCTGATGGAACAGCGCGACTTGGCACTTGCACACAATGAAGGTCGCAACTACGCCCCCAAACGGCTGCGGACCGTGCTGGACAAGGAAACCGACCGTCGCATCGTGCGTGAATTGCCGGTGCGAATAAAGCCGTGCTGGTGGGTTGGTGAAAAGGGTGAAACGCTACTGGCGGTGACCTATGGCAGCAAGACGCTTGAATTGAGCAAGGGCAAGACTGCGGTTGAAGTCGGCAACGAAAAAGACGTTGTGACCGTGCTGGACGTGATCATTCGTGCCGTGCAGAACAGTGAACTCGATACCCAGATTGAAGCGGCCAGTGTGAAACTGCGTGACGGCTTCAAGAAGTAGTGCGGCTTCGGCGACTTTGCAGCATGCCGATGTTCTGCTCGCCGGTCACTGTGCTGGCATAGTGGCTGTTGATCATGTCGACGCTGGTTCGGGCATTGCGTGCTAGCGTCAGTAAATCAATGCCTTGACCATACAGCAGTCGGAAAGTGATTGATGAATGACGCAAGCTGTACATCGTGCGTGGCTGACCATGTGGCCCCTTCTTCAAACCAGTTTCTGCCAGAATCCAGTTGAAGTGCAGACTCAACACAGAGCCTGCATAGTTCCGATCACGCAAGTGTGGCAGGAACAAATAGTCATCAGCTTTGGCAAGTCCATGTGTTTGCTGATGCTTGCAAATCTGCTCGTAAATTCGAACTGCTGGCTGCAACGTGACAATTGGCTTGCCGTGCTTCTTCGTCTCCGGTAAGGTCAGCCGCAGATAGGTGTTCTGGCCACGCAAAACTTCGACATGCCGGTGCTTAAGTGTCTTGAGGTCGCTGGGTCGGATGAAGCTGTTGACCATGAACACAACGGCCCATGCAACATCTGGCGGCATCCGTTGCTCGGCGTGGCGCAGCTTATAGGTGCTACGGAGCACACTGCTGCACTCTGGATGCAGCACGTTACGCAACCGGCGTGCAGTGCGTGCAATTTTCCAATACTCGCTGGGCGTAAATGCACCGCGTGAGTTCGTTGTGATTTTGATCTTGGGAAATTCTGGCAGCTTATCCAGTGCGCCAACAGCAACAGCATGGACCAGCACCTTGCGGACAACGACAAGATATTGGCTGACGGTGGTCGTGCTCATGGACGTGCTCAAAAATTGCGTGAAATCGAGCAGTGCTTGATAGTCAAGATCATCAGCCGACTTCTTGGCCCAGCGCGGCAGAATGTGTGCATCAAGCCTGTTACGCAAGACTTGCAAACTTCCGGTAGAAAACTCGCCACGGTCATGTCGGGCCTGTTCATTTGCGTACATCTGCGCGGCAAGTGCGCCAAATGTTTGATGTGGTTTGATTGACTTTGAAGGTGTTGCTGGCAAAACCACATTGACTGGCTCAACTTCTGCACCGTTATGGTGCTTGACCAATAACAATTCATAGAACTGGCGTGCATAGCTTTGTGCTGCACGCAACGACAGCGTGCGTGTGCTGCGTCGATGTGAACGACCTGCAATCCAGCAGCGTACCTGCCAAAACTTGCTGGCCGCCATTTTGAATACAGACAACTTGTCGGGGTAACCCGGAACTGCTGTGACAGAGTGCGGCAGCGGCACAGTTCGACTACGTACATTGATTCGGACTTTGGCGTCGTTGGCAGCACCACGGTTAGGGTCGGTAAAGCGGGTCAACATCAGTCAAGCGTACTGTTGCACACCGCAAATGCAACCGTTTTTGCAGTGAGCATGAAGTTGTTTCAAGATCAATAGCGCCAAGAGAATTCCGTTGTCTGCCGTTGCACGCCGTGATTGCAAATTGACAGAAAACTGTTGTGAAAGTTGTACACCGCTGACCGTACAACTCTGTTCATTCAATCAACGGCGTTACCGTGGAAAGACCATCAACACCTTGCGGCATTCTTTAACAAAATGAAATCACATTAGCTCTGGCTGCCCTGGCTGCCACCGGCGCCTTCGCACAATCCACCGTGTCCATCTGGGGCGCAGTTGACGCTTCCTATAACTATGCCAGCGCTGATC
>Ga0208507_1001753_pt1 | contig 11713 bp, 10 predicted proteins | sample CryBogCBH12Aug01_FD_184626 | JGI IMG/M metagenome (GOLD analysis project Ga0208507, IMG submission 184626) | Freshwater microbial communities from Crystal Bog, Wisconsin, USA - CBH12Aug09.1 (SPAdes) (version 2) | ecosystem: Environmental > Aquatic > Freshwater > Lake | place: Crystal Bog... | reverse complement strand
TCACCACCCTGCTCTTCGCCACCTCCGCCGTTTGCGGCTATCGCACCGCCAAACAAGTTGGCGGACTGGAAGCAAATTTTTGGCGCATCACACTCGCTACGATTTTCCTGACGATTTGGGCGTTCACCTTCGGCGCAGGTTTTACGGGCGCGCCGGAATGGTTCATCTTGAGCGGGCTTTTCGGCATCGGCCTTGGCGACACCGCCTATTTTCAAGCGTTACCGCTGTTAGGCAGCCGACGTTCCGTTTTGCTGATGCAATGTCTCACCGCACCATTCGCCGCGCTCATTGAATTCTTCTGGCTCGGCACAAAATTGAATCTGCCGGAAATTCTTTGCATCGCGGTGATTCTAATCGGTGTCGCCATTGCGCTGGCGCCGGGCGACCACCTGAAAATTTCTGCGCGCGACTGGCAAATCGGGCTGACGGCCAGTATTTTTGCCGCACTCGGCGGCGCACTCGGCGCGGTCATAATCCGCAAAGGTTACGCGGCCATCCAAACTGCAGGATTGCACGTTGACGCCGGCACGACCGGCTACCAGCGCGTGCTCGGCGGCATTTTGGTTCCGACAATTGCGATGGTAATTTTCAAATGGCGTTCCGCGCACGCACACGGCGGTTTGTTTGAGGTAAAAACTTTGAGCGTCACGCGCGAAAAGTGGGTGCGTATCTGGCCGTGGGTTTTGGCCAACGCGCTCGCGGGTCAAACGCTCGGCGTGACGTGCATGCAATGGGCGCTCAAGACCACGCCCGCCGCGGTTGTCGCAGCCATTATCGCAACAACACCCTTGGTATTGCTGCCAATGACGCGCATCGTCGAAGGCGAAAAAATCGGCGTGCGTTCACTCGTCGGCGCGCTCGTCGCCGTCGGCGGCGTAATCGGCCTGACATTTTTCAGGTAACTTTTCCTCTGCGTTCTCAGCAGCTCTGTGGCAAATTCTAAAAAATGAAAGATGAATTACAAAATGCCGTCGCGACGCTCGGCCTCGAAAAATTTCGCCGCCACATTTTTCTCTGTGTGGACGCAGACGAACCCAAGTGTTGCCCGCGCGAACAAACGTTGGCTTCGTGGGATTATTTGAAAACGCGGCTGAAGGAATTAAATCTCGTCGGCGCGCAACCGCTGGTCTATCGCACCAAAGCCAGCTGCCTGCGCGTCTGCACGCGCGGTCCGATTGCTGTCGTCTACCCCGAGGGCGTGTGGTATCACAGCTGCACACCGGCAGTTTTGGAGCGCATCATCAACGAGCACTTGGTCTCCGGAAAAATTGTTGCTGAATTCGCCTTTGCAGAAAATTCATTGGGTTAAATTCATCTCGACTTGAACGAAGAACCGTCGCAATTTTGCCAGACACAACCCGATTTTCATGGCGCGACTACAAGTCAAAACCGAAGGTCTGCAACTACGTTCACTTGAATTACGCCTCGGCGCTAACCGTGTCGGGCGCGATCCTGATGCCGATTTTACATTAACACATCCTTCCGTTTCGTTTACCCATTGCGAATTTATTTTATCAAACGACGGCGTCTTTGTGCACGACTGTGATTCTACCAACGGCACTTTCGTCAACGGTGAATTGGTAAAGGCCGCACATCTAAAATCTGGTCAAGCCGTGCGCCTTGGCGATGTAGAATTGGTCGTCGAATCCACCGAAGTCATTATCGCCATCCCGAAAATCGAACGTGAAATTCCTGCGCCACCGCCGGTGCAAGCTGATGGCTCGCTGTTATGTCGCCGTCATCCGGAATCGCTAGTAACCTTCCGCTGCACGCATTGTCTTGAACAAATGTGCACCGCTTGCATTCATATTTTGAGACTTCAAGGCGGTGGCAAACCGCTTTATCTATGTCCGCTGTGCAGTCATAAGTGTGAACGCATCCACAAAATCGAGCAGCCGAAGGAAGATTTTCTTGGCCGGCTTGGTCGCACTATTCGAATGCCTCTGCTCTACTGGAAAGAGCGCACCAACCGCAAAAAATAATTTCGGCACAGCAATCCCAGCTTACGCCAAAAACTTTGCCGTCATTTTTTCCAGCGCGTCAATCCACATCGGATGTTCGTTCATGCAGGGAATGCGCGTGTATTCCTGGCCGTTGCCGGACATGAATTCCTCGCAGCCCCGCATGCCAATTTCTTCAATCGTTTCAAGGCAATCTGAAACAAACGCAGGACAAATCACGAGCATCTTTTTTTTGCCTTCCGTCGCCAGACGCGGCAATTCGTAATCCGTGTAAGGTTTCAGCCACGGATCTTTGCCGAGCCGTGATTGAAAAGACACGGACCATTTACCCGCCGGCACGCCGGCTTTTTCGGTGAACAGCGCGGCGGTGCGATAACATTGCGCCCGATAACATTGCGCGTGCGCCGGACTCGGCGTCTCGCAGCAGTTTGGCGTGGCGAGGCAATGGCAGCCCGTCGTGTCCGATTTTTTTATGTGTCGTTCGGGAATGCCGTGAAAGCTGAATAACAAATGGTCGTAATCCTTTTTCAGATAATCCGCCGCGCTCGCCGCCAGCGCCGCGATATAATCTGGTTGGTCATAATACGGCGGCTGCACGGTGACTTTCATCTGCGGCGCAAGTTTTGCCACGACCTCCTGCACGCGCACCACGGCGGTTTCGTAACTGGACATCGCGTAGTGCGGAAATAGCGGAATCAAGAAAACTTCCGTGACGCCTTTCACCGCCAATTTTTTTACGGCGGATTCTATGGATGGATTTTGATAACGCATCGCCAGTTCTACCGGCACGCTGACGCGTTTCTGCAATAGCTCCTGCACATGCCGGCTCGTGACGACGAGCGGCGAACCTTCCTTTGTCCAAACTTTTTCGTAAGCCTCGCCGGATTCATGCGGGCGCTTGATCAAAATCAAACCGACGATCAAACGGCGCAGCGGCCACGCGACATCGATCACGCGGCCGTCCATCAGAAATTCGTTCAGATACCGTCGCACATCCGGCACCGACGGCGAGTCCGGCGAACCGAGGTTGACCAATAGAATTGCTTTGCTCATAAAAATTCAGCCACAGATTTACACAGATGGACACAGATGCAAAAACTCTTTTCAAAAATCTGTGTTTCATCTGTGTTTATCTGTGGCTAAAGAGTTTTGCCTACGCGCTCCGCAATGTTCACGCCCGAAACGATGGAATCGCCCAGCGAAACGCCGTCGCGATAATGCCCGGCGAAAAAAAGATTCGGCGTGCTTGCCTCGATTTGATTGAGCAAGTCGCGATATTTGCCGTAGCCGACGTTGTATTGCGGGATCGCGTGCGGCCAGGTTTTTGTGTGGGTGAAAACTGGTTGGCCTTTCACTCCCAGCAGCACTCGCAAATCAGCCAGCGTCGTTTCAACCAAATCTTTTTCGGGCAGCAAACCAAGTTCGGGATAACGCGCACCGCCGATGTAGCTCGTCAGCGTGATGTGTCCGGCGGGCGCGCGATTCGGAAACAGCGCGGAAGAAAAAATTGTGCCGAGAATTTTGAAGCCTTCAATCTTCGGAATCAACATGCCGAAACCACTTGAGGGATGTGTCACGTCCTCGCGCTTGAAGCCCAAGACCACAGCGGAAACGGGCGGATAGCTGATTTCAGCGAAGGTGTTGGTAGGGCGGTGCTGCTGCGCCGCCTCAATTCCCAGCTCAGCCAATTTGTAAGCCGTGCCACAATAAATCACTTTATTAAATTCCGCGTCGCCGTTTGCCGTGGTCACGCGCCAACCGTCACTCGCCTGCACGAACTTGGTCACCGGCGTGTTCAGTTTCAGGGAATCACCAAGCTGTGCTGCCAGCGTGTCGGGCAAGACTTGCAGGCCCTCATCGAAGGAAAATTTCGCGGCGCGATCTTTCGCCACTTCACCTGATTTCTTGCGGTCACGCGCGCCGAAAATCTGGCCTTTGATCATTGAGCCGTAGTTATCTTCCAGCGCTTTGAGTTTGGGAAACGCGTGCGGCAGTGAAAGTTTATTTGGGTCGCCGGCGTAGATGCCCGCCACGAGTGCATCAATCGCGTGATCGAGAAATTCCTGATTGAACCGACGCACGACGAATTGCCCGATGCTTTCTTCCACGCCATCGCGGCGCGGCTTGATGAACGGTTCGCGCAAGACGGCAAGCTTGGCCTTGGCGGTGAATAGCGGCGTGGTAAAAAATCCGAGTGGTTTGCCCGGCATCTCAATCGGACGCCGATAACGCACCACGAATCGCGCCTCGGCTTTGGGATCGGTGGCAAGTTTGCGCGATTCTAAACCGGCGTCGATGACGAGTTGCTTGATTTTCGGCGACGTTTCGAGAATGGTGTTCGGCCCGAACTCGGCGAGGAAGCCGTCTTTGCGAACGGATTGAATCACTCCGCCCGTGCGTGAACTAGCTTCAAACACCGTCACGTTCCAACCGGCGCGTTTCAGGTAAAACGCGGCGGTCAGCCCAGTGATACCAGCGCCAATGATCGCGACGGATTTCATTCGTCGGCTCAAATTGTCTTTGAATGCCGACGCTCATTCGCCGCGCCAAGCGTGTTGTCGAAACACATCGCGATGTTGCGGATGAAGAGGCGACCGGAGTTCGTGACCTCAAGGCCGCCCGCTGTTTTCTTAACCAATCCATCGGCGATGAACGGTTCCAACGTCGTGAGTTCTTTGGCGAAATGTTGCTCGAAGTTGAAATTAAACTTCTGCGACATCGCGGCAAAGTCGAGCGAGAGATCGCACATCGTCCGCATGATTGTCTCGCGGCGGAGCTTGTCTTCGTCGCTGACGATGTAAGCTTTGTGCAACGGCACTTTGCCCGCGTCCACGGCTTCCTGATACTTCGGCAATTCCTTTTCGTTCTGCCAATAAACATCAGGCGTTTGCGAAACGGCGCTCATGCCGAACGCATAAATGTCCGAACCGGCGCGCGTGCTGTAGCCCTGAAAATTGCGCTGCAATTTTTTCTCACGCTGCGAAATCGTCAGCTCGTCATTCGGCTTCGCAAAATGATCCATGCCGATGTAAACGTATTGGTCGTCTGCCGTGAGACGTTCGATGACGAGCTTGAGCACTTCCAATTTGGATTCCGGCGTCGGTAAAATCTTTTCTTCGAGAATTTTTTGCGCCGGTTTGATCCACGGCACGTGCGCATAGCTGAACACGGCGAGACGGTCGGGCTTCATCTCCAAAACGGTGTTAAGTGTTTCGTTGAATGTCTCCGGCGTCTGATGCGGAAGCCCGTAAATCAAATCAAGATTGATGGAGCCGAAACCATTCTCGCGCATCCAATCCATCGCTTGCTGCGTCATTTCGCGCGGCTGGATGCGATGAATCGCCTGTTGCACCGTCGGATTAAAATCCTGCACGCCCATCGAGGCGCGGTTGAAACCGATTTCTTTCAGCGCCACGACATGATCGCGCGTGAGTCGGCGCGGATCCACTTCCACGCTCGCCTCGATGTCCGGCGAGAAGGTGAAATGTTTGTGGATGATATCGCCGAGGCGGCGCAGTTCGTCGGGACGCAAAAACGTGGGTGAACCGCCGCCGAAGTGGAGTTGAACGGCCTTGCGATCTTTGTGCAAACGCGGTGCGAGCTTGGCAACTTCACGTCCTAGATAATCAATGTAGTCCTTGCCCTTGTCGTGATTGGTGGTGATGACCGTGGTGCAACCGCAAAACCAGCATAGCGATTCGCAAAACGGAATGTGAAAATAAACCGAGAGATCGCGTGGCGTCTGGTTGTTGCTCTCGATTTTTTCCGAAAGCTGCTCCCAAGTCACGGCTTCGGTGAATTTGGTCGCGGGCGGATAGCTGGTGTAACGCGGCCCGGCCACGTTGTATTTCTTTACCAAATCGAGATCTACGTTCAGCGTTTTCATTTGAAACCTTTCACAGTGTCCACCAAAGCCTGGATGTTTTCCAGTTTTGCTCCGGGCGTCAGGCCGTGGCCGAGATTGAAAATATGTCCCGGGCGACCGCGCATCGTTTCGAGAATCTTTTTCGTTTCCGTCGCGACCACTTCCGGCGTGGATTCAGCGATGTGCACCGGCGAAAGATTTCCCTGCATCGCGATGTGCGCGGGAATGATTTTTCGCGCTTCCGCCAGATCGGTCTGCCAATCAATGCCGAGGATGTTCGCACCACAATTGATTAAATCCGGCCAATTGCCATGCGTGCCGAGCGAGAAATTGATGACGGGAACCTTGCCGCCGAGATTGGCGATGATCTCATTCGTCCAACGTCCGCTGGCCTCCTGAAAATCTTTCGCCTCCAGATGACCGCCGTGGCTATCGAAGATTTGCACCGCATCTACGCCGGTCGCAATCTGCATCTTGAGATACGCGGTGACAGCGGCGGTGAGTTTTTCGAGCAAACCGAAGAACGTTTTCTTGTCCTCGCGGAACAACTGAAGGGCGCGGCCGTATTTCGGAACGCTCGCGCCTTCCATCATGAACGTCGCGAGCGTCCACGGTGAACCGGTGAAGCCGAGTAACGCCGTCTTATCGCCGAGTTCTTTGCGGAGAATTTTCAGCGCCTGTTCAACATAGTTCAATCGCTCGACGACGCGATCCACGGAAAGTTTTTCAATGTCCGCCTTGCTGGTGACGGCGAAATCCATCTGCACGCCGCCGGTTTCTTTGAAATGGTATTTCTGCCCCATCGCTTCGGGAATCACGAGGATGTCGCTGAACAAAATCGCGGCATCGAATCCGAACCGTCGCACGGGCTGGAGCGTCACTTCCACAGCCAGCTCGGGATTCTGGCAAAGCTGGACGAACGTGTAAGTTTCCTTGAGCTTGCGATATTCCGGCAACGCGCGACCGGCCTGCCGCATCAGCCACATCGGCGCACGGTCCACGGGTTGGCAGCGAGCGGCGCGATTGAAGCGCTCACGTGCGGTCAAAAGATTTTGCACAACCGTCGGTTTTAATTCAGTGACATTCATCGGATAAATTAGCCAAGCCCATCATACCAATATCCACCCCGATGGCAGCTTCGTTTATTTTGGCAATGGACGCACATATTTTGGTCAGCCAGCGGCAGGCGTCAGTAGCGCGATCCGCCAGATGCGGATAAGTTCAGGAAATCCAGTAAACTGCTGCTTGTCTGCCACGGCAGTCAGCCGGATTTCGCGGAGAAATTTTTGCGTTTCTTCGCGCTGAAAAATTTCATCAGCCACCACCAATTCACCGCCCTCGCTGCGCTCGACCAAGCGCGCGGCGAGATTCACGACTGAACCAAAAAAATCCAGTTTGTCGTTCGCGTTCACGGCTAGGCACGGGCCGACGTGCAAAGCGGATTTCAATTGCAACCGGACTTTCTGCGACGAATTCATTTTGCCCAGTTGCTCATGCATCGCGCGCGCGGCAGCAAACGCTTCGGGCAAATTACTGAACACCGCCATCACAGAATCGCCGATGGTTTTGACCACACCGCCGTGGTTGGCGGCAACCGCATGATGCAAAATTTTGAAATGGTCGCGCACTAGCGCGTAAGCTGGCGCATCGCCGATGCGAGAATACATCGCCGTCGAACCGCGCAAGTCCGTGAACAAAATTACTTGCGAGCCGACGACCACCTGTTCCGTCGGTGAAATGACTTCGGTAGAAAATAAATCGCGGAACTCCTGCCAGTTTGTCACGCGCGCGGCGGTCAAAATCTCGTCATCGCACGCGCCGGATTCCAGCGCGACTTGCATCGGAAACGGATTGGGATTAAAGACAGAAAATGTTGCATCAGGATTTTTGAATTCAAATTTTTCCGGCGCGCAAACAATCTCAACCTCACCCGCTGGCAGTGAGGAAATTTCTTTCACCTGCAGCGAGCGCACGCGCAATTCCCCTGTAGTCATCGGCAAAATCCATTCGCGCCGCTCATTCGGTTCGAGGCAAATCTGCGCCGCGAGGTGCGGCCGCGCGCCGGGACCGACGAGGCAAAAAGTTTGTTCGTCGCACGGACGCACGGCGGGATTCACGGAAAATTTCAATTCGACGGACTTGTCGAATTCGGCATCGAATCGGATATTGCAGACGTCGCAATGCGCCGTGCGCGCAAGGTCGGCGAGCGAACTCGTGCGCGGCGCGCGCGTGGCGCGGCAATTCGGACACAACACTTCCCAGCGCAAATTCAAAAGTCCGGCGCGCGTCGCGTGCAGAAATAATTTCAAAACGTCCCAGCGGTCCGCGCGCCAGTTTTTGGCGACGGCAAACGGACGAATGTGGGACAGTTCCACGTCCGCCGATTCCGTGAGCAGCTCGGATAATTTTCCAACGAGCGGCGCGGAGAGTTTTTCCGCGCGCAATTTTGCAAGTCCAGCATCAAGCACAGTAGTATTTGCAAGGGCTTGGGAGAGTTTCGGCATGACGGCGCGTTGTTGTCCAGCAACGTGCTCGCTCACATGCCGGATGAGCGCACACATATCGCGCATGGTTTTTGGGCCGATAATTCTTTGCGCGAGAAATGCCCCGAAAAAATTTCGCGGCTGGAATTGCGCGAAAACTTCAATGGCGCAACCCATTTTGGTTTCCCGAAAGCGCAAACCCATCACGCCTTCGGCGAACGGACCGCGGTGAAAAATCCGGCGCACCGAATAAAATTCCGGCTCCGTCCACTCGAAGGGAAACTCCTGCCACACGAGCGGCAGCCCGAAAAATTTCGCGCGCGCAATGACTTTGCTGCCGCCTTCGGGCAGCGGCTCGACGGCATATTTGACCGGCGGCAGGCCGACGGCACGGTTGATCCAATCGGTCTTCGCGAGCAGCGGCCAGACGACGGCGCGCGGGTGCGGCAGTTCCACCGTTTCCTCGATTTTGACCAATGGCGGCATGGGCGCAAAATCTAGCTGATGCAATGGAATTTGAACAGGCCGCAGCCGCAAATAATTTTGCAACTTTGCGCGACTGCCGGTTTTTAATTTGAAGCGATGAAAAATCAACCTTCAGATTCAAGCGAATCGTTGTGGCGACGGAAACTTTCCGAGGCCGAACGTGCTGCGTTGTGCGCACAGCCGGAACTGCAGCATGAAGCCAGACTTACAGCGGCACTGGATATAATTTCCGACGCACCCGTGCCTTCTAATTTCACCGCACGCGTGCTCGCCGCCGTCGAATTGGAAGAAATGCGTTCCGCACGTTCGCGCTGGCATTGGAACTGGCATTCGCTATTTCCGCGCGTCGCCGTGGCCTGTGCCGTTTTGATTTTTGCCGGCGTCGGCATCCAGCGGCTTGAGACGCATTCGCATCGCGTCGCGCTGGCAAAAGATGTTGCTTTTGTCACCGCGGCACAGCCGCCGAGCGTGGACGCGCTAGAAAATCTCGACGCCATCCAGCGCATGAGCCAGCCAGCACATGCGGATGGTGAACTGTTGGCCGTGCTGCAATGATTCGTTTGCACCAATTTATTTTTGTTCTCGCGCTGATAATTTCCATTTCTGCCGCCGCCCAAAATCCACCGTTGCCGTCAGACGCAGACAAAATTTCGCCGGTTGCTGCCAATCTGGTTCCACCCGCGCCACAATTTCATTCACCCGTGGACTTTTTTCGGCAGCTACTCGCGATGGCACCGTCGGAACGGCTCACCGCGCTGACGAATCGTCCGCCGGAAATGCGCGCGAAAATCCTCGCGAAAGTGCGCGAGTATCAGGCGCTCGGCGCGGACGAACGTGAGTTGCGTCTGCGTGCGACGGAACTGCGCTGGTATCTCGTGCCGCTGCTGCGGCTGTCGCCGACGAACCGCGTATCGCGGCTCGCGATGGTGCCGCCAGAAATGCAGGAACTGGTCAAATCACGTTTGCAGCATTGGGATATTTTACCGCCGCCGCTCAAGCAGGAATTTTTAACGAACGATTCGACGCTGCATTATTTCGCCCGCGTCGAACCAACGAATGCGACGGTCGCCAACCCCGACCAACAACAAATCGCCGATCGGTTCAACCAGTTTTTTGAACTTACAGCGGCAGAAAAAAAATCCACGCTCAACACACTTTCCGTTGCCGAACGCGCCCAGATGGAAAAAACGCTGCAGTCGTTTGAAAAACTTCCGCCCCGGCAACGACTCACGTGTGTGCACAATTACGCCAAATTTGCAGGCATGAGCGCGACGGAGCGCGCGCAGTTTTTAAAGAACGCGGATGACTGGTCAAAAATGTCGCCCGCCGAACGTCAGACATGGCGCGACCTCGTGAAAACCGTTCCGCTCTGGCCGCCCATGCCGCCGCCGATGACAATCATGCCGCCCAATTTGATTCCGCATTCGACGCCCAAACTTCCGCGCACGACGGTGGCGACGAATTTGAACTGACCGCAGTTTCAAATTTCAATTTCCGCTGCAACGCTCTAACTTCCCGCTGTGCATCCGATTGCCTTTTATCTCGGTTCAATGCCCGTCCGCTGGTATGGCGTGATGATGGCGCTGGCGTTTCTTGCCGGTCTGTGGACGGCCACGCGTCGCGCGCGACTGGTGAATGTTTCAGGCGACATTATCGCCGACGTTACCCTGTGGCTCATGGTCGGCAGCATCGTCGGCGCGCGCTTCGTTTATGTGACGACATATTGGAAACAGGAATTTGCCGACCAGCCGTTCCGCGAAGTTTTCATGATTCAACACGGCGGACTGGTTTATTACGGCGGACTCATCGGCGCGAGTGTTGCAGGAATTATTTATCTCGCGTGGAAAAAATTTCCCGTCTGGAAAATCGCTGACATCCTCGCGCCCAGCATCGCGCTCGGCAGTATTTTCGGGCGAATCGGCTGTCTGCTGAACGGTTGTTGCTATGGTCGCGCGTGTGATTTGCCGTGGGCAATCCATTTTCCCGCTGACCACGAAACGCACGGTGCCGCAGTGCATCCGACAGAAATCTACGACGCGCTCTTGAACTTGGTTCTCTACGTTTTTCTCGCGTGGTTGTTCCGCCGCAAAAAATTCGACGGCCAAATCATTGCGACCTATCTGATTATTTACGCCGTCTTCCGTTCCATCGCAGAATCTTTTCGCGGCGATTACCCGACCGATCACGTTCACGCCGGACTGACTTCCGCGCAACTCGTGAGCGTGCCAATTTTTGTGACGGGAATCATTCTAGCAGTAATTCTCACGCGTCGCCCAGCCGCCAAATGAAGTCGCCCATTTTCATTGCCGGGCCGACGGCGGTCGGCAAATCAGAAATCGCCCTGCGACTCGCGGAAAAAATCGGTGGTGAAATCATTTCGGTGGATTCCATGCAGGTTTATCGTGGACTGGACATCGGCACCGCCAAACCATCGCCCGCCGAACGCGCCCGCGTGCCGCATCACCTCATTGATGTTTGTGATTTGTCTGAAGCCTTCGACGCCGCGCAATTTATTCATCGCGCGCAAAATGCCGTGGCCGAAATTCAATCGCGTAATCAAACACCCATTTTTTGTGGCGGCACGGGACTTTATTTCAAAGCGTATCTTGAAGGACTCGGTGAAGCACCAGCCACCGACGCGAACGTGCGCGCCGAACTGGAAGCTACTTCACTTGAATCGCTGCTGACAGAATTGCGGGAACGCGACCCGGCGGCCTACGAGAAAATTGATAAACAAAATCCGCGCCGCGTTGTGCGCGCCGTGGAAGTCATCCGGCTGACTGGCAAAAAGTTTTCCGAGCTGCGCGCGGAGTGGAATATGGAAAGTGGAAAACAGAAAGCGGAAAAGTTTTTCTGTTTCAAACGGTCTTCGGAGGATTTGCACCAGCGCATCAATATTCGCGTGGATGAAATGTTCC
>Ga0208507_1001749_pt1 | contig 11753 bp, 10 predicted proteins | sample CryBogCBH12Aug01_FD_184626 | JGI IMG/M metagenome (GOLD analysis project Ga0208507, IMG submission 184626) | Freshwater microbial communities from Crystal Bog, Wisconsin, USA - CBH12Aug09.1 (SPAdes) (version 2) | ecosystem: Environmental > Aquatic > Freshwater > Lake | place: Crystal Bog... | reverse complement strand
TGCACATCACCGCCCGCGAATTGCGCGGCGGCGCGATTATTTTTCTCCTGCCGCAAACCGCGTTGCTCCCGACGCCAACTCCGTCACGCCCATGACCACCAAGGATATCAATCAGCTCGTCACCCAAATCGAGACGCACATCGAGTGCTGGAAACAGTTCAACCATTTCATCTCGCTCGCCCGCGCGAAAAAATTCGGCCCGGCGGATGACAACCATTTTCTCGAAATCAAAAGCATCATCGTGCAGGAACTGGAATTGATTTTTGCCGCCATCGAGGTGCAGTCGCCCACGCGCGAGGAAATCCACGGCCTCATCACCAACTGTCCGTCGCTGCGCAGCTTGAGCGAGTTGAGCGAAGGTGCCCTGCGCGGCCTCGAAACCCAGTGGCACAAGATTTACATCGGCTGGCACGCCATCCTCGGCCAGCTCAAGGTCAAGCAACGCGCCGAGGAAAACAAAGCTTTCTGGGGCAAAAAATAATTGCCGGCCTCATCTTAATCGCCGTCGCCTACCGGATTAAGATTACGATTACGATTGGGAAGTCGCCTGAAAAATCCTTTTGCCTCGCGCGGCGTTTTCACCCCACAATAATTATTTATGCACGACTGGCTCATCAACCTCATCCTCGGCATCGTCGAGGGCATCACCGAATTCATTCCGGTCTCCTCCACCGGCCATTTGCTCGTCGCCGAGCGCGTGCTGCACGTCGAGAAATCCGACCTCTTTAACATCGTCATCCAATGCGGCGCGGTCATCGCCGTGCTGCCGCTGTTTCCGCAGCGCATCTACAAATTCATCTTTGAATGGCGCGAAAAAGAGACGCGCGATTATCTGCTGAAAATTCTCGTCGCCTTCGGCATCACCGGCGCAGTTGGTTTCATCATTGATAAAAAAGGTTTCAAGCTGCCGGATGATCCGCATCCCATCGCCGTCGCGTTGCTCGTCGGCGGACTGGCATTTCTCGCCGTGGAATTTTTTCTGCGCGGCAAAAAGCCCGGCACACAAATCACCTGGACCATCGCCATCGCCGTCGCCATTGGGCAGCTCATCGCGGGAACGTGCCCCGGCACCTCGCGGTCCGGCGCGACGATTGTATTCTGCCTGCTGCTCGGTTTGAGCCGGCCAGCGGCGACGGAATTTTCCTTCCTCGTCGGCATCCCGACGATGCTCGCGGCGGGCGGCTGGAAAATTTTCAAGGCGCTGCATCATCCCGACCTGCTCACGCCGAAGGAAGACTGGGGCATGGTGCTGTTCACCTCGGTCGTGGCGGCGGTGGTGTCCTTCATCGCCGTGAAATGGCTGCTGCGCTATGTCCAAACGCACACGTTCAACGCGTTTGGCTTCTACCGCATCGCGCTCGCCATCGGGATTTTTCTGCTCATCAAGTAACCGTGCAAATGGCCACCGCCTTTTCGCGCCGGTTTTAATTCATCATTCAACCTTCATCCTTCTGCCTTCGGGCAAAAGGGGGAAGTGGTTTTGGCCGGGCTGTAAGCCGAATTCTGTCTGCGTCCTTGCGGACGGAGAGAATCATTTGTCTCAGCGACCGATACCCGAAACCTGTCCGCTTTCGCGGACGCGGAGCGGGCCGCTCCTCGGTTTCCAATTTGGCCTTGCACCCGATGGGGTTTTCCGTGCCGTGTCGCTTGCGCTTCACGCGGTGCGCTTTTACCGCACCTTTTCACCCTTACCAACAGCTTGCGCCGCTGGCGGTTTAATTTTCTGTGGCACTGTCCGTCGAAAAGTCTTCCAACTTTCCGCCTGCGTGTATCTCCGGCAAAACCGGAGTTACGCAGCATCGCGCCCTGTGGAGTTCGGACTTTCCTCCCCGGACTTGCGCCCGGAGCGATTCTCCGCCCGACCAAAACCGTTTGTAAGATACACCAAAAAAATCAAAAGGCACGAAGGTTTTGTCAACCTTCGTGCCTTGACTGACAGAAAGAAAAATTAATCCGCCGCCGTCAATTCCATGCCGCTGGTGAAATACAAAATCCGGCCGCAGTTTGGGCAGGTCACGATTTCGCCCTGCGCGCGGCAGTGGGTCACGATTTGCGCGGGCAGTTTCATGTGGCAGCCACCGCACGCGCTGTGCTCCACGGTGACGACCACATTTTCACCCTTACTCTTGAACAGCCGCTCGTAACGGTTGCGCGTGGAATCATCCACGGCCCCGGCCAACGCGGCGCGGCTGCTGGTCAGCTCGGCAAAATCCTTCTTCAGATTTTCCTCGCGCTGGTTCAACAGGCCGATTTGATCATCCACGAGTTTTTTCGCGGCGGCAGCTTCGGTCGTCGCGCGGGCCACCTGCTTTTGCGCGGCCTCGGCCTGCTCCATCAAAACAATTTCCGCATCCTCGATTTTGAAAATGACTTCCTTCGCCATCTCAATTTCGTGCGTGAGCGCCTTGTATTCCTCGTTCTTGCGCGTCTGCAACTGCTGGTTGAGGTATTTTTCGATTTGCGATTTCTTGGCCTCGATTTCCAGATCGCGCTGCTTGCGCTCGGATTCGATTTGTTTCACGCGCAGCTTCGCCGCGTCGAGCGCGGTTTGGGTGCTGGCGGCCTTGGCTTTGAGCGATTCGCGTTCCGGGCCGATGTGGGCGAGTTCTTGGGTGACGCGGACGATTTTCCGGTCGCGATCCTGCAAAACAAGGAGCTTCTCAATAATTTCCTGCATTTCGCAAAAGGCTAACCGCCGAAACCAACCAAGTCAATCCGCGCCCGCAGGGGTCGCACGAAGGCCGCGAAGGGGACGAAGGAAAAAATGTTTCCACCTTCGTATTTCTTCGCGGACTTCGCGCGACCTGTTTTCTGAACTTGCAACCTGCAACCTGCAACCTGAAACTAAATCCATGCGTTTCATCGGCAATGTCATTGAAAAAATGCAGCGGCACCCCAAGCGGATTGTTTTTCCCGAAGGCGCGGAACCGCGCATTTTGCAGGCCGCGCGGCAGTTTTACGCGCTGCGCCTCGGCGTGCCCATTTTGCTCGGCGACCAGGCGGGAATTCGCGAGGCAGCGGAAGCATTGAAAATTTCCTTGGACGGCATCCGCGTCATCAATCCCGCCGCAAGCGAGGACTTGGAAAATTTTTCCAGCCGCCTTTATCGCATCCGCCGCGAAAAAGGTTTGCGTCCGACCGAAGCGCGCGAAGCGATGCTACAGCCGAATTTTTACGGCGCGATGATGCTGGCGATGCACCAAGCCGACGGTTTGGTTTCTGGCGCGTCGCACATCACTGGCAGCGTGTTGCGGCCGCTGTTTCAAATCGTCAAAGCCGCGCCCGACATCGGCGCCGTTTCGAGCTGCACCGTCATGGAAGTCGAAGACACGCGCATCGGCGAAAACGGCACGCTCTTCATGGCCGACTGCGGCGTGATTCCCGAACCGAACGTGGAGCAGCTCGCGGACATCGCCGTTTCCACCGCGCGCCTCGCGCGGCATATGCTCGGCGTGCGCCCGCGCGTGGCGATGCTTTCCTTTTCCACCAAAGGCAGCAGCGGCGCGCATCCGTCCATCGGCAAGATGCAGGCAGCCACCGCGCAGGCGCGGCACAAGGCGGCGCAATTATTTCTTGAAGCCGATTTCGACGGTGAACTGCAAGTGGACGCCGCGCTCATTCCCGAAGTCGCCTCGCGCAAATTGCACGACAGCCAAGTGGCCGGTCGCGCGAACGTGCTGATTTTTCCCGATCTCAATTCCGGCAACATCGCCAGCAAGTTCGTCAGTGTCGTCAGCCGCGCGAACACTTACGGCCAGATTTTGCTCGGCTTGAACCGCCCGGCCTCGGACGTTTCGCGCGGCTCCAGCGCGCATGACATCCTCGGCGTCGCGGCGATTATCGGCGTGCAGGCGACGGATTATCAAAAACTGTATCCGGGTGCGGATGCGAAACTTCCGGGCGAATAATTTCATGCTCCCGCTCTCTCTGTTTCTAAAAACTTTGCCGACGTATCAACCCGGTCGGCCGATTGAAGAAGTCGCGCGCGAATTAAATCTTCCCGCCGACAGCATCATCAAGGTCGCGTCGAACGAAAACCCGTTCGGCCCGTCGCCGCTTGCTCTTGCTGCGCTACAAAAAGCCATTGCCGGAGTAAATATGTATCCCGACGGCAACGCGTTTTACCTGAAGCAAAAACTCGCCGCGAAACTTGGTGTCGAGACTTCAAATCTGGTTTTGGGCAATGGCTCCAACGAAATCATCGAGTTTGTTTCGCGCGCTTTGCTCACGCCGGAATCAAACATCGTCGTGTCGCAATACTGCTTTGCGATTTATCCCATCGTTGCGAAAATGCTCGGCGCGAGCGTCATCACCGTGCCGGCGAAAAATTACGGTCACGATTTGCCCGCAATGCTCAAGGCCATCACGACCAAAACGCGCATCGTGTTCGTCGCGAATCCCAACAACCCCACCGGCACGCTGGCGTCGCGCGAGGAGCTGATTGAGTTCGTCAATCGCGTGCCGGATGACGTGCTGCTGGTGCTGGACGAGGCGTATATCGAATTTTTGGACGACGCGGTGGATTTGATCCCGCTCATCCGCCTTGGCGCGCGGAAGAACCTGATTTTGATGCGGACATTTTCGAAGATTTACGGCTTGGCTGGCTTGCGCATCGGCTATGGCATCGCCGCGCCGGAACTGGTTGCCGCGCTGGAAAAAATCCGGCAGCCGTTCAACGCCAACCTGCTCGCGCAAACCGCCGCGCTCGCGGCGTTGGACGATGACGAGCACGTTCGCAAAACCCGGCAGAATAATTTTACCGGGTTGGAATTTTTTATGCAGGCGTTCCGGCAGTTGAAGCTGGAGTTTGTCCCGTCCTACGCCAATTTTATTCTCGTGCGCGTGGGCGAAGGGCAGAAAGTTTTTGACGCGATGCAAAAGCTCGGCGTTATCACGCGCCCGATGGTCGGCTACCAGTTGCCGGAGTGGATCCGCATTTCCATCGGCACGCAAAAAGAAAACGCTCGCTCGCTTGCCGCACTAAAAAGTGCCATTGATAGAAATTGATTCCGTCACAGATGCACACAGATCAAACACAGATGGGGAAAAATTTTGTCCGCAGATTTCGCGGATTGACGCAGATTAAATCTTCAAAGAAATATGCATCAATCTGTGCAATCTGCGGAAGTCTTATCTGTGGCTAAAATGTTTTCCATCATTCAAAAATGGGCTGCGTTCGTGCGTTTCTCGCACACGGTTTTCGCGCTGCCGTTCGCGCTGGCGGCGATGCTCGTGGCCGCGCGCGACCATCGCGGCTGGCCGGGCTGGAAAATTTTCGGACTGATTCTGGCGGCGATGGTGTGCGCGCGAACCTGCGCGATGGCGTTCAACCGCATCGTGGATCGCAAGTTTGATGCGCTGAATCCGCGCACGGCCAAACGGCATTTGCCGGCCGGCCAAATCTCGCTGGCGAGCGCGGTTTTGCTGTGCGGAATTTCCGGCGCGGGCCTGATGGTCGCGAGCTGGTGTTTGAATCCGCTGTGTTTTTATCTTTCGCCCGTCGCGCTGGTGCTGGTGTGTTTTTATTCGCTGACCAAGCGGTTCACGGATTACACGCACGTCTTCCTCGGCCTCGCGCTGGCGCTCGCGCCCATCGGCGCATGGCTGGCCGTGCGCGGTGCGGAAGTTTCGCCGTTGGAAATTTTCCAGATGACCACGCTCGCCGCCGCCGTGGTTTTGTGGCTCGTTGGCTTCGACATCATTTACGCGCTGCAAGATTACGAGTTTGACAAGTCGCACGGTCTGCGCTCACTCGTCGTGGCGTGGGGGCCGGCGAACGCGCTCGCCGCCGCGTTTCTCGCGCACATGGTCATGTGCGGGCTGCTGTTTGGTTTTGGTTTTCTCTGTGGCTTTCGGCTGGCGTATTTGTTGGGCTGGTTTCTCATCGTCGGCTGTCTGGTGATGGAACACTGGATCGCTCGCCGCCGCAGCCTGAATTGGATCAACGTCGCCTTCTTTCGCCTGAACGCGCTTGTGGGCGTGATTTTTCTGGTCATCGTCGCGGCGGAAGTGGTTTTTCAGGGTGGCTTCAAAATGCGATAGGGTTGGCCGCAAATTCATTTGGAAGTTTTCCCGCAGTCCGGCGGCGGGGCGTTTTTCTTTTTTGCCAGCGGCGAAAACTTGAGGCACATTTCTTCCAGCGATGGCCGACAAACGAAAATCTTTGCAAGGACAGTTGCTGCTCGACAGCGGGCAGCTCGGCGGATCGTTTTTCCAGCACACCGTCCTGCTCGTCTGCAAACATGATGCCGAGGGCGCGTTCGGTCTGGTTCTCAACCGCACCGTCGGCAAGACCGTCGGCGATTTGATCATCGCCGACCTGCCGGAGACGCTCAAGACCGCGCCGCTCTACCTCGGCGGCCCGGTGCAGCCCGGCGCGTTGAGTTACCTGCACACCGACAGCTTTATTCCCGACGCCGACGTGCTGCCGAACCTCGCGCTCGGCCATTCGCTCGACGATTTGCTGGAAATCGGCGAAGGTTTTTCCGCGACGAAAAAAGTGCGGATGTTCGCCGGCTATTCCGGCTGGAGTCCCGGCCAGTTGGAAAGCGAAATGAAACGAAAATCCTGGCTTACGTTTCCCGCGTCGCTGGAACTGGTTTTTGAAACGCCACCGGAACAGCTCTGGCAAAAAGTTCTGCAACGCAAGGGCGGCTGGAAAAACAAACTGCTCGCACAGACGCCGGAAGATTTGTCGTGGAATTGAAAGCCATCGTGGTGGACGCCGGTGTGCCGATCGGCTAGATCCCATCAATCACGAACTGGCGTTTAACTGGCTGTGCCGTAAATACAACCTGCTGACGGCGGAAGCACTTTCGGATTCAATCCTCATGACCAACTGTGGTCTGGTCATTCGGCAAACAAACCAGCATTGAATGGGTTTTTGTTTTGAAACGAAGCCTCTCCGCTTGACTGGCGATAGCGAAAACGTAAAATCCTTGAGATGCCAGTTTAGCTCAGTTGGTAGAGCGCGATATTTGTAATATCGATGTCGCCGGTTCGAATCCGGCAACTGGCTCCATTTTTTACCCCCGTCTTTGACCCCTCATATTAGAGTTTTAGACCCCAGCCGTTAAAGCCGTCCGCGCCGAAATTCGATCTCCGAAAACTCATTTTCGGATTGATAATACGGCCTTTCTGTTGCAGTCCGGCTTGGAGGGGGCAAAAGCGGCGGATTAAGTCGCTTTTTATTACAAAACTGCTGCTCTACCACTGAGCTAAACTGGCTGAAAGCGACCGAACAGCTGAAAAATAAGTCGATTTTGGCGTGGCGAGAAGGGAAAAATCCATTGGATTCGCGTTGGCTGGCAAACCGGTGATGACAATTTCTTTTCTCCGCCAGCCGATTGTTTGTAGTATGCCGGCCGCGAAAACAGGAATCAAAATGGTCAATTCAACACTTGCCGGCAAACCGGCACCCAAGTCAATGCTCGTGGATCTTGTCCGGCTCGAACGCGAGTATTACGCACGCCAGCCGGACATGGTCGACGCGAACCAGCTTGTCAGCTTCGGCACGAGCGGTCATCGTGGCACGTCGCTGGACGGCACGTTCACCGAGGCGCACATCCTCGCCATCACGCAGGCGATCTGCGATTACCGCACGAGTTATGGCCCGAACGGTCCGCTCATCATTGGCAAAGACACGCACGCGTTGTCCGCGCCGGCGCAGCGCACCGCGCTCGAAGTGCTCGCGGCGAACGGCATTGAAACTTTTATCCAGCGCGCCGACGGCGTGACGGCGACACCGGTGGTTTCGCACGCAATTCTTACTTTCAATCGTGGTCGCAAAAATGGTTTGGCCGACGGCATTATCATCACGCCGTCGCACAATCCGCCGCAGGACGGCGGCTTCAAATACAATCCGCCGAACGGTGGCCCGGCGGACACGGACGTGACGCGCTGGGTTCAGGATCGCGCGAATGAATTGCTGCGCGGTGGCAATGCCGGCGTGAAAAGGATTTCGTTCGAGGCGGCGTTAAAGGCGGCGACCACGCACGCGAAAGATTTTATCCTGCCTTACGTCGAGGATTTGAAAAATGTCGTGGACATGGATGCGATTCGTGCCGCCAGCTTGAAGCTGGGCGTGGATCCGCTCGGCGGCGCATCGCTGCCTTTGTGGGAGCCGATCAACTCGCTTTACAAGTTGAACATCGAAGTCGTGAACCCGAAGCTCGACCCGACGTTTTCGTTTATGACGGTGGATCATGACGGCAAAATCCGCATGGACTGTTCGAGTCCTTACGCGATGGCCGGGCTTGTCGGGCTGAAGGATAAATACCGCGTCGCGTTTGCCAACGACCCGGACGCCGACCGCCACGGCATCGTCACGCCGTCCGTCGGCTTGATGAACCCGAATCATTATCTAGCCGTGGCCATTGGTTATTTGCTAACGCACCGGCCGCAGTGGTCGCAGAATGTCATCGTCGGCAAAACGCTCGTCAGCAGCAGCATGATTGACCGCGTGGTGGCGAAACTTGGAAGAAAACTCTGCGAAACGCCGGTCGGTTTCAAATGGTTCGCGCCGGGATTGTTCGACGGCTCGTTCTGCTTCGGCGGCGAAGAAAGCGCGGGCGCCAGTTTCCTGCGGCGCGACGGCACGGTGTGGACGACGGACAAGGACGGCCCGATTATGAATCTGCTCGCGGCGGAAATCACCGCTGTCACCGGCAAGGATCCGGGCGAACATTTCCGCGCTCTGACGGCGGAATTTGGCACGCCGTTTTACACGCGGATTGACGCGGCGGCGACGCCGGAGCAGAAGGCGAAGTTGTCCAAGCTTTCGCCCGAAGCCGTGAAGGAATCGAAGCTGGCCGGCGAAGCCATCACCGCCAAGCTGACGAAAGCGCCGGGCAACCACGCGGCCATCGGCGGCCTGAAAGTGACGACGGTCAACGGCTGGTTTGCGGCGCGGCCGTCCGGCACGGAAAACATCTACAAGATTTACGCGGAAAGTTTCCGCGACGAGGCGCATCTCAAAACCATCGTCAGTGAGGCGCAGCAAATCGTCACCAACTCGCTGGCCTGAAATTTCAAAATCAAAATCCATGAGCACCAAATCTGTCATCAAACCTTTGACGCAACGTCCGGCGTGGAAAGCGCTGGCCGCCCACCAGAAGAAAATCGCCAAGCTGCACCTGCGCGAATTGTTCGCCGCCGACAAGCAGCGCGGTGAAAAACTGACCGCCGAAGCCACCGGGCTTTTTCTTGATTACTCGAAGAACCGCATCACCGCCGAGACGCTGAAGCTGCTGCTGCAACTGGCGAAGGAATCTAATTTGCGCGGCCGGATGGATGCGATGTTCCGCGGCGACAAAATCAATTTCACCGAGAACCGTGCCGTGCTGCACACCGCGCTGCGCGCGCCGAAGAACGCAAAGATTTTCGTGGACGGAAAAAACGTCGTTCCTGATGTCCACGCGGTTTTGGAGAAGATGACGGCGTTCGCCAAGCGCGTCCGCAGTGGCGCGTGGAAGGGCCACACCGGCAAGCGCATCAAGAACATCGTCAACATCGGCATCGGCGGCTCGGACCTCGGCCCCGTGATGGCCTACGAGGCGCTGCGGCATTACAGCCAGCGCGATCTGGTGTTCCGCTTCGTGTCGAATGTGGATGGTGCGGATTTCGTCGAGGCGACGCAGGATTTGAACCCGGCGGAAACGCTGTTTGTCGTTTCGTCAAAAACTTTCACGACGCAGGAGACGATGACGAATGCGGAGAGCGCGCGCGACTGGCTGCTGCGCGGCCTCGGCGGGAATAAAAAAGCGGTGGCGAAACATTTTGTCGCCGTCTCGACGAACGCGGAAAAGGTTTCGGCGTTCGGCATTGATACGGCGAATATGTTCGGCTTCTGGGACTGGGTCGGCGGACGTTATTCGATGGACTCGGCCATCGGGCTTTCGACGATGCTGGCGGTCGGGCCGGAAAATTTTTGCGCGCTGCTCGCCGGCTTTCACGAGATGGACGAGCATTTCCGCACCGCGCCGTTCGAGAAAAATCTGCCGGTGCTGATGGCGTTGCTGTCGGTCTGGAACGCGAATTTTCTCGGCGCGGAAACGGTGGCGGTGCTGCCTTACGAAAATTTCCTGAAACGCTTTCCGGCGTATCTCCAGCAGTTGACGATGGAGAGCAACGGCAAATACATCACGCTCGACGGCAAAAAGGTGAACTACCAGACCAGTCCGATTTACTGGGGCGAGCCGGGCACGAACGGTCAGCATTCGTTCTACCAGCTCATCCACCAGGGCACGCGGCTGATTCCGTGCGATTTCATCGCGTTTGGCAAGGCGCTGACGCCGCTGGGCCGGCACCACGATTTGCTGCTGGCGAACGCGCTCGCGCAGAGCGAGGCGCTGGCGTTCGGCAAGACGGCGGCGGAAGTGAAGGCGGAGAAAGTTCCGGACGCGCTGGTGCCGCACAAGGTTTTCGAGGGCAACCGGCCGTCGAACACGATTCTCGCCGACCGGCTCACGCCGGCGGTGCTGGGCAAGCTGGTCGCGCTTTACGAGCACATCGTTTTTGCGCAGGGCGCGATCTGGAGCGTGAATCCGTTCGATCAATGGGGCGTGGAACTCGGCAAGGCGCTCGCGCAGCGCATCGTGCCGGAACTCGAAGGCAAAACCTTGCCGCCGCTTAAGCACGACAGCTCGACGAACAATTTGATCCGTCGCTACCGGAAGCTGAAGGCGTGAGCCGGTTTTGTTTTCCATGAAAATAAAAATCTTTCCCGACGCGGAAACCGTGGCGCGCGAGGCGGCGAAAGTCATCGCCGCCGAGGCGCGGCTGGGGGTGGCGGCGCGCGGAAAATTTTTATTTGCCGTCAGCGGCGGCAAAACGCCGTGGCAAATGTTGCGCGTGCTGGCCGCAGAAAATCTGCCGTGGACGGGCGTTCATTTTTTTCAGGCGGACGAGCGGATTGCGCCCGCCGGTCACGCGGACCGGAACCTGACGCATCTACGCGAAAGTCTGGCCACCGCGCCGTTGCGGGCTGAACAAATTCACGCCATGCCGGTCGAAGAAACAAATCTAGAAGCGGCGGCGGCGAATTACGCGAAGACTTTGGCGCAGCTCGCGGGCGCGCCGCCGGTGCTGGATTTGGTGCATCTCGGTCTCGGCGCGGACGGACACACGGCGTCGCTCGTGCCGGGTGACGCGGCGATGGACGTGGCCGACCGCGATGTGGCGCTGACGGAAATTTACCAGCAGCGCCGGCGGATGACGCTGACGTATCCGTTAATCAACCGGGCGCGGAAAATCTTGTGGGTTGCGACTGGCGCGGAAAAAGTGGAAATGCTCCGGCGGTTGCAGGCGAGCGACGCTTCGATTCCCGCCGGCAGAATTGTTTCGGCGAACGCGCTGGTGCTGGCGGATTTGGCTGCGGCGGGAAAATAGTTTTTCGCGCAGTTCGTCGCGGCGGATAATATTTTATGAAAATCACCATCCTTGGTGCCGGTGGCGGTGAAGTCACCGGCTCGGCCTATCTCGTCCAGACCAAGTCCGCCCGAGTGCTGGTAGATTGCGGTATGTTCCAGGGCGGCAAGCGCGCGGAGACGCTGAATCGCGCGGCGCTGCCGGTGAAGGCGCTCGACGCGGTGGTGATCACGCACGGTCATCTTGATCACACCGGACGGTTGCCGCTGTTGGCCAAGGCTGGTTACACCGGTCCAATTTTTGCCACGCCGGCGACGATTGAGATGGCTTCGCTCATCGTGCGCGACTCGGCGCACATCCAGACGCAGGACATCGAGCGCGTGAAC
>Ga0208507_1001747_pt1 | contig 11767 bp, 11 predicted proteins | sample CryBogCBH12Aug01_FD_184626 | JGI IMG/M metagenome (GOLD analysis project Ga0208507, IMG submission 184626) | Freshwater microbial communities from Crystal Bog, Wisconsin, USA - CBH12Aug09.1 (SPAdes) (version 2) | ecosystem: Environmental > Aquatic > Freshwater > Lake | place: Crystal Bog... | reverse complement strand
TCTTTCTAATCCCGGTGTAGCGCCATTAGAAATCATTGAGGTGCAATCTGGTAGCTATTTAGGTGAAGATGATATTGTGCGTTTTGAAGATACTTATGGAAGAAGCTAGAGTGAATGGCTAAGGATCTTCCCGTTCAATTTCAGACCAATTTAAGCGATAAGGATTACTGGCACGGCTTTATTTCTTTCTATGAACGGTTTTTTGCTGGACGTGAATTTTTCAATATTGCAGAATTTGGAGTTTTAAAAGGTAGATCGATTCGGTGGCTACTAGAGCGATTTCCAAACGCTCAAATTTACGGCGCTGATATTTTAGCTGTTCAGCCTGAATGGCCTTTAGACCCCCGTTTCAAATTTACGCAATTAGACCAATCATCAAAAGCACAGATTCATGACTTTTTAGGTCAAACTGCTTTTGACCTCATTATTGAGGACGGCTCACACCAACCCCAGCATCAAATCAATTGCTTGCTGGAGGGCATGGAGGCATTGAAGCCAGGCGGAATGTATATTTTGGAGGATGTGGAGACTTCACTTCCTAGTCACCCATGGTGGAATCAGAAAATCCATTGGTGGAAGTTTAGCGAGCGCAAGCGCCAAAAAATGGAGCAAGCGGTTTTTTCCAAAGGCAATGCCTTCCACGCCTTATTGGCAATTGACCATTATCATAAGATCAATCACTCCCTTGATGATATGGTGATTGACCTGATCTCTAAAAATTCCTTGATATCAAGATCACAAATCGCAAGGTTGAGCTCTCAAATTCGAGAGATTCACCTTTATCGCAGGACTCATTTGCCGCTTTTTTGCCATAACTGTGGATCTGAAGATTTTGAATTTAGTAGTTTCAAATGTATCTGTGGAAAAGATATTTTTCAGGACATTGAATCAATGAGTTTTATTGTTATTAAAAATTAGAGGGTATTTTGATGAGTAAAGAACAAAAACAAAAAGTCGCCTTAATCACTGGTATTACTGGCCAAGATGGTTCCTACCTTGCTGAGTTCCTGCTAGAAAAAGGCTACATTGTTCACGGCATTAAGCGTCGCGCCTCTTCCTTTAACACTGAGCGTATTGATCACCTCTATCAAGACCCCCACGTCAATCACCCTGATTTAATTTTGCATTACGGTGATTTGACAGACACCAGCAACTTAGTGCGCATCATTCAAGAGTGTCAGCCTGATGAGCTTTATAACTTGGGCGCACAGTCTCACGTCGCGGTGTCGTTTGAGTCTCCTGAGTACACGGCCGATGTTGATGCCATGGGACCTTTGCGCATATTGGAAGCCATCCGCATCCTTGGTTTAGAAAAGAAAACCCGTTTTTATCAAGCTTCTACTTCTGAGCTCTATGGATTGGTGCAAGAGATTCCCCAAAAAGAAACTACTCCGTTTTATCCACGCAGCCCTTATGCGGTGGCTAAGCTCTACGCGTATTGGATCACAGTGAACTACCGTGAGGCTTACGGCATGTACGCTTGTAACGGCATTTTATTTAATCACGAATCTAAACGTCGTGGCGAAACCTTCGTTACTCGTAAAGTCACTCGTGGCTTAGCCAATATTAGTCAAGGCTTAGAGAAGTGTCTTTTTATGGGTAATATCGATGCCTTGCGAGATTGGGGTCATGCTAAGGATTACGTGCGCATGCAGTGGTTAATGTTGCAGCAAGATACACCAGATGATTTTGTGATTGCCACTGGTGTGCAGTTCACAGTTCGTGAATTTATTATCCGTAGCGCCAAACAACTGGGTATTACTCTGAAGTTCGAAGGTAGCGCTGAGAATGAGAAAGCCATCGTAGCCTCTATTGAGGGCGATAAAGCGCCGGCACTTAAAGTAGGTGATGTGCTTGTACAAATCGATCCCCGTTACTATCGTCCTACGGAAGTAGAGACCTTGCTGGGCGATCCTACTAAGGCTAAAGAGAAGCTTGGCTGGGTTCCAGAGATCACGCTCGATCAAATGATTGTGGAGATGGTGGCTAATGACCTCGAGAAGGCTAAGCAGCATGCCTTATTAACTCAGCATGGGTATAGTGTTGCAGTTGGCAAAGAGAATTAAAAAAGCAATAAATCTAAAAGTAAAAAGATAAAAATAAGTTAAAGCATGAGTTCAGACCCCAATCAAAAAATTTTCGTAGCTGGACATCGCGGTATGGTGGGCTCAGCCATCGTCAGAAATTTAGAGGCGCAAGGCCACGCCAATATCCTCACGAGAACTCATGCCGAGCTAGACTTAACCAATCAGGCGGCAGTTCAATCTTTTTTTCAACAAGAAAAACCAGATCAAGTGTATTTGGCTGCTGCTAAGGTAGGCGGTATTCATGCGAACAATACTTTTCCAGCTCAGTTTATTTACGACAATCTGATGGTTCAGGGCAATGTCATTCACCAGGCATTTGTCAGCGGTGTCCAAAAATTACTCTTCCTAGGCTCTAGTTGCATCTATCCAAAGCTTGCGCCACAACCCATGAGCGAAGATGCTTTGCTCACTGGAAAATTAGAACCTACTAATGAGCCTTATGCCATTGCCAAAATTGCCGGGATCAAAATGTGTGAGAGTTATAACCGTCAATACGGCCAATCTCATGGTATTGATTACCGCTCAGTGATGCCTACCAATCTCTACGGCCCCGGAGATAACTATCATCCAGAAAACAGTCACGTTATTCCAGCTCTTATAAGACGGTTCCATGAAGCTAAAGTCACTAATGCGCCTGAAGTAGTGATCTGGGGCACTGGCACTCCTAGGCGTGAATTTCTGTATGTGGATGACATGGCTGCAGCATCCATATTTGTGATGCAGTTAAACAAGGAAATTTACGACAGTCAAACTGAGCCAATGCAAAGTCATATTAATGTGGGTTTTGGCTCTGATGTCACCATTGCAGAGTTAGCAACAGCAGTTGGCGCTGCAGTGGGTTACCAAGGAAAAATCAGTTTTGATGCTAGCAAGCCTGATGGGGCGCCTAGAAAATGGATGAGTTCAGATCGCTTAAATAAACTAGGATGGCAGGCTCTGGTTGGGCTAGAGTCAGGCTTGGTCCAGGCATATGCTGCTTATAAGAATGCCTTGTAATTCTAGTAAAACCTCAAAGAGTTACATTTAAGAATGAAGAGTTTGAAAATGACCAGCTTCGCTAATTGCCTTTGCAATGTCATCATCTCCACCCCAGTTTTTCGGGACTAGTACTACGCCTGTCGTGTTTAGAGCGGCAGCTACAAGACTAAATTGACTATTTGAGCAAATGAGGGCATTGGCTTTTCGCATTATGCAGTGGGTTGTGAAAGCGTCGATATTGTCTAAAAAAATACAATCTTTAAATTGATTGGAAAAACGAGTTTTTAGCGACTCGGAAATACTGGAGTCTGATACCACGACAAGGGTATCGCATAGGGACGAGAATCTATTCGTAGCACTTAAAAATTCTTCATCTGCCATGAGATGACTAGCGACATTGACGTAGTCACCGCGGCGGATATGGGCACAGACATATTTAGCGTCCTCTAAGCCAAAGGTGTCAGTGGGAAATTTGGCCATTGAGAAATAGTGTTGAATTTTTGTATCTTGTAGGGCACTCAAGCTAAGTCGAATTTTCCTGGGCCCATCAACAATTAAATCTTCTTTTTTAGAATTTTCCCCAGTAAATATTTCAAAGTCAGAAGGCTCGAGCCCAAAGGGGCTCAGTTGCCAAGCCCATTGAGAGATCTGGCCCATAGTACCTTCGGTCGCCAATTTGGCTGGAGTATTAAAGTAAGCCAGGTCCGCATACACTTTCTTGCCCGCATCTTTCATTGCAAAATAGATCGTTGCACTGAGAATCTGTGCGCCCATGCCACCCGTAAAGGTGACGATCACCTTTTTTTCTTTCTTAGGCATGAAAGGAAAAAACGACGTGATATTAAACATGGGTTATGAGAAGATTTGAGCTAGATTCATAGAATGGCATTGATATCGATAGTTTTTATTAAAGCTTAGTAGCAGACGATCAATTTTTTATCAATAAGGCTCATGGTTTGACTAGGCTAATTTTTTAAGGGTATAGATTCCGCAGCCGTATTGAGAGCGGGGGGCTTGGTCAATGGCGATATTTTTATGAAGATCTCCCGCATCATCCACAAAGTCAAATCTTTCTAGACTAAATTTATTAGCGCTCCATCCCAATATTTCTTTTGGATCGAAAACGCGGTGAGCATTAAAGTGAACTCCCTTCTCGCCGACAGGAAAGGAGATATAAAGCATGCCACCAGGCTTGAGCATTTTGTGAAGATTGCTAAAACCCTTGATATGCCCTTGAGGATCAATTGGGTCGCCATAGCGACCAAGGCCAAAATGCTCCAATGCGTGCAAGCAACTCAGGGAGTCACATACTTCTATGAGCGAGGAATCCAAGGACATGAGGTTGCCTTGGGTAAAGGTGATCTGTGGGTGGGCGGTAATTTTGAGAGGGCGAATATCAATGATTTCAATGTTCCTAAAGCTGGCCACATGTGAAACGAAGCCCTCAATACTGCTGCCTACATCCATATGCCGGATTGGTTTGGCTTCATGAATAAAGCCGGCTATTAATAAATCTTGATGAAAATAATGACCATTAGCAGTTCCTGCTTGTTTATAAAAGTCATCATAGATGGGGTGATCTAATTTGATTGAGCCCCCTGCATTGATAAAGGCTTTTTTGTCAGCACGGTATTTTAAGCGCTGCTTTATTTTTTTAAAGAGTGACATGTCAGGGAAATGTAAAAGAAGCAGTTGGTTAAAAGGAAAGACTTATTTTAATTGGCAATGGCTTGGATAACCCCAATTAATCAAAATTAATGCGCTCTTGTTCTATAACAAGGGGCATATTGCGCACTTGCGTATGAATAGAGCCAATATATTCCCCGATGACACCAATAAAGAATGTCTGGATTGCACCAAAAAAGAAGATACCGATCAGCATGGGAGCTGTGCCGAGCTGGAAGGAGTTCCAAAAGATCAGCTTAGCAATTAAAAATCCAACCGCCACTAGGGCGCTTAAAAAGGATAGGCCAAATCCACCAATAGTCATAATCCTGAGTGGAATTTTTGAATGATTGGTAATGCCAATCATTGCTAGGTCATATAGTGAGTAAAAATTGTTTTTAGTGACGCCACGTTTTCTGCGGGGTTGCTTAAAGGGTACCTGGGTAATGGGAAAGCCAATCTCACAAAGTAGCCCTCTAAAGTATGGATTTGGATCGTTGATCTTGCGCAGTATTTGTATGACGTCCTTGTCAAAGAGTCCTGCTCCTGTAGCATTCTTGATGAGTGGCACTTCAGAAATTTTGTCGATAAATTGGTAATACAGTTTTCTAATTAAAAACATGAGCGCTGATTCTTCGCTTTCCGGCTTTACCGACATCACAATCTTTGATCCAGCCTCCCAGTGTTTGATGTACTCACGAATAATTTCAGGAGGATCTTGCAGATCGGATGCGATCAATATGCAAGCATCTCCTGAGGATTGCATAATTCCATGGTAAGGAGAGCGAATGTGTCCAAAGTTTCTAGCATTGACAATTAATTTTCTGCGCTTATCGTGAAGTGCAATTGCTTTAATTATTTCGACAGTCCCATCAGTCGAGGAATTGTCAATATAGATATGTTCAAAATCATAAGACAAACTCTGCATCACTTCAGTAATGCGTGTATTGAGTTCAAGAATATTATCTGCCTCGTTAAAGCAGGGTGTAACGATGCTGATGATCTTTTTTTCCGACATAAAACCCTCTGATTTGGGCTGATTTCAGTAGATTACTCTTGCCCATAAAGTGAAAATATCATACTGGTTTAATAGGAATAAAAATAGATTTTTCCGACGATTTCTGGGCCTGGACTATTTATTTCATAGATATTGCTACTGTTGTTCTTTAAAAAAGTTCTCACTGGTTCGCGAATGTCAATCCCACCATTTTTTTGAATCTCATGCTCGGTTTCAATGCCAGTAGCGTCTATCACACACCATCCAGTATTTTTGTCTAGTTTTTTCAAGATTGAGTCACTTGGAAAAAACAACATCGGTCTGACAACCCCGTATTGCAGGCCTTCTTGTGGTGCGGGGTGTTGTAGTAAGAAGTGCAGGGTTGGCAGGTAGTCCAAAATCAGTAAATAACGGTTTTGGCAATGACTCGATTGGTAGGCCGATAGAATTTCTTGCATAGAGATCTGATAGCGTTCCGAAACGCGTAAGCCATCCATAGGTGTAGCTGTCAGCAATACTTTTTTAGTACCAAATAAACGCTCGGGAGAGGGGTGGTTATAAGAAAACGATACGCCGAAAAATACTAATACCCAGCAAATTGAAAATAAGGGCAGTACCCAGTAATATTTTTGATGATCTGCTTTGAGGTAGTCCCAGGTCATGATGCTTAGGCCGGCAGCTGGTCCCGCAAAAAAAACTAAACCAACAATAATTGCAGTATTACTGCCAACGGCTAAAGATGCCGGTAACAGTAGAAATCCAGCAAAACAGATGAGGAATTTTTTTTGCTCCCATGTCAAATTGGAGATCGTCCCCCCAAGACTCTTAATCCATAAACATATCTTTGAGGTGTTCATTGTCAGAATCCCTCTAATGCCGGTTGGCTTAATATTGAATGCAGTGACAAATTCAAAGAAGATAAAGAAAAGTGGGTAATAGATGACACCAGGAATCTTCAGTGGCTCAACGAACGCCCTGATTGGCCATTGGGTTGGCATTAAATAGCTCAACAACGCAGAAATTGCGACCATCGTTGATCCAAGGCAAAGAATGGCTCTCAGGGTCTGAGTGCTTAGCTTTAAATACTTTTTACCTAGCCAAACAGAAGCACTGTAAATCAGCAGCGCCTTTAAGAAGTAAGTGAGAATTAAACCAATGCGGATTAAAAGCTGTCTTAAGCTAGCATCGTGACCAACGGGATGGCTTAGTAGCGCTTCTAGTCCTATGGTAGGTATATACCAACCCCATAACAGTAGGAATCCAACAATGAATGTGGGTAGGAATACATAAGATTTACCCCATGATTTTTCTGCTAATAAAACAATGCATAGGATTGTTAGCAAGACCGCAACTGCAGCAGCAGCATGCATAAACCCAGCGATTGCAAAAAAGAGGCCGCTCAGTAAAAACAATCCATTCTTGCTAAGTCTTAAAGCTGAGCATGCCAAGAAAAATAGTCCACATCCCATCATCCAAAAAGTGATGACGAGTGAGTTGGGTGATTGCACTGAATTTAAGCTTACTAAGATACCTAAGCAGCACGCTACTGGCAGAACGGTGGTCTGAGTCCTTCCTTTATTGAGCCCGCAAAAAAATATCAGAGATGCAACCAACATGAGGGTGTAGTGGAAGTAGCGGAAATGCAGATATTCAACCATCCCTAGGCGCATTAAACTTGCATGTACTAAATAGCTAGGGCTTTGGGGTAACGCATAGTCCCACCCGTATCCATAGGCTGCATTCCATGCCATTTGCAAAAAGAAACCATCATCCGCAAACCAAAAACCACCTTTATTGGGCGCCACAAACAGCACCATGCTTGCATAGGTTAAGAGCACCAACAGCCAAGGCGATATTTTCGAAATAGTCTTTTGATTTAGCAAAATAAGTAAGCTTATAGTGAATTGCGGGCAGAGGGGTTCATGGCCAAGAAAAAGGAGTGCATACTAGCCCATATCTTTCAAGTAATTTGACTCACATGGCTGATGTTTTATCAATTTATCTCCTTACGCACAATCGCCCCCATCAGGCGATTGAGGCTATTCGTTCTATTTTGGCTCAATCTGACCGGCGGTTTAAATTAATTGTTTCTGACAATTCAGATAATAACGAGCTGTCAGCATTATTAGGTAGTTTGATGCCTTCCTTGGAGTATATCTACCGCAATGATGACGGTGCATGCCTTCCCGCATTTGAACACTTTAATCTATGTATCTCCGAAGTAAAAACGCAATACTTTTCATTGCTTCACGATGATGATTTGGTCATGCCCAATTATGTGGGGCAGTTTTGGCGCGCTCAGCAATTGTTCCCCAATGCGATAGCATTTGGTTGTAATGCCAAGATTAGGCATTTAAGTGGGCTAGAACAACCTTCTTTTGTCAGTAGCAGACAATATTGCGGACCTATTGCCGCGCAAAATTTAGCATGGCGGTATTTTGGCAAACATCAACTCGGGATTGCACCTTTCCCTTTCTATGTCTATAACAAGCATGCCATCGGCAATATGCACTTTTCAGGACAATTTGGAAAATATGGGGATGTTGCTTGGCTATTGGATTTGGCCAATAAGGGAGACATGGTTTGGATTAATAGCGCAATGGGCGTCTATCAACACCATCAGGGAAACGATAGCAATTTGGAGTCTAGGCGTGATCGCTTAAGATTTTTGGCTTATTTAAAGCAAAATAAATTACCTGAGCATTCTTTGCTCTTGACCTTGTATCGCCGATTTCTGTATAAAAAAATACTCTCTTCAAATGAGATATTGATTGGTTCGAAAAGGTCTGAAGTATTGGGTCGATTTATGACTGCGCCTTTATATCGTATGCGCATCTTCTTGTTTAACCTAAATCCTTTATTTTTTAAGTGCAAAGTGAAAATTGAATTATTCATCATGAAGGCTTTGGGCCGGTCGCATGCGATACGCTAGTATTTTCGCTGCTGGTCATCGGGATAACTCGCTCTTTAGGGAGAATGATCCCAATCACCTATATAACCCCACTTATTTAATGCGGCGCTTAAGATCTGGCTTTAGAAATATCGGGATAGAGATTAATACCCTAGATAGAAATGTTGATCAGGATATTGAATTTGAGATGTATGTTGAAGGTCAGGCATTAACCCAGAGAAAAGTGCCTAAATACTTATTGGCCTTGGAAAACCCGCTCATCAACTCTTTAAATACCAGCAAAGAGTACTGCCTTCAATTCGACCATGTTTTTACCTGGAATCCCTACATTGGTGAGTTAGCCAATGCCACGGTCTTGATGGTGCCCAATCAAGTACGCACGCAAGCCATCCCCACTTTTGCGGAGCGTACAATTTTTTCTTGCTTGATTAATGCCAACAAGCGTTTTAAGACGGATGAAGAGAATGATTTGTACGAAGAGCGGCTCCGAGTGATTCGCTGGTATGAGGCACATCACCCATGCGATTTTGAGCTTTACGGTTTGGGCTGGGATAAGCCGAGCCCCGCCTTTACCACAACAGAAAAGCTGATGCGACGCGTAAATCGACTGCGCTCTCAATTATTAGGATATCGCCCATTCCCAAGCTTCGTTGGCCCCATCGCCAATAAAGACACCGTACTTTTAAATGCTAAATTTTCCTTCTGTTATGAAAATGTAAAAGATTTACCTAATTACGTTACCGAGAAAATATTTGATTCCTTGATGGCGGGTTGTGTACCTATCTATTGGGGTGCGAACAATGTCACAAACTACATCCCCAAAGAGTGCTTTATTGATCGTCGGGATTTTGACAGTATGGAAGTACTACACGCATTCTTAAAGGGAATTGACGCATCTCAATATCAGTTATATCAGGACGCCATTGCGCAATTTTTGCAAGGCCCCCAAATGCAATTATTTGATGCCGACCAGTTTGTCGATGCTATCGTTCGAAAAATCAGCGCTCAGCTAAAAGTGACTTAAGCCAGACATTAGCGCTTGCATTTCTGTAAGGATGCCACTGAAGGACGAGTACTGTGGCACATAGCCAAGACTGCCTGCCGCCTTATTCAGTGAGTAGTAGTTGCTCTTGTTGCCAGTTGGGTTCTCATCTATACCTGATTTTGCGATCTCAAACTCCAGATTAAATTGTTCGCTTAGTGCATTGAGTAAGCTGAACTTATCAATAGGTGCTTGGCTATAGCAATCTAAGGCGGTATTGAGTGGCGCTGCATTGAATATCGCCATTAATAAATGACTAAAGTCGCTAGGATGAATATAGTCCCTCACTAAATTCGCCGCATTCGTTTTAAGGATCTCACCATTCTTGATGGCCCTTGCAATATCGGTCATTAAATAGCTAGACGATAGATTTTGACTGCGGCTAAAGTAATTAAACACCCTCACATCTACTATTGATAAATGACTGTGTAAACGATGCTCGCATTCTGCTGCTAGTTTGGCCTTGGAGTACCAGTTTGATGCTAATAGTGCGTTGTCTTGAAGGTTTTCACGAGAGTGGATATCGACAGGAAGCGCAAAGTCTGGACCAAAAATAGAGCCGCTGCTGAGAAAAATATAGCGGCATTGCGGGAAACGCTCCAGATAGTTCATGACCATATTGTCATAGTGCTGCGTGACATGCACAATCTCATCACCAATCTCTTGAATGCGTTGAGGATTGCCGGCCCCAATGAAATTAACGATGGCATCAAAATGGCGAGAATGATTGAACTCATCCAAGGCCAGAGATTGAGGTTGCGTCGGTAAATTGAGGCTAGAGACCCATTGAGAGACAAGCTCGGGGTGGCGGGAGAATAGGCCCAATTCGTATTGGGGATATTTGCCCAAGAGATTAATAACGTCTTTTGCGATTTCGCTAGTAGCCCCTAAAATAGCGACGCGCATCATTATTTTTGCGCCAGAAAGCGATCAATTTTTTGAATGATTGCGTTTGAATCTAGGCCATGCTCTTTTAATAAATACTCATATGAACCACAGTGAGTAGAAAAACGGTCCTCCACACCAATTCTTAAAATATGGCTAGGACTGTGCGCGCTACTGATTTCTGCAATAGTTGAGCCAAGACCGCCAAATACAGAGTGCTCTTCCAGGGTGACGATTTGCTGATGTTGTTTGCAAATTTCAATCACTTGATTGCTGTTGATGGGCTTAATGAAGGGTGCGCTCCACACGGAAGCCTTGGGGTATTTAGTATTGGCCAAGGCCAGCGCAGTCGAGCTCAGTGACCCAGTGGCAATGAAGGCCAATGTTGAATGAGGCGTTTGCTTGATGGCTAGCAAATCACCAGTTTTAGGCGATAGCGGGGCAGCGTGTACTTCATCTCGGTCTGATTTTCCCATCCGGATGTACACAGCAGAATGGGATTGATAAGCCGCCTCCATGCAGGCAGTTAGCTCATGAGCATCAGCGGGGGAGTAAACCGAAAGATTGGGAATAACTCTAGCGCAGGCAATATCTTCAGTCGATTGATGGCTAGTACCTAGGTGGCTGTAGACAAAGCCAGCACCATCGCCAATAAAGATGACGGGCAGATGATCATGAGCCACATCTAGCTTGATTTGCTCAAGTACTCTGATGGGAACAAAAGCGCTCAGTCCATACACAATTGGTTTAAATCCAGCCTTGGCAAGACCTGCTGCCATGCCAACCATATTTTGCTCGGCAATACCTGCGTTGATGTATTGCTGGGGGCATGCCTTGCGGAACTCATCGAACAGGGCATAACCATGATCCCCTGTGAGCAGCAACACTTGAGGATCATTTTTGGCTAGCTTCACTATCGCGTTGGAAAAGGCCGCTCTCATTTGGCATCCTTGTTGAGGGCTGCAATAGCATCTTCAAAGCTAGAGTCATTTAAGCGCGTGTAATGCCAGGCATTATTGTTTTCCATAAAAGGCACTCCTTTGCCTTTGATGGTTTTTGCAATAAGCGCTTTAGGTTGGTGAGGATTTCTTTGCATGAGCGTTTGTATGGCGACATCAAGTGCTGCCTCATCATGACCATCAACAGAGATGGCGTCAAACCCAAAACTCGCAAACTTTTCTTTAATAGACCCCAAGTTGAGA
>Ga0208507_1001743_pt1 | contig 11779 bp, 12 predicted proteins | sample CryBogCBH12Aug01_FD_184626 | JGI IMG/M metagenome (GOLD analysis project Ga0208507, IMG submission 184626) | Freshwater microbial communities from Crystal Bog, Wisconsin, USA - CBH12Aug09.1 (SPAdes) (version 2) | ecosystem: Environmental > Aquatic > Freshwater > Lake | place: Crystal Bog... | reverse complement strand
ACGGACATCATCGTCGGCTTTCCCGGCGAGACTGAAGAAGACTTCGAGCAAACGCTGTCGCTCTGCCGCGAAGTGCAGTTCGACAACGCCTACATTTTCAAATACTCGCCGCGCCGCGACACGCCCGCCGCCGACATGCCCGACCAAGTGCCGCAGGAAATCCGCGAGGAACGCAATCATCGCCTGCTCGACCTCGTCAACGAAATCGCTGCGCGCAAATACGATACCTTCATCGGCAAGCAGGTGGAAATTCTCGTGGAAGGGCCGAGCAAAAAAAATCCCGCGCGCTACACCGGCCGCACGCGTTGCAATCGCATCGTCCTCTTCGACGGCAGTGCGCGTCATCAAAGCCAGCTCATGGATGTGAAAATCGAGCGCACCGGTTCCTTCACGCTCTACGGCGACCCGGCCGTGGTGAATTTGTAAAGTTAAGCTAAATCGCTAATTGGAAGTTTTGGGCATTTTTACTGGCACGTTCATAAAATACCAATGCTCGCTGCCTTTCTTACAAACTTCCCAAGAAAATGAATATGAATTCCGAAGCGTTACAACAACATCTTCCCTACCTTTACACAAAGGGTGCTTGAATTCACCGGGCGCAATGCTTGCTCCTTCGTGCATTGGAAAAACAGTGCCTACTCCTTTGGTTGATGGGTTCACATAAGCAGTGCTGTCCGTAATAATAAAAAAGAAACCCATTGCATAATTTTTCTTTTCAACAGCAAGTTCGACTGCTTCGATGTCCACATAAGAATCAATGCGACCAAAATCCTGTGCCCCTTGACTTTTCTTCTTAAATTTCAATTCAATCGCGCAATAAATTTTTGAATTTTCAAAGCCACAGACAATGTCGATAAACTTGCTCTTTTGCTTTATATCAAGAATTCGTTCTTCAAGATCGACAACAAACCGATCTCCTCTGCTTACGCAATACGTTTCTCCAACAACGGATAAAATGTGGCCAAAATAATGTTGAAACGGAGCTTCAGTTGGAATGCGATGTCGCTCTTGAACAAAACGTGTTTTTAGAATGCGCCACGATAACAATACAACTTCAGCAAGGCGTTCTTCGTAGGAGATTGGAATCAAGTCAGCATTTTTCATTTGTTAAACCCTTTCGTTTTGGAAACTATGCCGCACATAAAGCTACCGAGGAAGAATAGATTGATTTTCTTGGTATCCATTCGTGTGAATTTATGGTTAGTTTTCAAATATGAAGCCCTCACTACTTTCCATTTTGCTCATCCAGTTTCTAGCCATCGGCAATTTCAGTTTATTCGCGCAAACCTCGCCCACTTCCTTCGCCTACGTTTTGCAGGCGGATTCATTGGCGAAAACCAAAGCCGAGGCCGTGGCCAAACTCGCCGCGTGCGGTCGCGATTGGATTGTCCTCGACGCGAGTTTCAGCACCGATGAACCGTGGACGACAGAAGATTTGGCAACCATCCGCGCCGGCAAAGTCGGGCGCAAGGTCATCGCGTATCTCTCGATTGGCGAGGCGGAAGATTATCGCGCTTACTGGAATCCCGCGTGGGACGCGAACCACGACGGCAAGCCGGACGCCGGTGCGCCCACGTGGTTGCTCGGTCAAAATCCCGAGTGGAAAGGCAATTACCGCGTCAAGTATTGGCAGCCCGCGTGGCAGCAAATCATGCTCCCCAACGTGGATCAAATCATCGCCACGGGTTTCGACGGCGTGTATCTCGACATCGTGGACGGCTTTGAAACGTTCGAGCAGGACGGAAAAAATTTCATTGATGACCGCGTGAATCCGGAGACGGGCCAAAGCTATCGCCGCGACATGGTGGATTGGGTGAAAGCCATCGCCGCGCGCGCCCGCACGACGAATTCCACCGCGATTGTCATCCCGCAAAACGGCACGCAACTGCTCGTCAATGCTGACTTTATCAATGCGATTGACGCAGTCGGCGTGGAAGATCTTTTCGCCAATGGCGACAAGCTTCAGAAAGCCGCCGACACAAAATACATTTTGGATTTTCTTTCCGAGATGACCGCCGCGCATAAGCCGGTGCTCGACATCGAATATGCCAAACGCAAACCGACTCAGACGCGCGTCCGCGCGGCGGCGGCGCAAAACGGCTTCGTCGGACTGGTGACTGACCGGCAATTGAAAACGCTGGGCACTTCCGGAACCAATCCATAAGTCGCGGCAAAAGCGTTGCCATTCTTGCCGGCGCGGGCAAAATAACGGCATGAATTTCCGCGACAAACTCATCGCGTGGGACCAGTTGCCGGCGTGGCGAAATAAAATTCGCGCCAGTGGCAAAAAACTCGTCGTCACCAACGGTTGCTTCGACCTGCTGCACCTCGGCCACGTCACCTATCTGGAGAACGCCCGCAATTTCGGCGACGCCCTGCTCCTCGGCGTGAACAGCGACGCGGCGGTGCGTGGACTCAAAGGCGCGGGTCGTCCGGTGAATTCTGAAACAGATCGCGCGTCCGTGCTCGCCGCGCTGCAAAGTGTGGATGGCGTATGCATTTTCGAAGACAAGACCGCCACCAAGTTTCTCGCCGTCGCACAGCCGGACATCTACGTCAAGGGTGGCGATTACACACTGGAAACCTTGAATCAAGACGAGCGCCGCGCGGTAGAGTCAGCGGGCGGAAAAATTATTTTAGTTCCGTTCGTTCCCGGAAAATCCACCACAGGCCTGCTGGAAAAAATTTCGCGGCTGTGAAAATCCTCGTCATTTCCATGGCTGGCATCGGCGACACGCTGATCGCGACGCCATTGATTCACGAGCTACACGCCAACTTCCCCACGGCAACGATTGATGTGCTAGCTATGTGGCCCGGCTCGAAGGATTTGCTGGAACACAATCCGCACGTGAACCGTGTCTTCCAGAAAAATCTCATCAAGTGCGGAAAGTTCGAGGCGCTGAAATTTCTCTGGTCGCTACGCCGTGAGAAATATCAACTCTCCATCAACACCCATCCGCAAAGCCGTATTCATTATCGCATCGCGGCGTGGCTCGCGGGCGCACAAGTTCGCATCAGCCACGAATACGAGTGTTTTAACGCGCTCGACCGCTGGCTGGTCACCGGCTCGCTACCGCAGGATTACAAGCGGCACTCGATCGATAATAATTTCGACGTGCTACCGCTCATCGGCGCACAAAAAAAACTTCCGGCACACGCCATGGAATTTTTTCTGACGCCGGCGGAGGAAAAATTCGCTGACGAATTTTGGTCGAAAGCAAATTTGACTGACCGCAAGGTTTTGGGCATTCATGTCGGTTCGGGCGGCACAAAAAATTTGCCGCTGAAACGCTGGCCGGTGAAAAATTACGCCGGCTTGGTGCGCCAATTAAATAAGGAACGCCCGGACATCCGCGTGCTGCTATTCGGCGGACCGGAGGAAAAGAAGGATCACGAAATCGTGTTGGCTCAGGCGAACCGTGAGTTGACCCTCGAAGCGAAGACGAAAAACCTGCGTGAGACGGCAGCGCTGATGAAACGTTGCAGCGCGTTCTTGAGTGTGGACACGGCGCTGATGCACATCGCGGCGGCGTTGAAGGTGCCAAATCAGATCGTCATCGAAGCACCTACGTTGAATGTGACGAACTGGCCTTACGGAAATCAATTCACGCTCGTAAAAAATCCCGTCGTAAACGGGCGCGGGCTGGATTTCTACCGTTACGACGGTGGCGATATCAAAGGCACGCGCGAGGAATTGCTCGCGTGCATGGAGTCGGTAAAAGTCGCAGATGTGTTCGCGACGGTGACGAAGCTAATTTGATTAGAGCGTAAAACCTGCCGCCTTCGCGTCGTTGGCAAACATCTTTACGGTATCGAGTGAAAGCTCGGTCAAATCCATGCCGGCCATTTTGATCGCCTTGCCCAGAATGTCATGCGGCACGGTGACGATGTGCGAACCGCAGTCGTTTGCCTGAAAAATATTCAGCACCTCGCGCACGCTCGCCCAGAGGAGTTCCGCCTGCGGTAAATCTTTCAAAACCGTTTTGCTCTGCGTCATGATGCCGAACGGATCAACACCCGTATCCGCGATGCGTCCGGCAAAAACAGAAACCACGGCGGGAACTTTGGGATTCAACGCGGCGGTCACGCCTTCAACTTGCGCCAAAGTCAGAATCGCCGTGACGTTTAGTTTCACGCCTTCGTTCGCCAGTTCCTTGATGAGCGGCAGGGAAGATTCGTTGCGCGTGTTGGTGATGGGAATCTTGACGTAAACATTCTTGCCCCAGCCGTTGATCTTCAAGCCCTGCCGTTTCATCTCGGGAAATTCGTCGGAGAAAACTTCCAGCGACAGCGGCTTGACCGTGATTGTCTGCAAAATGTCCCGCGCGAACGCCTCGAAATCCGTGAGTCCGGCCTTGCGCATCAGCGTCGGATTCGTCGTCAAACCCTGAATGAGCGGATTGGCATTGAGTTCCAACATGCCTTTTTTATCCGCGCCATCGGCAAAAATTTTCACCGACAAATCATTCAGCGTTCGCTTCATAAATTCACTTTTTTGTTTGGGACAAAATAATGTCCGCAGCCTCGGTCAAATTGCGAGCGGAAAAATCAGGTTTCTGCTTCAACTGCTCGACATAATTGCCTTCGATGAACACCGTCCGGCAGCCCGCCGCGTGACCGCAATCCACATCGCGCCAGCGGTCACCAACCATCCAGCTCTGCGCAAGATCAATGTCAAGCGCCTTTGCTGCATTGAGCAACATCCCCGGCTTCGGCTTGCGGCAATCGCAGTCCGACGCGCCGCGACCGGGATGATAACAAACCTCGATGCGATCCAGCGCGACGACTTTTGACACTTCGGCATTCATCGCTTCCACCAGCTCGCGCGGGACAATGCCGCGTCCGACATCCGGTTGGTTCGTGGTAAGCACGAGCAGAAAACCGGCGGCTTTCAACTTCACACACGCTTCGGGAACGCCGGGAAGAATTTCAAAATCCGCCATGCTCATCGGCGGGAACGGCAGGCCGTTCTTGGTGATAGAACGATTGATGACCCCATCACGGTCGAGAAAAACGCAGCGGTGCATTTTTACTTGGTGGATTCCCACTTGGTCTGCGCGACTTTGAGCTTCGGATGCGAGACGAACAAATGCCACACGATGCCTTGAAACGCTTCGCTGTGCGGCGTGACATGCGTGGGATTCACTGTCGGAACGATGACGCACGCGGTGGCCTGTTGCGCGGTGTAACCGCCATCGCGCCCAACAATGCCGACAACCGACGCACCGACTTGCTTGGCGACTTGAATCGCGCTGACGAGATTGGGGCTGACGTTTTTTTCGAGATTTCCACCGCCGACAGAAAAAATCAGCAAGCCATCCTTCGCATTGATGCGGCTGCCTTTTAACCATTCGGAGAACACCGACGCCCAGCCTTCGTCGTTCGTGCGCGCGGTGAGTTCGGAAACATTGTCGGTCGGCGCGTAGGCTTCAAAGCCGCAGATTTTACGAAAGTCATTCACCGCATGTCCCGCATTGCCCGCGCTGCCGCCGACGCCAAGGATGAACAGGCGTCCGCCGCGCGCGCGGATGGCCGCGAGTTCGTCCGCCGCTTTTTCAATGGCGGCTTCGTTGAGTTGCGCCGTGATCTGCTGGACTTCGGCGAGAAATTGTTTGGTAAAGCTCATGATTGTTTGGATTGTAGCAACGCTTCCAACTCTGCCAAGCCCGCAGGTGAACCCATTTCGTAAAACCGCTCCGGCACTTCATAGCCCGCCAGTTGCTTTTCGCGGACAAGTTTGCCCATGACTTCGGCGAGGTCGAACTTTTCATCCACCGAATAGCCGGCAAACACGGATGACTTGAACAGGCTCAAGCCGTAATCAATGAACTTCATCTCCGGCAGGCGGACTTTCTTGTCGTAAACCTTGATCTCACCATCGGCAAAAACCACGTTGCTCGTGTCGTATTTGCCTTCGTTGCGATAGACCGTCATCAAGCCGGGCTTGCCGCTGCGATGAAAAAATTCCGCGACCGGCGCGTATTGGATGGGCAGATACGAATCGCCGTAGAGGATGAAAAATTCCTCACCCAGCTTGGGTAAGGCTCGTTTGATCGCGCCGCCGGTGCCGAGTAATTTTTCGCCGTCGAAGGAATACTCCAGTTGGATGCCGTAAGCTTCGTTGCCGAATTCCTTTTGGATCATCTCACCGAGAAAGCCGATGCATAGCACCGCCTTGCGGATGCCCTGCGCGTGGAGCATCTCCAGTTGATGCGCGAGAATCGGCCGGCCCGCAATGGGCACGAGCGACTTGGGAATTTTTTCCGTGATGGGCCGCAACCGCGTGGCGAGTCCGCCCGCGAGAATCGCGACGGGGATTTGGGAAAGCGGAAAACTCATGTGCGAACCAATCAAAAAGAAAAGGCGGCAGATACGGGCTGCGGCACAACGCCGGCTTCAAAGGCAACAAATTCTTCGTCTTTCAAAATGGCAGACATGCCGGAGAAAATAGCCGTCCGCGAACTGCAATGAAATCTCAATTTTTAACGCAGAGACGCAGAGGTGCGTGCCGCACGGGCCAATGAATTAACCGCGAAACACACGAACGACACGAAATGAATGGCAGGCCGAGCTTCGGCTGCGCTGAAGGCGCTACGGAAATTAGCCCAGGGTTGGAGCAACGCGACTACCCTGGGTTCACGTCCCACAAAATAATTTTCTCCCTCTCCTCGCCGAACGAGGAGAGGGCTGGGGTGAGGAGTCGAACATTCTCTCCCCAGATTTTCGTTGCCGCTGCGCTGTGGTGAAATATGATTCTTTCGGAGTCTCGCATGGCTATAAACGAACAAGAAATTACACGGCTAATTGAAGAAATCGACAACGCTGGCCCTTCACAACTCTGGTGGGACAGTGAATTGTTCAACCGCGCAGCCCACGTCCGAGACGTTCGTGTGGTTCGGGCTTTGGCTTTGTGTCACCACAGCCTTTCCAACAAGGAAGCATTCTCCGCACACGTTGTCAGGAACGCAATTAAGACGATTGATGCGCCTGACTTCTCACTTTCGTGGAGCATCATTGATGCGGAGAAAGATGCGGGGCAGTTAATCCAGCGACTCGAAGATTTCTATTACGCTCCGTGGGCGGTCGCTTTCGTTCTCGGTGAGATTGGCGGTGCTGGCGCTTTGCGTGGCGCTGCCGTCCGGCTTGGGCAAGAACACGCCGCGCGACACTACATGATTGTGCGGATTATATCTCACCTACTTGTCCGCTACCTCAAAATCCAGTCTCCGAAACCCGCCACGATGACGATGATTGATTTGAAAACGGGAGAGATGACGAGAGGCATTCCTGTCGAAGAAGGTTCGCAACAGCAACAAATGGAGACGCGGCGTCGCGTGGAAGCCGACGAGTTTTTTACGCCACTTGATCCAGCGTTGGCGCAGAGCATCAAGACGCGGTTGGCTGGCATTCCAGATAAATTGCTCAACTGCTCACGAGATCAATTTGACGCGCTGCTCGACAGAGTTCCAAAGCGATATGCCTGACGCAGAAAGCATCTATAAAAGCGGTGATGTCATTGGCGGCGAATACGAGGTTTTGGGCACGCTTGGCAAGGGTGGTTTCGGCGTCGTATTTCTGGTGCGAGACCAGAAAACCCGTTACGGATACGCGTTAAAAACTTTCCGCGATGAGTTTTTGGCAGATGCTGGCGCACGGGATTCGTTCCAGAAGGAAGCACTCGTTTGGATAAATTTGGGAGAACACCCTTTTATTTTAGAGGCACAGTGGGTGAAGGCATTTTCCGGGCGGCTGTTTGTTGCGATGGATTATGTTCAGCCGGACGCCGGAGGGCGCGTCAGTTTGTTCGACCATCTTCAGTGCCGCGAGCCGATTTCGCCAGAGCTGACCGCCGAATGGGCAATTCAGTTCTGTTTGGGAATGGAGCACGCCAACGCCCGTGGCGTGAATTGCCACCGAGACATCAAACCGGCCAACATTCTCATCTCGCAACAAGTCCTGAAGATTTCCGACTTTGGCCTTTCGGCGGCAGCGGCCAAGGGTGCTGCTGGACACAACGCTTCTTTGGTCACTGGTAGCCAGTCGGGATGTTTCGGTTTCAGCGTGCTGCGGTCGGATGGAAAAGTTTGTTGTGGCACGCCGGGATATATGCCACCGGAAGTTTTTCGTAACGAGCCTGCCGACGTGCGGAGCGACATTTACAGTTTTGGTTTGGTTCTCTGGCAAATGGCAACGCACAGTCCGTCACCTCCGTTTGTCGGTTCGTTTCGTGGTGATACCGAGGCTTACATGCGTGAGGCATACCAGCGGCAAATGTCCGGACGCATCCCGCCTGTTGGCCAACCGTTCCGTGATGTAATTGAACGCTGCTTAAATCCACAGCCATCGAAACGGTATTCAAATTTTAGCGAACTACGCCGTGCGCTTGAACCAATCTTTCGGAAACTAACTGGTAAAGATTTTTTCGTTCCGTCCACCGACGAACAAACTGCAAGATTCTGGAACAACAAAGGCATGTCTCTGTCCGCATTGGGGCGGCGAGAGGAAGCGATTATCTGTTACGACAAGGCCTTGGCGATTGACGCCGGAGAAGCCAAAATTTGGAGCAACAAGGGTTACGATCTTCAACAATTGGGGCGACACGACGAGGCGTTGGAGTGTTATAACAAAGCGTTGGCTATCGCGCCGCAACTCGATGGCGTGTGGAGCAACAAAGGGAGTTGTCTTGATGCGATGAACCGGCGTGAGGAGGCGCTTGAGTGTTACGACAACGCGCTGGTCACTGATTTTCGGAACGGCAAGACTTGGAACAACAAAGGCAGAGTTCTCGATTCTCTTGGACGAACGCGTGAGGCGATAGGTTGTTATCAGGAGGCGCTCGCCGTTGATCCGCGCTACGCCGAAGCTTGGAACAACTTGGGCGCTTGCTTCAATGCGCTTGGACAACACAAAGAAGCACTGAAATATTACGGCAAGGCATTGGCGATTGATCCTCAATACGGCAACGCATGGTTCAACACCGGCATTGCACTCGCCGCTCTCGGTCAACGCGAAGATGCGCTTGCATCTTACGACAAAGCGCTGGCGATTAACCCGCGAGATGCCGTCACTTGGTTCAACAAAGGCAACTCATTCGATGTGATGGGGCGGAGCGTCGAGGCGATTGCCTGCTACGACAAGGCATTGTCTATAAATCGGCGATATGATGAAGCATGGAACAACAAGGGCGGCACACTCCTTGCACTCGGACGACTGGAAGAAGCAATCATCTCTTTTGACAACGCGCTAGCGATTCAACCGCGAGACGCGACCCGCTGGTTTAACAAGGCATACGCGGAAGATGAACTTGGTAGATTTGCTGCGGCGGCACGGAGCTACCGGCGGTTTCTTGAGTTAGCATCTCCTCAACACACTGCGCAAATTGCCCATGCCCGCGAGAGAATCCGAAAATTGGAAAATTAAATTTGTAGTTTGAATTGTTAAACTCCTCACCCCGGCCCTCTCCTCGTTCGGCGAGGAGAGGGTGAATTATTTTGTGGGACGATTTCCTAGGGTAGTCGCTGCGCTCCAACCCTAGGCTAATTTCCGTAGCGCCTTCAGCGCATAAAAAACAGCCTCCATTTCTGGAGGCTGTGCGTTTTCGGATTTATTACCCGCCGTGGTTCACGGCTTACGGCGTCGGCGGTTTGGGCGTGGGCGTCTTGGCTTTCGCTTTGCCACCGCCCGAATCCACGATGATACGGGCGTTGTTGTAGTCTTCCACAAACTTCGCATTTGCGGCGGCGAACTGCGGCACGAGCGCGTCCATCTGATCGTTCAACGCGGCATCGGCGGCGTCAAACTCATCAGACATTTGCTTGGTGGCCGTCGAACCGGAGGCCACAGCGTCGCGCGGTTTGGACAGGCTCGCGGCGTAGGCGTCAATCTTGGCCTTCAAGTCCGTGAGCTTGGCGGCGGTCACGCCGTAGGGCGCAAGGTTGGCCAGGTTCGCAGTCGCGGCGGCGTGGACGTTGCGCGCGGTGTCGGCGGCGGTGGTGTCGCGTCCGCCGGTCATGTCGCTGGCGGTCACGGCGCTCTGCGCGGCGAGGTCGTTATTTTTGACCTTCTTGGCGTAGGCGTTGACCGCAAGGGCGATGACGGCGGCGGCGGTGGCCATGTCTTTGCGGAGTTGTTGTTTGTCGGCAGCAAGGCCCGTGGCATCCACGGATTGGTTCTGCGCGAGGGTTTGAATGTTCGCGACGTGCGTCGTGAACTCGGTGTAGCCATCGGCAAACGCGGGGAGCGTCTGGATGGTCGCTGTGTTGCGGTCGCATACAGCCTTGACCGCAAGAAACATTGACAACTTGTTCTCTTGTTTAGCAGTCATACGGTGAGAAATTTTGCACGACAGAACGGAAAATCAAGGGGTCAGTGGCAAAAAATCTACAGGCAGATGGGTCACGGCAAATGTCAGTCGGGTGAAGTCAGGCGACAGGACGGCTAAAGCAATCGGCAGACCGAATAAAGCGACTGACAGCACGGCCAAAGCTATCGCCAGATGCGCCAAAGTCGTAGCACGACTGGCAAATGCGGCTGACAGAACCGCCAATTTGACTGGCAGAACCGTTAATTCTGCTGCCAGACCTGCCAATTAACCCGTCAGCGTGGCCGAAGCCGGTGGCAGACGCGCCAAGTCTTATTCACGCATGGCCGGACGCGCCTGAACCAGACTTTTTGGCGTGGCCGGAAAGGATTTTTCCCATTTCAGCGACCGTAAAATGCGGCTAGGAGATGACCAGCTTCGTTCCCTCGAAATCAAACCGGAAGCGCACTTCCTTCAGGCCCGCCGTGCGCATGGCGTGGCGCAGCTTGGCCTTGTCGTCCGCGTAAAACATCAGGAAGCCGCCGCCGCCCGCGCCGATGAGCTTGCCGCCGAGCGCGCCGCTGGCCAGCGCGAGGTCATACCACTCGTTAATCTTGGGATTGCTCATGCCGCCGCTGCGTTGTTTCTTGCGCTGCCAATGCACGTCCATCAGCCGCGCGAACTCGGCGAGGTTGCCGCTCTCGAGCGCCGCCTGACTTTGCAGGCCGAGGTCTTTGACGAAGTGCAAATTTTCAATCATGGACTTGTCGTCGGATTTCGATTTCACGTCCTGTTCTTTCAAAATGGCCGACGCGCTGCGCGAATAACCGGTGAAAAAGAGGAGCAGATTATCTTCGAGATTGTCGCGAGTTTCCTCGGAAACTTTCAGCGGCCATGCCTCGACCTTGCCGCCGGGCAAAAAGTTGAAACAGGTTAATCCGCCATAAGCCGCGATGTATTGATCCTGCTTGCCGATCGGTTCGTGCAGACGGTTGATTTCAATGTCGCACGCCTGCTCGGCAAGTTCGGCGGGGTGCACGAGATTCTTTTTGTAAGCATGCAACGCCTTGAGCAAGGCCGTGGTGAAACTGCCGGACGAACCGAGGCCCGTGCCGGCGGGAATGTCCGCCATCGAGGTCAGTTCAAGCGATTGGCCGCCGACGCCGACGAGCGACATCGCCTCGCGGATAATCGGGTGTTTTAATTTGGATGCGTCCGGCACGCGCTCCAGCTCGGAATATTTCACGATGAGGTCGGGCACAAACGTCTCGTGCAGCGTGATGTAAACGTAGCGGTCGATGGCACCGGCGATGAGAAATCCGCCGAATTTTTCGTAATACGACGGCAAATCCGTGCCGCCGCCGCCGAGGCTGATGCGCAAAGGTGAACGGGCAATAATCATAGGTCATTTCTGATAGATTTTTTCGACGACAGCCAACGCGGCCTTGGCTTCCTTCAAACCGGGAACCGGCGTGCGCT
>Ga0208507_1001741_pt1 | contig 11789 bp, 10 predicted proteins | sample CryBogCBH12Aug01_FD_184626 | JGI IMG/M metagenome (GOLD analysis project Ga0208507, IMG submission 184626) | Freshwater microbial communities from Crystal Bog, Wisconsin, USA - CBH12Aug09.1 (SPAdes) (version 2) | ecosystem: Environmental > Aquatic > Freshwater > Lake | place: Crystal Bog... | reverse complement strand
CGGAACCAGCCGGGCGCGCGGTTCCAGCCCCCCAAGATGACCATCACCATGACGAGCACGGCGGGGATGTTTAACAGGAATAAACCGATAAAAGATTCCGCACGCCACCCGTCGAACGTGTGCCTTCCCAAGGCCAAGCCATGATAGACGAACACCGCGATCATCCCCATCACCCCCAAAGACCCCGCCCACACCCGCATCAGAGAAAAGACAAACCGGCCATAGTTTGCCCCAGCTCCGCGATAAATCGCCATGACCGGAATCATCGCCAAACTGAACGCGCACAGGGCTAGGAAAGACCAGCCCCACGGGCTGACCATCAAAAAGACAAGGCCAAAGCCAGCGCCTTCATGCCAACCCGGTCTAAAGCCAAAGGCGATAAAGTCGAAAAGAATCGGATAAGCTAAAATACCGGTAAAAAGCCCGAACAAGGCCCAACCGGCGACCTCATAAACTTTCGCTCCCCAAGTCGCGGGCTGAGTTTGGTGCAGCATCTTCATATATCCATGGATCCAACTCACCGCACACTAGGTCTGTGACCGCAACGTGTCCAGCACTGGTTTTAGCCGCAGCCCCGAACAAACTTCCCAATCAAACGGCCCGGTGTGAAAGGTCAGTCCCTATCTCTTATATTCACGAACTCGCACTGGGGTAGTGGCGGACGGAGACGCGCCAGAACCGTTCCGCAATCAGCGCCCCACGGCCACGCCAAGCGTCCGGTTCCGCGCGCCAGCGTCTCGGAGTGCGGTGGCTCGCCACCGCTTTTCCCTTTTCCCAGTGCCACTCACGGTCGCCTTTTGACCCGCTTCGAGGGGGAAACCGCCGGTTTTGCCCGGTTTTTTGTCTAATTTCTGGAATTTGAAACAAGGGACTGGTTTTCAGTGGCTTAACCCCGTTTTTGGGCTCAAAAAGGCCAAAAAACCATCTCCTGAAATCATTTCAGGAGTTCCTAAAATGATTTCAGGAGTCGCGGAAATGGTTTTAGGAGTTCCTATTTTCATTTCAGGAAACGCGGAAACGGTTTCAGGAGTTCCTAAAGTGGTTTCAGGAATCGCTGATTTGATTTCAGGAGTTCCTTTTTTCATTTCAGGAAACGCGAAAATGGTTTCAGGAAGCGCTGAAACCATTTCCGCGAACGCTCTTTGGGCTGCCGCCAAGGCGGGAGCAGCGTCCGCGTGCGCTGCCGCCGGTTTGCTCTTTATTGCGATTTTTTACCAAAACATGTCACTTGGGCTGGTAATACTTGGTGGTGTATTCCTTCACCATGCGGTCGGTGGTGAATTGCGAGACGAGCGTCGCCATCGAGTGCCGCATCCGCTTGAGCCATTCGCGCGGGATGCCGTTGACATCGCGGTTGTAGAAGGCGGGGACGACTTGCTCGGTGAGGGTCTGGTAAAGATTGGCGCTGTCCACGCGATCCTGTTCCTCGATGTTGGCCGGGTGCGAGTCGGGGCCGATGGAAAAACCATTCTGTCCGTCGTAGCCTTCGCGCCACCAGCCGTCCATGATGCTGAAACCCATGCAACCGTGGCAACTGGCTTTCATGCCGCTGGTGCCGGAGGCTTCGAGCGGGCGGCGCGGGTTGTTCAACCAGATGTCGCAGCCGGCCACCATCTGCCGCGCCACATGAATGTCGTAGTTTTCGAGGAAGACGACGTGACCGGCGAGTTCGCTGTGCTTGGACAGGTGAATGATTTGTTGGATGAAGCGTTTGCCGTCGTCATCGCGCGGATGGGCTTTGCCGGCAAAGACGAATTGCACGGGGCGCTGCTTGTCGCGGACGAGCTTCACGATGTTGTCGAACTGCTGGAAAATCAGCGGCGCGCGTTTGTAAGTCGCAAAGCGGCGGGCGAAGCCGATGGTGAGCGCGTCGGGATTCAGCAGGTGGTCGAACCGGATAAAATCGCCGGGCGTGACGCGCTGGCTTTGCAGGAGGAGCTTGCGGCGGGCGAATTCAATCAGCTCGCGGCGCAGCTTGTAGCGGAGCGCCCAGAGTTCCTCGTCGGTGACGAATTCGGCGCAGGTCATCTTTTCCCAGAACTCGGCGTGGTTGATGGCGGAGGACCAGTCATTGCCGAATTTCTCGCGGAAGAATTTGGCTTCGCCATTGCCGGTCTCGTTGAGCTTGTTGCGCCAGAACGTGCGGACGGAGCCTTTCATCCAGCCGAGCAAATGAATGCCGTTGGTAATGTGGCCGATGGGCACTTGGTCTTCGGGCACGTTGTAAAGGTGCTGCCACATGTGGCGGCTGACTTGACCATGCAGTTCGCTGACGGCGTTCGCGGCGCGGCAAAGTTTCAGCGCGAGGACGGTCATGCAGAAGAGTTCGTGCGGGTCCTCCGGCGTCACGCGACCGAGCGCGAGAATGTCGTTGAACGGGATCAGCTGGTTGGCGAGATAACGCTGGAGCGCGTAGTTCATCAACTCCGGCGAGAAGCGGTCATGGCCGGCTTCGACGGGCGTGTGCGTGGTGAAGATACATTCCGGCTTGGTCAAGACTTGCGCCTCTTCAAAGGTTTTGCCGGCGGCCATCTTCTCGCGGATGAGTTCCAAGGTGAGGAACGCGGCGTGGCCTTCGTTCATGTGGAACGTGGACGGCGCGTGACCGAGCGTGCGCAGCAGCCGGACGCCGCCGATGCCGAGCAAAATCTCCTGCATGATGCGCGTGGTGCTATCGCCGCCATAAACGCGGGTGGTGAGATCGCGATAAAGCTGTTCGTTGGACGGGAGATTGGTGTCGAGCAGATAGACGGGCACGCGCCCGACGTTGACGCGCCAGACTTGGAAGTCCACGACGTTCAGGCCGATCTCGACGTTGCAAATGACGCGTTCGCCGTCCGCGTCCAGCAGCGGTTCGATGGGGACGTTGTGCGGGTCAACGGGATTGTAGTATTCCGTCTGCCAGTTGTTGGAATCAATGGCCTGTTGGAAATAACCTTCGCGGTAGAACAAACCGATGCCAACAAAGCCGAGGCCGAGGTCGCTGGCGGATTTGCAATGGTCGCCCGCGAGGATGCCGAGACCGCCGGCGGCGATGGGCAACGATTCATGGAAGCCAAACTCGGCGGAGAAATACGCGGCGGGATTTTTGTGCAGCTTGGCGGCGTGCGTGTGGCCCCAAGTCTTCGGGTCGTTGAGATAATTCTCAAACTCGCGCAGCACGGTGCGGGCGCGCGCGGCAAAGCCGGCGTTCTGCAAGCGGGCGCGCAGTTCCTGATCGGAGACTTCATGCAGCACGGCCACGGCATTGTGAAACATATTCTGCCAGCCGCGCGGCGACAGCTCGTAGAAGAAGTCCTGCGCTTCCTGATTCCAAGTCCACCACAGGTTGCGGGACAGCTTTTTCAGGCCGGCCACGATTTCATTGATTTCCGTGCTCGCTAGAGGTTTGTTCATTACGACTCTTTTATTTAGTAAGGGTTGAGGGTTTTCCTTAAATTGCGCCAGTCTCCGCCTGACGCATCACGGAGACTAATTATTAACGCCATGCGCGGCAAACATATTTTTCCGCGAACGCCATGCGGGCCGCCGTGATTTAGGCTTTACGCGCGGCGAAAAAACGGCGACAACGAACGCGCGTCCGGATGAGAAAGTATTTTCACGTCATCAGCATCGGTTTGCAGAACAACTTGCAGTATCGCTTCAATTACCTGACGCGGACGCTGTTCAGCTTCATCCCGCTGTTCGCGATGCTGTCGCTCTGGCGGACGATTTATGCGGGCAACGCGCGGGCCGGGGACCACAACGGCTTCAGTCGCGAGCAGATGATTTTCTATTACCTGCTGGTCGCGGTGGTGGATGTGTTCACGGCGGTGAATGAGGATGACTGGCAGATCGCCGCCGACATCCGCGAGGGAAACATCAGCCAATTCCTGCTCAAGCCGGTGGATTATCTGTGGTATCGGTTGAGCTTGTTCTGCTCCGGGCGCATCGCCTTCATCGCGATGGCGGCGGGGCCGCTGGCGATTTTCATCTTTTGTTTCCGGCAATACTTTCTCCTGCCGCCAGATGCGGCGACGTTCGCGGTGTTTCTGTTTTCGCTGGTGCTGACGGCGCTGCTGCAATTCTTCATCTCCTTTGCGATGGCGATGCTCGCATTCTGGCTGTTGGAAATTTCCACCTTCATCTTCATCCTGTTTGCGTTTGAATACCTCGCCAGCGGCCATCTGTTTCCGCTCGATGTGCTGCCGCCGGGCGTGAAACAAATTCTCTTCCTGACGCCGTTTCCGTATCAGCTTTATTTTCCCATCCAAATTTATATGGGCAAAGTGACCGGCCCCAGCTTGTGGCAGGGCTTGGCGATTCAAAGTCTTTGGGTCTTCGTTGCGTATGGCTTCGCGCGGCTCATGTGGCGGCGGGGCGTGAAGCACTACGGCGCCTTTGGCGGCTGATGGATTTGCCGGGTAGGGCTCATTTTGAAAAGTCGGTGGGGCGAGTGTCCTCGCGAGCCGCTTGGCCTAGGCGATGCCCGGCTCGCGAGGACGCTCGCCCCACCAAATTCAGCCATTACCATTTGCCGCGTGACGTCGCGTGCTTTCTCATTTAGACTTATCGCGTCAAGATGTGGTTTGAAGTTATTTAATTCATGGAACCGCCGTTCATCGAGAAGCTGTTTGATTTTATTGGCAAGGTGGTTTTTCCGCGCCAGCAGGAGTGGGAACGCCGGCGCAACGCCAAGATTATGACCGCTGCCGTCGCGCTCGGTCTGGGCTTGGGCTATATGGTCGTCAAATTGATCCGCTATCTGAACAGTGTCCACAAGTAGGCCGGTAGCAGCCTTCGGCCCGTCGGCGAGGCTGGACAAATGTTGTCACGCTTCCAGCAAAATAGGATTGGCGCAATTTTTCCTTTTGGCGCATGGTAAAGGTCGGCATCACAATCAAGTGGGCCGGATTAAACCATCGAACAAGAACCACCGCCATGCTGCTTTGGGACGACAAATTTGCGACCGGCTCGCCAACCATTGACGAGCAGCATCGGCAGTTGATCCGGCACCTCAACCAGTTTGAAGGGTTGCTCGTCCAGACCAACCCGACCGTTCAGGAAATTGCCTTCATCATCCAGTTCCTCGAATTTCTGGAGCACTATGTGGCCGACCACTTCAGCTTTGAGGAGAAGTGCATGGAAAGCTACCGCTGCCCCGCACACGCAAAGAATGTTGAGGCCCATGCGCATTTCAAGCAACTGTTCCAGCGTTTCAAGACCCACACGCAGAAGGATGGCTTCCGTCTCGCCATGCTCGTCGAACTCAACCAGACCATCAATGCCTGGGTGCAAGACCATATCCTGCGCGTGGACACCCAATTAAAACCCTGCATAACGCAGCATGGCAGTTAAGTTGTGCGGGTGGTGGTATATTTCGCGCGAAGACCGCGCCGGGAAACGCGGATTTTCCCTTTTGTTTTTTCTTCGCGTCCTGCGCGCGACCTTTGCTTTTCCCCAATTATACCACGGTCGTTTTCCGACTGGCCTCCGCCCGGCCTTCGCATCATCCTTGCCGCGTGGCTGATCCGATATGAAACTCAAGCGTTATCTTGCCCTCTACGCCGTGTTGTGGAAAAACTCCGTCACGCGCGAAATGTCCTTCAAGGGCAATTTCCTCCTCTGGATCGTCGTCGAACTCCTCTGGTTCGGCCTGCAACTCTGCTTCGTCTCCGTCCTCTACTCGCAAACCAAAACCATCGGCACCTGGACGCAATGGCAGATGGTGCTGCTCGTCGGCGCGAGCAATTTTATTCAGCAACTCTACCAAGCCTTCTTCCTTACCAACTGCACGAACCTCTCCGAACTCGTCCGCACCGGCAAGCTGGACTTCCTGCTGCTGCTGCCGGTCAACACCCGCTTCCTCGTTTCGTTGCGCGTCGTGGATTTGGGCGCGTTCGTCAACGCCCTTTTCGCCGTGTGCGTGATGACGTTTGCGGCGGTGAAATTAAATCTGCATCCGACCCTCGGCCAGTTCGCCGGCTTCGCCGCGTTGTGCGGCGTGGGGATTTTGATCCACTACTCGCTTATGTTCATTCTCGCCACGATTTGTTTTTGGACGGTGCGGGCGCAGGGCATCGTGTGGGGTTACTACAATTTATTCAACATCGCGCGGATGCCGGACGAAGCCTTTCGCGGCGCGTTCAAGGCCGTGTTCACCTTTGCGCTGCCGGTGCTGCTGGTGAGCAACGTCCCCGCGCGCGTGCTGGCGGATAAAATTTATTCAGCGCAAATGTGGCTGCTGCTGCTCGGCGTGGCCGTGGCCTGGGCAATCATTGCGGAATGGTTCTGGCGTTTCTCCATCCGCCACTACACCAGCGCCAGTTCGTGAAAAAAATCAGGACTAACTTGTTTATGACCCCTTTTAAGCAAGGGCTTGCCCGCAACCGCCCAATAAAACGACCGTTGGCCATGAGTAATTGAAAATTGGGTGGGCTTGGGCCTAAAGTCCGTTCAGCACGTCAATCAATTGCCGCAGCCGGCCATAGCCCTTGCGGTTGAAGCCAAAGGCGAGGCGAGGCAGGTCGAGGTGCTGCGTGTCTTCCATTTCTTCCGGCGTGGGCGGAATGAGGTGCATCGGTTCGCCTTCGATGATGTCGGCAAAGTCCTCATTCATGGCCGCAATGGCCGAGGCGCTGGGCGCGTGCTTGAGCCGAATGACGAGCGCATCCTTCACCCAGCGCGTCGAATGGAAGTTGCGGTAGAAGCGGCTGATAATTTTGACGGCTTCATCGGCGTTGTCGGTGATCTGGTAAAGGTTGAGGTCGTCGGGGGAAATCAATTTATCGCGCAAAAGATGTTCGCGGATTTGTTTGTCCCAGGTTTTCCAATAGGTGCCGCCGGGCTTGTCCACGAGGACGAGCGGCATGAGCTGGCTCTTGCCGGTCTGCATGAGGGTGATGGCCTCGTAGCCTTCATCCATGGTGCCAAAGCCGCCGGGAAACAGCACGATGGCGTCGGAGTGGCGGATGAAAATGAGTTTGCGCGTGAAAAAATATTTGAAGGTGATGAGCTTCTTGTCCTGCAAGATGACGGGGTTGGCGCTCTGTTCCCACGGCAGGCGGATGTTGACGCCGAAACTGTTTTCCGGCCCGGCGCCTTCGTGGCCGGCCTGCATGATGCCGGGGCCGGCCCCAGTGATGACCATGTAGCCGGCGGCGGAAATCTTCCGGCCAAACTCGACGGCCTGCTGGTATTCCAGCTTGTCCGGCTGGGTGCGCGCGGAACCGAAAATGGTGACTTTGCGCTTGGCCGCATACGGCGCAAACACGCGGAAGGCGTAGCGCAGCTCGCGGAGCGTGGTCTGGATGACGCGGATGTCGCCGGAATCTTTGACGTCGGTGAGGAGCTTGAGGGCGTTCTCGATGATGTCGGCGACTTCGGCCTCGTTCGCGCCGCCGCCCTTGGCCGCGATGAGTTCTTTAATCTGCCGGGTCAGTTGGAGATCGGCAGAATTGGACTTCGTTTTCTTCATGCAAACAAGATAACGAGGGCCGGGACAAAGGCAATTAAGTCCGGCCATTAAAGCCGTAATCGTAATCCTAATCTTAATCCGCCGGGCGGAAAGATTCTGATTACGATTACGCTGGTAATGATGATTAACCGCCGATTATTTCTGGCTGTAATCGGTGTATTCCGGCTTGAACATCTGCGCGCGGATGAACGCTGTGAGATCCGCCGGACGCGGCTGGTCGGTGAGCTTGCTCGCATAAACTTCCTCCGCCACGCCCACGGCGATGGCGAGCGAAACTTCATGGATGCGTTTCAGCGACGGATAAATGCGGCCTTCGGCCAGCTCTTCTTCGCGCAGCAACGAGGCAAGCACGCGGGCGGCCTTGATGAACATGGCATCGGTCACACGCCGCGCGCCGGTGGCGACGACGCCCAAGCCCACGCCGGGGAAAATGTAGGCGTTGTTGCCCTGGCCGGGAACGTGCGTTTTGCCATTGAGCGTGACGGGCGCGAACGGACTGCCGCTCGCAAAGAGGGCGCGGCCATCCGTCCATTTGTAGGCTTCCTCGGCGGTGCATTCGGCCTTGGAAGTCGGATTGGACAACGCGAAGATGACGGGCCGCTGATTGTAGCTGCCCACGGTCTTGACGATTTCCTCGGTGAAGGTGCGAGGCTGGCCCGACACGCCGATAAGCATGGTGGGCTTGATGGCTTTGACGGCGGAAAGCAAATCCGCGCACGGCGCGTGGTCGTGGGCGTAATGCAATTTGTGTTCCACCAAACCTTCGCGGCTCTTGACGATGAGGCCTTTGGAATCCACAAACCAAATGCGTTTGCGCGCCTCGGCCTTGGACAAGCCTTCTTCCACGAGCACGGTGACGATGTTGTCGGCGATGCCCATGCCGGCTTCGCCCGCGCCGGACAGCAGCACGCGATGATCGCTCATCTTGCCACCGGTCAAACGCAGCGCCGAGAGCACGCCCGCGAGCGCCACGGAACCGGTGCCCTGGATGTCGTCGTTGAACGTGCAGAGTTGGTCGCGATACGTCTCCAGCAAACGGAAGGCGTTGCTGTTGCCAAAATCTTCAAACTGAAACAAGACGCCGGGGAAAACTTTTTTGACCGCCGTGATGAATTCATCAACGAAGGCGTCGTATTCCGCGCCGCTGATGCGTTTCTGGCGGAGGCCGATGTAAAGCGGGTCCTTGAGAAAAGTTTCGTTGTTCGTGCCCACGTCAATCGTAATGGGCAAACACTGCACGGGATTGATGCCCGCGCACGCCGTGTAGAGCGACAGCTTGCCAATCGGGATGCCCATGCCGGACGCGCCCAAATCGCCGAGGCCGAGGATGCGTTCGCCATCGGTGGCGACGATGACTTTGACATCGCGCGTCGGCCAGTTCTGCAAAACTTTTTCAATGTGGCCGCGATCCTTGAGCGAAACATACATCCCGCGCGAACGCCGGAAAATATGGCCGAACTCCTGGCACGCCTTGCCCACGGTGGGCGTGTAGATAATGGGCATCATGTCTTCCAGATGATCCATGACCACGCGGTAAAACAGCGTCTCATTGCGATCCTGCAAACCGACGAGCTGGATGTAGCGTTCGAGGTCGCTGGACTTGCCGCGAAAATTAGCCATCACGCGCTGCACCTGTTCGTCCATGGTCTGAACGTGCGGCGGCAGCAAACCGCGCAGACCGAGCGCGTCGCGTTCGGCCTCGGTGAAAGCGGTGCCTTTGTTGAAGACGGGGTTGTTCAACCATTCCACGCCCTTGGCGGGCAGCGCACGGTTGATGGCGGGGTTGTTGGATTTTTTTGTGTTCATTGTTTGTTTAATAAATAAGGCAAACATCCCAAGCAAACGGATTTATCCGGCTTAAAATGTTTTCGACTTGAATAAGAAATAACCGGAAGCCGGAAATTGTTCTGGCCGGAATTTGCCAAAATCAATCTGTATATTGCTCCGTTAAAAACGTCATTTTAGGCCAACCGGGAGTTGGCCGGGTTATTTAACCACTGAAAAAATCGGTGTTTCCTCTGTGCCCATCTGTGGCTAAATTGGGCGCGTGAAAATCCTTGGCATCATCCCCGCGCGCTACGCCTCGACGCGGTTTCCCGGCAAGCCGCTCGCGCTCATCGCCGACAAGCCGCTTCTCCAGCACGTCGTCGAGCAATGCCAAAAAGCGAAGTCGCTGGCCGAAATCATCGTCGCCACGGACGACACGCGCATCTGGGAAGTCGCCCAGAATTTCTGCCGCGTAGAAATGACGCGCCCAGATCATCCCAGCGGTAGCGACCGCATCGCGGAAGTTGCCGAACGCTGCGGCGGCGATGCCGTGGTAAATATTCAAGGCGACGAGCCGCTGATTGACCCGACCGTCATTGACGCCGTGGCGAACGTGCTGGCGCAAAACGAAATGTCCACCGCCGCCACGCCCATCAAGCATCTTTCCGAATACGACAATCCGAACGTCGTCAAAGTCGTGGTCAACGCTGCCGGCCGCGCGTTGTATTTTTCGCGCCGCACGCTGCCGTATTTGCGCGACGCCGACAGCCGGCCAGTGGCGGAGCAGTTGGCGGCGTTTCCGTTTTTGAAGCATCTGGGCATTTACGGCTACCGGCGCGAAACCTTGTTGCGGCTGGTGAAATTCCCGGTGTCGCCGTTGGAAAACGCGGAGAAGCTCGAACAGTTGCGCGCCTTGGAAAACGGCATCGGCATCGCCGTCGTCCAAGTGGATTACGACAGTATCGGCGTGGATCTGCCGGCGGATGTGCAACGGGTGGAAGCAATTTTGAAAAAGCTTTAGCCACATATTTACACAGATGCAACACAGATTTCAAAATAGCCAAAAAAATGAAAATAAAAACACTCGTCATTATTGCCGTGAGTTTAATGGTCGGGGCAGCGGCAGGATTTTTGTGGGCGAGTAACGCTTTCAAGAAGTTTGAGATTGCGAAAGAAGTGGATGCGGCGGCGCTGGCGGGAATGGATTCTGTCACACTAGCGCAATTACGGTTGAATGAGACAACCAATGTAATCGCTGATTTAGAAAGACGCATGGATATGCGCGTTGAGACTTTGGCAGTTTGGGATCAGTTTGCACCACCAAGCACGGAAATCCGCAAACGCCGGGATAACTGGCTGACTTCGGTGAAGGTCTATCACCAGAGTTTTCCGGTGACAAACAATGACACTAATTTGGTGGCGTTGGTGAATCCGTTTCTCGAAAAGATTCCCGGCAGAAGCCCGACGAGCACCTGCAAAGGCGCGGTTTGCCGGTTGGATGATTTGCGGCTGGCGGCATTGAAGACAGAAACCAACTCCGCGCCTAAATGATTTTTATCTGTGTCCATCTGTGACTAGATTTCCCGCATGAATTACTGGCTCGCCAAATCTGAACCCGCCGCCTACTCGTGGACGCAATTCGTCCAGGACGGACAAACCGCATGGACCGGCGTCCGCAATTTCCAGGCCCGTAATCATCTCCGCGCCATGCAGCCGGGCGACCACGTTTTCTTTTACCACAGCGTCAGCGACAAACAAGTCGTCGGCCTCGCGCGCGTGACCAAGGCCGCGTTTCCCGACCCGACCGCCACGGAAGGCGATTGGGTTTGTGTGGATTTGGTGCCGGTCAAACCGTTGCCAACGCCCGTGCCGCTGGCGACCATCAAGGCCGACGCCGTCCTCAAGGAAATGCCGCTGGTGAAACAATCCCGGCTCTCCGTCACCCCGCTAACACCGGCGCAGGCAGAACGGCTGTTGAAATTAGCCGGCGGTTGAATGTGCGGCACGAATTGAGCGCGGATGAATCCATTCACCACCGACCACCCGCTCGTCTCCCAATCCTCGTGGTTCGACACGCGCGCGCATCCGGTGCTTTCGTTTGTTTGCAGCACGTTTGTCTTGGCGCTGATTTCCACACCGCTAGTTCTTGTCAGCCTTTATGACTGGTATATGAGTGACATGGGTGCAGAGCCGAATGTGTTTCCAAATCCTGGCTGGGCTTTGTTGGCTGGGAGTGCGATTTCATTTTTAATCTGCTTTTTAGGTGCCCTTCCAGTCGTGCTATTGATTCGGATATTTGTCCGAAGATGGCGGAGATGATATGTCGCCTAAATTGGAAAGGCTGCAAACGCTGACAGGATTTACCCAAAGCGAAACGGCGCGGAGATTTTTCTCCGCGCCGTTTGTCGTTTTCTAAAAAGATTATTTCTTGTGGCGCCGCTTCACGTTCAACTGTGTCGTCGCATGGATGAGCGCGGCGTGCACCGTGGCCGTTTCTTCGTCGCTCAACTTCTGCGCGAGCCGCGCCTCGGCCTTTTTCTGCGCCTCCACGGCCTTGGCCTCGTCA
>Ga0208507_1001736_pt1 | contig 11810 bp, 11 predicted proteins | sample CryBogCBH12Aug01_FD_184626 | JGI IMG/M metagenome (GOLD analysis project Ga0208507, IMG submission 184626) | Freshwater microbial communities from Crystal Bog, Wisconsin, USA - CBH12Aug09.1 (SPAdes) (version 2) | ecosystem: Environmental > Aquatic > Freshwater > Lake | place: Crystal Bog... | reverse complement strand
AATGGTTGCACATGAAGATCACAGCGAGCGCGACCTTATCTTTGAAGTCGGCGAGCGAAACAATTTTGCCGTTCGTGTCCGGCAGTTTGAAATCCGGCGCGTTCGTGCCGAGCGGCAACATGGTGGAGGGTGTCAAGGCCATGCGCAAAATATAGGCTCGTAAATCGTGAATCGTAAATCGTAAATTGTGGCGGATGGCCAAGAACATTGTTTATTTTGATCTGGAAACGCAGAAGTCCGCCGATGAAGTCGGTGGCTGGGGCAACATTTCCAAGATGGGCATGAGCATCGGCGTGACTTACAGCACCGCGCGCGGCGAATATAAAATCTACGGCGAACCGCAGGTGAATGACTTGATCAACGAACTGCAACGCGCCGATCTCGTGGTTGGTTTCAACAATCTGCGATTTGATTACGAAGTGCTGCACGGCTATTCTGCGCTCGACCTGACGCAGATTCCCACGCTCGACATGCTTGTCGTGTTGAATGAAAAACTTGGTCACCGACTCTCGCTCGACTCCATTGCGACGGCGACTTTCGGCGTGGAAAAAACGGCGGAAGGTTTGCAAGCGATTGAGTGGTTCAGACAGGGCAAGCTGACGGAGATTGCAGAATACTGCTGCTACGACGTGAAAATCACCAAGCTCGTTCACGAATACGGCGCGCACCACAAACAGCTTCATTACAACAACCGCTTCGGTAAAAAACTGACAGTGCCGGTGAACTGGTAAATTATTTATCGTTTTGCGCCTTCAATTCGGTGACGGCAGCGTGCAATTGTTTCGCCAATTCTTTCCGATCATCGGTCGTGCGGCTAAATTTTCCAAACCGCAGTTTTGCACGAACGGATTTTTTGCCAAGGAGGTTCAGCAGATGCGAGAAAAAACTGTGATCGCCCCAGTAACAAACTTCTTGTTTCGCATCGCCGTCGTCCAGTTCGTAGCGCAGACACGCGATGTAAATTTCATAGCCACCGCGTAAGGCGGGTTCAAGCAGCGAAGCGCGAAACGGCAAAACGGTTTCACCATTAGAACTTGTGCCTTCGGGGAAAACGACGACGAGCAGACCTTCGTCGAGTGCTTTTTTAATTTCATGATTCACTTCACCGACTTCCAGACGACGTTCGCGTTGGATGAAAATGGTTCCGCCCATTCTTGCCAGCACACCAAATACCGGCCAGTGACGCACTTCGGCTTTGGAAACAAAAACCGTCGGCGTGATTGAGCTTATCACAACGATGTCGAGGTAACTTAAATGGTTGGAAACGAGCAAGCCGCTTTGGGGAATTTCGCCGGAAAAATTTACGGAGCCGCCAAAAATTTTCAGGTGGGCGCGCGCGGCGCGGTGCATCCACAACGCGCGCGCGGCATGAAGATTTTTGGGGACACGTAGCGCGACCTCAAACAAATAATCGAAGAGTGCGGCGGTTATTTCAAACGCCAGCCAAACGAGCCTGCCCGCAGCGCGGAGTGTCATGTGCGGATTTCAAACGCGAATCGCCGCCGGGTCAACCGAGAAATCGTTCACGCGCGCTAGCGGGCAACAACTCTAAGTCAAGCAAGGTTAGAAAATCAATCGTGCCAAACTGACGGTCCAGCGCAGGCGCGCCGCAAATTTTTGCGCCAAGCGTGAGATAGGCACGGAGTAGTTTTGGGATTTTTACATCTTCATCTGCCAGCCGGTCGAGCGGGCATTCAAATGCCGCCGTCGGTGTTGTGCGCCACGATTGGTCCGCTAGAAAATTTTTGCGGCACAATTCCGTATAGGCTGCCGCTCCCACCGCCGCGTCTTGTGATGTCAGTGAGCTACAACCTAAAAGATAGCGTGCACCACGTTCCTTCGCGTAATCCGCAATGCCTTTCCACAGCAGACCGAGGACGACTAAATTGCGGTGCTGGCGGTGAACACAAGCGCGACCAAGCTCAATGATTTCATTCCGCATCGGCTCAAATACAGTGAAGTCAAATTCCTGCGCGGAGTAGTAACCGAGATTTTTTGCCGCACTACCGCCGGTCTGCAAGCGGTAAGTGCCGACAATCTGCTGCGTGGCGAGATGCTCAACAATCAAATGGTCGCAAACCGCGTCAAACGGATCGGTATCGAGGCCGGTCGCGTAGGATTGTGCAAGGCCTTCGTTTAGTTCCAGATTGAAAACCTGAAAACGCAGTTGTTGCGCAGCCTGGATTTCAACCGGGCGGCTGGCAATGCGGGCGGCGTATTGTTCCGACGCGCCGACTAGCAGTCGGACGGATTCTAGTGTCTGATTCACAATTAAAGTCTGCCAAAGCTAGGTGACAAATATGTGTCGCTCAAGTTACTTTTTGTCGCGCGCCGCCAGAAATTTCTCGACGTATTTGCCGAGTAAATCGGCTTCCAGATTCACAGCGTCACCCACTTTTCTTTCACGCAAAACCGTCATTTCAAACGTGTGGGGAATGATCCAAATGCGGAAACTTTTCTTCGCCACGGCGGCGACGGTGAGGCTGATTCCGTCCACTGTAATTGAGCCTTTGTGAACGAGGTAACGCAACACTTCCGGCGGCGCGGCAATGTCGAGAACATGATCTTTGCCGACGCGCTCCCACTTGATGATTTTGCCAATGCCGTCCACGTGGCCGGTGACGAAATGCCCGCCGAGTTCGCCATCCGCGCGCAGCGAGCGTTCGAGATTCACCAGCGAACCAACTTTGGCGAATTGAAAATTTGTGCGCGCCCAGCTTTCTTGCAGCAGGTCGAATTGAATTAATTTCGCTTTGCCGCGCGCGGAAATTTTCACCGCCGTCAGACAGCAACCGTTGACGGCCACGCTCGCGCCAATTTTCAAACCACGCCCGCACGCGTTCGCACGCACGGTTAACTCAATGGACTTTTTTGTCGGCGTAATTTTTTCAATGACGCCCGCTTCTTCGACAATGCCGGTGAACATAAAATGATTTTGCAATTAACCAACTCGCGCCGTCAAAAGTAAATCTTCGCCCAACTTGCGCCACTCAACTTCGCGAAGCTGGACAACTTCGCTCAAACTTTTTGCGCCGTCGCCGGCGACGCCTTTGCGCGCCTCGCGTCCGCCGAGAATCTTTGGCGCATAAAAAAATGCCACGCGTTGCGCCAAACCACCAAGCAGAAACGAAGCATTCACCTCGCCGCCGCCTTCGACTAACAGACTTGTCACGTTTTCTGCACCGAGTTTTTTTAGCAGCCAGCGCAAATTGAGTTTTGAATTTTTAATTTTTAATTTTGAGTTAGCCGACGGCGCGATGATGATATTTACACGTTTTGATAATGCGGCCACACGCTTCTTTGACGCGTTTTTGCTGACGATAATCGTGGTCAACGCCGCAAATCCATCGCTCACGACTTTTGCATCCAACGGCGTTCGCGCCTGCGAGTCCAAAATAATTCGCCGCAGATTTTTATTCTGACTTCTGGCTTCTGACTTCCGACTTCTGGCGGTGAGACTTGAATCATCCGCCAAAATGGTATTGATGCCGACGAGAATGGCGTCGCTACCCTGCCGCAATTTCATGCCGTGCGCGCGGGCTTTTTCGCCGGTGATCCATTTGGATTCGCCGCTGGCCGTAGCAATTTTTCCGTCCAACGTCATCGCCGCTTTCACCGTGACGAATGGCGTGCGTTGGACAATCCAATGATTAAACGCCTCGTTTAATTTTGCACATTCATCGGCCAAAATTCCGTGAACGACTTTGATTCCCGCGCGTTGCAAAATTTTGAATCCTTTGCCCGCGTGTTTTGGATTCGGATCGGTCGCACCAATGACTACGCGTTTTATTCCGGCAGAAATAATGGCATCCGTGCAGGGCGGCGTGCGCCCGTGGGAGCAACACGGTTCCAGCGTGACGTAAAGCGTCGCGCCGCGCGGTTTGAAATTATTTTTTTGCGCGTCAAGTAACGCTTCAATTTCCGCGTGCGGCAAACCGGCGCGCCGATGCCAGCCACGCCCAATGATTTTTCCGCCTTTCACCAAAACCGCGCCGACGAGCGGATTGGGTGAAGTCGTGCCCAAACCGCGACGAGCGAGCCGGAGGGCGAGGCGCATGAATTGGATGTCAGACATCGTGCAAACATCGTAGCCGTTGCCGGAGAAAATTCCAAAAGGATTGGCGTGGATGAATTAATTTCCGAAGTTATGCGGGCGATTCAAAACATACAAAATGGCGAGCACCGCCAGCACCATCAACGCTCCAAAAAAGATGGTGAAAAAACGGATTCGCCGTTCATGCAGAGATAACTTTCGCTTGCGCCTCACGAGCCAAGTTATTGAAAGAGAACAGCTCTTGCAAATTTTTTCAAGCGAACCGCCATGTCAAAATTGGTGCGATTATCAGTGCGGGCAAATAGTTTGCCAGCTCTACACGACGCACTTCCAGCACTACGAGCGTCATCGCGCAAATGATTAAACCGGCAGTGACGTTGACGGCGTGTAGTGCGTGATGCGCGTCCAGCCACGGCAAAGCAAAGGAGTAGACAGCGAGTGCGATGTCGTTCAGAAAAAAGAAAACTGGAGCCGCTGCCAACGCCGCCGGCCAACGAAATATTTTTACAAAACTCATCGTTGCGAGCCCGTCCATTACGGCTTTCAGCGCGAGCGGATAAAAAAAATCTGATAAACCGTCAGTCACCGCGCCGAGGATACCGAGTGGCGCGGCGCAAAATAAAATTGTTCCCGCAATGAAGCCGTCGGCTTTTTTCCCGGTTGATGATTGTCCGGCGGCAATTAGTGAGGCGGCGTGGCGACCAAGGCGGTTGGAAAATTTTTGCAGGCCGAGAATTTTTCCAAACAGATTGCCCAACACGAGCGCGAGCACGGCGAGAAAGAGTTGTTTGACGATGGAAACGAAACTGCCGCCGATATTCAGCCAAATCAATTGCAAACCACAGAGCGCGGCAAACGCGCCCAGCAGCGATTTAATCTGGTTTTGCGTGCGAGCGGACCACTGACCGCGCCACGCCAGTCCAAAAACTGCGCCAAGCAGAATGCCCAGGGCGTTGAGTAATGCGCCAATCACGCGCCGATTGTGCCGCGCGCGCGCCGCGAAGGAAACGAAGAAAAAAATTTCCTTCGCGGGGCGCGCACCGTAAAGTTTTCCGATGAAACGTCGTATCGCCATTTTGATTTTGCTCTGGGCGGCGATGTTTTCTTCACGGGCGCAAAATGGAAAAGTTTTTCTTACGACGCTAAATTGTTACGCGTTTTTTGGCGGCGGCGAAACAAAGATGGCGCTCGGCCAGCCGCAGACGGCTCCGGATTATTGGCGCAAGGCGCAAAATCTCGTCGGACTGTGGCCAACGAATGCGCCGCTGCTGGTCGGCCTCGAAGAAATCGGCGGTGCGCGCGAGACGGTTTATCTCTCGCAAATTGCCGCGACGCGTTATCACCACACGTTTCAACCGGTTTTTACGGACACAAAAGATAATTACACCGAGGAAGCCGTCGCGGCCGTGGTGGATTTGAGTCAAGGTTGGGGCATCACCGGTAAACCTGGGCGCGACCCGGAGTTGGACAAAGCGTTGTCGAAACATCTGGTCGTGAAACTCACGAATACTCTTACGTCGCTCGAAATTTGCATCGTGCATCTGCGCCGACCCATCGGCAAATACGCCAAGCTGGAACAGGAAGACCAATGCAAGGCGCTGAAAAAATGGGCAGACGGACGGCTCACCAAAAACCCACGCGCAAACATTGTTATCCTCGGCGATTTCAATGAGGCGAAAGCGCCGGGCGACACGAACGCCTCCGTTGCCGCGCTGGCACAAACTGCCGGAGCGATGCGCGATTCGTTTTCCGTGGCCGGCGGAAATTTTCGCACGCACGCCAACGGCAGAGCTTATGACCGCATCATTTTTTCCGAGCCGATGTTGAAAGGCGAAGCGGGCTTGAAATTTGAAAAAGTTTCCGTCCAGCCGCACACACACGGCAAGGGCACAGAGAAATATGAGTTCACTGATCATTTTCCGGTGACGGCGGTTTTTGTTCCGGTCGCAAAAAAATAAAATGGCCGCGCCAAAAAAAACTTCGCCGTGGTCGTGGATTCCGACGCTTTATATCGCGGAAGGTTTGCCTTACGCGCTGGTGATGTCGGTGGCGCTCGTGCTCTACAAAAATCTCGGCGTGCCCAATGCCCAGAACACTTTTTTCGTCGGCCTGCTTTATTTGCCGTGGGTCATAAAACCGCTGTGGAGTCCGGCGGTGGACATTCTGAAAACGCGGCGCGCGTGGATTTGGACGATGCAATTACTCGTCGGCGCGACGCTCGCCGGCGTCGCGCTCGCGGTGACGACGACGCATTTTCTTGCAGCCACGCTGGCGTTTTTTTGGCTGCTCGCGTTCGCCTCTGCCACGCACGATGTCGCGGCGGATGGCTTTTATCTACTCGCGCTGACGGAACATGATCAAGCGTGGTTCAACGGCATCCGCACGACTTTTTACCGCGTTGCCGGCATTCTAGCTAAAGGTCAGCTCGTCATCCTCGCGGGCATTCTCGCAGCTCAGTCGAATAATTTTTCTTCTGCGTGGTCGTTAGTCTTCGCCCTTGTCGCAGCGATTGTTTTGGTGCTGGGAATTTATCACCGATGGATTCTGCCGCGACCAGCGGGCGACCAGCCGGTTGTCGCCGGCAGCAAAAAATTCACTGGCGAATTTTCCAAAACCTTCACCACATTTTTCCAAAAGCCAAACATCGGCATCGCCTTGCTGTTCCTGCTGGTTTACCGCTTCGGTGAAGCGCAGTTAATGCCGGTGACACAGTTGTTTCTGCTCGATGCGAAAACTCACGGCGGTCTCGGCCTGACCAACGCGCAAGTTGGTTTTATTTACAACACCGTCGGCGTAATCGCGCTCATCACGGGCGGATTGCTCGGCGGATTTGTCATCGCAAAACGCGGCCTGAAATTCTGGCTGTGGCCGATGCTGCTGGCGATTCATCTGCCGGACGCGGTGTTCGTTTGGCTCGCCGCTACGCAGCCACAAAATCTTTTCGCCATCGGCGCGGGTATTGCGGTCGAGCAGTTCGGCTACGGATTTGGTTTCGCCTTTTTCATGCTCTACATGATTTACCTCGCGCGCGGCGCGCACGCGACGGCGCACTACGCGTTGTGCACCGGCTTCATGGCACTGGGCATGATGGTTCCCGGCCTATGGAGCGGCTGGCTGCAAGAATTCCTCGGCTATAAATTATTTTTTGCGTGGGTCATGCTCGCCACGATTCCCAGTTTTTTGGTCGCAATAAAAATTCCACTAGCGTCTGAATTCGGTCGCAAGGCATCCAATGACTGAAAGTAACACGGCAAAAAATATTTTACCCGCATGGGCAAAATGGTTGCTGTTTAGCTTGTGCCTATTACCGCCCGTTGCCCTGGCAATTTTACTACGACGCAACGCGGTGGACGTTCCCTACTGGGATGAATGGGATGATGACCTCGCCGGCATTTTTCTAAAATGGCACAACGGCAATCTTCACCTAGGCGACTTTTGGGCGCAACACAACGAAAGTCGCTTCGTCCTGCCGCGCCTAATCTTTCTGCTGCTCGGCGGATTTTCCCACTGGAATCTGCTGGACCAAGTCGCCACCACTTTTCTACTCGCGTGCGCTGCCGCTGCGATGGTGTTTTGGCTAGGACGAAAAACTCTAGCCAGCCAACCAGCGACCGCTGGGCTGACATTTTTCATCGCGAGCCTGCTTATTTTTTCACCCGCGCAATCCGAAGCGTGGTTATGGGGACTGGAAATGATTCTATATCTGCCGCTAGTCTGCATTCTCGCCAGCTTGCTGGCGCTGCAAACCAATTTGTCGCGGCGGACAAAATTACTTCTTTGCGCCACGTTCGCCACCGCCAGCACCTACAGTTTTAGCAACGGCCTGCTCGCGTGGCTTGCGTTGTTCCCGATTCTGTTTCTTGCTGAAGGCTGGAGTAGCTTGCAAAAAAACAGTCGCGCCGCCCTGCTTTGGCTGCTCGCATTTTTCGCGAATGTGGCGCTGTATTTTCAAGATTACAAATTTCCGTTGTCGCCAGGATTGTGGGAAGTGCTGCGGCATGACCCGTTGCGCGTGGTTGAATACTTCTGCGCATTTCTCGGAAACCCTTTGGTAAATGAAAGCGCCAGTTACAAAATTGCCGCCGGTGCTTTCATCGGCGGTATTCAATTCATCTTGTTCATCGCCATCTGCATTTTAATTTTCCAGCGGCGAAACAATTCCGCGTTGATGAACTGCGTCTGGCCGTGGCTGACGCTCGGTGGCTACGGAATTTTGAGCGCGTTGCTTGCCACTTCCGGCCGGGCCGCGTTCGGCGCGGAACAGGCATTGTCGTCGCGCTACGGAATTTTTGGCGCATGTCTGACCATCGCATTAATTTATCTCACGCCCATCATTTTATTCCACGGTTCGTCCACGGAAAACAAACCGCGATTGGCCGCGAGGAAAATTCAGCTCATGTTAGCAGCACTCGGTTGCGCTGTCGTTTTACTACATGTGCTGGCATTACCCGCGGCGGTAACAAACCTGACGGTATTCGGTCTTGATTTGCGGCTCGCGAAAAGTTGTCTGAAATTTATCGACGTGCTGCCGCCACAACCGGTAACCACGGCGAATTTATATCCGAATTATTCCAAGGTCAAAACGATGGCAGATACGCTCAATCACACTGGCGTCTGGAATTATTCGCTGCACCCGTCGCGACGGCTAGCCGACTTCCATCAAATTCCGCCGCCCGCAGCTGGGATTGGCGGCATCGAAAACTCCAAAGTTGTCGGCACAAATCTTTTAATTTCCGGCTGGGCACTTTCTCCCACGCACCACGCCGCGGCCGATTGTGTCTTGTTCACTTGCGAAGCCACCAACATCAAACCACAAATTATTGCACTGATGGATCGCCGGATGGCACGCGCCGACTTGGTGGAAAAATTTCATGACCGCACTTATCTCGCAACGGGCTGGCAAAAAAATGTCCGCTGGCTGAATTGCCGCAAGGTATGCTCAACGTGAAAGCCTGGAGCTACGAAGTTGAAACCGGCGAACTCGCGCCCATCGCGGGCGAAATCCAATTCGACAATCGTTGAAAAGAATTGCTTTGAACGCGGCGCGCCGGACAGAATCAAAGTTCACAGATGAAACTTAACCACGTTCTCTTTTTGCTCGCCGCATTGTCGGCTGTTTTTACCGCTCACGCCGACCTCGCCTCGCTGCTCACCAACGTCGCACCCGCCACCGCGAATCGGCCACCGCGACTGCCCAGCATTATTTTCATCCAATGCCACGATCTCGCGCGCGGGGATTTGAGCTGCTACGGCCAAACGAATTACCAGACGCCCAACCTGGATCAGCTCGCGGCGAACGGCATCCGGTTCACGCAATACACCGGCGGCGCGGACAGCGCGGCGACCACGGCGCAATTGCTCGCCGGAAATATTTCTGCGCCGACGAATGGCGAACCGAATCTCGCGCAACGTCTCCAACAAAATGGTTATCACACCGGCCTCATCGGTGAATGGAGTCAGACCGGTAAACCGTGGAACTGCGGCTTTGATGAATTCGCCGGTTTCCTGACCGACACGGAAGCGCAGAATTATTATGCCGATGCGCTCTGGCGTTACGCACCGAATAGTATTTTTGATTCCACCAACAGCCGCATGGTCGCCTTCATGGGCAAGGAAATGATTTATCCCAACACGGGCGGTAAGAAAGGTGTTTATCTGCCGGAGCTATTTATCAATGCCATGAACAACTTCGTCCGCGTGAACACGCCGGATGCCACCAGCCATTATCGTCCGTTCTTTCTGCTCATGAATTTTCCCATGCCTCGCTCCGCAACGCTTGGCGCGGATGATTTCCCCGTGCCTAGCGACGCGCCGTTCACCGAAGAAAAATGGCCGAAGGCCGCCAAGAACCGCGCCGCCCTCATCACGCGCCTCGACAATGGCATTGGCAAATTGTTTGAGCAATTGAAGTCGTCGGGCATGACCAACAACGTCGCCGTGTTTTTCACCAGCAGTTCCGCGCCGGAGAAATTTGCGAACACCAACCTCAATTTCCTTTTGCCTGCGACCGATTTCCGCAATGCAAATAAACCGGCGGCGTTGCCGATGATCGTGAATTGGCCGGGCACCATTCCCGCCAAACGCATCAGTCAGGCGCCGTGGAGCGCGATCGACTTGGCGCCGACCGCGCTGAACATTGCGTTTGTGAAACCGGCGGACAACTTCACGGGCATTTCTCTACTGCCAATCTTGACGGGTGAGAAGAAAGCCGCCGCGCCGGATTCGCCCTTACCGAACGGCCTGTAGTTTTAGCGCGTGGGCGCACTCGACGGCAGCGGCGCAAAGTCGCGTTGCTGCTCCACTCGCTTCGCGGCATTTGCCACGCACAAAACCGTGATCACGATGAACACCAAAACCGCCGCTGCCGCAAACCACGGCCACAGGTGTTTTCGTTTTGGAGAATTGTTGTCCGGCTCGCTCATTTGATTCCACAGCTTAAACTTAATCCGACTGCAGCGCGATGCTGATTACCGTGTCCGCAACAAAACTCGACCGCACGGCGTTTTGCGCTAGATTAGCGGACGTTTAATGGAAACTGAAAGTCAGGAAGATCCGACACTGACGCCGACGCTCCCACCCGCCGGCAAGCAGACGTATGCCCTGTTCCGCAACGCCGAGTTCACGCGCTATCTCATCGCGCGCTTCATCGCCGCGCTCGGCATGCAGATGCTCGTGACCGCGCTCGACTGGGAACTTTGGAAGCGCGCGCACTCCGGTCTCGCGCTCGGCTTCGTCGGTCTCGCGCTGATGATTCCGATGATTCTTTGCACGTTGCCCGCAGGTCAACTCGCGGACCGGCGCAATCGCAAAAATATCATTCTCGGTTCCACCATCGTGCTGGCGTTCGCGAGTCTTGGCCTCACGCTCACATCTTTTTTCATCGACCTGAATCAAAACGTCGCCGCCTTTCAATTCTTCGCCTACTCGCTGCTCGTCGTCATCGGCATCGCGCGCACCTTTCTGTGGCCGGCGAGCGCCGCGTTCGTGACCGCCCTCGTCTCGCGCGAAGAATTGCCGCGCGCCATCACTTTTAACAGCGGTGCGTTTCAACTTTCCTGCGTCGTCGGCCCGTCCATTGCGGGCGTCGTCATCTGGCTCACGCACGGCGCGTGGCTCGTTTACGCCTTCAACGTCGTCGCCGGCATCGTCTGTTTTGCGCTCGTCATCGGCATCCGGCACGAACACAAAATTCCGCCGCGCGAACCCGTCTCGCTCAAGACCCTCGTCACCGGCTTCAAATTTGTTTTCCAGAACAAAATCATTCTTGGCACGCTCACGCTCGATATGTTCGCCGTGCTGCTCGGCGGCGCGGTGGCGCTGCTACCGATCTTTGCGGATACCATCATTCCGTTGCACAACGGCGCGGAAGGCGTTGGCCTTGGTTTATTGCGCGCCGCCATTCCCGTCGGCGCGATTGTGTGTGTGTTCTTCCTCGCGCATCGGCCGCCGCTGCAAAAGGCCGGACACACCATGCTCCTGTGCGTCGCCATTTTCGGCGTGGCCACCATGCTCTTCGGTCTGGCCAATCGCCAATGTCTCGGCAATTGGTTTCCCGCGCTCGACGGCGCGTGGTTCTGGGTCGCGTTCAGCTTGATGGCGCTGTGCGGCGCGGTGGACAACGTCAGCGTCGTCGTGCGACAAACCCTCGTGCAGATTTTGACGCCCGATGACAAGCGCGGCCGCGTCTCCGCCGTGAACAGCCTGTTCATCGGCACCTCCAACGAACTCGGCGGCTTCGAATCCGGCGTCACGCAAC
>Ga0208507_1001731_pt1 | contig 11836 bp, 15 predicted proteins | sample CryBogCBH12Aug01_FD_184626 | JGI IMG/M metagenome (GOLD analysis project Ga0208507, IMG submission 184626) | Freshwater microbial communities from Crystal Bog, Wisconsin, USA - CBH12Aug09.1 (SPAdes) (version 2) | ecosystem: Environmental > Aquatic > Freshwater > Lake | place: Crystal Bog... | reverse complement strand
TGATTGGACACTGGCGCATCAGAGCGGGAAATACGTGGGTCGCGACCTCGATGCCTGGGGCCTGTTCACAATTCAGAGCGTGGCGCTTTCCAGCGAAGGCTGGAAACCCACCTTGACGGCCCATGTAGACATCGCTTCCGGCGGTGGCGCCTACGGGACTGGGGCCCTCAAGGGATTCAACCAGCTCTATGCAAGTTCCAGCTACCTGGGCGAGGGGCAGTTCCTCAGCCTCAGCAACCTGGTGATGATCGCCCCGGGAATGACCGTCTCGCCGACGCCCCGAACAACCCTATCCATGGAATATGGCTTCGCGCGAAGGCAGGAAGAGAGCGACGCAGCCTATGCCGGTGGCATGCGTGCCTACGCTGGCACCCGGAACGTGCCTGGTCATGAGATTGGCGGGCTCCTTCGTGTCATCGGCACCCTGACGGCCAGCAGGTATCTGACCTTGTTCTTTAACTATGAGCATCTGGTCGCTGGGGACGTGCTCAAGCGCGCGGGCCTTCCCTCGGGCAGCTACGGCTATGTCGGCGCGACCTTCCGTTACTGAAGCTGAAACCAGCTCCCGTACATGTCCTGCAAAAACCAGGAAACAACCAACCACACCTACCAAAGGAGCACTGCATGGAACCTCGTCTCAACTTCTATAGGTCCAACCCAGACGCCATGAGGGCTATGAGCGCCCTGGAAGAACGGATCACGAACTCAGGTCTGGAGAAACCCATGGTGGAACTGGTCCGCCTGAGGGCTTCGCAGATCAATGGCTGTGCGTACTGCATGGACGCTCACACCTCCGATGCTCGCAAGGGAGGGGAAAGTGAGCGGCGCCTGGCGACCCTGGCCGTCTGGCGCGAGACCACTTTCTTCAATGACCGTGAGCGGGCCGCCTTGGAGTGGACCGAGGCCGTCACCCGAGTAGCGGACACGCACGTTCCGGATGAGATCTGGGAGCGGGTGAAGCCTCAATTCAATCCGGCCGAGCTTGTGGACCTGACCCTTTTGGTCAACACCATCAATGCCTGGAATCGGTTTGCCATCGCGTTTCGCAAGTTCCCAGTCTGAGGTGGGAGAGGAATTGTCCATGGACCTACGTCACCTTGGCTGTTTCATAGCCATGGCCGAAGAATTGCACTTCGGTCGCGCCGCTGAAAAGTTGAACATCGAACAATCGCCACTAGCACATGCGATCAGCGATTTGGAGAAGGGCCTTGGTGTGACACTTTTCGTGCGCACAGCGCAAAGCATTCACTTGACTCGCGAAGGACAGCTCCTCCTTGAACGCGTGCCGCGCCGTACCATGTTGTTACCTTCCGAACAGAAGGGCATGTTGGCAAGGCCGGGCACTGGGGGCGATCAGCTCCGGCGATACACGTTCAGCGAGACCGAGCTCTCCATCATCCAGCAGCGGCGAAGGCCTTCATGCTATCTCGGAGTAGGTAGCAGATTGGAGAGAGTTTGATTCCCCATAAGGATCCTATTGAAGTGGATATTCAACTCCGAAGCGCCGAACTTCGGGCAGTCAACGCTACGCTCCTGAATTGCCATGAGCAGAAGATTAGTCTGTTCGACATCGTCGTACACGATTTACGGAATCCCCTAAATGCCCTCATCCTGTTGGCCGAATTCCTTGAGCAACACCCGGATCCGGCGGCAGTGCCGTCAATCGCCCGCCGAATTTCCATAATGGGCCATGAGATGGCAGCACTCCTAAGTCGCTTCCTCGAAATGAGCCGGATTGACTCCGGGACAATTCAACCTCAACCGCAAAATTTTTCCCTGCCAGAAATTGTCCGAAGCCTTGCGGTCCAACACCAATCATCGGCCCTGAGAAAGCGTATCCACCTGGAAGTTCATCTTCCGGACGGAGCCGGTGAAATCCTTAGTGATCCCCAATTCATAAGGGTAATTATTGATAACCTCATCTCCAATGCCGTGAAGTTCTCGCCGAGTGACACCCTTGTTTCAATTGAGTTGGATATGAACGAGACGGGGGCCTACGTTTCCGTGGTGGATCAGGGACCCGGTCTTACCGCAGAAGATCGGAAGCGACTTTTCCAGCGCTTCGAGCGACTCTCCGCCCGCCCCACCGGAGGCGAACGATCCATTGGCCTCGGTCTATCCATCGTGAAAAACATGGTGGAGGTCTTGGGGGGGCATATATGGGTGGACAGCGAACCTGGGAAGGGATCGGCTTTTCGCGTAATGATTCCTGGCCATAACTCATCTGGATTGGCCTCCACCAACGTCGGTGGACTTCGGTTGTGAAGACCCCCAATCTCTCAGTCGGCGGGAACCAAGGTGCTGCCCATTATGGGAATCAATAATCTTCACAAAATTCTCACCAGTTCCTTCGTTTGACTTACCAAGCTAGAACTCATCAATTCCTTGTAGTCAGGGGACACCATGCGCACGCCGATCTTCCAACTTGATGCTTTCACTACACGCTTGTTCACAGGCAACCCGGCGGCGGTGATGCCGATGGATGCCTTTCTGTCGGACACGATGTTGCAGGCCCTTGCGGCGGAGAACAACCTGGCTGAAACGGCCTTCCTGGTCCCTGAAGGCGGTGACTATCGATTGCGCTGGTTCACCCCCACGGTGGAGGTGCCGCTTTGCGGCCATGCCACCCTGGCCAGTGCCGCGGTGGTCATGGAGCGACTCGAGCCCGGTCGCAGTCAGGTGATGTTCCATACCCAGAGCGGCCCCCTGACAGTGCATCGAAAGGAGGCCGGATACGTCATGGACTTTCCGGCCAGGCTGTCCCAACCATGCCCAGTCCCACCCGGATTGGCCGAAGCCCTGGGGGCGGCCTCAGTAGACGTAGTCGTGGATGCTTTCAACTACCTGGTGTTGCTGGAGAACGCAGAAATAGTGCGCAACCTAAATCCTGATATCGCGGCGATCGCCCGTCTGGACCGCGCGGGAGTGATCGTGACGGCACGGGGGGACAGCGGCTACGACTTCATAAGTCGCTACTTCGCTCCCGCCAAGGGCATCCCCGAGGATCCCGTGACCGGTGGTGCCCATTGTGCCCTGGTGCCCTACTGGTCGCGCCGGCTGGGTAAGTCCGCCTTCCGGGCCTTCCAGGCCTCGCGACGCGGCGGGGAGATCACCTGCCGCTCGGTCGGTGATCGCGTCGAATTGGAAGGTGCTTGCACGTTCTATATGGAAGGGACCGTGGAGATCAGATGACTTTTTGGGCCTCTTCCTGCGCTTAGCCCAGGCCTCTGTAGAGCCCGGGTTCAGTCACACCTGCTTCCAATGGGAACTGCAACCGTCAGGTTGTCTATCGGTCGGAGAATGACTTGAAATTTAAGAGTGTATTGCTACTCGTACCAATCGCATTCATCGTTCCAATGGCCCTCCTTGGTCAGGAACCAGCCACTCTCAGGCAGAAGGCCCAGAAAGGAGTTCAATCCATGCATTACCGTATGCGTGTCGCCCGTCCCGTGACAGACATCGCACGAGCAGGGGCAATGTATTGCGAGGGCCTGGGCCTGAAGGTCATCGCCAGTTTCCAGGATCACAAAGGATTCGATGGCATCATGCTCGGCGCTGATGGTGTGGACTTCCATTTTGAATTTACTCATTGTAAGACTCATCCCGTGGAGCCTCGTCCGACCCCCGAAGATCTGCTTGTGTTCTATGTCCCTGATTCAAATGAGTGGAAGGCCGTCTGCGATCGAATGGTCAAAGTCGGATTCTCTCCAGTGCGTTCGTTCAACCCCTACTGGGACGCAGATGGTCGGACCTTCCAGGATTCCGACGGGTACCGGGTCGTTGTTCAGAACGCGGACTGGCAAAAATGAACTCGCCCGTAGAACAGATGCTGAACCAGGTCCACCCAAAGGGTGGCGACCGGACCCACCTTTTGCCGCCACTGGTTTGGTGGGCTGTCTTACCGCCCACCGTTGTGAAGCTGCTGGTGCATGCCGTCACCGCCGGATCGTACGGCTACTTCCGGGACGAACTCTACTTCCTGGACTGCGCCCGGCATCTGCAATGGGGCTACGTGGATGACGCACCTGGGTTCGTGCTGCTCTTTAAGGTGGCGCTGCTGTTGGGGGGCTCTCTTCAGGTGGTGCGGCTGCTGGCGGCCCTGGCGGGGGTCGGGACGGTGGTGCTGGCGGCGCTCTTCGCCCGGGAGCTGGGGGGCAGGGGCTTCGCGCAATTCTTCGCGGGGCTGTGTGTGCTGGCGGCACCGGTGTGCCTTGGGGTGGACTCCATCCTCTGCTGCGGGTCCGTGGAGCCACTGTTCTGGCTGGGGTGCGCATTGCTGGCGCTGCGCATCTTACGGACGGAAAATTCGAAGCTCTGGCTCTGGTTCGGTGTTGTTGCGGGACTGGGCCTACAGATGAAGTACACCATGAGCCTGGTGCTGGTGTGCTTCGTGGCAGGTATGGTTCTCACGGAAACGCGGCGGGAGATGCGGCGGCCGCTGTTCTGGGCCGGGGTGGGAGTGGCCTTGCTCATCTTCCTGCCGTCGCTCGTCTGGCAGATCGACAATCACTTTCCGCTCATCACGGACATGCGGAATATAGCCCGCATTGGGAAGAATGTCGTACTGACACCCCTGCAGTTCGTGTGGCAGCAGATCGAGTTCTTGAATCCACTGCTCCTACCCTTCTGGCTGGCAGGGCTCATCTTTCTACTCAGGCAGAGTTGGACGCGGTTCCTGGGGGTGTTCTATCTACTGCTTCTGGTGGCCCTGATCCTTCTGCACGGCAAGAACTATTACCTCGCGGCGGCCTATCCCATGCTTTTCGCGGCGGGGGCGGTGGCAGTGGAGGTGCTTCTCGCCCGGTGGGAACGAGCGTGGCCGAAGGTTGCTCTTAGCTGCTTCGTGGGCGTCACTTTCCTGCTCATCGCGCCGCTGGTTCTACCGCTGTTGCCGCCAGAGCGCCTGGCGGCCTATCAGGCCCACCTGGGTGTGCATCCCCAGAAACAGGAAGTCGGCCACGACTCAGTCCTGGAACAGCGACTGGGCGACCAGTTCGGCTGGCAGGAGCTGACGAATGAAGTGGCGGCCATCTACCGTGCCTTACCAGCGGAGGAACGCGCAAGGACGGGCATCTATGCGGCCAACTACGGGGAAGCCGGTGCCATCAATCAGTTTGGCCCCGCCCTGGGGTTGCCCACGGCCATCTGCGCCCACCAGGCACATTCCTTCTGGGGGCTTCCGTCCGTGGAGCCTGGGACCCTCATCTGTCTTGGGTGTGACCGGGAGGGGCTGGAGCGAAACTTCGATTCCGTCGTGGAAGTCGGTGAGCACTTCCATCCCTGGGGCATGGCGGAAGAGAACCGGCCCATTTATCTGTGTAGTGGCCTGCGCACGCCACTGCGCTTGCTCTGGCCGCGCATCACGCACTGGACCTGACCCCCGGCGCCCGGGAGAAAGATGAACCGGTCTCTTGGCGCTCCGCGCTGGGTATTTGATTCAGTCGAAGCTGGTGCGGTTAGCTGTCATCCTTCGCCATTCTCTGGAGGTCTTCTGATGACGGGAACAACCACCGGGGGTGTGAAATGGCTCCTTCGAATCGAAGGTGCCTGTGTATTGCTCGCCGCAATCTTGGCTTATTCCAAATTCGGGCTGGGTTGGAAGACCTTCATGATCTTCTTCCTCGCACCCGACATCTCCTTCCTGGGCTACCTTGCAGGCCCAGCCATTGGCGCGGTCTCTTACAATTCAGCGCACTCCTATGTGGGCGCGGTGGCCTGTCTATCAGTCGGTATTTGGCTTGCCAATCCGATGATCGTGGCTGCCGGCCTTATCTGGTGTGCACACCTCGGGTTCGACCGGGCCTTTGGTTATGGCCTTAAGTACTCAGCCGGATTTGGTGTCACTCACCTAGGGCTCATTGGTCGCGCTCGCCAGTAGGCTTGGTCCCTCACTTTGGGTCTATAGGAGGAACGATCCACCATGAACGCAGAAGGCAGAATTCAGGAACTGGGTATTGATCTACCAACCGGAGGTGCCCCTGTCGGCAACTACGTGTCGGTCGTGCAAACCGGCACCCTCCTCTTCACTTCCGGCAGAGCGCCACTCCCGGTCGATGGTAGGACTGTCAGAGGTCGGCTCGGGTTGGATTACTCCACCGACCAAGGCTATGCACTTGCGCGTTCAGCCTGCATCGATCTGCTTGGAGTCTTGAAGCACCACCTCGGCACGCTGGACAGAGTGGCTCGATTCGTTGAACTTCACGGATCGCTCTGCACCACCTCAGACTTTGAAGATCACGCCAAGGTGCTTGATGGTGCATCTGACCTGCTGGTGGCAGTTTTTGGCCCGGATGGTGTCCATGTCCGCTCAGTCATCGGCGTGACCAGCCTCCGAAACGGCGTGCCTCTGACCCTCAAGGCCACCATCGAGGTGGTGCAGGAATCCTGAGCCCTACTTCTATAGATCCCTACAACGCCGGGTTCGGCCATTTGTTTATCCAGCCATGCTTCCGCTTCGAGGACTCCCGATGAACCTACAACTAGATCGTCTCTTCCAGCATGTCGCCTGGGCGGACCAGGAGGTCATGGCCGCCTTGGAAGCGGGTAGCGAACCCGACTCGGAAGCGTTCAAACTCTTCTCCCACCTTCTCGTGGCCGAATATGTCTGGCTCTGCCGCATTCAGTCCAAGGACCCAGACATGAACTCGGTCTGGCCCGTCCTGTCGGCTTCTGAATGCCGGGCCCTTTCCTCGCAGACACGGGCGGGCTACCAGGCACTCCTGGAAACCACCGCGGAGGACCAACTCATGGCAGTGGTGTCGTACAGGAACATGAAGGGCGAGGAGTTCCGAACTCCCCTTTGCGACATCCTCCTTCATGTGGCACTGCATGGCGCCTACCACCGCGGGCAGATCGCCTCCATCCTACGCCGGGCAGGAATTGATCCCGTGAGCACCGACTTCATTATCTTCAGTCGGCGTTGAGTAACACTACAAGCGCTCGCCACCGGGTCAGGCTCCTGCCTTCGAATCTAGGTAACATTCAATCCCATCCAGGACACGTTCAAGGCCGAAATCGAACCCCTCCTCCATCGTGCGCGGCTTGCCAGCACGCACGGGTAACGGCGAAGAATCCGAAATGCCTCCCGATTGCGAGGTGAGAATGGCGGACAGATTGGGATAGCGCGGGTCGTTGATGGCACGACAGAGGTCTGCACCCACTGCCTTCGCCCACTCTTCGGTTGAAATACCCCGGGACAGGGCTCTCGCCAGTGAAATGGCCGTATCAGAGGCTCCGCTCACGTACGCATGGACCACGCTGAGCATATCCATCATGTCCTCGGGACTCAGACCCGTATCGGCAATGGTGTCCAGAAACGCTTCGTGCCAACTCAGCCAGTTGGGTCCATGGGGAGCCGCGACAAACGGGAGTTCCGCCAACCAGGGCCGTGAACACAGCATCGCCCGCTTGGCATAGGCCCAGAGCTTCACTTCTTTACGCCAGCCTTCTCGCGGGCCGCTCCTTGGCGGCGGCGTCCCCATGGCAGCGTCGACTGACGCGTCAATCAACGCCTCCTTGTTGGGGAAGTAGCGGTAGAGCGCCATCGTGCTGAACCCAAGTTTTTCTGCGACCGTGTGCATCGTCAGGGCAGCGAGACCGTCACCGTCTGCCACGGTGATTGCCGCCTGTACGACCTCCTCGCGGCTCAGCTTGGGTTTCGTCCCGCGGCTCGGCCTTGGCTGAGCCTCCCAAAGAAGTTGGCTTCGCTTTCGAAGCTCCTGACCAGCGTTTTCAGAGTTGGTGGATGCCTGTGGGAGGTCCTCGCGGCGTCGCGCAGGCTTGATCCCAGGGTCCGGCCGATGCCCTTGGCCAGTCTTTCCCACCATGTCACTCCCCCCCAATTAAGAATTTACTTGCACAGAACTGCGTACAGCATACACTATTATTTGTGAGATGCAGACTCATCCACACTAGGAGGTCGCAATGTCCAACAGCTCCTTTACTTCCGACGCCCCATCACGCTCCGCCCGTGCTGGTCGCCAGGGATTCTCGCGCATCCTGTTCGGGACCATTGGGGCATTCGCCATGCTCCTCGCCTCGACGCGCCCCGCCGAAGCCCAATCCCCACCCCCGCCACCGGCAGCCTGGGAATTCTACGTCTCCGGCGGCTGGCTCATGCCCTCCGGTGCCGAGCGGGCCAGCATCAAGAGGGCAGACCTGACGGCAGTGGTTGTGTCCTATGTCCCACGCCCGTCGTTCGCCATCACGGGCACCTTTGAATGGGCGAGGAGCCACGACCTCGCCGTCGCTGGCCAGCCCAAGCTCGACGTCTTCATCTGTGATGTCGGAGCTGAAGCGCGGGGCACCCAAATGTCCCTGGGCGGCGCCTGGAAGGTCGCACCGTTTATCGGCATCGGTGGCGGCGCTCGAAGCTACAACATCCCCAAGCTCCCCCTCGATCCTACGTACAATCTCGCCGCCTATGGCAGTGTCGGAGGCGAGTTCGCCATCCACCGAGTGCATCTGCGCCTCGAGGTCCGAGACAACGTGTCCAGCTTCAAGCCGCTCACAGGTGGCGGCAAGGCCGCCACGCGCAACGATGTCGTTGTCATGCTCGGTCTGCGCTTCGTCAAGAAAGAGGGCTGAAGGGCGTGAATGTGCTGGTCGTGCACGATGCCGGTCAACCGGCACCTCTGCACCGGTCCTTGCTCACCACGCGACAACTTGTTCATTCGTCAGAAGGAGCCTTCGAAGTGACCTCTTCTACCAAATCCGAATGGCTCATTCCCGCCGGGTTGATCGCGCTCAGCTTCTTCCCTGTTTTGGCTGGCACCTTTCGCCTCATTCAGCTTGGTGGGGGTGCACCGATCACGCCGGACAACGCCCGGTTCTTCGCGACACCCTTGCCGTTCGTGCTGCACATCATCAGCGTCACCATCTTCTGTGTTCTTGGCGCCTTCCAGTTTGCCCCCGGGTTTCGCCGTCGCAAGCCCGACTGGCACCGCATTGCCGGGAGGGTAGTGGTCCCTTGTGGACTTATCGCCGCGCTCACGGGCTTGTGGATGGCCCACTACTATCCGCGCCCCCATTATGACGGCACGCTTCTTTACGCCATCCGACTGTTGGTCGGTTCGGCGATGGTTCTGTTCATCTATCTCGGCATGGCCGCCATCTGGCGGGGCGACATCCCGGGCCACCGTCCCTGGATGATGCGCGGCTATGCCCTTGGCCTTGGGGCGGTTACGCAGGTACTAACGCACCTGCCCTGGTTCCTTTTCCCCAGCATTCGAGGAGAGCCGACAAGGGCACTATTCATGGGAGCGGGCTGGGTCATCAACCTCGCCGTCGTCGAATGGATCCTGATGAGCGAACGCACGAAGGTTCTTCATCTGGCACTTGCATCAGCACAGCAACCTGGAACCAGCAACACAGGAGGCACACCATGACTCTGCAAGACGAAATGGTGGCCCATAGTCGCCGATTACTGCCGATGTTGGCCAATACCAGCGCAATATCCCTAAGGAGGATTGCCATGAAAGCAATTGCTCGGTACTGCCTAGTCTGTTTTTCCTTTCTGCTCTTCGCGACCCTGCCCTTGGCCGCCCAGGTGGGCTGGTCCCAATACGAGATTCCTGGCAAGGACGAAGGCACTCCAGCCATCACCGTGGCGCTCTACTATCCCAGCCCGTCGAAGACCCGGGACATCCCCATGGGTCCCTTCATGATCCACGCCGCCATCAAGGGTGGGGCGGAACCAACAGTCAAAGGGCTGATTCTGCTGAGCCACGGGCTGGGCGCCTCGGAGCTCGCCCATAGCCGCCTAGCTGAGGCCCTGGCCACCCGTGGCTACCTGGTGGCCGCCCTTCGCCATCCGGGCGACAACTACATGGACGGTTCCTTGCTGAAGAAGACCCCGGAGCGGTATTTCTTCGAAAGGCCGCGCCAAGTCACCCGGGTCATCGATGCCTTGATGGCCGACCCGAACTGGAAGGACCGTATCGCCCGCGACGCCAATGGCCCGCGAATCGGCGCCCTGGGTCATTCGGCTGGGGGCTATACCGTGCTGGCCCTCGCCGGAGGTATCCCCGACCTTGCCCAGTCGAATCGACATTGCCAAGAGGAAGGCGGGGAGGATCCGTTGTACTGCAAGACCGGCGGCTCCTCTTGGCGGCCAGGCACCCCTCCCCAGGCTGGCCAGCCCTTGAAGGACCCTCGGGTCCGCGCAGTGGTGGCCATGGCCCCCGTGGGCGTCTTGTTCACCGCTGAGTCCCTGGCCAAGGTCCAGGTCCCGATTGCGATCTATGCCGGAGAGAAGGACCGCTGGCTGGTGCCGCGCTTCCACGCCATGTGGGTCGCAAAGAATGTATCTGGCTCAGAACTTCACATGGTGCCCAACGCCTGGCACTTTGCCTTCAGTGATACACCCAGCTTCCCCATTCCGACCCCGGACGGTGACATGGCCGCCGATCCCTCCGGGTTCGACCGGGCCGCCTTTCTGAAAACCATGGGGACAGACATTGCGGACTTCTTCGACAAGACACTGAAGTAGGGTCCAACCGAACAAATTTGAAATAGTCATTTGTCTTGCGTGTCTTTGAAAAGGTTCAGACTCACGGATTCCGGATGCTAACCCTGGAGGGGTAATGAAAGGTCTGTTCTTTAATACGGAAAATCGGTTACGGAATGGTTGGTGGATCCTTGTTTTCCTGACTGTCCTCATCGCTTGCATGTCGGGCTTCCAATTCCTGATACCGGCGTTAAAGCGGCACGGGGTCCGAATCGGAATCTGGCTTCCCGGTGTTCTATTCCTCATGTCCATGTTGGCCACCGGGGTTTGCCTGTATGTTCGCAAGGAAGCTATTTCCAGTGTGGGCTGGCGTCTGGATCGGCGTTGGGCCAAGGAATTTGTCGTTGGGACTCTGCTTGGAGTGGGGTTGATGGTGCTTGCGGCAGCATTGCTGTGGAGCGTCGGCGCTGTGAGTTGGGAACTGGACCCCGCCCGCAGTTTTCGGACCTTGAGCCTCGGGCTCATGACCTTCGCCCTGGTTGCCTTCTGGGAGGAGAATCTCTTCCGGGGGTTTGTCTTCCAGCGCCTACTCGATGGGATTGGTGTGTGGCCCACTCAGGTCCTTCTGGCTCTCTTCTTCTCGCTTGCTCACTGGAGCAACCCCGGCATGCATGGCGCGACTAAATTCTGGGCCTCGCTTGGCATTGCCCTGGCTGCTGTCCTTCTGGGTCTTGCTTACATCCGCACCCGCAGCCTGGCTTTACCTATCGGCATCCACCTGGGCTGGAACTGGTTCCAGGGCAATATCCTTGGCTTCAGCGTGAGTGGTAACACCCAGCCTGGCTGGATCCAACCGCACTTCCACGGGAAAGCTGAATGGGTAAGTGGCGGTGCCTTCGGGCCGGAAGCCAGCGTTTTCGGTGTGGCCAGCTTGTTACTGGGGATATTCCTGGTGTGGAAGTGGAAGGGACGACCTGACGTCCTCCCGGAAAACCAGTCCGGACATTCTGTGGAATTGGCGGCAATGAATTGATGGAGGTAATGTTGAAACCCAATTTTGATCGTAAAGTTGCCGTCAGGGCCTACAAGGAGCGCAAAGTTCGCCCTGGCATTTATGCCGTGCGAGAAATCGAAACCGGCAACTCCTGGGCTGGTTCGGCCCTGGATCTCGATTCAACCAAGAATGGACTCTGGCATACCTTAAACACAGGCCGACACCTCGACAAGGGGCTGCAAGAGAAATGGAACAATTTTACCGAGGAAAAATTTGAATATGTTGTCCTGGAAGTCATCAAGGAGGAAATGACTACCCTGGTTGAACGAAGCCGCTGCGCGGCGGGGGACGGTCATCGAGGCAGCCCGGTCGATAAAGACAGCTAGCGCGGAAGG
>Ga0208507_1001726_pt1 | contig 11859 bp, 13 predicted proteins | sample CryBogCBH12Aug01_FD_184626 | JGI IMG/M metagenome (GOLD analysis project Ga0208507, IMG submission 184626) | Freshwater microbial communities from Crystal Bog, Wisconsin, USA - CBH12Aug09.1 (SPAdes) (version 2) | ecosystem: Environmental > Aquatic > Freshwater > Lake | place: Crystal Bog... | reverse complement strand
CATCCATGATTTGCATGTGGTAGATGTCGTAAAGCAGTTTGAAATTCTCCGAGCCGATGCGCTTTACCAATTCGGCGCCCCACGCGACATGATCGCACTGGTAGTCTTTATGGTTGCGTTTGCTGTTCAGCAATTCCATGCACAGCGTCACCTTGAGTTTTTCCGCTAGCGGTAAAATCTTTTTCAAGCCTTCCGCGCAATTCGCCAGGCCTTTTTCGTCATCCAGACCGGCGCGGTTGCCGGAGAAACAGATCAACCGCTCAAAACCGGCGTCCGCCGTTTCCTTGAGCCGCTGTTCGTAGGCCGGCACCAGCTTGTCGTGATGCTCGACGCGGTTCCACGATTTTGGAATTCCACCCAGGCCGTCAATCACCGGGTTGGAAACCATCGAGCAGACGAGGCCGTATTTCTTGAGGGTCACAAAATCTCCGGGCGCGATCAGGTCGAGGGCGACGAGGCCCATGTCTTTGCCGGCGACGCAGAGGTCTTCGAGTTTGACGTTTTTGTAGCACCATTTGCAGGCGCTGTGGTTGATGTTGCCTTTTAATTTTGTGGCGGCAGTGGTTTCAGCGCGCGCCAGTTTTGGCAGCAAGGGTGAGGCGGCGGCGGCCAGCGCGGTGGACATGATGAATTTTCGGCGGTTCATAATTTTAATGACGTGATGTTAAAAGTGGACGGGAATCGTTTGGCAAATTTACACGTCGGTCATTGGTAAAATCAAGCCGCGCTTTCCAGTAGTTTTTTCCACTGCCGCCGCCAGCCGATGAACAGTACCGCGATGACGCCAAAATGCGCCAGCAAGGTGTAGAACAGGAAGGGCCATTTCGGGGCGCTTTGGTTAGTCAAAGCGATGAATCCCGGCGCCAGCAGGGAAATTCGCGCGAGGGTTTCATTGGAAAAAACTCCAGCCAGAATGAATGGCATCACACAAAGGACGAAAAGCCAAAGCGCCAAAAACCCCAGCGCGCGGCGTTGGTGCCGCAACCGGCAGAATTCCAACAGCAGTGCCAAGACGAGGAAAATTTCCGCCGAATTGACTGCGGCCACCAGAAAGATTTTCCAGGAATTTGCCGGGGCAAATATGAATTGTGTCAGCAGTGCCACGGCGGCGGCACCCGCCAGTGCGATGGCCAGGGAAACCGCGCTGCGGGAAAAAATGGCGCCAAAGTTTTTAAAGCCAAGCCGCAGGTATTCCACGCGGACGTGTTCCGGTTGCGGGCTGGCCATGAAAATCAGGACGCCGCCGATGAAAAGAGTGCCGCCATGAACGATGGGCAGCAGGGCTTCAGGGTCGTTGTATTTTTTGATGACCATGGCCAGATCCGGGAAATGGCCGCGCCATAGATCCCACAGCAAAGCGTGTTGCGTAAAAAACAGGATGCCAAAAAGGGCGAAAGCCTCCCAGCGCAGCAACAACGGCTGGAATGGATTCGCGGTTTTGCGCACCAGCGCTCGCCAGATGAAAAAACCGATAACGAGCTGTAACATCAAGCTCAACGCCACCGGTGGAATCGGCAGGCCAAAGATTTCCGGCGAACTATGCCAATCCGTGGCAAAACTGGTTTTCTCCGGCTGGTGCTCGCTAAAAAGATTTCCGATGCCATAGACCGGCAGAAGCAAGTCAACCAGCATCCGGCTTGGCGCCAGGAAGGTTATCGGCCAGACAAAAAATAACCCCAGAAATATCAGCAGTCCCGGCGAACGCTGGAATGCCATGCCGGTCAGAAGACCCAGCAATCCAAAAAACAAGGCGGTGCTGGCAATCAAGGTCTGGGTTCCCAGCCAGAGCATGATTGGCAATCGCCCGAGCAGTACAATGAGCAGGCCAAAACCAGCCAATGCCAGGGCCATGTAGAATTCCCGCAGTGCCGAGCCGAGCCAGTAGCCGACGAGGATCTGCGGCGGTTTCATGGGCGTCAGACGGTTGCTGTCCCACAATCCTGCTTTTCGGTCTTCCGTCATGGCGCGGGAGATGGCGCTGAAACCACCGATGACAATCACCAGGATTTCCACACCAACAATCCAGCCGTAAAAAACTTTTCCAGCTTCCTGCGGCGTTTTAAAAGAATGGATGGAATCGCGCAAGCTTTCCACCAATCCCAGCAACAGACAAAAGCCGATGAGGGCGGCAATCAGCACCGCCGCCAGTACGCCGTTGCGGTGCCCAAGCCGTTTGCGGGTGATGAAAACGGGATTTTCTGAAAGTTTCACATCAACTCCTTCGCGCCGGACTGTAAAAAAATCTGCTCCAGATCGTCGCCGATGCCGCGCCATTCGGAAATGCGCACGCCTTGCACGACCATCGTTTTGAGCAGTTCGTCCAGGGCATCTGTTTTGCCGGCAAAATCAAACGTCGCGCCCGCGCCAGAGGTTTCTAGGATTTTTACGTTTGCACCGTTCAAGATTGCCAGCGCCGGCTCGCTGGCGCCGCGCCATTTGACGGACATCCGCCACGTGTTTATCTGCTGGCCGAGATCCGCGATGGTGCCGAATTTTACGAGCCGGCCGCGCTCCATGATGGCGGCCTGGTTGCAAAAGCCGGAAAGCTCGGTGAGGATGTGCGACGAAATCAGCACGGCTTTGCCGGCGTCGCGCAGTTGCAGCAGAATTTTCCGCAGTTCGATGCGGCCCAGCGGATCGAGGCCGCTCGCGGGTTCGTCGAGCAGCAAAACCTGCGGGTCGGGCAGCAGAGTTTTGGCCAGCACGAGCCGCTGCTTCATGCCGCGCGATAGTTCTTCGCACAGCGAATCGCGCTTGTCGGTGAGCCAGGTGAGTTCAAGGCAGTCGTCAATGCGCTTCGTGCGGTTTGGCACGTCGAAGGCGCGGGCAAAATGTTCCAGAAATTCCACCGTGGTGAGCTGGTCATAGGTGGGGCAGAAATCCGGCATGAAACCGAGGCGGCGTTTCATTTCATCCGGCTCGCTCGCCAGCTCGTGGCCGGCCACCCGCACCGAGCCGCGCGTGAATTCCTGCAGGCCGGACACCGCGCGCATCGTGGTGGTCTTGCCCGCGCCGTTGGGGCCGATGAGGCTGCAGACATCGCCCGGTGCCATCGTGAGTGACAAATCATTGACGGCGACCACGGCGGGAAAATCCACGCGCAGGTGCTCAATGATCAGCAACGGTTCGGGCATGGCGCGACTTTAGTTTCCGCTTCGGAAAAGGCAAGGCCGAATTAGAAAAACAGATTGTCCAGCAGTCGCCGGGATTGCGGCCCGTTGGTTTTATTATGACGCATCGTTGCCGGCGCGGTATTGCAGCACTTTCACTTTTTCCAGCGTCACGAGGCCGCCACCCATCATCTTTTCCAGTGTCGGCAGGAAGGTGTTGATTTTTTCCTCGCTGTCCACGATCTCGATGACCAGCGGCAAATCCACCGAGAGCCGCAAAATTTTCGCGGTGTGCAGCCGGCTCGCCTTGCCGAAACCCATCGGCCCGCGCAGCACCGTAGCGCCGGCCAGATGCTGTTCGCGCGCGGCCAGCACGATGGCCTCGTAAAGTGGCTTGTGTTCCCAGCGGTCGCTTTCGCCGAGGAAAATCCGGAGTTGCACGGCGTCGGTAGGGATTTGCATATCAGTTTCCTTTCATCGAGTTGAACATTGAACCAAGCAGCCAGCCGAGCCACACGGCAATCAGGCACAGCACGACGGACAGCACCACATTGCCGCCAGCGTAAAGCCATTCGCGTTCGCGCAGCAGATTCAAGGTTTGCAGGCTGAACGAGGAAAAGGTGGTGTAACCGCCGCAGACACCAATCATGAGGAATTGCGTGGCGAAGACGCGAGATGGTGTGTCCAGCCGGCCTTCGGGAATAGCCAGCGCGCCAATGACGCCGATGATGAACGAGCCGATGACGTTGATGACGAGCGTGCCCCACGGGAAGGTCGCGCCGAATTTTTCCGAGACGAGGCCGTTGACCCAAAAGCGCGCCACGCTGCCGAGCGCGCCGCCGAGGCCGACCCAAAGATAGGCGAGGTTCATGATGTTCCTGCGAATGTTGGTTTATTCGTAGGAGTCATCAGCCCTGAAACATTCAGGCGGTTTTCCCATGCGGGAGGGCAAACTCCATTGCCGATCAAATTCTCGGCGAGCCGCCGCCGCCGCGCAACTCCAAACTGTAAGGTTAATACTGCATTTCACTTCCGGTTAAAACTGCAGGAACAGCCAGCGATTTCTTGACTCGCCGCGTTTGAATTCTATGATTTCACCTTTGAAATATGCGGTTTAACAAATAGTTTCACAAAATTTAAATATGACACAAATCACGAACATCCAGGCGCGCGAAGTCCTTGACTCGCGCGGCAATCCCACCGTCGAAGTTGATGTAACGCTCGCGTGCGGCGCGGCCGGCCGCGCGGCCGTCCCCAGCGGTGCCAGCACCGGCGAACACGAAGCCATCGAACTCCGCGACGGCGACAAGAAACGCTACTGTGGCAAGGGCGTCAGCAAGGCCGTCGCCAACGCCAATACCAAGATCAAGGCCGCGCTTATCGGTGTGGACGCGCTCGACCAGCTCACCGTGGACGCCACGATGATCAAGCTCGACGGCACCGAAACCAAGAGTAAGCTCGGTGCCAACGCCATCCTCGCCGTCTCGCTCGCGAATGCAAAAGCTGCCAGCGCCGCGATCGGCCAGCCGCTGTTCAAATACCTCGGCGGACCCAACGCCAAGGTGCTCCCTGTGCCGATGGCCAATGTCATCAACGGCGGTGCGCACTCCGACGCCCCCATCGATTTCCAGGAATTCATGATCCAGCCGCACGGCTTCGACACCTTCAGCGAAGGTTTGCAGGCCATCACGGAAACCTTTCACGCGCTCAAAGGTGTGTTGAAGAAGCGCGGTTTGTCCACGGCCGTCGGCGACGAAGGCGGTTTCGCGCCGAAGCTCGACAGCGTGGAAGATGCGATTGAATCCATTCTCGAAGCCATCAAGAACGCCGGCTACAAGGCGGGCAAGCAAATCAATCTCGCGCTCGACGTGGCCGCCTCCGAATTCTACAACCACGATGGCACCTACACCTTCAAGAAATCCACCGGCAAGACTGTTAGCGGTGTCGAGCTTGTGGACTTCTATGCGAAGCTCGTCGCCAAGTATCCGATTGTATCCATCGAAGACGGCTGTGCCGAAGGCGACTGGAAACACTGGAAACAGCTCACCGACAAGATCGGCGACAAGGTCCAGCTCGTCGGCGACGATCTATTCGTCACCAACGTCAAGTTCTTGCAAAAAGGCATTGATACCGGCACCGCTAACTCGATTCTCGTGAAGGTGAACCAGATTGGTTCACTCACCGAGACGCTCGACGCCGTGCAACTCGCGCAATTCCACGCCTACACCGCTGTCCTCTCGCACCGCTCCGGCGAAACCGAGGACGCGACCATTGCTGACATCGCAGTGGCAACGAACTGTGGCCAGATCAAGACCGGTTCGCTCAGCCGTTCCGATCGTCTGGCGAAATACAACCAGCTCCTGCGCATCGAGCAGTTGCTCGGCAAGAACGCGGTTTACGCGGGCTTGAGCGCGCTGAAGAAGAGCAAGTAAGGTCTTTGCGGACGGCCACCAGCGGCACTCATAGCGTGCCGCGCAAAATTCTAAACCGGAAGCCGGGCAACGAGCTTCCGGTTTTTCTTGTTCACGACCACTGCCGGAGCAGGCAGAGTTTGCCACTTGAATAAATTTTAATCTACGGCAGTTAAGGCTTTGATCCCATTGATTAAAAAAATGAATCAGGTTATTTTTTAGCCCGGTAATAAAACCAACTATGAAAAAAATACTCTTCATCTCATCCCTTGTGATTGGCGTCGGCGGCGTGAAAGCGGATGAACCGTTTTTCCAGGCATCACTGACGCCGGACATCGCCATTTATTCCCGCACCACCCAGATCAACGGCTTGGCACTGGACATCTGGGGCGAGAATCCCCAGCACAGTTTTAATCTGGGCTTCGTCAATGGCAGCACCGGCGACAGCCTGGGGTTCACCCTTGGTTTGGTGAACTATTCCGAAAGCTACACAGGCTTTTCCTATGGCCTGGTCAACATCGGCACCCGGCGCTTTAGCGGCGTGCAGATGGGGTATGTCAATGTCTCGGTCGGCACGTTTGTGGGCTTTCAGGATGGCTGGGTCAATGTTGCTCAGGAATTTCACGGCCTCCAGTATGGCTTGGTCAACTACGCGGAAAACCTGCATGGCGTGCAGATCGGCATCGTCAACATCGCCCGAAACAATTCCTGGTTCCATGATTTCCCGGACAAACTGGCGACGGGCTTCCCGATTGTGAACTGGTCGTTTTGAAAATTTACGTTTGAATCAAAACCCGAGGCTGTTCGTGGTCTCCAGTTTTTAGTAACCCTGCTTCAGCAGCCAATAGACAATTCCCATCGCTGCCAGACTGGCGAACGACATCGGCAGCGCCGGCAGAAAAAAAGAACAGACCGTGATCACTGCGCCGCCGGCGAACGGAATTGCCGCGTGCTGTTTCCAGCCGTAAAGCAGATACCCGCTGCCGACCGCGCCCCAGACGAGCGACGCCCACAGGAAATTTTCATTCATCAAATCCACGTCCATAATCTGCCGCACCTTCCGGCGGCTTGCCATGTAAATTGGCTGTGATAGATTTCTGACGTGCCCAGTTTTTTTCGCTCCAATATCGGACGCCAGGGACGCCTTGCGCGCGGCGTCATTGGCACGCTTTGCCTGATTGCGGGAATCGTTCTCGTGGATTACAACCTCTGGCTTGGCTTGGTTTTCGTCGTGGCGGGATTGTTCGCCATTTACGAAGCGCTTGCCGGCTGGTGTCTTGCCCGCGCCTGCGGCATCAAGACGAAAATTTAAAAAGAAACCAAAGGCTGGGAGGTTAAAACTCTTCAGCCTTGAGTCATGGATATTGAAGGCTTAAATACCAAAGCGGCTATGCTGGATTATCAATAAGCGCCCCCGGCAGGGGTGGTGCCGTGAGCACCCAAAGGTTTCTTTTGTCCCACATGGCCGTCGAAATAAACGTAATTTCTGATGTTGCCGTGAACCGGTGTGGGTGACAAAATATTGGTCCAACCATTGTTTCCGCCTTTTAAGGATAAGGTATCAACATCCACCTCATACCAAGCCGAGGCAATCGGTGCTGCGGCGGCAACCACCGCTAATCTGACAGGGTTATAAGATGGGTTGCCCTGATTGTTTGGAGGATAACCAAAGGGGCGCAGTGGCATGAATGTACTATAGTTGGTGAAATTGTCACAATAGTTGCCCAAAACTTCATAGCTAGTGGCATTATTAAGGCTGACGCGGTCGCTTAAGGTGGTGCCATAAAGAGTTGCCACCCCCGGACAAAGCGCAATTTTGGCGATTATTTTATTGGTTCCCATGACGGTCATGTCCGGAAGTCCCAAGTAGGTTGCAAGTTGCCCGAACAGGACGCTAGAACTCCCCGAAGTGTAAACACACCCCTGTCCATCCAGAATGCCGTTCGTCGTCCCGGCGGGTTGTTGACCCGGTGGCAGCCAGTCGTTGTTATCGCCGATATACATCGTCAGGGCAATATGCTGCTGGCGAAAATTATTGACGCAGCCCGCCTGCTGGGCTCTCTTTTTGGCTTTGCCCAGGGCTGGCAACAGCATTGCCGCCAGAATGGCGATGATGGCAATGACTACCAGCAGTTCAATCAAGGTGAAGGCAGCTTTAACCGGCCGATGAAATGAAACGGCAATTTGCTTTGAATCGGATTTCATAATTAAAATTTGAGTTGCTGAAAAGCTAACACATCACTTTTAAGAATGTAACTTAAATGTAACTTTTTTTGAAGGTTTTTTGAATCATGTCTTTGCCCCGCTTTCATCCTGACGGCGGCTTTGACTCCCTTTCCCAATTGAGAGAGCATTCCGGTTCCCGTATATTGGCCGAACCCGCGTGGGATTGGCCTAACCAGCCACCCTCCGGCAATGGGGAAGGGGAAGTTTTTTGCCCAAAAATTAGGCGGAGGATGGATAAATTGCTCTAGGCCGATGTTTTCCCTTCTGAAAGTGTCAACTTGTCCCACACAACTGTATCTTTTTTAAAGAAATTAGAACAGTTTTGTTATCAAACTGAACAGTTTCGTTCGTGAACTGAACAGTTTTCGTCGCACCCATGACAGTTTCCATCGTTCTCTTGACAGTTTGAATTTGTCTTGGCCTCCTCATCCCGCCCCACATTTCCTTTTAAGAAGGGAGGAAAACTTGTCAAAGGCGTAATTCTGATTTTTTATGAAAGTGGCACATCGCGCCACCGGCGGTGCTGGTCATGAGTCAGGGGACGCTTTAGGAACTTCATTTCAGCTTAAAGCCGCCCTGAAAAATCACTTCCACCGCCACCATGATGAGAAAAATGATTCCCACGAGGGCGTTCAAACGAAAGAAGGCGAGGTTGATCCAGCCCAGGCTGCGCCGGCGGGCAATCCAGTGTTCCATCACCAGGCAGGCAAGGATGAGCAGCCAGCCGATGAGATAGGCGAACCGGAAGCCGCACAGCATCCCAAAGCCAAACAGCAGTCCGCACATGATCATGTGCGCGAGAAACGCCGCCACTAGCGCGTTTTGCGGTCCCCAGGCCACGACGAGCGAGCGCAGTCCGTGCGATTTGTCGAATTCGTAGTCTTGCAGCGCATAAATGATGTCAAACCCGACGAGCCACAGAATCACGGCGGCGGCCAGCAAGGTCATCTGGAAAATTTCAAGCGGCGGAATGTTTGCGCCTTTCACCGCCAGCCAAGCGCCGACCGGTGCCAGCGCCAGCGCGATGCCGAGAAAGACGTGCGTGTAATCCGTAAACCGTTTTGTCAGAGAATAAAAACAAACCGCCACCAGCGCCACCGGCGAAAGATAAAAGCAAAGCAGGTTTAGAAAATAGCTGACGGCAATCAGTCCCGCCGCGGAGAGCATCCAAAGCGAAACGGCGCTGATCAGTGAAATGGTTCCGGCGGGCAGGTGCCGATTCTTTGTGCGCGGGTTCAAGGCGTCGAATTTGCGATCGACGATGCGGTTGAAGGCCATCGCGCAGGTCCGCGCGCAGACCATCGCCGCGAGAATCAGCAGAAAAGTTCTCCCGCCCGGCCAGCCGCGATGGTCGCGCGCCGCCACAAGCATGGCCGCCAGCGCGAACGGCAACGCAAAGACCGTGTGCGAGAAGCGCACGAACGAAGCCCATTTTTGAATGACAGAAATCATTCCTTTTCTACCGTCCAGCGTGGTGCGAGCTGATTCGGCAGGCCGATGTGGTCGAGTACGCGCGCGACGACCGTGTCGGCGAGTTCGACGGCAGTGTTCGCGCCGGAATAAAAACTGGGATTGGCCGGCAAAATCGTGGCGCCGGCGAGCAGCAACAGTTCCATGTTCTTGACGTGAATCAGGCTCAACGGCGTTTCGCGTGGCACGAGAATCAATTTTCGCTTTTCTTTCAGCACCACATCGGCGGCGCGCAAAAGGACGTCCTCGCTGTAACCATGCGCGATGCGTCCCATCGTGCCCATCGTGCAGGGGATGATGACCATGACATCCGGCGGATTTGAGCCGCTGGCAAAGGGCGCGTTCATGCTTTTCAAGCCGTGCGGCTTCGCTCCATCGGGCAGGCGCAGACCGCCGGGAAGTTCCTCGACGATGACCTGCTGTGCGTAATTGCTCAATACAACATGGATTTCGTGTTCGCGCGGATTCAAATTGTCCAGCAACCGCTGCGCATAAAGCGCGCCGCTGGCCCCGGTGATGGCGACAAGAATTTTCACTGTCAAAATCATGCCGTAATTCCGCGCGGCAGACAAGCGGCGCAAAATCATACCCGCCTGCCCGAAACAGCTTGAGTCCGGATTTGCGTTACGCAAAATGAGCGGGTGTTCAAATTTGCGGGAATCATTTTTTGCAGCGTCCTGCTGTTTTTAGCCGGCTGCAGTACCGTGCCCAATGACAATACCGAAGCGGTGCCGCGTGAGTGGGTTGCCACCAACGCCATTCCCGCGCCCGGCGCTGTCAAAATATCCCGACCGGCAAAGCCTCCAGGCAAATCCGTCGTGCCGCCAGCAGTTCGCACCAACTTGCCGCCGCCAAAAATTTCCTGGCCCGCGCCCATCTTGGCGTGGACTTCGCTCAATCGCTGGGCGGCGGAGAACAGAATCACGGCACCACGCAAGCTACCCGGCTTGCCGGTGGCCAGTTACGCCATGACTTCGGCCCGAGGCACGATGGTTTTGGAAATTGGCAGCCGGGAAGCGACTTGGCGCGGAATTGAAATGCACCTCGGCTTTGCGCCGGAAATCATTGACGATCAGGTTTTCGTTTACGGCCTTGATTTGCAGAAAAATCTGGAGCCGCTGCTGCTGGGAGAACCGCTCGCGTTTGGTGCCGGTCGCGTGCTCGTGCTCGACCCCGGTCACGGTGGTGTCAATGTCGGCACTCATAGCTTGGTGGATGGGCGGTTTGAAAAGGAATTCACGCTCGATTGGGCGAGGCGCATCAAACTCCTGCTGGCCACAAACGGCTGGACAGTTTTGCTCACGCGCACGAATGATTCGGAAGTTTCCCTATCCAACCGCGTCGCCTTCGCGGAGGCGCACCACGCTGATTTGTTCATAAGTTTGCATTTCAATTCCGCCGCGCCGGACAAACGACAGAACGGCATCGAAACCTACTGCCTGACGCCGACGGGAATGCCCTCGACACTCACGCGCGGCTTCAGCGATCTGTGGACGGAACATTTTCCGAACAACGTCTTTGACGCGGAGAACCTGCAACTCGCCGTCCGGCTGCACGCGGCGCTGCTGCGCGGCAGCGGCGAGGAAGATCGCGGCATCCGGCGTGCGCGTTTCATGGGCGTGTTGCTGGGCCAGAAACGTCCGGCGATTTTGATCGAAGGCGGCTACCTCTCGAACCTGCGCGAGGCGGAAAGAATTGAAAGCGCCGCATTCCGCGAGAAACTGGCGGCCGCTGTCGCCGGCGCGCTCAAATGAAAGATGGGAAGACCCCGCCGCTAGATTTTGATGCCTTCGCGCTTGAGTAAACTGCGTTTCCGCTCCAATCCGCCGGAGAAGCCGCCGAGTTTATTGTTTGCCGCCAGCACGCGGTGGCACGGCACCAGCACCGGAATCGGGTTTGCGCCGCAGGCGCCGCCCACCGCGCGGACGGCTTTCGGTCTGCCAATCGCCCGGGCAATTTCGCCGTAGCTTTTCGTTTTGCCGGGAGCGATTTTCAGCAACGCCCGCCAGACGGATTTTTGAAATTCGGTTTTGCCGGTCCAGTCCAGCGGCGGCAGCTTTTGGGAGGCGCTACCGGTGAGAAATTTTTTCAATGCTACTTCCGTCAGCCGGTGCCAGCCACGGATTTTATCTTGCAGGAGACGATGCGAGGAGTCTCCGACTGAATTTTGTGTTTGAGATTCATCGCCTCGGCTTCTGCGCTTTGGGTTTGGAAACTCCAGTTTTGCCAGTCCATTTTCCGAATAACAGGCGATAAATTTGCCGTCGGCCGTGGCGACTGGAAGTTCGACTGGCTCGATTTTTTCTTTCATTTAATGCCTCGGCACTAGGACGTAGAACAATCCAAATAGCACGATGGATACGATGATCACGAGCCAGATGAAGCGGTTGCGCGCGATGCGTTTTTCGTAGCGGAGCGGGCGCAAACCGTGGACGCCGCCGGCGGCAAGGTAGTTGACGAGGCGCGGGTTGCTTGTCGTTGGCCCGCGCAGGTGGTTGCGCAGGCGGTTGAACAGCGCGGGCAGGTCGTATTTGCGGACGCCGAGTTCGTTGAACAGTTCTGGCACCTCGGTTTCGGCTCCCGCTGCCAGCCGGTTGCCACCGACTTTTTCAAAAATCGGTTCTCCCGTTTTCGGCGGCGGC
>Ga0208507_1001723_pt1 | contig 11876 bp, 10 predicted proteins | sample CryBogCBH12Aug01_FD_184626 | JGI IMG/M metagenome (GOLD analysis project Ga0208507, IMG submission 184626) | Freshwater microbial communities from Crystal Bog, Wisconsin, USA - CBH12Aug09.1 (SPAdes) (version 2) | ecosystem: Environmental > Aquatic > Freshwater > Lake | place: Crystal Bog... | reverse complement strand
GCAGTATCGGATAAATGAAGTCGCGGGCGAATTCTTCCTGCAAATTATCAATGTAGATTTTGGAGGCACCGGTCTTGATGGCTTTGGCTTCGAGGCCGTCGAGTTCCTCTTCCTGGCCGATGTCGGCGCAGAAGCCAATCATCTCGGCGTTGTATTTTTCCTTGATCCAGGACATCAGCACCGAGGTGTCGAGTCCGCCGGAGTAAGCGAGAACAATTTTCATGTGGCGGGCAGTTTAACCGCCAAGCCGCCAAGTGCGCAAAGAGGAAATTGCCTAGGGCGGAAAACCGATGGCCAGCTTCACGGCGGAATATTCGGGATGAATCTTTCCGTCGCGCGTGCGAATGACGAGTTCCGGCTCCGTCCATGTCTGGCCGCGAAACCAGTCCGGCAAATCTTCGGCGCGCATCATCCCAAACAGCGCGACGAGCGGCGGATCGCCCTCGCGAAAAACCACCGGGCGCTTGCGGACAATGACCAGACCAGCGGCCTTCGCGCCCGCTTCCACGCGCGCGAGCTGCGCGAGCTCATGCGGAAACACGCACGCAAAAAGTCCACCGGGTGCAAGATGCTTTGCGGCGGTGGCGCAATAATCGGCGATGGTTCCGCGCAGTTCAAACCGGCAGGCGAGCTTTTGCGGATGCTCGCTTTCAATGCCCGCGCCCTGTGGAAAATACGGCGGGCTGCCGGTGACCAAATCAAATTTCTCGTCCACGCGAAGAATTTCCGGCGCACGAAAATCGCCTTCACGAATTTCGTAGCGGTCGGCGAGACCGTTGTAACGCGCCGATTTTTTTGCGAGCAAAACACTTTCGCTTTGCGCCTCGACGGTGACAAATTTCGCGCCGGGCAGCCGCCACGCGCAAATCATGCCGACGGTGCCGCTGCCGCTGCCGAGGTCGAGCGCGCTTTTTGCCGACGGACACCAAGTTGTGCCATACCACGCCGTCAAAATGTCGTCGGTGGAAAAACGATGTCCGTCGCGAAGCTGAAACAAACGGAAATGTCCGCTGATGGCATCGAGCGTTTCGTGTGGTTCGATGGTCACGCCAGAATTCAAGCCCGGCGGAATGATACCCGGTTTGGCCCAGCCTTTGAAATGGGTTTCGACGTTCACGGAAATTTACTTGGCGGATTTGGCCGGCTCGATGTGAATGAGCACGTCGCGGACGGAAGGGATTTCCGCGCGCACCTTGTTTTTCACCTCGTGGCCGAGGCGATGCGAATTTTCCACCGTCATCTGCGGGTCAACCTCGACGTGCATATCCACGAAAAACTGGTAGCCCATCTTGCGCACGAAACATTTTTCCACGCCGTCCACGCCGGGGACATTTTTGGCCGCCGCGCAGATTTTTTCAATCAGCTCGCGGTCGGGCGAGCGGTCCATCAATTCGTTGAACGCCGGCCGCAGCAGCCGCGCGCCGTTGAAGGCGATGACGCACGCCGCCACCAGCGCCGCCCAGTTGTCAGCGTGCTCGTAGCCGTTGCCGCCAACCAACGTGATGCTGATGCCCAGAAACGCCGCCGCCGAGGTGATGGCGTCGCTGCGATGATGCCACGCGTCCGTTTCCACCGCCGAGCTGGACACCGTTTCTGATTCGCGCAGCACGAAGCGGAACAGCATCTCCTTCACGACAATGACAATGATGAGAACAATCAATGTCCACGCGGACGGCGCGACCCGCGGCGCGGCGATTCCTTTCAACGAATGAAACGCAATCATGCCCGCCGCGAGCAGCAGCATCGCGGAAACAATTGCGGCGGCAAGCGGTTCGGCCTTGCCGTGGCCGTAGGGGTGGTCTTCGTCCGGCGGCGTCTCGGCGACGACGAGGCCGCGCCAGACGATGATGGAGCTGAAGATGTCCGCGAGCGATTCCACCGCGTCCGCGATGAGCGCCTGCGAATGGCCGAGGATGCCCGCGAGAAATTTCGCGACGGTCAGCGCGACGTTCGCGGCGAGGCCGAGGAACGTCGCGCGGAGACTGCGTTGCAGGCGGGCGGTGGACACCGGGCTAATGTCGAATTTCAAATTGCGAGTGTCGAATTCAAAATGATGGCCATTCGCAAAGCCGTGAGAAATTTACGAATGACGATATACGATTTACGCGCCGGTCTCGAATTTGGAGTGGCCTCGTAAATCGTATATCGCAAATCGTAAATCAAATCAGGTGGCAGAACATTGCGTCGCGCAGCTTCGGCTCGAACCAAGTGCTCTTGGGCGGCATGATGCCGCCGGCGTCGGCGATTTGCATGAGGTCTTCGATGCTCGTCGGGAACATCGAGAACGCACAGGCGTATTCGCCGCTGTTCACGAGCTTTTCCAATTCCGCCGTGCCGCGGATGCCGCCGACGAAATTTATGTTTTTGCTGGTGCGCGGATCGTCAACGCCGAAGATTGGCGCGAGAACGTGCTGTTGCAGCAGTGTCACGTCGAGGCCTTCGATGAGATTTTTGCCCATCGTGAATTCGCGCTTAAACGTCAGCCGGTGCCATTTGCCTTCGATGAACAGGCCAAGCTGGTGTTTGCTTTTCGGCGTCGCCTCGCCGAGGCGGATCGTCTCAAAAACTTTTTCCAGTTTTAAGATCAATTCTTGCGATGTCAGCCCGTTCAAATCTTTCAGCACGCGGTTGTAGGGCAAAATCTGCATCTGGTTGTGCGGGAAAATTACGGCGAGAAATTGCCCGCTGTGACCTGCGCCGTTGCGCGCTTTGAAAACGCGACCCGCCGCTGCGCTGCGATGATGGCCGTCGGCGATGTAAAGAAACGGAATCTGCGCGAACTGTTCTTCAACGAACTTGATTTCATCCGCGCTGGAAACCGTCCACGACGAATGGCGCACGCCGTCTTTGCCCGTGAAATCCACGGCGGGCGTCCCGGAAATTTTCTTGGCGACAAATTCATCAAACGCCGCGACCACACGGTAGGTCAGGAACACCGGGCCAGTCTGCGAGTTGAGCGCCTCGATGTGGCGCACGCGGTCGTTTTCCTTGTCCGGGCGGGTGAACTCGTGCTTCTTGATGATGTTGGCCAGGTATTCCTCGCAACTCGCGGCGGCGACGAGACCGACCTGCGCGTGCTTGCCCATGACTTGCCGATACAAATAAAAATTCGGCTTTTCGTCTTGTTTGAGCGCGCCTTGCGAAATGAGTTTCTGAAAATTCTCCGCGCCCTTCGCGTAAACTTCTGCCGAATACAAATCCGTGCCGGCGGGCAAATCAATTTCCGGCTTGCTGACGTGCAGGAAGCTCAACGGTTTGCCCGCCGCCATTTCGCGGGCCTCGTCGGACGACATCACGTCGTAAGGCAGTTCGCAGATTTGGGCGGCGAGTTCGGGTTGCGGCCGCAGGGCGGCAAAGGGTTTCAGTGTAGCCATAAAATTCGGGTGGCAAGATATGTTTTACCGTGGGTAAAGGCACGCAGAATTTCCCGAAAAAGGACTTGTCACAACCCGATTCACTGGTATTCTCTGCGACTCTTTAACGAAAGAAAATTTATGGCACGTATTTGTGAACTGACTGGCAAACGCCCGATGAAGGGCAGCATTATCTGGCGCTCCGGTAAATCCAAGAAATCCGGCGGCATCGGCACGCACATCACCGCGATCACCAAACGCAAATTCCATGTGAATTTGCAGCGTGTGAAGGCGCTTCTCCCCAGCGGCGAAGTCCGCTACATCCGCGTTTCCGCCGCCGCGCTGAAACAGGGCATTGTCACCAAGGCGCCCAAGCGCACCTGGAAAAAGGGCGACGAAGCCAAGAAAAAAGCTTAAGCCGAAACAAACACACTTTGAAAGCGAGGTCTAACGGCCTCGCTTTTTTATTTTCAAGTTTCATGCCCAGCGGTCACTGGGCGTAATTAGCTTTTACGGCAGCGTCAAAATCTCCGGACGCAACTGGCCGAGTTGCTGGGCGGGCAGGCGGCGGTCGAGCGAGCCGTCCACCATTTTTTCCGATCCCACATGGCCGTCGGCAAAGGTGACATTCGCCCGCTGGTTGTGGCGGAAATGGCCGTGGCCGTAGTAGCCCGCGCCGGAAAAATTGGCCGTGGCGTCGAGATACCACCATTCCTCCAGCATCGGATTGCTGTGCGAGGCCGGCGCTTGAAAATCGTTCGCCTGCGCGGCATCGGCAAAAAGGGCGGTGTCGGTGGGTGTGCGAATGCGGTCAGCCTTGACCGGCGGTTGATTCGGCGCGGCGGCGAGAAAACTGTTGTAGCCGTAGCTGCAAACGACTTGCGTGGCCTTGAGTTTCAGCAGTGGCGCCGCGTTCGGCATGGCCGGGCAGAGCCGCGCGTCGCTGCCGCCGAGGTAGGGATGGAGTTTGCCAGTGGACAAATCAAACGGGCGCTGACCTTCGGGCTGGGAATTGTCGAGCCAGCCAAACCACCAGAGCGTGCCGCTGTTGGTGTTGCCGTCGGTCAGGCGGAAACTGCACCCGGCATTTTCGTCCCAATAAATCTGCATCCCCAGTCCGAGCTGGCGCACGTTGCTGATACAGTCGGCGCGCTGCGCGGTGGCCTTGGCGCGGGCGAACGCCGGCAATAGCATCGCTGCGAGAATCGCGATGATGGCGATGACGACGAGGAGTTCGATGAGCGTAAATCCCGGCGCGCGATGTGCGGGTCGCGGCGCGGGCACGGCGAAAGTTTTTTCGAGGTGAAATTTTTCCACGCACGTTTGGCAGATGCAGGCGCGGTTGCGGAGATTTTCCGGCACGTGTGCGAGCAGCGCGTCGGGCATTTCCACTTGCGCGCACCAGCACGGGCCTTTGTGCGTGGCGGGCGTGCAGAGCTGGCACTCGTTCGCCACGCCGCACAGCGGGCAGGCGGCAGGGTTGAAAAAACTCTGGCTCATTTATGGCCGGTCGGCGCGGACGCGGTAAAACGCCTTGTCCGACGGCGGGTTGGTGTCGGTCAGCGTCAGGCTGCCTTCCACGCCGGGCGTTGGGAGCGAGACGGTTGCCCATGATTGAAAATCCGAGGTGCGTTCGAGTGCGTAAAGCCAGTGCGTCGTGCTGCTGAACTGGATGCTGCTGGGCGTGGCGTTGATCACGCGGGTCACGGGCAGCGGATTGGCAAAAAACAGATTGCCCACCGTTCCGTGCGCGAGCAGCGAGCCGGCGTAGATGACGGGATAGCCGTAGAAAATATAGGTGTTGGTGTCCTGACCGGCGTCGGTGTAGCTGTTGATGGAAAATGTATCCACGCTGAAATCGCCAAAGGTGGCGGTGAGTTTGGATTCGTGGATTGGGCCGACCGGCACGCCGTTGCTGGTCAGGGTGGTGTGCAGGGTCTGGTTGTCCGCCGTGTAAATTAGGGTGAAGTGATAAGTCGCGCCAAACGCGAGGGTGAGCGGATAAGTCAGTCCGCCGCTGGCGTAATTAGTAATGCTGGAAATCATGGGCGTGCCTACGGTGGCACCGTAGCCGGTGTCGGGGTAGTAATCCAGTTCGACGAGATCCGGCGCATTGTAGCCGGTGCCGATGTAAAATTCGTCGTTCGTGGCCTGGGAAAAATTCAGCAAGCCGACGGCCACCTGCAATGCCTGCGGTTTGGTCGGATTCGTGCCCGCCGCGATGTCGCTCAACTGGAGATCGAAGCCGAACATAAAATTACTGGCGCTGGTGAGCGTCGCGCCGAGCGGATGATAAAAATAGCTGTTCGGCTGCGATGAGTCCCACGTGACGGCGAGATTGTGGTTAGTGGAATCCCACTGGAACAAATTGGGGGCGCCGAAAATCTGCCAGCCGTCCGCCGCCGGATCGCTGGAGAAACTTTCGGTCATGGTCGTGGCGCGGACAAGTTGAACGGCAAACAGGCTGGCGATGGCCAGCGAACGGATTTTCATTACGGCTGATTTTTCATTTTAATTCCGCGAAAAAATTTCACGGAACGGTTTTGGTTGAGAGACCAGCGCGAGGTCGGAAGATTTTTGAAAATAAAAAAACCTCCAGACTTCGCAAACGAGGAATGGAGGAAATTCGACGAGCCGCCCAAAAACAGATTGGACGGTCTGGTCTCATCCTTCTCTTTGCGGAGAAGCGCCCCGGACGTGGGGCCGACGAGTGCATTCAAACCGGTATCCTGACTTCGGCATCGAACCTCATTCCGCCTTCCCGACTTGCATCGGTGGCATTGGAAATTGTAGCCGTTACAGTGGCGCAACCGTCCCGGAATTTCACCGGGTTCCCAGACATTTGACTGCGATAAGGCGGAAAACTTTTTCCGCCGGTTTCAAAGAACGCTTCTTTTTAACGCCAAAATAAATTTAATCCAAGACAATTTTTGCGAACGCGGAAAACTTGCTTCAATTCGCTAATAAATTCATACTGTCGCCACCAATAATTATTATATGAGCAAAACTCCCATTCGCGTAGCCATCACCGGCGCTGCCGGCCAAATCGGATATTCCCTCCTGTTCCGCATCGCTTCCGGCGCGGCGTTCGGCCCGGACCAACCGGTCATCCTGCACCTCCTCGAAATCCCCGACGAAAAAGCCATGGCCGCCCTCAACGGCGTCTGCATGGAACTCGACGACTGCGCGTTTCCGCTGCTCAAAGGCATTGTGCCGACCTCGAATCTTGATGAGGCATTCAAAGGCGTGAACTGGGCGCTGCTCGTCGGTGCGGTGCCGCGCAAAGCGGGAATGGAACGCAAAGACCTGCTCGGCATCAACGGGAAAATTTTCACCGGCCAGGGCAACGCGATTGCGAAGAATGCCGCGAGCGACGTCCGCGTGCTCGTCGTCGGCAATCCGTGCAACACCAATTCGCTCATCGCCATGAACAACGCGCCGGGCGTGCCGGCCAACCGCTTCTTCGCGATGACCGCGCTTGATGAAAACCGCGCCAAATCACAGCTCGCCCAAAAGGCCAGCGTGGACGTCACCGCCGTCACCAACCTCGCCATCTGGGGCAATCACAGCGCCACGATGTATCCCGATTTCTTCAACACGAAAATCAACGGCCGTCTCGTGCCGGAAGTCATCAGCCATCGTGAATGGTTGGAAAAAGATTTCATCGCCACCGTGCAGCAGCGCGGCGCGGCCATCATCAAAGCGCGTGGACTTTCGAGCGCGGCGAGCGCGGCGAACGCAGCGTGCAACACGGTTTACAAACTCACGCACCCGACGCCGGCCGGCGATTGGTTCAGCGTGGGCGTGCATTCCGACGGCAGCTACGGTATCGAGAAGGGTTTGATCTTCAGCTATCCGATCCGCAGCAACGGCAAGGATTTTGAAATCGTCCAAGGCGTGCCGCTGAACGACTTCAGCAAGGCGAAAATCGCCGCAACCGAAATCGAGTTGAAGGAAGAAAAGTCGCTCGTCGCGGATTTGATTAAGAAATAATTTTCCGATTCACACGGCGGCAATCTCGCACTGCGGGATTGCCGCTTTTTATTAACCGCGAAATACGCGGATCACGCGAAAGTATAAATTTCTTTTCGTGTATTTGGCGTATTTCGCGGTTAAATTTCGCTGAATGAAATCGCGCCCCAGAATCGGTGAAGTCGGCGAGCTGGCTATTCCCACGGACATGAAGCACGCCGTGGAATTTCACGGCGACGGCATGCCCGCCGTCGTGTCCACGCCGAACATCATCCAGTTTCTCGAACGCACCGCGCGCCACACGCTCGCGCCGCATCTCGAAGCTGATGAGCGTTCGGTGGGTCTTGAAATTGACATTCGCCACCTCGCGCCGACGCCCGTCGGCCAGACGATTCACTGCCGCGCGCAGGTGATTGCCGCCGACGGCCGCCAGTTCACTTTCCAGATCGAAGCCCGCGACGACCACGAAGTCATCGTGCGCGGCCTGCACAAACGCGCCGTTATCCGCACGGAAAGTTTCACCCGTCGGGTGAAGGCCAAGACGCAATAATCGTCACGCTCGTTCAACCTCCGAAACCTACTCCGGCACTCGGCATCATCTGAAATCTGAAGCCTACTAATGAAGGGAAAAATTGTTTTCTACCTGTCGTTCCTGCTGGTCTTGCCGGTGGCCTGGAGCGCTGATGATTGGAAATTGGTCTGGCACGATGAATTTGACCAGAATGGAGCTCCGAACCCGGCGAATTGGAATTATGAGAACGGGTTTGCGCGCAACAACGAGTTGCAATGGTATCAGCCGGAAAACGCCTTTTGCACCAACGGCATGCTCGTCATCGAGGCGCGGCGCGAGCGCAAACCCAACCCCAATTTTGCCACCAATGACGCCGACTGGAGAACGAGCCGCCAGTGGATTGAATACACCTCCGCCAGCCTCACCTCCCGCCACCTGCAAGAGTTCACCTATGGCAAGTTCGAGATGCGGGCGCGCATTGACACTCGGCTCGGCAGTTGGCCCGCATTTTGGACCATCGGCTCAACCCCGGAAATCTCCTGGCCTGCCTGTGGCGAGGTGGACATCATGGAATATTACACCGGCAATGTGCTCGCCAACTTCGGTTACGGCCGCCATGGGCATACCAAATGGCTGTCGGCCAAGAAATCGGTTGCGAAACTGGGCGGTGATGCATGGGCTCAAAGTTTCCATATTTGGACGATGGTATGGGATCAAGACAAAATTGATTTGTTGCTCGATGGGAAATTGATGAATCACCTTGACCTCAAGTCCGCCGACAAAGCCGATCACGGCAATCCCTTCCATCGTCCGGTATTCCTGATTTTGAACCAAGCCATCGGCGGCAACAGCGGCGGCAATCCAGCCAAAACCCAGTTTCCCATCCGCTACGAAGTGGACTGGGTGCGTGTCTATCAGCAGGCGAATTAATTTTATCTAAAGCGCGGCTCGCCACTACTCGCGCCGCTGCCGGTCGGTCAACTGAGCGACCAAACTCGAAATCACAGGGCTCGCAAATCGTGAAATGAAATCGGTCGGCGACGGCAAAACCTTTTAAAATATGTGCGATGTTTGCGCCATAAATCTGCGGCGGCGCTAACCCGCCTATTTCATCTTAATGGTGTTAAAACCACCCGAACGGGTAGTGGGTTATTGGCGGAAGATATGAGATTTTAAAAGCAATCCATGACTTTCAGGTTATTTGTCAGTTTGGCCTTCTTTTTAATAACATTCGGCATCATTTCCCCGGTTTTAGCGGATTACCCGGTCATTTATCAAAGGTATGCGGCGGATCCAACCGGACTCGAATATAATGGGCGGCTTTATGTTTATTGTTCCAATGATGATGACAATAACCAGACCAATTACCTCATGCACTCGATCACTTGTTTTTCGACCGATGATTTGAAGAACTGGACGGATTACGGAGTGGTCTTTGATGTCAAAACCAGCGCTCCGTGGGCCGGATATGCTTGGGCGCCTTCGGTGATTACCAACAACGGTTTATTTTATATGTATTTTGGGAATGGTGCCGGCAGTATCGGCGTGGCCACGAGCAGTGTGCCGACCGGACCGTTCGTGGATGCCAAAGGGAGCGCGTTGATCAATTCCTCCACGACGGGTGCCTATACCCCGAACCAGTGGTATTTTGATCCCTGCGTGTTCGTTGACAGCGACGGCCAGCGTTACCTTTATTTTGGCGGCTATGCTTCGACCAACTCCCGGGTCATCCTGCTGGGCACGAACATGACGAGCACCGTCGGTTCGGCTATGCCGATGGGGACGACGAATTTCTTTGAAGCGTCGTATATGCACAAGCGCAACGGCATTTACTATTACACTTATTCTTCCCAGCCGGCTTCCACCATTCTTTGCGACACCAATTCCAACCCCACCAACGGATTTGTCCATCTGGGAACGGTGTTGAACGCGCCGGTCAACTTCTACAACAACAATCAAAGTTCTTTTTTCTCCTACGAAGGGAATTGGTATTGCGCGTATCATAACCGCTATTTGTCAAACCTGCGGGGAATTCCCACGGGCGTGGAACGAAACCTCTGTCTGGACGCGGTCAACTACAATGCGAACGGGACCATGCAGCCGGTGGTTTGCACCACCAACGGATTGCCCCAACTGAAATATCTGAATCCATACAATCGGGTGGAAGCCGAGACCATGGCGCAGGAAAACGGGATTCAAACCGAAACTTGCAGTGAGGGCGGGCTGGACGTGGGCTATATCACCAACAACTGCTGGACCAAACTCAAAGGCGTTGATTTCGGGAGTGGCGGCTCGACGTTCTACGCCCGGGTGGCCAGCGCCGGCAGTGGCGGCAGCATCGAGCTGCACCTCGACAGCCTGACGGGCACGTTGGTTGGGACTTGCACAGTGACCCCGACCGGTGGTTGGCAAACTTGGGCCACGACCGCCTGTAGTCTTCACAACGCGGTTGGCGTTCATGATCTCTATTTAAAGTTTGTTGGTGGCAGTAGTTATCTATTCAATCTCAATTGGTGGCAAATGCAGCAGGGTAATCCGCTCCAAATTCTGACGGCCAATTACAATCGCAGTAATTCCTCGCTCACCTTGATTTGGAATTCAACCCCGCCCGCCACCGCCACAAATTATTCAATCCTGAAAAAGAATTCCCTCAGCGATCCAACCTGGCTGACCACAAAAACCGGCATCTCCTCTGGTGGCATCACCACGACGAACGCGGACAGCGCCGCGAGTGGCAACGCTGCTTTCTACCGGATTTCATCCCCTTAATTGCGTGGCGGCTGCGCTTGGACTTGAAGCTTCCATATTTCGGCGCTGACGGAACCCGCTGATTTTCCGCAGCAAACCCCTTCATTGTTTTCTTTTTAGAATTCATCTAATTTTGCGGCATGGCTTTTGATTCCTTCCGCGATTTCGTCAACGCCCTCGACCAGGCGGGCGAACTGAAACGCATTTCCCAGCCCGTCGCCACTGAACTCGAGATCACCGAAATCGCCGACCGAGAAATGAAATCGCCCGGCGGCGGCAAGGCGCTGCTGTTCGAGAAACCCACCGTCAATGGCGTAGTCTCGCCATTCCCCGTCGCCATCAACACGTTCGGCTCCCACAAGCGCATGGCCTTGAGCATGGGCGCGGAATCCGTGGACGAGGTGGCGAACGAACTCGGCGCGTTGATGAAAGCCAAGCCGCCCACCAGTTTCAAGGAAGCCATCAAGCTGCTCTCGCTTGCGCTCGATTTGCGCCACGCCAAGCCGAAGACGGTGAAGAGCGGCTCGTGCAAAGATGTGATTCACTTGGTTGAAAGTTCCAAGTTGAAAGTTGAAAGTTGGCCGAAAGCGCCGGACGTCAATCAACCTGCAACTTTCAACCTGCAACCTCCAACTTTGGCAAACTTGCCTATCTTGCGCTGCTGGCCTTTGGACGGCGGACGCTTCATCACGCTGCCTTGCGTCGTCACGCGCGACCCGGACACGGGCGAGCGCAATCTCGGCATGTATCGCATCCAGATTTACGACGACAAAACCACCGGCATGCACTGGCAGTTGCAGAAAGTCGCCGCGCGCCATGGCCGTCGTTATTACGAAAAGGGCGAGCGCATGCCTGTCGCCATATTCATCGGCGGCGATCCGATGTTTCCCTTCGCCGCCACCGCGCCGTTGCCGGACGGACTGGATGAATTTCTGTTGGCGGGTTATCTGCGCAAAAAATCCGTCGAACTGGTGAAGTGCGAGACGAATGATCTGGAAGTTCCCGCCAATGCCGACTTCGTCATCGAAGGTTACATTGACCCGACCGAACCGTTGCGCGATGAAGGGCCGTTCGGCGATCACACCGGTTATTACACCTTGCCCGAGCCGTATCCGGTGTTTCACATCACGGCCATCACGCACCGCAAGGACGCGGTTTATCCGGCGACGATTGTCGGCATTCCGCCGATGGAAGATTTTTACATCGGCGGCGCGAGCGTGAAATTGTTCCTGCCCATCTTCAAGATGAATTTCCCCGAGATCGTGGACATCGCGCTGCCGGCGGAAGGCGTG
>Ga0208507_1001720_pt1 | contig 11885 bp, 12 predicted proteins | sample CryBogCBH12Aug01_FD_184626 | JGI IMG/M metagenome (GOLD analysis project Ga0208507, IMG submission 184626) | Freshwater microbial communities from Crystal Bog, Wisconsin, USA - CBH12Aug09.1 (SPAdes) (version 2) | ecosystem: Environmental > Aquatic > Freshwater > Lake | place: Crystal Bog... | reverse complement strand
ATTGCGGCAGGAATTGGTGAACCAAGGCGAGAGTTTTGTGTTCGAGACGGTTTTTTCTGATCCGGCGGGCGAGAAGCTGGCCTTTTTAAAAGACGCCGCTCAACGGGGCTATTCCGTGGTGCTCTGCTTCATCAGCATTGCCAATGTGGACCGTTCCGAGGAACGGGTGGCCATGCGAGTCAGCCAGGGCGGACACGACGTGCCCACCGAGAAGCTGGCGGCGCGGTTTCCACGCACCATGGCCAATCTCAAGCAGGCGATCAAGGATCTGCCCTGCGTGGCAGTTTTTAACAACGATGATTTAGCAGCACCGTTTCGCCTCGCGGCCATTTACCAGAATGGCCAGCGGACTTATTCGAGCACATAGATTCCACCGTGGCTTGCGTCGGCACCTTGAAATGACAACACTCGGTGAAACGGAACCGTGGAGACTATATGGCCAAATTGGACCCAATTAAAACGATCGTGGTGGTCATGATGGAGAACCGGTCGTTTGACCACATGCTGGGCTATCTGAGTCTGCCACCGTTCAATCGAACGGATGTGGACGGCCTGAGAACCGATCCAGCGTGGCTGGCGCAATTTACCAACTACGACAACGGCCGGGCGATCCAGCCATTGCTCAGCACTGATCCTTACGACATGCCGGATGATTTCGATCCGCCCCATGAGCGACCCAACATGGCCGCCAATCTCGGAACGTTGCAAAATAATGCCTATCCGATGAATGGATTTGTCAGCGCCATTCCATCAACGGTCTCGACCAACCCCGATGTTCGGAAGCTCGTGATGAGTTATTTCGGCGCGGAACAAGTGCCGATGAGCCACTTTTTTTCGCAGAACTTTGCCATCTGTGACCGCTGGTTTTCCGCGCTGCCGGCAGGCACGCAGCCAAATCGTCTGATGTCCATGAGCGGGGAAACGATGATTGACGTCAACCGCAGTATCTTGCCACCCCAAGACCTGGTGTATGACTGGCTCACGGCACGTGGCGTGAGTTGGCGGGTTTATCATCAAGGGATTCCCTTTTTTACCATGATGCTCAAATGGGTTTCGGAAATTGTTTTAAGTAACCATTTTCGCCCATTCCACAATCTCGCGAGTGATTTGATGAATTCTTCGCCGGATGATTTGCCGCAAGTGATTTTCGTGGAGCCGACGTATCAGGATGCCCCGCATTTGGGCTTCGCCACCGACGAACACGCCCCGTCTGGTGTCAGCAATGGTCAGGAGTTTCTGATGCAGACATACAATGCGCTGGTCAACAGCCCATTCTGGGATAATTCCCTCATGATCGTTGATTATGACGAAAACGGAGCCTTCTTCGACCACGTCACCCCGCCAATGATTCCAACGGCCGCACAACCCGGTGCCGTTTGGAGCAATCCGTCCCCGTTTGTTTCTCTAGGGCCACGGATTCCGGCCTATGTGATTTCACCCTTTGTAAAGCCAGGTTCCGTTTATCACGGCATTTTAGATCATACCTCGGTATTGAAGTTGATCGGAGAAAAATTTGGTGCCAACGGCTCCTATTCACCACTGGTGGACGCGCGCCCAGTGCAAAGCATTTCCGACATGCTTAATTTTAGCGGCCCCGTTGCCGACGCACCGGCACCGCCGCCATTGGACGCTTATTTGGCAAATCGTCCACCGGCCCCGACGGGGGCTACGGTGCCAACGCCAGACACCAATTTGCAGAAGGGATTTCAACAAGCAGTGACCAGCCTGAAACAAGGCGGGGCCGATATGAACCACCCAAAATTTGGCGAGCTCATTTACGAAATGGACAATCCAAGCGCAGTGAGACCGGTTGAACCAACATGAAAACCCAATTTCTCCGGCCAATACGAACGGCCTTCTTAACCGCAATATTGGTCATAACCTGCAGCGGATGTTTTCTCATTCCGCTCAAACACAGCGATTATCATGCGATCCACCAATACGCTACAGACGGCAATATTGCGGGCATTACCCAGGACCTGACGACCTACCCGGGCGATGTCAATTTGACGGACGATACCGGGCGAACGCCTTTGCATTTGGCCGCAACCCACTGTCACGTTGATGCCGCCAAGGTGTTGCTGGAAAAGGGAGCTAAAATTAATGCCAAAGCGGTTGGTGGCACTACGCCTCTGGATGTGGCCGCGCAGGCCGGTTGTGTGGACATGGTCAATCTGTTGCTCGCCAAAGGAGCCAAGGTAAATGCGCGTGACGATCAAAGACGCACGCCGTTGGATCGAGCGTTGCAATGGAAGCGGGATGAAGTGGTGCAAGTTCTGCGCGCACATGGCGGAATTGAATGATGTGGTTGCCGGTTTCCTGCAATACCCAGTAACCTTAATTTTTTCGTCAAATCAGCCAGCAAAATTACGAAACTCACGACCATTTGCTTGAACGGCGAGCTGACCAGTGTGCGCTGCCTTCGAGATGAGTGATGAATTCGAGATGCGCTTTTTCCGTCAAGAGCCTTCAGTCCAACTAGCGACCCTGTTAGTCTGCCCCAGCGATGTTTCGCGTCATATTTCACATCGACATGGATGCGTTCTACGCGTCCGTGGAACAGCGGGACGACCCGGCCTTGCGTGGCAAGCCTGTGATTGTCGGTGCTCCGCCGACCCAGCGCGGCGTGGTGTGCGCGGCCAGCTACGAGGCGCGTAAATTTGGTGTTCGGTCAGCCCTGCCCAGTATCACCGCCAAACGGCTTTGTCCCGACGGTGTTTTCGTCCGCCCCCGGATGGATCACTATCGGGAAGAATCGGAGCGCATCATGGAGATTGTCGGGCGCACCGGGGCGATTGTTGAACAGGTGTCCATTGATGAAGCGTATTTAGATCTGTCAGCGGCATGTCAGGCAGAGGACGCGGATGCCTCGCTGCACACCGCCCTGCCGATGGCGCGGAAATTGAAGGAGTGGATACAGCAGGAGCGCCGCCTGACCGCGACGGTCGGTGTGGCGTCGAACAAACTGTTGGCCAAAATCGCCAGCGACGCCCAGAAGCCCGACGGGATGACGCTCATCACGGACAAAGAGAAGGTTCAATACCTGCGACCGCTCCCAGTGCGCACCCTCTACGGCGTCGGCAAAGTGACGGAACAGGTCCTGAGCCAAGCCGGTATTGCCACGGTCGGTGATGTGCAGGATTACCCTGGGGATCTCCGGGCGCTGGTCGGTTCCTTCGGGCCGAAGCTTAAACAGTTCGCCGTCGGAGAGGACGACCGCCCACTTGAGCTGGGCGAGGAAGTCAAAAGCATCAGCGGGGAGGAAACCTTTCTCAAGGACACCGACGACCGGAAGATTTTACGCGCGTGCCTGAAAGAACAGGCTGCCGACATCGCCGCCCGGCTCAAGCACCGGCGACTGGGAGCGCACACGGTGCAGGTCAAGGTTCGCTATGGTGACTTCACCACGCTCACGCGACAGATTTCAGTGGAGGAACCGCTGACGGAAGCGCAGGAGATCTACCGGTTGAGTTGCTTCCTGCTGGGGCGGGAACGGCTCGTATCTCGACCGCTTCGGCTGCTCGGTCTGGGCGTCAGCAACCTACGCGAACCGACAGGACACCAGCTAGTATTGTTGTGAATTATGACTACATGGATCCGGGGACACCGTCAAAACCAGCATGACCTAGGCTACAATTTTTGCAGGGCGCACACGCCAAATTGGCTCAGCCAACAGGGAAACCAGCCATTTGCCGAGTGCTATGCAGCTTGTCAATTTCTCGGCACATTATTCTTTGGCTTCCTATGCATGGAACCTAGGTCAAAACAATGGTTTATGGCCTTGTTTAAGCGCCATTGCATAGGCTAAGGAAAGGCCGTTGGGATGCCGAGGTAAGCTTACCGCCACTGGCTAGCGATCCAGCACGTTGAGCTTGGTTTCGAGCGCATTGAGGTCGCTGATGGTGGCGGGGACCTGTGAGGCGACCATGAGCTTGGCTACATCGGGTGCGACGTCAGCCGAGATGAGTGCCTGGTAGAGAGGTTCAGACCAGTCCATGGCTTCACCGCCGGCCTTGGTGTGTTGGAACGCGGTGATCCAAGTTGCCTTCACCTGCTCATTGGCCAAGGCGGTTTCGAGGTCTGCCCATGTGTCTTGAAGCAAAGACAGCCAATGGTAGCGGGCTTGGAGGCCGTCCTGGTCAGTGGCGATGAATTTCAGCTGGTCACGTTCAACCCGGCGAGCTTGCTTGGGCAGTCGGGCGTGGATGATGGCCATGCAGAGGTTGAGCTGGAATACGGACTCGTTGACCTCACACTGCTCGCCTTCGATGCGGAGGGTGGCGTTATCCTGGTTGTCGGCGGGCGGCATCAAAACACCCCCGGCGCGCTGGGTCAAGGTGAGGTAATCCTCCGGACTTTGCGGCATGAGGTCGCGATCCGTGATGGCGGCGAGAATCCGTTGAACCAGCTTCGTAGCCAAGTCAATCTGAGGTTCCGGGCTGGATTCAAACAAAGTGTTGTCCGTCGGTGTGACCTCGGCCTGAGGCGGCAGGTCCGTTGACATGGGCGCTGGTTTCACCGGTGCCACCGACGCTGGAGTTGCCGGCGTGGCGATGGCTGGCGGGGGCTTCACCGAGCCGAGCTTGGCGGCAGGTGGTGTGGCTAAGGGTTTGACCGGCGACGTCGGTTGTGCCGATGGAGCCGGTGGTTTTGGCTCGGTGGTTTGTGGTGCCCTCACCGACACCACCGGAGCGGGTGTCGCCGATGACTTGGCAGGCACGGGTTGAGCCGTAGCCTTCACCTTGTCCGCTGGAGTTTGAGGCTTCGGTTGCACCACCTCCACTGCCGGTGCCTTAGTGCCGACGGTGGCGGCCGGTGTGGGCTTTTTCTCCGGGGTCAACTTCTTGGCCACGGACACCGTGGGTGGTTGCACGATCATTTCGGGTGTTGGAGCGGCGACCTTCTCCGGCTTGGTTGCCGGAGTCATGGCCTTACGAGCAATAACCGGGTTTGGAGTCACCAAGGATTTATTTATCATTGGTGCCACCGCCGCTTTCGTTACTGCGGGCTGGCGAATCGGCGATGCTGGTGCCGGCGTCTTTAACGGTGCCGGTCCCTTGACCGCAGACGCCGGCGCCGGAGCTGGTTTAGTCGGCACTGGGGTGAGCATGCCCGGAGGCAGCTGGTAGAATTTTCTCGGCGGTCTTGGTGCGGCTGGAGCTGGACCGGTTAAGGGTTTAGCCGAAGGTTGAATGGTCCGTGAGGCTCTGGCTATCCCGCTGGGTCCAGTCGGAGTTGCCGCCTGCACCAGTTTTTTCTTTCTTGCTTGGCTGGCCTGCCGCACTTCAACCAACAGCTTTTCAAGCGTAATAAAATATCCCCTGCCCTTGAAGCGGCGGCGAGGCTGGGGCTTTTCCAAAACCGGGCAATGGCGTCGCGTCACATAGCCACCGTTGCCGGCTGGAGTGTAACGGTAGCCGAATTTGGTGAGTGCCTGATGCAAAGTATCTAAGCTGTCACCGGCGTCGGGCAGACAGGCGAGCTGTTCACAGAGCGGGAAGCGGGGGCCTCTTCTGCGACGGGCTTTGGCCTGGGCCATGGTGTAAATCATCGGCAGCTTCTTTTCCAACGTCTTGTTCTGCTCGCGGCGGAGCCGGTTGATTTCATTCACCACGTTGTCCATCGCTTGGGTCAGTATCCCCCAGTGACTAGTCGCCGAATCACGGACGACTTTGGGGATGGGACCACGGGTGAAATTGATGAACATGAAATTAAAGTCGGGGCCTTTTTGGCGGCGGCTCCCGGTGACGATTTCCGGCACGTGCCAGGTGTAGACCACGATCACGCCCTTGGGAAGGGTAGATAGCAGTCGGTCTTCCGTCAGGGCCATTTCCGCTGGGGAAAGCACGGTGCGATCGGCAAAGCGGGGCATCCACCAACGTGCCAGCACCGTCGGTTTTTTGCCGTTATGCAGCGGATTGCATTCGAACCAGCGCTGCATCAACTCCTCGCACTTGGCCGGAAACCGATAAGGATCTTCCAACCCGCGCACCCGGAGCGGCGCGGGCTTTTTATAATCGCGATGGTTGGGATGATGTTCGTCCTCAAGATATTTCAGATGATCGAGGACAGCTTGCAGGGTTGTGAACGAAAAGCTTTTTCCGGCATTGGCCATAGCTTTAGGCGGCGTTGGTTGGTGGAACGTAGAGAATGCGGGTGGCGACCAAATAGGCTAAAAGCTTGGTTAATGGCTCGTCGTCGGGATCCGGGCCGGCGTTGTGCCAGGCTTCGGCGGCTTGCAGGGTGGCCAGCAGGTCGGCGGGGAGCTTATTGCCCGCGAGCGCGGCGGCGATGGCCTGACAAAGGTCCGCCTCCGTGTCGATGCGCTGACGCAGGCGCGTCAGGTCCTGGTGAAAAGCTTCGGCGTAGTCATATTGTGTGCTTTTTGGCTCCGCGAGGTCGCGTTCGCGAATGACAAACTCGTTGAGGTTGACGAGTCGTTGTGCCAGTTGATCGAGGTGCCGGATGACGATACCTAGCAAAACCAGACCGGCCGCGTGCTCATCGGGCTGGCCGGGCTTCCGGTAAATTTCCAACAACCAGCCGGCCATCGTCCCCGGTTTTGTGTGGAGCGTTTTGGCCAGCTCCAACAGGTTCACATGGTCCGTGCGGAGAATGCGGGTGTTGGTTTCCGGCGGTTTGAGTTTTTTCATACGTCTGGCTTATTTGAAATTAGGTTCGCCGACCGCGTTTAGCGCCACCAGCACAACGGCCAGCGCCCGGGCCTGGTCGGAGACCCGGGACTTGCGCGCTTTTCTGCCCAGGCAGGCGTTCACCGCCTGGGTGGCCTCGTCATGGGCGGTGGTGAGCACTGCCGGGTTTTGATTGATGAGCGCACTGAGCAGTCGGTGAATTTCAGTGAGCGTCCTCATGACCTTCTCCCGTTCAATCGAGAACGAGGCGTTTATCGTGGCCATCCTGCCGTGGTAGAGGGTATGAGTATCCTCCTGGATTTTTTGGAATAATTCTTTGTGCGCCTCGAGCGCGGTAGCTTGGTGGACGAGGCTGAGGTCAATGTCCTGACGAAACCGGCCCAGTGCGTCCGTGACGCGCTGGGCCAGATGGTCTTCATAACCGATGGCCGGGTTCTGGAACGGTAATTCTTCCTCAAGGTGAACGGCGAGATCCGCCGGCAGGTTCAGCGTGAGGACGACGTTCTTTGATGTTCCCTGGTTGCGCTTCTTGGCCATAGAAAACCTTTTAGTTTGTGGGCGGCGTGGCTTTGACCTTTTTCTTCTTGGGGTTAATGACACGCGCATGCACGACCTTGCCGCTGGCAATGTTTAGGCGGTGCTCAAGCGGCAATTGCTTGAAAAGCGTGAGGCCGAAATGCAGCGCCCACGCCAGGGCCTGGTCGAGGTTGTAATCCGGCGCGAGATTTTTTTCGCGGAGGAGGTGGCGCCAGACGTCCTTCGCCTGGAGCACCAAGGTGTCGCTGGTGACCTCTACCAGAACTCCCGCTGGCACGGATGCTCCCGCGGTGAGGAAGGCCGGGCGCGTTGGTGTCCAGATGGCCTCCATGAGCTCACTGTTCGCGAGCGAGCGTGGAGCCGGTTTGAGACTCGGAAGGGTGGCGGCGAGGCGCATCGCGGTTGGTTTTTCCGATGCCGGCAGTTCATTGGCCACGCTCATGAGGCTCGCCTCTCCCAGGCTGATGGCCAGCGTGCCGACGAAACGTCGGACTACCACGGCATCGTCGGGGTCGAACGCTTCGATGAGCGCGGTCTCAAGCGTCTGCAGAAACGTGGTGACCAAGGGGCCATCGGGCAGGGTCACGTTGACCTCAATCACGCGGGCCATCTCGGCCTGGCAGAATTGAGTGACGCGTTTCACCGCCGTCTCGCCGTGATCCATGCCGTCCGTGCAGAGGACCCGGCGAACGGAGGCGTCGGTTGCCCACCCGGCGTAAGGGTCCACGCGTTTCGGTTGGGTCGTTTGGTTTTCAGTGTTTTGTTTTATGCTCATATGTTTTTTGGTTAATGGTTGCGGTTACTGTTTGCGGTCAGGAAATTTGGTCGAGCGCGGCTGCGGTCAGCTGCTGCAATTCCAGCAGCAATGGCTGGCACTCGGGCGTGGGCTCAAAATTCGTTAGGGCCTTAACGGCCTTGGCGACCTGCTTCACGGGCGACACCGGTTCACGGTTTTTCTTCTTACGCGCGACGCCAGATTTTTCAGTGTCGGGCGCGCGAAGATTTTTGCGGATCTGCGTGAGGTTCTCGTGTTCTAAGGCCAGTGAGCGAATTTGCGCGTGGGTAAGCTGCTTGAACTCGTCCACGGAACGCGGGCGTGGCTGTTTCTGCTGACCGATCCGCGGTGGCAGCAAGAGCAACCCTTTGGCCTGGGCCCCCAACAAAAAAGCTTCCCCCCAACTATTGAGGGTTCGGTCCGCAGGAATTGCCGGAAATTTGCTCTTCAAACGGGCATAGAGATCCTCCTTGGGCGCAGATTTCCCAATTCCGGATTTTTTCGATTTTTTATCCGTGGAGGCCGCAGCAATTTTTGCGGCCTCCCACCACAGGCCACACACCAGCTGGTGGTAAAAAACCTCGATGGATCTCTCCGTGATGGCCGCGCAGTCCAGTGAAATATTTTTGCCAGCGACGGAGATGAAGTTTGACGCCGAGAGGGCGCGGCACGCGCCCAGAACCGGATGCTCTGGCGGATTAGTTTTTTTGGTGGTGCGTTTCATATGCGTCCTTTTAATTATTTGGTCGCCACCGCGCAGCCGTTGCGGTAAGCGTTCACATCCTCCAGTTGAAAAGTCACGCGCTCTAGCGAGCGGAGGGAATAGCCCAGGCGGATTGCGGCCTGTTCCTTGGTCAACGGCATTTCAAGGGGTTTATAAATTTTCATATACCAATTTTAACCGGCGCAGATTTTTCAGAGAGAAACTGGAAAAGATATTTCCTTTGGCGTTTATGAAAGCTCATGTCGCCAAGGCTCGACGGCCGACTATCCATTGAGAGCATAGTAAAAACAGCATATTTTTCGTTTTGTCTGGCTTGCTTATTTAGACATGTGTAACAAAGTTCAGGTGCATTGATGGATTGCATTCTGAAAATAACTTTGATAATCATGATTCCGAGGTGTTGTTCGAGGCCCGATTCGTCGGGTTGCAGCCAACATGAAAAAATTATTAAAATTGACGAAGCCGCAGCGCCGGATGCTGGCGGAGCTGGCACCTGGGGAGGACGACCCCGCCTATGAAAAATGGGAGCAATTGCTCGAACAGGATCGGCGGCGAAAACGCTGGTCAGAACGCGCCGCAAATTTGTTGGTGGCCGCGGATGAACATCCGAGCTGCGCAGCTGCCGCCAAGAGGGTCGGCATCAGCCGGAATACCCTCGCCCTGTGGCTCCGACGGTTTCGTGAATCCGGTGTGACGGGGATCACTCGCGACGCTCTGCGGTCGGGACGACCCCGAAAAATATCTGATGCTCAGATCCAACAAATCAAGTCGGCCCTGCGCGTCAATCGGAGACTCAAAGTCCGGCGGGAATCCATCCGGGCCCTAGCGCGAAGGCTTAGGGTTTTGCCCATGACCGTCTGGCGGTTGAACAAAGCGATGGGCACCAAACGGTGACCGTTCCGACGGGAATAACAGCAGAGTCTGCTGTTATTCCCGCCAATAAAACGCTGTTTATGGATGTTTCTTTTTCCAGCGCTGCGCATTGAAGCGGTCCCAGTATGCTTTCCGCTCAGCGGGTTTTTCCGGAATTTCTAGCCAGGTGTAACGCGATTTAGCATCCGCCTGGTTTAAGGCCCGCAGATGCGAAATGACCTCGGTGTGCGTAAATAATATCTCGACGTCGTCGGAGCCGGGAACTTTTTGGATCCGGGTGCCTTTTTGCGGTCTGACCTTAATGCACACGATCGGATAATCATGTTGGGGATGACGGTTGGCGGTCGCGACCTTGGTGACTACCTCGACGAGCCCATCCGGGCTGCGGAAGTTGACACCATCATTGATGGCGCGTGTCAGCTTCGATTCTTCCCGGTCATTACCGGGTTGTTTTTGGTTCATGTTGTTTTTGGTTCGCCTTGTGATTTGTTGATGAAAGCCCGAGACAGCGACAAGGCGGAACGGTCGTCAGCAGGCAGTGATTCGCCGGCACCACAGTGGTGCGGCGGAAAAAAGTTCAGCGGGGAGAATTCAATCAAACGTGCATTGAATTTTATGAATCGTTCCATCCAGCAATTTGAGATGGCCATCACCCGGTTTTAGCCGGGCGAGTTCTGAGGCCGAAACGACCGGTTCCTCCGTCGGCACCAGCACGGTGTTGGTGACGGTGTTTTCCGTGGCCTGGCTCGCATCAGGGAATAGGAGCGGTGGCGGTGGTCGCGATACGACTGATTCGTGACGCACGAAATTTTTTCGCGTGCCCAATACCCTCTGCGCCAATCGGGCCGTTGCCGGGCAATTATTCGCCAGGAAACAAAAGTTGGAGGCCAAGGCCATGATTTTATCGACGATGACGTGGCCGCCGATGGCCTCGAGGCCTGACAAATTCTGGCAGGCCAGCACAAAGCTGAATTTGGAAGACCGGGCTTGTTCCAGCACGACATGTTCCGAGCTTTGGGAGTCGTGGGTCGTGAGCATCCGGGTGTATTCGTCGAGCACCACCAGCACCTGATTATCCTGACGAACCGGCAATCGAGGCCGGGCCAGCACCATCTTGTAAAGGGCGGCTTTGAACAAGATAAACGCCGGCCACAGATCAGCGGCGTGTTCGGCCCGACCGGCGGTGACGACGACAACCCTCGATCGATCGAACAGATCGGTGAGCTGAAAGGCAGGGCGCTGGGCGGTGGGAAAAACGAAATCAGATAATGGTGCGCGCAGGAAGGGTGCAATAATGCTACTGACGGAATTGACCACGCAAGTCCTCGTGTTTTCGGGTAAGCTCGCGAACTCGACGAGGCTCGCGCCGCTGTTTTCGGGGAGGATGGCGGCGACTTCCTTGGCCCAGCGCAGGACCGCCGTAGAGCTTTGCGACAGGTTCGCTCGCAATTTACTCAGGTGCGAAAAGTTGAGGCTTGTGCCGGTGCCGGATAGTGATTGCCGGGCGAGCTCAACCAAAGCACAGAGCAGTTCGGTGCGGGCTGAACTCCAGAACAGATCTTCGTTGCTAGTCCGCTGATTGGCGGTTGGCCCGGTCAAGCTGACCGCCGCCAACAATTGCTGAACGATTTGGTGCGTCGCGAGTGCCTCGTCCCCCAACGGGTTGAATGTGACATCGGTTTTTCCGGTGCCTAACGTCACGAGATCTTTGGAGCGGCCACAGGCGGCAAGCGCTTCCTGCACGATCGGCAGGAGGTCGCCTTTAACGTCGTAAATTACAGCCGCGTCGCCTTGGCTGACGCATTGACCGATGATAGGTTTTAACAAGCCTCTGCTTTTACCAGCCCCGGTAGTTCCCGTGACGACAAAATTTTGGGTCAACCATTCCCGGGGGATAGTAATACCATGCAGATTAATAAATTTGGGTTTAGCGTTGGGCTTCATGGGGTGTTTCCGGATTCGGTGGCAATTTTGGTGGTGTGTGGGAGACGACGAGGTCGGCCAACTGATGCTCGACCGCTTCCTCGGCGGTGAGCAGTCGTTCGGTGGCGAACAATTCCGGATCGAGATTGAGTTCGCGCAACAGTTTTGACAATTGCTGGTCCAGCAACGTCCGGGGTGGCGGTGATGGCGGGTGGGCGAGGCCGATCGGCGCCCGCGCGGCGGGCCAGGCATCCCATTTAAAAGGCGACAAGGAAACCATGGCATGCCTGAGCAGGCAACGGCGGTGCGTGCCGGCGGCTAAAATCAAAGGCAGCGGCTGGGCAATGATTCCCATCGCGATGGTTTGCACCGGCGACTGCAACGTCCGAATAAGGGAACA
>Ga0208507_1001711_pt1 | contig 11911 bp, 8 predicted proteins | sample CryBogCBH12Aug01_FD_184626 | JGI IMG/M metagenome (GOLD analysis project Ga0208507, IMG submission 184626) | Freshwater microbial communities from Crystal Bog, Wisconsin, USA - CBH12Aug09.1 (SPAdes) (version 2) | ecosystem: Environmental > Aquatic > Freshwater > Lake | place: Crystal Bog... | reverse complement strand
GGTCGTCTTGAAGGAGCAATTGCTCCGGGTCACGCTGGAAGTGAAGCTGGTGAAACTATTGCCCAAGAGTTAAGATGGAATTTCTCAAAAAAAATTACGAAAAGATTTTGCTCGGCTTTGTGCTGGCCGGGCTGATTGCCGTGCTGGCGCTCATGCTGTTCTACATTTCCTGGGACAAGGATGAAATGGATCAGACCCGAAAGGACTTAATCAATCCGCAGGTGAAGGCGTTGCCGGCTTTGGACTTGTCGATGCAAAGCAACGTGGTGGCGCAGTTGCAGAACTTCGTCAATCTGGATCTGGAAAACGACCACAAGTTGTTTAATCCGCTGGAATGGCAGCGGGCCATGGATGGCAGCCTGATCAAGGCCGCCACGGCGACCGGACTGAAAGTGGTTGTGGTTACCGGAATTACCCCGTTGTATATGAACATCACGTTCGATCAGGTGATGCCGAATTCATCGGGTGCGCTTTATGTTGTCGGCGTGGAAAAGCAGGCGGATCCGATTCCGGCCAAGCGTCGCAAGCAACAGTATTATATCTCGGCAGTGGAAAAGCCGAAAGATACTTTCGTGTTGGCCGAGGTCAAGGGGGCGCCGGAGAATCCGGACTCTCTGTCGCTCAAGCTGCTGGATACCGGAGAAGTCATCACTGTTTCGCGGGACAAGCCATATCACCGGGTGGATGGCTATCTGGCGGATTTTCGTTATGATCCGGAGAAACGGGTGTTTACCGCCCGTCGCGTTGGCGATAAGGCTTCCTTTGGCGGCGGTGATTATGTTGTCTTTGAAATCAAACAAAACGAGCTGGTTTTGTCAGACCAATCCAACCAGAAAAAAACTCCATTACCATACAAGCCTTGACTGATAACAATGCGTCATTCAAACTAAACCGCATCCATTGCCCAATAACCTGATTTTGCCATGATTAAAGCCATCCTCCTCACCCTCGGACTTGCCGCGCTGTTGAGCCTTCCTGCCGCCGCGCGCGCACAGGACAATTCCACCTCGCTGGCCGTGAACGAAGCCGTGTTGCGCCAGTCCCAAACCATTGACCTTCGCCAGAAGCTGGTCACCGCCAAAGCGATTCTCGAGCATGGCGACCTCAACAAGGCCGCCAAGCTGTATCAGGAATCCTGCGCTCTGGCCGCCGGGATCGGTTCCGGGATTGACGCGGAGGCTGCCCAGGCGGTTGCGGGGCTGACCCGCACGCGGCTGGCGCTGGCGCGCGATGCCCAAAGCCGGGGTGATTTGCACGAGGCGGATTTGCAGGTGCAGCAGGTTTTAAGAACGGAAAAGGATTTGAAGGTTAGCAACGGCAATGCCGCCCGCGCCTTCAAGGAGCAGAACGATCAGATGATTGCGGCCATGAAAGGCCGGATACCCAGTCCGGCCACGCTGGATCAAATGCCGAAAATCATGGATCAAAAAGTCCAGTCCGGCACGCTGGCGCAGGACGGCAAGCTGCTTTATGAAATGGGCAAGCTGCCCGAGGCCGAAACGAATTTCAATTGGGCCCTCCAGTTGAATCCCGACAATGCCAGTGCCATTTATTATTTGAACCTTATTGAGCAATCCAAAACCGGTCGCGAATTTTCCCTGCACACGTTGAGCGACCAGGTTCGCATGGAGCAGGTGGAAAAAACGTGGGTGCTGCCCAAATCCAATATTCCGTTTCCGAACAGTTACGCCACCAACAATCTGGTTTTCACCGGCCCCGGCCGGCAGGCTATTGTCGCCAAGCTTAACAACATCCGGCTCGAAAACTTCTCTACCGGCGAGGGGATGCCGTTAAGCGTGGTGCTCCGCACCATTTCCGATGCCGCCAAGAAATTTGATCCCGAACATAAAGGCATCAATATTCTGATTCATAACACCTCCGATTCCGGCTCGGCGGGTGCTCCGGCGGCCGCCGTGGATCCTGCCACGGGTCTGGCTGTGGCTCCGGCTGGTGGCATTGGTGGCGGCGGGGAAATTGGCGGCTATATGATCCGGATTCCCAGTCTTACGGACGTGCGTTTGTCCGAGTTGCTGGACGCCATTTGTTTGGTGTCGGATCGTCCGCTGAAATATTCCTTTCAGGATTATGCCTTGGTCTTTGAATCCAGAGGTGCCGAGCCAGCCGAGCTGGCCATGCGCACCTTCCGGGTGGATCCGAACACCTTTGCCTCCGGTCTGACCAATGTCTCCATGAACATCTTCTCTGCTGCTACCCAGAATGGCAGCGGCGGCGGCTCCGGCGGTGGCGGCGGTGGTGGTGGTGGTGGCGGTGGCCAAGGTCAAGGTCAAACTGTTGCTGGAGTTGGTATTGTTAACCCCTTTGGTCCCGCGGCTGGCAATGGCGGTGGTGGCGGTGGTGGCGGCGGCGGTGGTGCTAAAAATGGTTTATCATTTGTAACTGAAACGACAGCCGGTGAATCTCCCAGCATGCGGGCGCAGTCCTTTTTTGCGGCTTTGGGCATTGATTTGAAAGCTCCCGCCGGTCAGACCCTGTTTTTCAATGACAAGCTCGGCTTGCTTTTTGTCAAGGCTTCGTCGGCCAATCTGGACATGATTGAGCGTGCCATCCAGACGTTGAATCAGGTTGCGCCGCAAGTCCACATCAAGACCCGGTTCGTCGAGATTGAGCAGGATGACAACAAGGCGCTGGGCTTTGACTGGTATCTTGGTCAGTTCAACATGGGTGGAAATGGTAATGTGGTGGGGCAGGGCGGAGGCAATACCGGCTTTGGGCAATATGGGACTCTTAATAGTTCTTTATTAGGTAATCAATTAGGCCAAGTCACCAGCGGTTTGACGACGTTAAATTCATCAGGCACTTCGGGCCCTTTGAGTGGTGATCAAAATACCCTTGCCACCATCACCGGCATCATGACCCAGCCCAATTTTCAGGTTGTGCTCCATGCGCTCCAGCAGCGTTATGGTGCGGAAACGCTGGCGGAACCGGAAGTGACCACCACCAGCGGTCGCCAGACCGAGATGCGGGCCACAAAGGTGTTGACTATTATCGTTGGCGTGAATGCCAATACCACCGCATCCGGTGGTGGTGGTGGCACCGGCACCGGTGGCACTGGAGCTGCTCTTTCGACCATCACATATCTTACGGCGCCGCTTGAAACGGGGCCGATTCTCGATGTGGTGCCTTATGTTTTGGCTGACGGCTATACCATTAATATGGCACTGATCCCCTCGCTCACGGATTTTCTTGGCTATGGCAATGTTCCGCCTTTAACAGTGGTTGGGATTGGTGGTGCCAGTGGCGGCGGCAGCTCAATCGGTGGTATTCGCGTTGATCCCGTTCTGCCCGATTTCGCCATTCGTCAGGTCGTCACTACCGTGAACGTCTGGGATAATCAAACCGTGGTGCTTGGCGGCCTGATTAACTCGACCATCAATTCTCAAAATGACAAGGTGCCGATGCTCGGCGATTTGCCGTTGCTGGGACGCTTGTTTCAAAGCCAGAGCAAGGTGTCCATCAAAAAGAACCTGATGATTTTTGTGACTCCCACCATTGTGGATCCGGCTGGCAACCGCGTGCATTCAGACAACGATCTGCCGTTTGCGCAGACCACCGTCCCGACGCAACCGATGGGTGCCGGCAAGGTGACCGAGACGGTCAGACCCGTCAGCCTTTCCGAATTAAAGCCGCAGCAGTGAGCCGGTTGCTGATTGTTGACGGCCACGCCTACGCCTATCGGGCGTTTCACGCCATCCGCGAATTGCGTGGGCCGGAGGGCCGGCCAACCAACGCCATTTACGGCTTTGTCAAAATGCTCCAAAAAATGGCGTCTGCCTTGGCGCCGTCCCATTTGATTGTCGTCTGGGATGGCGGACTTGATGCCGGGCGCGTCGCCGCCCATCCCGAATACAAATCCCAACGGCCGGAAATGCCGGAAGATTTGCGCCCGCAACTGGACGGGCTGGTGGATTATTTGTCCGCCGCCGGCATCGCCAGTTTTCGCGGCGTCGGGGTCGAGGCGGATGATTACATCGCCTGTCTCGCGCGGCGCGCGGCGGCAGCGGGCTGGAAAGTGGTGATCGCCAGCGCCGACAAGGATTTCATGCAGTTGGTCACCCCGCAGATCGGGTTGTTGAATCCTGGCGACAAGGCTGGCGCGGTTTGGACGCGTGAACAGGTGGTGGCCAAAACCGGCATCGAGCCGGAGCAGGTGGCCGACTGGCTGGCGCTCATGGGCGATGCGGTGGACAACATCCCCGGCGTGCCCGGCGTGGGGCCGAAAACCGCCGCCGACCTCCTGAAACAATTTGGCTCGGCCACCGCGCTGCTGGCGCGGCTGGACGAGGTGAAGTCGGAAAAACTGCGGGCCTCCCTGCAAAATTCGACGGCCGCCGTGCGGCGAAATTTGGAACTCGTCCGGCTGCGCGAGGTGCCGTGCGAATTTTCCCCGGAACAACTGGCCCCGAAGCCGGCCGACCGTAACCGGTTGGGCGGACTGTTTCAGCAATGGGGGTTCAAGGGAATGTTGGCGGAACTGGAATCGCAGCCGGCGGAATGGCAGGCGGAACTCATTTGATACGCCATGAAGCTTCTTGGTTTGACCGGCGGCGCGGGGATGGGCAAATCCACCGCCGCCGCTTTTCTTTTGCAGCAGGGCGCGCGGGTCGTGGACACCGACGAACTGGCCCGTGACCTCGTCCAGCCCGGCCAGCCGGCGCTCGCTGAAATCCGCCACGAGTTTGGCGGCGGGATTTTTCTGCCCGACGGTTCGCTCAACCGCGCTGCGCTCGCCGGAATAGTTTTTGCCGCCGACAGCTTGCGGAAAAAGCTCGAAGCCATTCTGCACCCGCGCATCCGCGAACGCTGGCTGGCGCAGGTCGAAGGGTGGCGCCGGGAAAATTGCCCGCTCGCCGTTGTCATCATCCCGCTGCTGTTTGAGACGCAGGCGGAAGCGGCGTTTGACAAGATCATTTGCGTGGCCTGTTCCGCGTCGGCGCAGCGTGATCGGCTGGTTGCGCGCGGCTGGACGCCGGAACAAATCCGCCTTCGCGTCGCGGCCCAGATGCCGGTGGAACAAAAACTGGCGCGTTCCCATTTTGTCGTCTGGTCCGAAGGCCGGCCCGAAGTCCATCGCCGCCAAATCACCCAAATCCTCCAAAAACTTCAAAACCTCTGAAGTTTCCCTGTCCCCGGCGTGTAACCACAACTGGGGACAAGCCAAAATCCGCCGGTGTGTTATGCTTTTGACGTTGGAAGTAGTGACTCCAACGGAAAATTTAGTGTGTTGTGGAAGAGGCCGGAGTAGTGTCCGGCCTCTTTTCTTTTTCTGAACCGACTGCACCCGCCCCAAAATCCGCCGGCTCGCGCAATTCTTTATCGTGCCTTGCGGGAAACACTTTGCTAGAGTCGCGGCATGATTCTGACGCCCGACGAACTTCGCAGTCTGGTTGATCTGACCCATCAATCGCCGCACTCGCTGCTCGGAATGCAGCCGCTCGGCAAGCCGGCCGGTCTGGTGGTTCGCGCGCTTCTGCCCGACGCCCAGAAGGTCGAAGTCCAGCCCGTCCACGAAAAAAACAAACCGAAGTTCGAACTCCAGCGGATTCCCAACACTGATATTTTTGAAGGCGTCACCAAGGCGGCGGACCAGGTTTATGCCTACGACTTGGTCATCACGGACAAAGCCGGGCAGACGCGCCGCACGCGCGACGCCTATTCCTTTCTGCCGACGCTTGGTGAGTCGGATTTGTTCCTTTTTGGCAAGGGCGACGAGCGGAAGATTTTTGACAAGCTGGGGGCGCAGCTCCGCACGATTGACGGGGTTCCTGGCACGAGCTTCGCGGTCTGGGCGCCGAACGCGCAGCGCGTCAGCGTCGTGGGCGAATTCAACGGTTGGGACGGGCGTTTTCACGCGTTGCGGATGCTGGGTGCGTCCGGCGTGTGGGAGATTTTCATTCCCGGCGTGTGGCAGGGCGCGCATTACAAATTCGAGATTCGCGACGCGCACGGCCATGTCAAGCTGAACACCGATCCGTTCGGCTTCTTTTTCGAGGTCGCTCCGAAACAGGCGGCGATTGTCTGGGACACCCGGAAGTTTAAGTGGAACGATTCCGCGTGGCTGAAAAAACGCCGCGAACGCGACGCGCTGCGTTTGCCATTGAGCGTCTATGAAGTGCATGTCGGTTCATGGCAGAAAAAGACCGCCACCGAATCGTGGAGCTACCGCGAGCTGGCCGCGCCGCTCGTCGAATACGTCACCCGGATGGGTTTCACGCACGTCGAGTTTCTGCCCATCGCGGAGCACGCGTTTTATCCGTCGTGGGGCTATCAGGTCACCGGCTTTTACGCGCCGACCAGCCGGTTCGGCACCCCGGACGATTTTCAATTTCTTGTCAATGCCTTGCACGAGGCCGGCATCGGCGTCATCGTGGACTGGGTGCCCGCGCATTTCCCGCGCGACGAATGGGCGCTGGCCAAGTTCGACGGCACGGCGTTGTTCGAGCACGAAGACCCGCGCAAGGGCGCGCACCAGGACTGGGGCACGTTGATTTTTAACTTTGGCCGGCACGAGGTCGTGAACTTTCTCGTCGCCAACGCGCTTTACTGGTGCGAACGCTTTCACGTTGACGGCCTGCGCGTGGATGCCGTCGCTTCGATGCTGTACCTCGACTATTCGCGCAAGGCGGGCGAATGGATCCCGAACCAATACGGCGGGCGTGAAAATCTGGAGGCCATTGAGTTCCTCAAAAAATTCAACCACATCACGCACGTGGAATTTCCGGGCGTGATGACGATCGCCGAGGAATCCACCGCCTGGCCGCAGGTGACGCGTCCGCCCTACCTTGGCGGCCTCGGCTTCAACTTCAAGTGGAACATGGGTTGGATGCACGACACCCTTGGCTATTTCATGCGCGAGCCGGTCCACCGAAAATACCATCAGAACGATCTCACGTTCGCGATGCTGTATCATTACAACGAAAATTTCGTGCTGCCGCTGTCGCACGACGAGGTGGTTCACGGCAAGGGTTCGCTCATCGGCCGGATGCCCGGCGACGACTGGCAGAAATTCGCCAACCTCCGCACGCTGCTCGGCTATCAATGGCTGTTCCCCGGCAAGAAGTTGTTGTTCATGGGCGGCGAGTTTGGCCAGCGCGCCGAGTGGAATGAAAATGCGCAGCTCGACTGGTGGCTGCTGGGCGCGGGGCCGTTTCACATCGGCGCGCAGAAGTTTGTCGCGGACTTGAACCGGCTTTACCAGAATTCCCCGGCGCTGTGGCAGGCGGACTACGAACACGCGGGTTTCCAATGGATTGACTGCAACGACCGCGAGAACAGCGTGCTGTCTTTCCTGCGCCAGACGGTCGACGGCCGGAATCATACGGTCGTCATCCTCAATCTCACGCCGGTGCTCCGGCCGAATTATCGCCTCGGCGTGCCTTTGGCCGGCCACTGGCAGGAAGTCCTGAACAGCGACGCGGGCCTTTACGCCGGCAGCAACGCGGGCAATTGCGGCGGCGTGACGGCGCAGCCGATGCCGATGCACGGCCAGGCCGCTTCCGCCGAATTTACCCTGCCGCCGTTGAGCGTCACCGTTTTTCAGGCGGCATGAAACTGATTTCCTGGAACGTCAACGGCCTGCGCGCCGTGCTGAAGAAAAATTTCCTCGAGTTTCTCGACGCCGAAAAGCCGGACATCCTCTGCTTGCAGGAGACCAAATGCACGCCCGACCAGGTGGAGCAGCTCTGGCCAGCCAGCTACACGACCTTCTGGAACTGCGCGGAAAAAAAGGGTTATTCCGGCACGGCGATTTTCACGAAGGAGCGCCCCCTCGAAGTCACGCCGCATCTTGGCCTCGCCGAACACGACCGGGAGGGCCGCGTGCTCACCGCGGAATACCCCGGCTTTTTTCTGGTGAACGTCTATACGCCCAACTCCAAGCGCGAGCTGGAGCGGCTGCCTTACCGCCAGGTCTGGGATGCGGACTTTCTCGCCTACCTGAAAAAGCTGGAAAAGAAAAAGCCCGTGATCTTCTGCGGCGACCTCAACGTGGCGCACGCAGAGATTGACCTCGCCAATCCCAAGGCCAATGTCCGCAACCACGGTTTCACCATCGAGGAGCGGAATGGCTTCACCGCGTTCGTGAACGCGGGGTTTGTGGACACCTTCCGCGAGTTTGAGCCGGGCGGGGGACATTACACCTGGTGGAGCCCGATGTCCGGCGCGCGGTCAAGGAACGTGGGCTGGCGCATTGATTACTTCCTGCTTTCGGCCAAGCTGCGCCCGCGCCTGAAAAAGGCCTTCATCCGTCCCGAAGTCATGGGCAGCGACCATTGCCCCGTGGGCATCGAAATTTGACCTTGCGCTGGCAGGGAAATCGGGCGGGAACCGTCCCAATGGGGTGATTTTCAGGCTAAACAGCTGATAATGAACTGGAAAGATGTAAATGCCGCCCTTTACCAAGGGCCGGTTTAAGCCAAAAAGGCCGACTGTTTTTGAAAAAAGGTCGACGTATTTCGAAAATTGGTCGACATAAAATGGGAAACATGGAGCTAACTTTAAATTAGCACCATGTTTTTTCAAATTAACCGCAGTGGATTTGGGAAAGACGGCGGTTTAATCCCCAAACCTCGCCGTTTCGTCGCCGGCCACGGCATCGCCGGTCGCCACTACCTGCTGACTTGACGGCGGCGCAGCCACGCCTCGCCCAATTCGGCCAGCGTCTTGGTCTTGAGGACCTTTTCGGCCATCGGAAATACGATGCGCTCTTCCTTGTCGAAATGGCTCCGGCAGGCGAGCACCGCGCCTTGCAGAAGCTTCTTTGCCGTTTTCAGGTCGCGCGCCTTCTGTATTTTTGTCAGCAGCGCGTCAATCTGCTTGTGCTCCTCGTGAAACAGTTCGTTCTGGCCGATTTGGTCGAAGTAATGTTCCAGCGGCTCGATGAACAGATCATCCTCCGTCTTGGAATGCGGCTCCAGCAGCTTTTCCGCGACTTTCGCCAGCGACTTCACCTCGGCCAGGGTTTTGGTCTGTGGCAAAACGGCTTCGATGTGGTCGTATAAATTGTGGAACACCGCGTGTTCGGCGCGGAGAACGTCGGTTATCTTCATGGCATCAACTTGGGTGAGCTTCCCTGCCAACGCAAGCGCAAATCCATTTGCCGCCGCGCCGATTAGTCGGTAAAACTCCAGCCATGAGCGCGCCAAAAGAGGATTTGCTCCGGGCGATTGAACTGGCCCTGGCCGGTGAATGGGCCGCCGCGCATCAAGTCGTCCAGCAACACGAAGACGACGCCACCGCCGCGTGGATTCATGCCGTGCTGCACAAAATCGAGGGCGATTTGGGTAATGCCCGCTACTGGTATCAGCGCGCGGATCAATTGAGCCACTTCGCCGATGAACCGCGCGCGGAACTGGTCGCCATCCGGACTGAATTAACCACGGATGAACACCGATGAACCCGGGTTCAATCTGTGTTTTATCTGTGTGAATCTGTGGCTAGGAATAATTCTCCATCCCCGCGCACGAGCAGACCGGGTTGCGGTCGCCGTAGACGTTGTCCACGCGGCTGACGTGCGGCCAGAATTTGTAGTCGTGCAAATCCTTCGCCGGGAACGCCGCCTGCTCGCGTGAATACGGATGGTTCCAACTGTCGCTGGCGATCTGGTCCGCCGTGTGCGGGGCGTTCTTGAGCAAGTTGTTCTTCGCGTCGGCGGTGCCGTTTTCCACGGCGGTCATTTCCGCGTGAATGGAAATCATCGCGTCGCAAAAGCGGTCGAGTTCGTATTTTGATTCGCTTTCGGTCGGCTCCACCATGAGCGTGCCGGCGACCGGAAATGAGAGCGTGGGCGCGTGAAAGCCGTAGTCCATCAGGCGTTTCGCCACGTCCTCGGCGGTGATGGCGTGGAATGGGCGCAGGTCGAGGATGCATTCGTGCGCGACGAGGCCGTGGTTTTTGTAGAGCGTCGGAAAATAATTTTCCAGCCGCTTGGAAATGTAGTTCGCATTCAGGATGGCGAACTTCGTCGCCTCGGTCAGTCCGTCCGCGCCCATCATGGCGATGTACATCCACGAAATCGGGAGAATGCTCGCGCTGCCCCATGGCGCGGCGCTGACCGGGCCGATATGCTTCTTGGAATGATCCACTTCTCCGAGCCGCGCCGTGAACACCGGGTGGCTTGGCAGGAAGGGAACCAGATGTTTCGCTACGCCAATCGGCCCCACGCCCGGCCCGCCGCCGCCGTGCGGAATGCAAAACGTCTTGTGCAGATTCAAATGACACACGTCCGCGCCGATGAAGCCCGGCGAGGTGAGTCCTACCTGTGCGTTCATGTTCGCGCCGTCCATGTAAACCTGGCCGCCTGCGGCGTGGATGACGTCGCAGATTTCTCGGATGGTTTCCTCGAACACGCCGTGCGTGCTGGGATACGTCACCATCAGACACGATAAATCGCTCTTGTGCTCCTCGGCCTTTGCGCGGAGGTCGGCTACGTCAATGTTGCCGTTCGTGTCGCAAGCCACGGCGACGATTTTCATGCCCGCCATCGCCGCGCTGGCGGGATTCGTGCCGTGCGCGGAAGTCGGGATGAGACAGACGTTGCGGTGCTGGTCGCTGCGCGATTCGTGATAGGCGCGGATGACGAGCAAGCCGGCGTATTCGCCCTGCGAACCGGCGTTCGGCTGCAACGAAATGCCGGCAAAACCGGTGCATTCCTCCAGCCAGTCTTCAAGGTTTTGAAAAAGAATCTGGTAGCCGCGCGCCTGCGCCAGCGGCGCAAAGGGATGTATCTTCGCGAACTCCGGCCACGACACCGGAAACATCTCCGCCGTGGCGTTCAGCTTCATGGTGCAGGAACCGAGCGGAATCATCGAAGCCGTGAGTGAGAGATCGCGCGCTTCGAGCCGCTTGATGTAGCGCAGCATCTCGGTTTCGCTGTGGTAGCGGTTGAAAATCTTGTGCGAAAGAAATGACGAGGTGCGAGGCGTGAAGCTTGTGGCGCGTGGCGCCAGATCTCCAAGAGTGAAATTCACCGGCTTGTCGCCGTTGAAAATCTGCCAGATTTCGGCGACGTCGTTGGCATTGCCCGTTTCGCCAAACGAAATGCCAACGGTCGTTTCGTCCAGGGCGCGGAAGTTCATTCCGTGCCCTTCGGCGAGTTTCAAAATATCGGCGGACGATTTCACCTCGACGCGCAGCGTGTCGAAGAAGTTTTTCGCAGCGACTTTATGGCCGAGTTTTTCCAAGCCGGCGGCGAGCATCTGCGTCAGCGTATGAACCCGCGCGGCAATCTGCTTCAATCCATCCGGCCCGTGATAGCAGGCATAGAGCGACGCCATGTTCGCGAGCAACGCCTGCGCGGTGCAGATGTTGCTCGTGGCTTTTTCGCGGCGGATATGCTGCTCGCGTGTGCCGAGCGCGAGGCGCAACGCCGGTTTTCCGCGCGAATCTTTGGACACCCCGACGATGCGCCCGGGCATCTGGCGCTTGAATTCATCCTTCGTGGCGAAAAACGCCGCCTGCGGCCCGCCGTAGCCCAGCGGCACGCCAAAACGCTGCGCGCTGCCTACCGCGATGTCCGCGCCGAACTCTCCCGGCGGCTGGGTGAGCGTGAGCGCCAGCAAATCTGTCGCCACGGTTAGCATTGCCCCGGCCGCGTGAACCTTTTCCGCCAAGCCGGTATAATTCTCAATCGCACCGAAGGTGTCGGGATATTGCACCAGCGCGCCGAAAACTCTGTTGCTGAACGCGAAGGTTTCGTGGTTGCCCACGACGATTTCCACGCCCAGCGCTTTGCCGCGCGTGCGGACGACTTCGATGTTTTGCGGATGACAATTTTCCGAGACAAAAAAAACATTCCGCCCGTCAGCGGCTTTGAGGCGGTGGCTCATCATCATCGCCTCGGCGGCCGCGGTGGCTTCGTCGAGCATTGAGGCGTTGGCGATGTCGAGCGCGGTGA
>Ga0208507_1001701_pt1 | contig 11978 bp, 6 predicted proteins | sample CryBogCBH12Aug01_FD_184626 | JGI IMG/M metagenome (GOLD analysis project Ga0208507, IMG submission 184626) | Freshwater microbial communities from Crystal Bog, Wisconsin, USA - CBH12Aug09.1 (SPAdes) (version 2) | ecosystem: Environmental > Aquatic > Freshwater > Lake | place: Crystal Bog... | reverse complement strand
CCACCATTGGCACCACGACCGCCCCGACCACGAACTACACCGATACTGTGGCCGGTGGCTCGACATATTACTATGAGGTTTCGGCGGTGAACGTGGGCGGCGAGAGTGCCAATAGTTCTTATGTGTCCGCCTCGCCCACCCTTGGAGCACCGTCCGCTCCCACCGGCCTGACTGCGAGTGTGAGTGACGGTCAGGTGTCGTTAAGCTGGAGCGCCAGTATTGCCGCCACCGGTTACAATGTGAAACGCTCGACCAGCAGCGGAGCAGAAGTCACCATCGCCAGCGCGGGCACGACCAGCTACACCGATTCCACCGTGGCCAACGGCACAACCTATTTCTATGAGGTTTCCGCCACCAATTCCGCCGGCCAGAGTGCCAATTCTTCGGAAGTGAGCGCCTCGCCCGTCGCTTTCGTGAACGCTTACGAGTCGTTTAATTACAGTTTAGGAAGTTTTGCCGACGGCACTGCCAACACGGGCACCGGACTTACGGGCAACTGGACGGTGGGAAATGGAACCATTGTCAGCGGTTTGACCTACACCGGGCTTTCTTCTGGACATAATGCCATTTCAACCACCGGTAGCCGCAATCAGGTTTCCCTGAGCAGCCCGCTTTCCACCGGGACGAAGTATGTCAGCTTCCTGTTCAATCAGCTCGGCAACAACGGCGGAAACCTGAATGGTCTTGTCCTCTACGGAAGCGGTGCCACCAGCCTCATTGTTGGCATCACTGCCCCTTATAGCGGCAGCGCCGGCAGTTTGGGTCTGGGTTCGATTGCCACCGCCGGGGGGGTCACGGGGATTACCACCTTCTCTGGACAACAACTGTCTGGCGGTTTCAACTATAACCAAACCCATCTCATCGTCTTGAGAATTGATTTCAATACTTCGGGAGCCAACGACACGGTCAGCCTCTGGCTTGACCCCGCAGCGGGCACGAACGCGCCGGCCGGGGCCGCTAATCTGGTGTGGAGCGCCTACGATGTGGGCACCATCACCGGAATCGGTTTCAACATCCAGGGCGGAGGCAATGCCGACGTATTCGACGAGATTCGCACCGGCAGCTCCTACGGCAGCGTGGTCGGCGCGCCCGTCGGCGCGGCTCCAACGACGCTTGCCCTCTCGGTGGGTTCGGGCAAAGAAATTAGCTGGAGTGCGGTTAGCACCAATTATTATCAGGTTCAAAGCTCGCCCGACAACAGCACTTGGAGCAATGTGGGCAGCGAGTTGACCGGTTCGGCGGTGACTTCGGTTTATGACCCCGCATCGGCGGCTTACTATCAGGTTCTTCAAGACACCCCGGTCATTACGGAAGAAGTCCAGCAGGGCGACTTCGAGAGCGACCCCAGTTACAGTTGGTCGCTTCTGGGGACTATGCCGCCGACTTGGATCAATACGGATTTTCACAACGGGGCATCCTGTGAGTCGTTTTATGTGACCAACGCCAGCACAACGGCCCAGACGTCCATTCTCGAAGAGAATGTTTACAATAAGGGCGGCGCGGCCATCATCCCCGGGAACACCTACACCTTCTCCTTCTGGGCCAAGTCGCTCCCCAAGAATGGCGGCTATGTTCAGCGATATAATCCGGTCTGGATGGATGGAAGCGGTAACGTTCTTGGCACTCTCGCCCCCATCGCTTGGCCAGACATCACCGCAAGCACCAGCACTTGGACCCAAATCAGCCTCGCCCCGGCGGTGGCTCCGGCGGGTGCTGTCACCGTTCTGGTTCAGTATCTAGCCGCAAACGGCGGGACGGTGGGTGATTTCGGCGGTATGTTGCTTGACGACGTCTCGCTGACCACCACCTCACCTGCCAACTCACCCAGTGTGATTGCTTCGACGGTGCAGTCGGGCGCAGTCTTTACGGCGACCGTGCAGACCAACGGAGTGACCGCGATCGCCGCCACCGGCACGGTGGCTTTCAAAACCAACAGCGTGGCGCAGAGTGTTGGAACCGTGGCGACCGGCACCGCCAACAGCACGCCCACTGCCGTGCCGGCCGCTTACACCATCACGGCCATTTACTCGGGCGACAGCGTTTACGCCAGCAGCACGAACACTCTCGTGGTGGGCACCCTTGTGAACACCTCACGAACGAACCTTGTCATGAGCGTCCTGGGCAACCAGCTCACGCTCTCCTGGCCGGCTGACCACACCGGTTGGACCTTGCAGTCGCAAACCAATTCCTTGAGCACTGGCCTTTCTGCTACTTGGTCTGACGTGAGTGGATCAACGACCACCAACCAAATGATCATGACCATTAATCCGGCTAACCCGGCGGTGTTCTATCGGATAAAATATTGAGCATCCTTTGATGGATGAGGGTGCGGGCAGCGGTAAAACAGACGGGCCTGCCTCAAGGCAGGCCCGTCTAACCGAAAGCTAGTAAAATATGAAAACAAATAAACATGGATTCAACTCCGGGTTTACCCTGATTGAATTGCTGGTGGTCATCGCCATCATCGCCATTCTGGCCGCGATGCTCCTGCCAGCCTTGAGCAAGGCCAAGCAAAAGGCGATCGCCGTCTCCTGCTTGAGCAACAACAAGCAACTCGGACTGGCTTGGATCATGTATGCCGGTGACAATGCCGAACGTCTGGCCATCAACAACGATACTGGCAGCCCTTACAATGGCACGCCATCTTGGATTACCGGCAATCCTTGGATGGACTGGTCGGGAGGTCAGCAAAACACAAACACTTTATATCTTGTGGATGATAACTACTCCCTGTTGGGCAGCTATGCGGGTAGGAATACCAAGATATTTGCCTGCCCCGCCGCCGCCTATGTCAGCCCGCCCCAAATTGCCAAAGGCTGGAGTTCGCGGTCCCGCAGTGTCGTTATGAACGCAGCCATTGGCAATGGCTATAAACACACCGAGTTTCTCAATGCGACCGCGCCGGCTTCGGCTTTTTGGGCGAAAAAATCCGGAGACTTCTATAATCCAGGCCCAACGGACAGTTGGCTGTTCATGGATGAGCATCCTGACTTCATTGATGATGGAATGTTGTATACCGATAGCAGTGCTACCAGTGGGAATGGCACTCTAGTTGAGCTTCCAGGCAGCCAGCACGCCGGCTCCTGCGGAATGGCTTTCGCGGATGGACACTCGACCATTCACAAATGGCAGACGGGTCAGGTGGTCGTGCCGATTACCTATACAAGGCCTCCTTATGTGTCTTGTGTCAACAACGCCGACCTTGCCTGGCTGGCGCAACATACCCCGCACTAAATTAAAAAGTGCCTGATTTGCAGTGGCTGCATGAGTGAAGCAACTCGAAGTTTTGAATTTAGCAATCAGTTGACTTAAATATTATGGCGGGCGGATTCCGCCATCAAGGAGCAATCATGAAACTGTGCGGTTAAGTTACAAGCCGCCCAACAAAATCGGAACAGGCTGGGGAAAAATAGATAAAAAACATACATATTATGCAACTTCAAAAACAATCGAGTCAGGTTTTGGCCCTAGCCTTTGTGCTGGTTGGCCTATGCGCCGGGTTTCAATCACTCCGGGCCGGAGACGCACCTGCGGCCCAAGCCGTCAAGCTGCCGTTCACCATTTATGAAGATCGAGGCAGCGCGAATAATCACTACATCCCTTCCGGCTGGATGGGCAACGCCAAGGCCACCAAGATGGACGACGGTTGCGCTACCAATCCGCATGGCGGCCAGACCTGCCTGAAGTTTGAATACACCGCCACCGACAACTGGTCGGGTATTGTCTGGCAGGATCTGGTCAATGATTGGGGCGATCAGGCCGGCGGCTGGAATCTCACCGGGGCCAAGAAACTCAAGTTCTGGGCGCGCGGTGAGAAGGGCGACGAAGTGGTCAGCTTTAAGTTCGGCATTCTTGGTTCGGACAAAAAATTCTCGGACAGTGCGAACGGTGAAATGCCTGATGTGAAGCTCACAAAAGATTGGACGGAATATTCCATTGACCTCGCCGGCAAAGACCTGACCCGCATCAAGACCGGCTTCTGCTGGTCGCTGGCCGGACAGTCCTCGCCGGTGGTCTTTTATCTCGACGACATCCGGTTTGAATAAAAATTGCCCAGGCTACTTTCACGAAAAATGAAATCCCTTTTGCCGGCCGTAAAATTTGTTCTGGTCTGCGGACTCGCCGCGCTGGCGCAGCCAATCTTGGCCGCGCCGGTCAAGGTGGAACTGGTCCGCACCGCCGATGGCTGGCAACTCAAGCGCGCCGGTCAGCCGTTCTTCGTGAAGGGCGCGGGCGGCACCGAGCGGCTGTATTTGCTCGCCGCTGCCGGCGCGAATTCCGTCCGCACCTGGGGCGGCGACGACCTCACGCCGTTGCTAAATGAGGCGCAGAAAAACGGACTCACCGTCACCGTCGGCATCTGGCTGCACCACGAGGGCGACACCGAGAAATTCAGCTACGACAATCCGGAAATGTTGCAGCAGCAATTGGACGCCGTGCGCAAAGCTATTTTGCGCTACAAGGATCATCCCGCCGTTTTGATGTGGGGCATCGGCAACGAAATGGAAGGTTACAAAGACGGCGGCAAAGCGGCGATTTGGAAAAACGTCAACGACGCCGCAAAGCTCGCGAAGGAGTTGGATCCGAATCATCCCGTGATGACGGTCGTGGCCGAGATTGGCGACAAACGCATTCCGAGCATCAACCAGTTTTGTCCCGATGTGGACATCGTCGGCATCAACAGCTATGCCGGCGCTTCCACCATCGCGACGCGTTACGCCGCGCTGAATCCGCAGAAGCCATATATTATCACCGAATTCGGTCCTCCCGGCGCGTGGGAAGGCGACAAGACGGCGTGGGCCGCGCCCATTGAGCCGACCAGTCCGGAGAAGGCCGATTGGTATCGCCGCGCCTATGTCGGATCCATCGACCACAAGCCGTGGTGTGTTGGCTCCTATGCTTTTTTGTGGGGCCACAAGCAGGAATCCACCGCCACGTGGTTCGGCATGTTTCTGCCTGACGGTTCCAAGGTCAACGCGGTGGACACCATGACTGAACTTTGGTCCGGAAAGCCGGCAAAAAATCTTTGTCCGTCCATCAAGCGACTCAAGATTGAAGGTGCGAATGATCTCAAGTCGGGGCAAACCCTCAAGGTCAATTTGGAAGCCAGTGATCCAGCGGGTCGTCCCGTTAAGGTGCGCTGGGTCGTGCAGCCGGAGCAGAACAAGACTGGCGTCGGTGGTCAGGAAGAACCGGTGTTGCCGGAATTGCAAGCGGCCATCGTGAGCAGCGACGCGCAACATTGCGAAATCACCGCCCCGAAAAATGAAGGCGGCTACCGCGTGTTCGCCTACGCCAACAACGGCGTCGGTGCCAGCGTGGCCAACGTGCCGTTTCATGTGCATTTGCAGGATGAACAAGTGCCGTCGGGCAAAGCGGCCACCCTGCCGTTTTACATTTACGATAATGGCTCCAGCCCGAAGAACCATTACATTCCGTCCGGCTGGATGGGCAAAACCGCCGCCATCAAAATGAATTTGGGCTGGGTGGAAAATCCGCACAGCGCGCCGAGTTGCATGCAGTTTCAGTTTAACTCCGACGCCGAATGGGGCGGCATCATCTGGCAGGATCCGGCGGACGACTGGGGCGACCGCGACGGCGGCTGGAATCTCACCGGCGCGAAGAAGCTGGTTTTCTGGGCGCGTGGCGAGCAGGGCGGCGAGTCGGTTTCGTTCAAATTCGGCGTGCTGGGCCGCGATAAGAAATTTTTCGATTCCGCCAGCGGCGGCCTCGAAGGCGTGACGCTGACCAAGGAATGGAAGGAATACTCCATTGACCTGACGAACCAAAATCTGGCGCGCATCAAGACCGGCTTCGGCTGGTCGCTCGCGGCCCAGGGCCATCCGGTCACGTTTTATCTCGACGACATCCGGTTTGAATAATTTTTCACCCAAACATGGAACGACTAGAAAATTCAATTTTATCGGAGAGGGAAACGGATTCCGTTTTCGTCGGTGAAAGTCCTTTGCCCGCCGCGCCGGAGAAGGCTGAATCTTCATCGCTGACCATCAACGGCGAGATTTTCGTCGGCATCCGCAATGTCAACGCCATGCCGCCGTTCCTGATGAGCATCGTCAGCAACGGCAACCTCTGGCTCTTCGCCGGCAGCAACTCGCCGTTCACCGCCGGCCGCAGCGACGCCGACCACGCGATTTTTCCGTATCGCACGGCGGACAAAATTTTGAGCCAGCCCGGCGGCAGCGGCGTGCGCAGCCTTTTTCTCGTGGAGGGCGAAAATGGTTTTTCGCTTTGGGAACCGTGGCAAAGCGCGCCGAGCGCCTACCGCATCCAACGCAATCTTTTCAAAAGTGAATTTGGCACGAGCGTCATTTTTGAGGAGATTAATGAAGACCTTGGCCTGCGGTTTGCGTGGAAGCTCACGACTTCCGATGCATTCGGCCTCGTCCGTTTTTGCACGCTGGAAAATCTGAATCCCGACACCGCCCGCGTCCGCTATCTTGACGGCTGGAATCAAATGCTTCCGGCGGGCGTCGGCCAGGATTTGTTTGAGAAATACAGCTACCTCGCCGCCGCTTACATGCGGCACGAAAGTCAGCGCGGGCTGGGCATCTTCACGCTGAATTCCGGCATCACCGACCGCGCGGAGCCGTGCGAGTCGCTGCGCGTGGCCGCCGCGTGGTCGCTCGGCCATGTGAGTCCAACCGTGCTGCTTTCGGAGCGGCAGGTGGAAAATTTCCGGCGCGGCCAGCGCGTGAAAGATGAAACCGAAGTGCGCGGCGAAATCGGCGCGTATTTTGTCTGCGACTCCGCCGAAATCAAATCCAGCGCGATGCACGAATGGATTTCCATTGCCGACACTGGCCTCGACCACGCCGCGCTGGCAAAATTACAAAACCAGTTGGCTGCGCCGGCCGCGCTGAAAAACGCGCTCGTTAGCGATGTCGCTGCCACGCGCGACGGCTTGAAGCAACGCATCGCCGCTGCGGATGGTTTGCAGCAGACTGCCGATGCGTCTGTGAGCGTTCATCATTTCGCGAATGTCCTGTTCAACTGCATGCGCGGCGGCACGCTGCCGGACGGCTACCGGTTTCCGTCCGCCGATTTCGCCGCGTTTTTACATTCGCGCAATGCCACGCTTCAAACACGCCACGCGGCATGGCTGGGCGAGTTGCCCGCGCAGCTTGATTTAGAAACGCTCCGCCAGCGCGCGGCGGCCACCGGCGATCCGCAGCTCATTCGCCTCGCCCGCGAGTATTTGCCGCTGACCTTCAGCCGGCGCCACGGCGATCCCAGCCGGCCGTGGAACCGCTTTTCCATCCGCACTCGCGACGAGCACGGGCAGACGATTTACGATTACCAGGGCAACTGGCGCGACATTTTTCAAAACTGGGAAAGCCTCGCACAAAGTTATCCGGTGTGCCTGGAATCCATGATTTCCATCTTCCTCAACGCCTCGACCGCCGACGGCTACAATCCCTACCGCATCACGCGTGGCGGGATTGACTGGGAAGTGGAAGACCCGCACGATCCGTGGAGCCACATTGGCTATTGGGGCGACCATCAGATTATTTATCTGCTGCGGCTGCTGGAAAGTTTCGAGCGCTTTCAGCCGGGCAAACTCGCGCGCGGCCTGAACGAAAATCTTTTCGCTTACGCGCAGGTTCCTTACGAAATCAAACATTTTGCAGAGCTGCTGCGCGATCCGCGCCACTCGATTCATTTCAACGCCGCGCTGCATAAACAGCTTTTGTCCCGCGCCAAAGAAATCGGCAACGACGGCAAACTGCACGCCGCCAAGAACGGCGAGGCGCTGCTCGTGTCGCTCGCGGAAAAACTGCTCGTGCCGCTGCTTGCCAAGCTGGGAAACTTTGTCCCCGGCGGCGGCATCTGGTTGAACACGCAGCGCCCGGAATGGAACGACGCTAACAACGCGCTTGCCGGCTGGGGGCTTTCAGTGGTCACGGTCGGCCACCTGCGCCGATACCTGAATTTTCTTTTTCAGATTTTCGCCTCGGCGGGCGAGTCCGTCGTGCTGTCCGCCGCCGTGGCGCAGTTCGCGAAACAGCTTGCGGCGATTTTGGTGAAGGCGGATTGTGCCGATGACGCCGCGCGATTTGAGCTTCTGTCCGCACTTGGCCAGGCCGGTGAACAGCACCGGCGCGCGGTTTATCAGGGCGATCTTGGCGCGCAAACAAATGTCCCGACTTCTGAAATCCGCCATCTGCTCGCCACCGCCGTCCGCGCCGTGGACGCGACGCTCCGCGCCAACCGCCGCGCGGATGGTTTGTTTCACAGCTACAATCTGCTCAAGATTTCCGGGCAAAAAGCATCGGTCGCCCATCTGAATTTGATGCTCGAAGGCCAGGTCGCCGTGTTGAGCAGCGGACTGCTCGAACCGGCCGAGGCGTTGTCGCTCCTGCAATCGCTGCGGCACAGCGATTTGTTCCGCGCCGACCAGCACAGCTATTTGCTTTATCCCGACCGCGAGATTGCGCCGTTTCTTTCGCGTAACACGCTGCCGACGGATTGGCAGAAAAAAATTCCCGCCATGGCCGCGCTCGTTTCGGCCGGCAACAACGACCTCATCCTTGTGGATGAAAATGGCAACGCCCATTTCTCCGGCGACCTCACCAATGCCGCCGGTTTGGAAGCGCGGTTAAATCACCTCGCTGCCGACCCGCGCCAAGCGCAGGCCGTGGCGCAAGATCACGCGGCGTTGCTGGAACTGTGGGAATCGGTTTTTCATCACCGCGCGTTCACCGGCCGCAGCGGCTCGATGTTTGCGTTTGAAGGTTTGGGCAGCATTTACTGGCACATGATCGCCAAACTGCTGCTGGCGGCGGAAGAATGTCATCGCCAGGCCGTCGAACGCGGCGCTTCGGCGGAAATCGTTGCCGGCTTGCGCGCGGCCTATTACGACATCCGGCGCGGTCTCGGTTTCAGCAAGACGCCGGAGGTTTATGGCGCGTTTCCGACCGATCCGTATTCGCATACGCCGCGGCATCTCGGCGCGCAGCAGCCGGGCATGACCGGCCAGGTGAAAGAAGAAATTCTCACGCGCTGGGCGGAACTCGGAATCCAAGTGAACCACGGCGCACTGACTTTTGCGCCGACGCTGCTGCGGCGCGCTGAATTTTTCAACGAGCCACAGGAGTTTGTTTATGCGGATGCGAACGGCGTCCGGCAGAACTGGCCGTTGCCGGCCGAAAGTCTGGCTTTCACTTATTGCCAGGTTCCGGTTTGTTACCGGCTGGCGGACACGGCTTCCATCACGATTGAAAATTGTTTTGGCGGCACGCGGATGGTTCCTGGTCAAAAACTGTCCCCCGCCGACAGCAAAGAGATTTTTTCCCGCAGCGGCGAAATCGCGCGGCTGACGGTTGGAATCCCGCACGGCAGTTTGGGCGAGTGAACCAGAAATTATGGAACCCGGAAAATTATGAGCACGGAAACCAAAACCATGAAATTGCCGTTTATTGAAAAATTCGGTTACGGCCTGGGCGACACGGCGAGCAATTTCGTGTGGGCGCTGATGATGAATTTCATCATGTTTTATTACACGGATATTTTCGGCATCACCGCCGCCGCCGCCGGCACGATGCTGTTGTTCGCGCGCAGCACGGATGGCGTGGTGGACTTTTTCATTGGTGCAATGGCCGACCGCACCAAATCAAAGTGGGGGCGCTTCCGTCCGTATCTCGTCTGGCTGTGCGTGCCGCTGGCGGCGGTGTTTATCCTCGCGTTCACGACGCCGAACATCAGCCCGGCGGGAAAAATCGTCTGGGCGTGGGTCACTTACAATTTGATGATGCTGCTCTACTCCGCGATCAACATCCCCTACGGCGCGCTGTCGGGCGTGATGACGGATGATCCTTTGGAGCGCACGAGCCTGAATTCCTACCGAATGTCGCTGGCGCAAATCGGCGGTATCGTCGCCAACTCCAGTTTCATGGTGCTCATCGTGAAATTCGGCGGCGAAAACCAGCAGCTTGGCGCGCAGCGGACGGTGATGTTCTTCAGCGCCATCGCCATCGTGCTGTTTCTGATTTCATTTTTGACGACGAAGGAACGCATTCATCCGCCGGCGAACCAGCACACGAAGATGACGCAGGATTTGAAAACGCTGTTCCTGAACCGCCACTGGATCATGATGTTCGTCACCGGCATCGTGAACATCACGCTCGCCGTCGTGCGCGGCACGGCGGGGATTTATTATCTCAAAAGCTACCTCCACTGGGACGGCGGGCAGATCGGCACCTGGTTTCTGGTCGGCGGGTTGGCGATGATTTTTGGCGCGATGATGACGCGGTTCGCCGTGAAAGCCATCGGCAAAAAAGCGGCGTTCATGACGAGCATGGTGTTGGTGGCGCTGACGGCGATTCCATTTTTCTGGCTCCAGCCGGACCAGACCGCGCTGGTGTTCATGTTCCAGATCCTCGGCATGATCAGCGCGGGCATCAACGCCACGCTGTTCTGGGCGCTCGTCGCGGACACGGCGGATTTTCAGGAATGGAAATACAAAACGCGCACGACCGGCGTGGTTTTTTCCGCCACGACCTGCGCGCAAAAAGCCGGCATGGGCATTGGCGCGGCCTTTGCGGGCTTTCTGATTTCGGCTTTCGGCTATGTCCCGAACGCCACGCAATCCGCCGACGCCATCCACGGGATTTTGCTGCTCAACAGCTTGATTCCCGCGTTCGGCTTGCTCGTGCTGGCGGCCTTTTTCACCATCTACGGCTTGGACGAACACATTTGCAAAACCATGCGCGAAGACCTGGCGCAACGACGCGAAAAAGAAGAATCTTCCGCGACGAACCAGCAAACGCGCGCGGCGGCCGTCGCGGAATCGCTGGCGGGCGCATGAAATATTTTTGATGAAACCGTCTTTCCTCATCCAAGCGCCGGCGAAAATCGCCCGTGTCATTGCCGTGTGGTTGCTGGTGTTTTTGTTTGCACCTGCAACCCACGCCGCGGATGCCGGCGCCACTGCGGTTTCATTGCAGCAAAAGAAATCGGACTTGCTCGCGGGGCTGCCGCAGGGAATTTGCTATTCCGGTTTCCGGCACGGACAACATCCGGATCGCGGCGACGGCGCAATGAATCCGAGCGACAAGGAGATTTTGGAAGACCTGCAGATTTTGACCCGGAACGGAAATTTCAAAATGATCCGGCTCTACGATGCGCGGACGAATTCGGAGGTCGTCCTGCGGCTGATTCGGGAAAACAAATTAAAACTGAAGGTGCTGCTTGGCGCGTGGTTGGGCGCGGAAATGCTCAACACGAATTGTCCGTGGCTCGCTCCGTATCTCACGCCGTCGGTGTTTGCCGCGAACAAAATCAAGAACGCGGAGGAAATCCAAAACGCCATCCGCCTCGCGAATGAATACCGCGACATCGTGGTGGCGGTGGCCGTCGGCAACGAGACGCTGGTGAGCTGGAACGATCACATGGTGCCGGTGGAATCGGTCATCGGATATGTGCGGCAGGTGAAAAAATCCGTGGCCCAGCCGGTGACGGTTTGCGACAATTACGATTGGTGGTCGCATCACGGCGCGGCGCTGGCGCGGGAGTTGGATTTCATTTCCGTTCACACATATCCGGAATGGGAAAAAAAGGATATTGATGAGGCGATGGCTTACACCATCGCGAATCTGCAAGCGGTGCGAAACGCCCTGCCGCAGAGCCGAATTGTCATCACCGAGGCCGGCTGGGCGACGGTGGCGAAGGAATTTGGCACCCGCGCCGACGAGGCGAAGCAGCAGCAATATTATCACGATCTGTTTGCCTGGACCGGCCAGATGAACATCACCACGTTTTTCTTCGAGGCGTTTGACGAGGACTGGAAAGGCGACGTCGGCGACCCGCTCGGCGCGGAGAAACATTGGGGATTGTTCACGGTGGAGCGGAAGGTAAAACTAGCTATGCAGAAGTTGTATCCCGATTTGAAAAACTAAAACCTAGATATGCTATGAAAAAACTAAACGTGACATTAATGGTGCTCGTTTCGCTGTGTGGTA
>Ga0208507_1001695_pt1 | contig 12023 bp, 9 predicted proteins | sample CryBogCBH12Aug01_FD_184626 | JGI IMG/M metagenome (GOLD analysis project Ga0208507, IMG submission 184626) | Freshwater microbial communities from Crystal Bog, Wisconsin, USA - CBH12Aug09.1 (SPAdes) (version 2) | ecosystem: Environmental > Aquatic > Freshwater > Lake | place: Crystal Bog... | reverse complement strand
GCCATGATTGTAGAAAGTCAAATCGTTGAAGCTATCACCGGCTGACCACCACATGCCAAAGTACGAGGCCGATGAGTTCAGTGTCAGAGTGGAAGTCTCAACTGCATTATGACCGCCTACGGCCCCGCCATAAGCGGGGTTAGATTCAACCTGATAGTTGCCGGTGCCGCCAGCACCACCATAGACGTTGGCAGGAACAACATAAAGCTGGTCGAATGTGCCAATTGGTGCGCCAGTGCTGGAGTCCCACGCCACGTTAGTCAGCTTTTCGCCTGACCCTACATTCAGGTTATTAAATGATTCCACCTGAGTGCCTTGGAGGGAGCTGGTTTCTTGACCAGGCGCCTCGGCATAAGTGACAACCAAAGCAGGATCAGTAGACGACCCGCCCGCCGCATAAACATTAGAAGCCAGCATAGCCGCAGTTACTACTGGAAGAGTTTTAAAAAATTTCATGACATCACCTAACTAAAAAAAACAGAACAAGAACAAGAATCCGTCCATGAATATTCTTACAAACCAACTAAAAATTACTTGGCGCACCTACCAAAAAACTAGGATATTATTATAGCGCTGGATTTATAATACAAGCAAGTTATTTATTTGGCAGGCCTGAAAAATTGTACCCAAAATCTTGACTATTGCCAGTAAAGCCTGGCTTCACCAGCGACTACCCCTGCACACCCGCTGCTGCATAACTCGACCCGCCGGAATGCAAACCTAAGCGCCCAAACAAAGCCACATCATGATTAGTCATAGGATTGTCAGTGGTCAACAGCTTATCGCCATAAAAAATAGAATTGGCACCCGCCAAAAAGCACAGCGCCTGCATTTCATCACTCATGTCTTTGCGGCCTGCCGACAAACGCACCCGCGAGGCGGGCATCATAATACGAGCCACGGCAATGGTGCGGACAAACACTAAGGGGTCTAGCGGTTCGATGCCCATCAGGGGCGTGCCTTCCACTTGCACCAACATGTTGATCGGTACGCTTTCCGGGTGTTTGGGCAAGTTGGCCAGTTCCAGCAACAGCTTGGCGCGGTCTTGTTCACCTTCGCCCATGCCGACAATGCCGCCGCAGCAGACATTGATACCGGCATCGCGCACCCGCCCCAAGGTATCCAGGCGGTCTTGGTAGGTGCGGGTGGTGATCACTTCGGAATAATAATCTTCCGAGGTGTCCAAATTGTGGTTGTAATAATCCAAGCCGCCTTCTTTTAAACGAAGGGTTTGGGCATCGGTCAACATACCGAGGGTGACGCAGGTCTCCATGCCCAATGCCTTGACCCCCTGCACCATTTCCACCACGCGCTCAATATCGCGGTCTTTCGGTTGCCGCCACGCAGCCCCCATGCAAAAACGTGACGCGCCTTGGTCTTTGGCCTGTTGTGCGGCTTGCAGCACTTTATCAATAGGCATCAATGCTTCAGGGGTCAGGCCGGAATCATAGCGCGCGCTTTGTGGGCAATAGCCGCAATCTTCCGAACAGGCACCGGTTTTGATGCTGAGTAGGCTGCTGATTTGCACCTCGTTAGCATCAAAATTTTCACGATGGATGCTTTGTGCCTTAAAAATCAGGTCATTAAATGGCAAAGCAAACAGGTTTTGGACTTCGGCAAGTTGCCAATTGTGACGTAATGCAGACATGCGGGGCTACTCCGGCTATAGTGGTCGATCAGTGCGGATTGGACAACGGGCCGTTTTAAATCGGCACCCCACTTATCAACTTAGAATTATGAAATGGTAAACAACTGGCTTGATATTATACAGCATTACCTGCTGCCGCCTACTTGCATATTATGTGGGCATAGCGGTATGGCGGGTTATGACATTTGCGAGGTTTGTTATGGCCATTTGCCCAGAAATAGCCCTTGTTGCGTACAATGCGGGCTATACCTGCCGGATGTTTCGAGCGGGCCACTGCTGTGCGGGCGATGCTTGGGCAACCCGCCCGCTTACGATCAGGTCTACGCGCCTTTTATGTATCAGGGGAGCATTCGCCATTTGTTGGCGGGGTTAAAATTTGCCGCCCACTATAAACATGCCCGTCTGTTAGGCATGTTGCTGGCGGTGCATCTACAATCCCGCCCCAAGCCAGCACTGTTGCTGCCTATGCCCTTGCATAATAAGCGTTACCGCCAGCGCGGCTTTAACCAGTCAATAGAAATTGCCAAAACCGTTGCCAAACAGCTGCACATCCCGTTGGCTTTAAACCTCTGTGTACGCCAGCGCGATACGCCCGGGCAAAAACATTTATCCGCCAAAGAACGCCGCCAAAACATTAAAAATGCCTTTGTAGTGCGCCGCCCCTTGCAAGGCGAAACAGTCGCCATTTTGGATGATATTATGACCACAGGCTCTACCGTGCAGTAATTGGCGTTGGCGTTAAAACAGGCCGGTGCCGGTCGGGTGGAAGTTTGGGTTTGTGCGCGGGCTTAAATAGGAGCCAATATGTCGGTTAACAGCTTAGTTTACGCAGTACGCTCCAGCAAATGGCTTGGCGCGGCGGCTTGCTGGTGTTTACTGCTGGCTGGGCAGGCCCTTGGCCTGCCCAGCTATGCCCAAGACGACGACGGTAGCAAAGGTTTGTTTGGGCAAATGACGGTTTTACAACAGCAGCTTAACATTGAGATCATCGGCTGGGAGCGTATCCAAAACGAACCCAAGCAAATGGCCTATGGCAACCCCGAGCAACAACTACAACAACTGCTGGCCTCGTTCAACCATGTTATCAGCCGTGACACGAAAGGCCGGATAGCGCGCGTGGTGATCATCAATAAAAAACAACCGCAAACTGACACGCGTATTGTGTTGCCTACCCATAAGGAAGGCAATCATCTACTGGTGGCGGTGATGTTGTCCGGTGATGGTAGGGTGTGGCAAAACACCGATTTGATTATTGATACAGGTGCGGATTTGGTGGTTTTGCCGGAGTCGATGGTTGCCGGACTGGGTATTGACCCCGGCACCTTGACCGCCGCTAAAATGCAGACCGCCAATGGAGTGGTTGCCGCAAAAGTGGGGGTGTTGCAGCAAATTAAAATGGCTGGTGAAACGATGGACAATATTGAGGTGGCTTTTATTGGCGACAAGCAGTTGTCCGGCAACGGCTTGCTGGGCATGAGCCTGTTGGGGCGTTACCGGATAAATATTGATGACCAAGCCCATTTGGTCACTTTGTTTAAAAAATAGCGTGGCAAATTGGTTATGGGTTTGCCAATATCGGATAGACACCTCCCGCCCCTATTGCCAGATTGATAAAGCGGCTTATCCGGCAATATCAAGAGAAGGTGTCCATCATCAATATTAAACGGCTAGAACTGCACTGGGAAAGGCCGTTTAACCACAAAGATGCTTAAAAGATTTTTTTGTTGCATTGCAAATGCTTCACCACCCCCACCAGACGATCTATTTCATCATGGGTGTTATAAAAAGCCAGCGAAGGCCGCACAGTGCTTTCCAGCCCGAACCGGCGAAGGATGGGCTGGGCGCAGTGATGGCCGGAACGGACTGCTATACCCGCCTTGTTTAAGGCTTCGCCGACATCTTGTGTACTATGCCCAGCCAGCACGAACGACAACACACTGGTTTTGTCAGCGGCAGTGCCAATCAGCGTCAGCCCAGGAATGGCCTGTAGGGCGTGGATGGCATATAGCAACAATTCGTGTTCATAATGGGCAATATTTTCAATGCCGAGCTTGCTCACATAATTGAGTGCAGCCCCCAAACCCACCGCATCCGCTATGTTGCCAGTACCCGCTTCAAACTTGGCAGGGGCCGGTTGATAGGTGGTTTTTTCAAAGGTGACATCTTCAATCATATTACCGCCACCTTGCCAAGGGGCAGTGGCTTCCAGCAGGTCGGCCTTGCCGTACAACACGCCTATACCGGTCGGGCCGAAGATTTTATGGCCAGAAAACACCAACCAGTCGCAATCCAAGCTTTGCACATCAATCCGCAAATGTGAGACTGATTGCGCGGCATCCAGCAAAACCTTCGCGCCGACCCGATGCGCCATAGCAATTATTTCCTGGGCAGGGGTGATGGTGCCAAGGGCATTGGACACATGGGTGAATGACACCAGCTTGGTGCGGCTGTTGAGCAATTTTTGATAGTCCGCCAAAAGCACTTGACCATCATCATCCACTGGAATCACCCGCAGCACAGCACCTGTTTCAGCACATAATTGTTGCCAAGGCACAATATTGGCATGATGCTCCAGCCAAGTGATGATGATCTCATCACCTTCGCGCAGCGATTGTGCACCCCAGCTTTTGGCGACCAGATTAATGGCCTCCGTGGAACCACGGACAAACACGATTTCATTGGAAGAAGCGGCATTGATAAAACGGCCGACAATATCCCGGGCATTTTCATACGCATCAGTGGCGCGTGCCGCCAGTTCATGCGCGGCACGGTGGATGTTGGAGTTTTCGTGTTGGTAAAACGCCGCAATCCGGTCAATCACCGCTTGCGGTTTTTGGGTGGTGGCAGCGTTATCCAGCCACGCCAGAGGATAGCCATTGACGCGCTCTTGCAAGATAGGAAAATCACGGCGCACGGCATGGACATCCAAACTAGGCTGCACCAACCTGAGTCCCGGCAATTGCGGGTTGCTGCCGGATGCAGCGCGTCCATCCAAAAAATAGAATGATGGGGCGCCAATATCCGGTTGTTGCAAAGGGACTGCACCTAAGCCCCTTGCTGACCGACCCAGTCCAGCAAGGTCGGGACTGCTATGGGGTTGTCTGGCAAACGCTGACAATGCCAAGTCATTACTGGTCGGTAAGGTGGCAATGCGTTCCGGTATGGCAGCCACGGATGGCGCGGCTACCGCCGAAGGTGGTAGGGTATCTGTTAGGGTATTGCTTTCCGGCAATGCCGAAAACAACAGATTGGCCAATTTGTTCAATTCGCCAATATCCGGCAGGCCGGACAACCCTGAAGGGTTGCCGCCCGCCAGCGCTTGTTGCGCCAAGCCAAATAAATGGGGGTTATTTGTACTCATGGTATTTGCCCACTTCGACGTTTTCCAGCACGCCCAATGCATCGTCCGTCAATACTGCCAACGAGCAATACAGCGAGATCAGATAAGAGGCAATCGCCCGATGGTTAATGCCCATGAAACGTACTGACAAGCCCATGCTCAATTCATCGGTCAGGTTAGGCTGGTACAGGCCGACCACACCTTGACGGCTTTCGCCAGTGCGCAGCAGTAAAATATTGCTTTTACCGTTGACGATTTTCAGTTTGTCGGTAGGGATGATGGGCAGGCCGCGCCAGCTCAGGAACTGTGAGCCAAACAAGGAAATAATGGCCGGTGGCACGCCGCGACGGGTACATTCGCGGCCAAATGCTGCAATAGCCAAAGGATGTGCCAAGAAAAAGCCGGGCTCTTTCCAGACACGGGAGATCAACTCGTCCAGATCATCAGGTGTTGGCGCGCCAGTGCGTGGCTGCACTTTTTGGGTAGGGGCAACATTGTTCAGCAGGCCGTATTCGGCATTGTTGATCAATTCGCTTTCTTGGCGTTCTTTAACGGTTTCAATGGTCAAACGCAATTGTTGTTCTATTTGGTTATGCGGGCTGCTGTACAAGTCGGCAACGCGGGTATGCACATCCAGTACGGTGTTTACCGCATTCAAACGGTATTCACGGCCCCATTCTTCGTAATCAACGTAGGTTTGCGGCAGCACTTTTTCATCAAGGCTGGAGCAATCGACGGCAATACTGGTTTCGCTTTTGACTTTGTTGACCCGGTAAATGCCCGCCTCAACAGGTATCCATTGCAACAAATGGACTAACCAGCGCGGCGTGATGGTGCCCATCATGGGGATTGTTTTGGTGGCGTTCGATAAGGTACGCGCAGCGACATCGCCTAATGCGGTATGGGCTTGGTGGATATCAGTAGTGTCAGACATGGTTATGTTTCCTCGGTGAATGGTTCAGGTGAAGGTTGTTGTGGTATTGGATAACAGATTGTTTGTTAAGTGTTTGCTACGGTCGCTACAGTGCCGTGAGGATACGCTCCTATAATAAAGTGGCGGGGTACGGTTGGATTAATCAGCTAGCTACGTACTTGGGCTTGGCTGATAAAGCTGTTGGGCGGCACACTGTGGGTCAGCCAGACATTGCCGCCGATAGTCGAGTCATGGCCTATGGTGATACGGCCCAATAAGGTGGCACCGGCATAAATCACCACCCTGTCTTCAACAATCGGATGGCGGCTGCTGCCTTTGATCAAAATGCCGTTGTCATCTTTGTCGAAGCGTTTGGCACCTAAGGTGACGGCCTGATACAAACGCACATGCCGACCAATCTCGGCGGTTTCGCCGATCACCACGCCAGTGCCGTGGTCAATAAAAAAGCTGTCGGCGATTTGTGCGCCCGGGTGGATATCGATACCGGTGGCTGAGTGGGCCAATTCGGCAATCACCCGCGCCACCAAAGGGGCGCCTAGTCGGTACAGTTGATGGGCAATACGGTGATGGATGACGGCGTAGATGCCCGGGTAGCAAATCAGCACTTCATCAGCGGAGTGGGCAGCCGGATCGCCTTCATAAGCGGCTTGGATATCGCTGTCAATCAATAATCTGATAGAAGGTAAGGTGGCAGCGAAAGCACGGGTGATCTGCACTGATTGCGGTTGGCTGTCTTGGGCCAGCCCTTGCTGTTGGGCGTAAAATTGCAATTCCAAACCAATTTGCTGGTTCAATTGGCGCATCACGCTGTCCAGCGTGTGCCCGACAAAATAATCAATGCCCTCGTCATTAATATCTGGCAAACCTAAGCGGTTGGGGAATAACACCGCTGCCAGATTATCGACAATATCACGGAGTATTTTTTTTGCAGGCAGTTTGGGCGGATGTTGCAAGCGTTGGCGGTTTTGCAAGGATTGCAGGCGTAAGCCGCGCAATTCGGCAACCAGCGGCAAGATGCCCCAATTATTATCATCAGTGACCACACTCATGGCGTAACCCCTTGTGCCAGTGCTTGGGCAATTCCTTGGCTATCAAACAGCCCCTCAAACAAAGCGGAGCTAAGATAACGTTCGCCCGAGTCCGGCAAGATAACCACAATAGTTTTACCCGCATATTCCGGGCGTTTGGCGACACGCACCGCCACTGCCGCCGCTGCACCACAAGAAATGCCCGATAAGATGCCTTCTTCTTGTGCCAGCCGCCGTGCGAAATAAATGGCCTCTTCATTACTGACTTGCTCAATCAGATCAACCAGTGACAAATCCAAAACATCGGGCACAAACCCCGCGCCTATCCCCTGAATTTTGTGCGGTGCCGGTTTTATCGCTTGGCCTGCGCGGGTTTGCGTCAATACCGGGCTGGCTTCCGGCTCAACGGCAATCGCAATGATCGGTTTGCCCTTTTCCTGCTTGATATAGCGTGACACGCCAGTGATGGTGCCGCCCGTCCCCACACCGGAAACCAAAATATCCACCGCACCATCGGTGTCGCGCCAAATTTCTGGACCAGTGGTCTGCTCATGAATCAAGGGGTTGGCAGGGTTTTTGAACTGTTGCAGTAACACGTACCGGCTAGGATCGGAAGCGGCAATTGCTTCCGCTTTGGCAACTGCCCCCGCCATGCCTTTCGCCCCTTCCGTCAGGATCAATTTGGCCCCATAGGTTGCCAATAATTTGCGCCGCTCCAGGCTCATGGTTTCCGGCATGGTCAAGGTTAGCGGAATGCCCCGCGCTGCAGCCACAAAAGCCAAGGCTATGCCGGTATTGCCGCTGGTGGCTTCTATAAGTTCTTCGCCCCTATCGAGCAAACCGCGTTGTTGCGCGTCATTGATCATAGCCACACCAATCCGGCACTTGACCGAATAGGCCGGATTGCGGCCTTCTATTTTAGCCAGCACCGTTGCGGGCAAGCCTTCGGTAATGCGGTTCAAACGGACTAATGGGGTATTGCCAATGGTTTGGGAGTTGTCAGCGTACCAATGTGCCATGTGTTTTCCTTATAAATTATTATTGTGACCATCCATAGACGGTCATTGCCCGTACCGTCACCGGGTATCGGGCTGCGTTCCATTAATGCCGTCACTAAGCGATTGGGGTCAGTTTACCCACAAATAAATGACTAATAAAATGTTAAAATTAGAATTCAATATCTAAAAATGCGATAAATTATCGTTTTCCCAGTAAATAGTGCGTTTACGAAAAGTGCCTTGCAAAATAAAATAACGGCGTTAAGTTAATGCTGTTATTTTAACCAACGCACACCATGCCACCAAAAATAAAATCACCCCAAGACCGCGAGCAATTGCGCCTACTGATCCTTGATGCCGCCCGCTGCTTGTTTGTCGAACGCGGTATCGGCTCAGTGTCGATGCGCGAAATTGCCAAACAAATCGGCTATTCCGCCACCACTTTGTATAACTACTTCACTGACAAGGAAGCCTTGCTGCAAGCCTTGTGCGATGCCGATTTTCTGGCATTGGCTTCAGGAATGCGGGCGATTATGCAAATACCCGACCCTATCGCACGCATCCGCGCCCTGTGCCAAGGCTATGCCCAGTTTGCCTTGCAACACCCCAACCATTACCGGTTTATGTTTATGACCCCCAAAACCCCCACCAATATGGAAATCACCCAAATTGAACAGGGCAACACCGAGCAAGATGCCTACGCGCAATTGCAGCAGGTTGTGCAGACGGCATTTGATGCAGGGGTGTTCAAGGAAGATTTGCAGGACAGCGAACTGATTGCCCAGACCTTGTGGGCCGGTGTACACGGCGTTTGTTCGTTAGAAATTGCCCTAGGCAATGAGGTTTGGATGCAATGGGCGGACATTCAGGCACGCATCGGCTTGATGCAAGAAGCTTTGTTGCGGGGATTGCTGAAAGCTTAGGCGGCATTGCCCTCCCTTCGGCTTCGCTCAGCGAACGGCTTTTATAACCCCGCCGCCAAGAAAAGCTGAAGCAGGTTGGCTGAACGAAGTCGAAGCGCCCGCACCCAACATGGTTGTTGTTTTAAAAGCAGGCCATTGCCACGATCACCCGCCGCTGGGGTGGCCTGTCCAGCGTGGGCATAACCCACATATTACTGTGCTTATTTTTATCCCTACCTAAATAGGAAGATTTGCTATGCGACATACATTACTGGGCCTGATCGCCTTACCGCTATTGACCGCTTGCAGCCGACCCAGCGAAGCCCCGCCACCGCCCCGCCCTGCCTTAGTGATGAAAGTCGCTGCCAATAACACGGCAACAGCAATGACCTTGGTAGGGGTTGTGCAACCCCGTTATGAGTCGGCACAAGGCTTCCGCCTAACCGGAAAAATTATCGAACGGCGCGTGGAGGTGGGTGCCAAAGTAGGCAAAGGCCAAGTGCTGGCAAGGTTGGATGCCGCTGATAGCCAATTGGCTTCTGCCGCCACCGCCGCAGAAGTGGCGGCAGCGGAAGCCAAGCACGCGCTGGCAGTGGCGGAATTCAACCGGCAACAGCAGCTCTATGCCAAAAAATTTATCTCCGCATCGGCACTGGATAGCCGCGAAGCTGAACTAAGGGCTGCTAGCGCCCAATTAGCCAAAGCCAAAGCCGAAGCCAATATTTCCGGCAACCAATCCCGCTACACCACTTTGACCGCCGACCGCGAGGGCGTGGTCAGTTTTATCCAAGCTGAGCCGGGCCAAGTGGTGGAAGCAGGCCATGTCATCGTTAAAATTGCCGACACCCATGCCGTTGATGTGCTGGTGGTGGTGCCGGAATCACGTATGGCGGAAGTGCGGCTACAAGCCCCCGTCCAGTTGGTGCTATGGGCAGACCAACAAAAGTTGTATACCGGGGTGGTGCGCGAAATAGCCCCCATAGCTGATGCGGCGACACGCACTTTTAATGTCCGCGTCACCCTGCAACAAGCGGATGCCGCCGTTAAATTTGGCATGACGGTGGGCGTTGGATTTGCCGCCACCTCGTCACCCAGCCCCAGTGCGGTGATGATACCCAGCCGCGCCGTTACCGCCAGCAATGGCAAAAGCCAGGTCTGGGTTATGGCGGATGACCACCATGTCCATACGCGGGCAGTCGACACAGGGGCATTTAGGGAAGATGGCGTAGTCATCCGCAGCGGCTTAAATGCCGGTGAAACCATTGCCATTGCTGGTGTGCATACCCTTACCGAAAACCAACTGGTGCGTCCGGTGGATGCAGCGGAGGCACCATGAATATAAAGACAGATACTGAAGCCAGCAGCCGCTTTAACCTGACTGATTGGGCGTTACAACACCAAACCTTGGTGTTATATCTAATGCTGGTGCTGACCTTGGCAGGGCTGTTTTCCTACACCAAACTGGGGCAATCGGAAGACCCGCCTTTTACTTTTAAAGTGATGCTGGTCCATGCCACTTGGCCCGGTGCCAGTGCCGAGGAAATGGCTGCACAAGTCACCGACAAGCTGGAGAAAAAAATTCAGGAAATCGCCCATTTGGACTATATCAGCAGCTTTTCCCGCCCTGGGGAAGCTATGGTGTTTATCACCATTAAAGATGACACGGCCTCTACTGTAGTGCCCGAGCTATGGTATCAAGTGCGGAAAAAAATCGGTGATATCCGCAATACCTTCCCCGAACAACTGGAAAGCCTGACGTTTAATGATGAATTCAGTGATGTGTACGGCAGTATGTATGCACTGACCGGCGATGGTTTCGACTATGCCGAGTTAAAAAAACAGGCGGAACTGATCCGTGCCGAATTGCTGCAAGTAAAAAATGTCGCCAAAGTGGAATTTTTCGGCGAACAAAAACAACGCCTGTTTATTGAAATTGCCAATGCCAAATTGGTCGCTTTGGGCATCAGCACCCCCGAGCTGATACAAACCCTGCAAAACCAAAACGCAGTGGTGCGTGGCGGCACTTACGAATCGCCGGATGAGCGTATCCGCATTGCCGTCTCAGGCCGTTACACCCAATTGGCAGACTTGCGCGAATTGCGTTTACGCGCCCATGGGCAAGATTTCCGCTTGGGCGATGTCGCCAAAGTTTATCGCGGCTACGAAGACCCACCCCATGACAAAATCCACTACCAAGGCAAAGAAACCTTGTTGTTGGGCATTAGCATGACCGAAGGTGGCGATATTATTGAGCTGGGCCATGCGCTGGATGCAGCGGTCAGCCGCATTCAAGCCAACGCGTTGGTTGGCCTGGAACTTAAGCCTGTCACCCTGCAATCGCATATCGTCGCCCATTCGGTCAACGACTTTGTCCACTCGCTGGTGGAAGCCTTGTTGATTGTCTTGGCGGTCAGCCTGCTCTCGCTGGGCTGGCGCAGCGGCATCGTGGTTGCCATCACCATTCCTGTGGTGTTGGCCATCACCTTTCTGTTCATGCACTATTTTGATATTGGCTTGCATAAAATTTCCTTGGGCGCATTGATTTTGGCGCTGGGCTTATTGGTGGACGATGCCATTATTGCCGTAGAAATGATGTCGGCGAAAATGGAACAAGGCTGGGGCCGATTAAAAGCCGCCTCTTTTGCCTACACCTCCACCGCCATGCCAATGCTGACCGGCACACTGGTCACCGTAGCCGGATTTTTGCCGATTGCCACGGCGGCTTCGTCAACCGGCGAATACACCCGCTCCATTTTTCAGGTCACAGCAATTGCTTTATTGGTGTCATGGTTTGCCGCCGTGATCTTTGTGCCGTACATCGGTTATCACCTATTGCCCGATTATGGGCAAGCCCCGCAACCGTCAAAACTAGGCCGCTGGTTCAGGTCAGCCTTTAACATCAAAACCAAAGTGGCAGAACAGCACCATCATGACATTTACAGCTCACCGTTCTACCAACACTTACGCACCATCATCACCGCCTGTGTCCGCTACCGCAAAACAGCAATAGCAATCACCTTAGTGTTGTTTGTGTTGGCAATTGTTGGTTTTGGCAAGGTTCAGCAACAATTTTTTCCTGATTCCTCGCGTTTGGAATTGATTGTCGACTTGCGCCTCACCGAAGGCGCATCTTATGCCGCCACCGAAACCGAAACTAAAAAACTTGAACAATG
>Ga0208507_1001689_pt1 | contig 12047 bp, 10 predicted proteins | sample CryBogCBH12Aug01_FD_184626 | JGI IMG/M metagenome (GOLD analysis project Ga0208507, IMG submission 184626) | Freshwater microbial communities from Crystal Bog, Wisconsin, USA - CBH12Aug09.1 (SPAdes) (version 2) | ecosystem: Environmental > Aquatic > Freshwater > Lake | place: Crystal Bog... | reverse complement strand
CTTCGAGCCCGAGAGCCTCGTGCGCTGGGACCGGCAGATCTCCAAGCCCTACGGCATGGTGCTGGTCACGGGGCCCACGGGGTCCGGCAAGACCAACACGCTCTACTCCTCGGTGGCCAAGCTGAACACGGCGGACACCAACATCCTGACCGCCGAGGATCCCGTGGAGTTCAACTTCCCGGGTATCAACCAGGTCCAGATGAAGGAGCAGATCGGCCTGAACTTCGCCGCAGCGCTGCGCTCCTTCCTGCGGCAGGATCCCAACATCATCCTGGTGGGCGAGATCCGCGACTTCGAGACGGCGGAGATCGCCATCAAGGCCTCGCTGACGGGCCACCTGGTGCTCTCCACGCTGCACACCAATGACGCCCCCAGCACCATCAACCGCCTCATGAACATGGGCGTGGAGCCGTTCCTGGTGGCCACCTCCGTGAACATCATCTGCGCCCAGCGCCTGGTGCGCCGGCTCTGCACCAACTGCAAGGCGGTGGACACCCACGTCCACCCGGAGGAGGCGCTCTACAAGGTGGGCTTCACGCCGGAGGAGGTGCAGCGCGGCATCACCTTCTACAAGACCGTGGGCTGCGAGCTCTGCAACAAGCGCGGCTACAAGGGCCGCGTGGGCCTCTACGAGGTGCTGGAGATGTCCGAGACCCTCAAGGACATGATCCTCACCGGCGCCTCGGCCATTGAACTCCGGGAGCAGGCGCAGAAGGAGGGCATGATCACCCTCCGGCGCTCCGGCTGCCGCAAGGTCCTCGACGGCGTGACCACCATCGAGGAGATCGTCCGTGAGACTGTCCTATAGGCGAGGTGCACCATGAGTGAAGTCGGCGCCAACTATGTAGCTTCCCTCCAGCAGCTGCTCAAGACCATGGTGGAGTACGGCGGGACGGACCTGCACATCACCACGGACTCCGCGCCGCAGATCCGCATCGACGGGCGCATGGTGCCCCTCAAGCTGCCGCCCCTGGACGCGGCCCAGACCCGCTGGCTCTGCTACGGGGTCATGACCGACCAGCAGAAGCACCGCCTGGAGGAGGACCTCGAGGTGGACTTCTCCTTCGGGCTCCAGGGCGTGGCCCGCTTCCGGGCCAACGTGTTCAACCAGCGCGGCGCCACCGCCGGCGCCTTCCGCACGATCCCCGAGCAGATCCGCAGCTTCGAGCAGTTGGGTCTGCCACCCTCGGTCCAGGCCCTCTGCGACAAGCCCCGCGGGCTGGTGCTGGTGACCGGCGTGACCGGCTCGGGCAAGTCCACCACCCTGGCGGCCATGGTGGACAAGATCAACACCGAGGAGCCCCTGCACATCCTCACCATCGAGGACCCGGTGGAATACGTCCACAAGCACAAGCGGGCCCTGGTCAACCAGCGGGAGATCCACGCGGACACCCACAGCTTCAAGAAGGCCCTGCGCTCCGCCCTGCGCCAGGACCCGGACGTGGTGCTGGTGGGCGAGATGCGGGACCTGGAGACCATCGAGTCGGCCCTCACCATCGCCGAGACGGGCCACCTCACCTTCGGCACCCTGCACACCAACAGCACCGTGCAGACCATCAACCGCGTCATCGACGTGTTCCCCAGCCACCAGCAGCCCCAGATCCGCGCCCAGCTGTCCCTGGTGCTGGAGGGCGTCATCTGCCAGAGCCTCATTCCCAAGGCCAGCGGCAAGGGCCGGGCCCTGGCCCTGGAGATCATGCTGCCCAACTCGGCCATCCGGAACCTCATCCGCGAGGACAAGATCCACCAGATCTACGGCGTCATGCAGGCGGGTCAGACCAAGTACGGCATGCAGACCTTCAACCAGAGCCTGTCGGACCTGGTCATGCGCCGGGAGATCAGCCAGGAGCAGGCCTTCGAATACTCCTCCAACACTGACGAGCTGCGGGAGCTCATCAACCGCGGCGTCGGGGTGGGGGGCGCCGGTGGCCGGGTGGCCGCCCCGACCCCGGGGGCCAGCCCTGCCCTGGGGGGCCGGAACCCCAACATCAAGTACACCTGAGTCCAGATCTAAGCCCTTTCCGATAGCCGCTTTTTTCCCTATCCTGAAGCCAGTACCGCACTCAGTCGTCTGCCGAGGTCCGCATGCCCGCTTATGCATGGAAAGGCAAGAACCGGATGGGGGAGGTCCAGGAGGGCGTCCTGGTCTCGGACTCCCGGGATGCGGCGGCCGCCACCCTCAAGCGCAACGGCATCGAGGTCGGCAACCTCCGGGTCATGTCCTCGGACGCGAAGAAGTCCTTCGGCAAGGTGCCCGCCAAGGCCCTGGCCATCTTCACCCGGCAGTTCAGCGTCATGATCGACGCGGGCCTGCCTCTGGTGCAGTGCCTGGAGATCCTGGGCGCCCAGCAGGACCACAAGGGCTTCCAGCGCGTCATCGAGGCCGTGCGGGACGACGTGGAGAAGGGCTCCACTCTGCAGGCCTCCCTGGCCAAGCACCCCAAGGCCTTCAACGACCTCTACGTGAACATGGTGGGCGCCGGCGAGAGTGGCGGCATCCTGGACATCATCCTGCAGCGGCTCTCCACCTATATCGAGAAGGCCGTAAAGCTCACGGCCAAGGTCAAGGGGGCCATGACCTACCCTGTGGCCGTCATCACCATCGCCATCACCGTGGTGGTGGTGATCATGGTCAAGGTCATCCCGGTCTTCTCGGCCATGTATGAGGGCATGGGCGCCAAGCTGCCCTTCCCCACCCTGGTCTGCATGGGCATCTCGAATGCGCTCATCAACTATAGCTGGCTGATCATCATCGCCGTGGTGCTGGTCGTGGTGGGGCTGCGCCAGTACTACCGGACGCCCCCGGGCCACCTGCAGATCGACGGCTTTCTGCTCAAGCTCCCCATCCTCGGCGACGTGCTGCGCAAGGTGGCCGTGGCCCGGTTCTGCCGTACCCTGGGCACCCTCATCAGCTCCGGCGTGCCCATCCTCGAGGGCATGGACATCACCGCCCGCACCGCCGGCAACATGGTGGTCCATAACGCCATCCTCAAGTCCAAGGACGCCGTCGAGCAGGGCCGCAACATCAGCGGCCCCCTGGCGGAGACCAAGGTCTTCCCGCCCATGGTGGTGCAGATGGTGGGCGTGGGCGAGGCCACGGGCGCCCTGGACGCCATGCTGGCCAAAGTGGCGGACTTCTACGAGGACGAGGTGGACAACGCCGTGGCCAACCTCACCAGCCTCATGGAGCCCGTCATGATCGCCATGCTCGGTGGCATCATCGGCTTCATCGTCGTCGCCATGTACTTGCCGATCTTCAACTTGGCCAACGTCTTTGGCAAGGACTAGCCGCACGATCCTTGCTACTGAATGCCGTGGAGGTTCCCATGTTCCCGCGCCACCGAACCCGAGGCTTCTCCCTGGTCGAGCTCCTGCTGGTGGTCGCCCTCATCGGCATCATCAGCGGCATCGCCATTCCCAGCTTCCTGGGCCAGCGGCGCCGGGCCCGGATCATCGGGGACGCCATCTCGAACGCCAAGGTGGTCCAGATGGCCCTGGAGAGCCGCAAGGCTGAGAACGGCATCTACGGCACGGCGGACACCTATACTTGGCCCCTGGGTGTGGCGGATGCCAAGGCCACGGCCCTGCTGCCGACCCTCACGACCCTCGGTAGCACCAAGATGAACTACAACTTGGTCATCGATGCCAGCGGCATCACCTACACGCTGACAGCCTACGATCCCAGCCTGAGCACCACCATCCCGGCCTACCAGACCAACCAGGCTGGCACTGAGCTGGCCAGGATGCAGTGAGGCTCCGGCCTCTCTGGATGCCTGTCGGCGGTCCGGGACCTAGCAGAAGGTCGAGTCAGTTCCGGTGTCTGCCCGCGTCGGCACACCCCAGGGCCAGCAGCAGCAGACCAGCCCCGGCACTGAAAGCGGCCAGGAGCCAGACCGGCGTGGGTGGCGGCGGTGCATTGAGCACTTCGTCCGGAATGTTCTGCCAGGTCTTGATCTTCTTGCCGCTGGGCAGTCGCAGCACATTCGGCTCGGGCTGGAAGAGCTTTCCCGCGGAGTGGACCTCCTGCTGGGTGGGCCCCTTATGGACCAGGCGCTCAGTGACGGCATAGGGTAGCACCCAGGGGATGAGGTCCCGGCGCCAAGGTTGGGGCAACTCCTCCCCGCTGAGGGCGATGGTCAGGATCAGGCCCACCAGCCCGAAGACCACGGGCACGGCCATACTGTTGATGCGGTCGGCGACCCAGAGGTAGAGGGCCAGCAGCGGCAAGCTGCCCAGCCACAGCCACCCCATCAGCCTGACCATTAGGAGGGCTGGATAGGGCTGGGCCAGGAGCGGGTTGGCCCAACCCAGCAGCTTCCGCCCGGCGAAGAGCAGCAGCCCGATCCCGGCAAGCAGGGCGGCCACTAGGAGCATCACCAGGGCTGCCTTGGCAAGGAAGAAGCCCCGCCGGGAGGTGGGCATGGCATACAGGTGGCGCCAGGTCTTGAACCGGTGCTCAGGTCGGAAGACCAGGGCCGGCAGCAGGGCCAGCAGCAGGGGATGGAAGAAGCCCCCCCACAGGGCCACCACCAGCTTGGGCTGGAGGGTGCTCAGGGTGGTTCGGGCGTCCGCCGTCAGGGCCTGCAGTCCCAGCAGAGGCCGCTCGAAGACCAGGAACTCCGCCAGCAGGAAGAGCAGGGGCAGCAGCCAGAGCGCTCGCAGGGCTGGGGAGCGGCGCAGCTTGATGACTTCGGCGCGGAGCTGGCGGAAGAAGGCACCCATGGCAGTTCCTCAGGCCTGGGCGTCGGGGCGGCGGAGGAAGTCCAGGGTGCCCAGGGCCACCAGCGCCGCCGCCAGCAGCAGGCCCAAGGGAACCCGGGACCAGGGGAGCACCCGCCAGCGCTCGAAGACGATGCCCATCTGAGCGGCCACGCCCCAGGGCAGGGTGTAGACCAGGGCGGTCAGGCCCACCAGGCGCGCCGTCAGCCAGCTGCCGGCCAGGGCCGCCGTCAGGCTGAGCCAGAGGCCCGGGAACCGCAGGGACAGCCAGGTCTGGAAGGCCACCACGCCCAGTAGGGCCAGGGCCGAATACCCGGTGAACCGCAGCAGGAGGGCCCAGGGCAGGGGCCCCATGAGCAGCTGGGGCCGGGTCTGCAGCAGCCCCCCGAGCAGGCCGAGGGTCAGGACAAAGAGCCCTAGGGAGCCCAGCATCAGAACTCCGTGACCCAGGACCTTGACCAGGTAGTGGGTGTGCCGGGGAATCGGCTGGACGAGCAGCCGGTGCCAGGCCCGGGCCTCCCGCTCCTGCTCCCAGGACAGCTCCGCAATGAGGGCCGTAGCCAGGGGCATGACCACCAGGTTCCAGGTGACGAAGTTCAGCTCCAGCCAGAACCGGAAGCCCGGCCGGAAGGGCTGGATCCGGCTCTCCGAGAGCCCGAAGAGGATGGCCAGAAAGCCCAGCTGGCAGAGGGGTGCCAGCACTGCCACCACCAGCACCCAGCTCTTGTGCCACTTGACCTGCTCCGCAGCTAGGGCGGCCCGCATGGCGCTCATGGCGCCTCCAGCAGGGCCAGGAACCGGGCTTCGAGGTTGGTCTTGAGGGGGCTCAGCTCATAGAGGTCGCAGCCCCCGGCCACCAGGCAGGCCGCCACCCGGGGCGCCGCGTCCAGCGAGACCTGGACTTGGACCCGGCCGTCGGCCTCATGGCAGGCGAAGCCCGCCTGCGCCAGGGCTGTCAAGGCCCGGGTGATGTCCCCAACCCGCACCCGCAGCTCGGCCTGGCCCGGGGCGCCCAGCTGCTCCATGGGGCCCTGGTATCTCAGCTTTCCCCGGTGGATGACCACGAGATCCTGGGCCACCTGCTCCACCTCCGCGAGCAGGTGGCTGGAGAGGAACACCGAAGCCCCGGTCTCCAGGGGCAGGCGCCGGATCAGCTCCCGCATGTCCTGGATGCCCGCAGGATCCAGGCCGTTGGTTGGCTCATCCAGGATCAGCAACCTTGGCTGTCCCATGAGGGCCAGGGCCACGCCCAGGCGCTGACGCATACCCAGGGAATACTCCCGTACGGGCCGCCGGGCGTCCTGGGTCAGCTGCACCAGGCTCAGGACCCGATCCACCTCGGCCCGGGGCAGATCCCGCAGGAGCCGCGTGACCTCCATGTTCTCCAGCCCTGTGAGGTGGTCGTAGAGGGCCGGGGACTCCACTAGGGCCCCGATCTGGGCCAGGGCCGCAGGATGTCCCGGAGGCAGTCCCAGCACCTCGGCCGTCCCCGCATGGCCCTTCAGGAGGCTCAGCAGCAGGGAGATAGTGGTGGTCTTGCCGGCGCCGTTGGGGCCGAGAAAGCCCGTGATGGCCTGGGGGCGCACCCGCAGGTCCAGAGCATCTACGACCACCCGGGTACCAAATCGTCGGGTGAGCCCTTGCGTGAGAATGACCCAATCCATGCTTCCTGAGTCTCCAGTCTTAGTGGCAGTCTTCCTATGGGTTGGTGAGAATATCACCTCCAATCATACGTCACTCGAGGCCTTCGAACATGGCTCGTATATCGAGTTGAAGAACAGCAGCGTGAAACGAGCAGAACAGGTGCGCATACAAAAAGAGCGGGGACCCAATGGCCCCCGCTCTCTGCTTGATCTGGCTGGTTAATCGACGCCAGCGACTTTGGTGAAATTGTTGGTGGAAGCACCAGCCACAGTGAACGAGGCATTGAGGTACACCGAAGAGGCAATCACGCCATTTGCGCCGCCAGCCGGAGCAAGGAAGCCAACGCAGGTCTGTCCCATCTTCCCGACGACAGCAATACCCTCTGTCGTGGTTCCAGGAGTAGTGACGTTTTCAGTCCCGACAGTGGCGAAATAGCCAGGCAAGGCCCCGGCCGTGTTCCAAGGATTGGTCGCGGTCCAGAACTGAGGGATCACGGGTGCCGCAGCTGTCCCGACAAGGGCCGCCCCGGTCACGGCAGTGCCAGCGTCCTTGAGCTTGTCATAGGTGCCGATAAGGTCAGAAATAATGTTCTCCGCATTAGCCCGAGCGGACTTGTCCCGGGCGCGGGCCCGCTGGCCGAGCAGGGCAGGGATGGCGATGGCGCTGATGATGCCGATGATGGCGAGCACGAGCAGCAGTTCGATGAGGGTGAAGCCTTTCTGATTCTTCATGGTTGATCTCCTGGTGGGCGAATTGCCGCAAGCAGACTTATCAAGCCTCGTGCCAACTTTGTAAGGTCTGGGGAATTGCTCCAAAACCAAGGAAATCAGTCAACTTAGCTGTAATAAGTATTAATGCTTACGATGAAAGGGTGTCCCATCTGACGCATTGCGGCAGTCGCATGGCTCCCCTGCGTCAGTTGGCGGGGCCTTTGCCGAGTTTCTCGAGCAGCTCCCTCGCCCCGCGGTGCCTCGGATCCAGCTTCAGGGCCTCCTGGGCTGCTTTCCGGGCTTCGTCGTTGCGGCCGAGGTCCTTAAGGAGCTGCCCTTTGCGCCACCAGGCGCCGGGGAGGCCGGCGGAGCCGCCTTCGAGGGGCTCGCGGAGGACCTGGTCCAGGGCGGCGAGGCCCTCTTGCCGATGGAGGCCACTGACGGCGGCGACCTTGCCCTGCTGGAGGCGGAGGAGGCTGGGGGCGTCGGCGTGGGGCAGGGCGTCCTGGAGCACCTGCCAGGCGCGCTCGGGCTGGCCCGCGTGGAGGCAGGCGTCGCTGACGGCGGTGAGGGCCTTGGCCCGGGTGCGGACGCCGGGCAGCAGGCGCTGGGCCTCGGCCAGCAGCCGGGCGTTCTTCCCGGCCTCGCCCAGGGCCTTCTTCGCCGGGCGGCTGTCCAGGGCGTCCAGCCACTGGCCCACCACCTCGGGGTCGGCGGGGGCCAGGGCCAGGGCCCGCTGGAAGGCGGGCTCCGCCTCTCCCCAGCGGCCTTCCTCCACCATGATGAGGGCCCGCAGCAGCTCCCCCCGGGCCGGGGCCAGGCGGCCCAGGCGGTCCGCGCACTGGAGGGCCTTGCGGGTGGAGCCACCCAGGATCCCCGGCAGCAGCTCATAGGACAGACCCAGGCTCATCCAGGCCGGGGCCAGGCTGGGGTCGGCTTCCGTGGCGGCCCGCAGGTCGTCGAGGGCGCCCAGGGCCTCGCGCAGGGCGCCCAGATCCCGCTGCCGGATGGCCTGGCCCGCCCGGGCAAGCCCCCGGGCCAGCCGGGCGTCCGCGAGCCTCGGCTGCAGCTGCAGCGCCCGCTCCGCATCGGCCAGGGCCTCGCCGAAGCGCTGGAGGCTGGCCAGAGCCTGGGACCGGGCCGCCAGGGCCGCGGCGTCCCGGGGGTTCTGGGCCAGACGCCGGCCGGCTTCCGCGAGCACCGCCAGGTAGCGGCCCGCATCCAGGTCCGCCCGGAAGGCCGGGTCCGGGGCCTGGAGCTGCAGGAGCAGGATGGGGGCGACGATGGGGAGCATGAGGGGGCCTAGAGTCCGATCAGTAGAACCCGATTATCGGTCAGGCCTAGTCTGGGAAAAGCAATTTAACCACCGATGAACACCGCTAAACAGTGAGCATTTCGTCGGTGGCGGGACTGGGTTGATGGGGTGGGTAGGCGCGGCGGTGCCCACCGGCGAAATGCGATGTTGAACAAGCCCGTAGCGGCGAGGGCCGAACTGACCGTTATGGGGAAATCGGGTCTGGCGTAGCGCCTGAATGAGGCTGAGCCGCCTTCCCAGCGGGCCTGTTCGTGGATTTGCTGTGGGCACGGTGGTGCAGGCACTCCACCAGGTCTCGGTGCAGCCAGAGCTGCTCTGACCTGCCGTGATGCAGGGATTGAGGTGGGTGATGGTCTGCTGGGGGGCCTATGTGCATGCGGCCTCCAGGGGTGGAGACCTGGCCATGGCGGCCAGCGGCAGCTTCAGGATCAAGGCGCCGCAGTGAGCGCAGGTGCGAGGTCCATCGGTGCCGGGCTGAGGCTTACCCTGCGGCCTCGGTGCTGGGAGTAGTGCCTTCGCCTGTTCAAGTAGACCGCCCGGTTGAGCTGAGGCGTAGAGTCCCGCGTGCCGGATCTTATGGAAGCCGTCGGGCAGGAGGTGCTGAAGGAAGCGGCGCAGGAACTCAATCGGGTGGAGGGTTGTGCTCTGCTGGCCTCGGGTACGGAAGGTGACATGCTCCGGGCCCACATCCAGGATCCGCGAGTTCGCGATGCCCACGCGGTGGGTGTAGCGGCCCAGGTAGCTGAGGACGTGCTGGGAGCGGCGGAAGGGAGCCCTGGAATAGACCACCCAGGACTTGTGGGCCGCGAGGCTGGCCATCAGGCGGTTGAACGCCGCGTCGCTGAGTTCCGGGAAGGCCCCCTTCCGACGGAGCTTCCGCAAGGCATCCAGCATTTTCCCCCGTAGCAGCTGGCCCATCACTTTCACGGGGAACAGGTATCCCTTTCGGACGTGGACGAACCTTTGCCCATCGAGCGAGAGCCCGCCTGCGGTGACGAGCACGTGGAGGTGCGGGTGGAAGTGCAGTTCCCGCGTCCAGGTGTGGAGCACCATCGTCAGGCCCAGCGTGGCATTGAGCCGAGTTCTCCCCAGTTCCAGCAGCAGCTCGCTGACGGAGTGGAACAGCGCGGTATAGACCTCCACTGGGTGGCGCCTGACCAGGGACCGCAACTCCGACGGCGGTGCCGCGACCACATGGAAGTGCTGTACGGGCAGGATCCGCTCGGCCCGTGCGTCGATCCACTTCTGCTGGGCCAGGGCCTGGCACTTTGGACAGTGGCGGTTCCGACAGGAGTTGTAGACCGGGTGCTCCCGCCCGCAGCCAGTGCAGACCTCCACGTGGCCGCCGAGGGCGGCAGTGCGGCAGCGGCTGATCAGCGTGAGCACGCGCTTCTGGAACCGGGACAGGTGATACTCCGCCTCCAGGGCCCTTCGGTGCAACTTCACGATGTCGGCAATGTCGTATTTGGGGCGGGGGAAGCCCACCGCATCACATGGTCAGATCCTCCAGCGGGCTTCTCACTGCGGCGATCTGGCTCGGGGACACCTGGGTATAGATCGTCGTGGACCGGATGCTCCCGTGGCCCAGAACCACCTGGATCCTTCGCAGGTCCGTGCCGTGGTCCAGCAGGTTCGTGGCGAAGCTATGCCGAAGCATGTGGGGCGTGACCACCTTCCCGATGCCAGCCACGGCTGAGGCGCAGAGCAGGGCCCGCCGTGCCGTCTCGTGACAGAGGGGCCGGCCAGCTTTTGTGGTGAACAGCCAGGGCTGGGGCGGGCGCTCATGCTTGTAGTAGGCTCGCAACAACCCGTAGAGCTTGGCGTTCATGGGCACCAGCCGCTCCCGGCCACCCTTGCCATGCCGCACATGGATGACCTGCTGCATTGAGTCGATGTCTCGGGTCTCCAGCAGGCTGGCCTCCCGGATCCGCAGGCCCGTGGCGTAGATCAGGGCAAAGAACACCCGATACTTGGCGACCAGGAAGCTATCCAGCACCCGCTGGATCTCGGCAGGACTCAGCACCGTGGGCAGGGGTGCGTCCTTCCGCGGCATCGAGATGAACGCCACCTTCTCTGGCTGGCCCAGCGTCCGCCCGTAGAGGAACTTCAGCGCCGAGTAGTGGCACCGCAGCCGCTCGGGGCCGATGGGCTGGGTCTGGAGGTGGTCCACCCAGTGACGGATGGCCTCCTGATTCGCCTCGCCCACCTCCGAGCCGAGGAATTCCTCGAAGCGTCGGATCGACGCAAGGTATTGCTGGATGGTCCCTTTGGCTCGATCCGCCATTCGCAGATCGCCCTCCAGCCGGGACAAAGATAGACTGACTGCCTTCATGCAGTACCTCCTTGGTCATCTGGCGGTGCGTCTACACCGCGATGACCAAGGAGCCTGCTTTCACCCTTCCGCGCTAGCCGTCTTTTTCGACCGGCCTGCCGATACGATCGTCCCCCGCCGCGGAGCGGCTTCGTTCAACTGGCTATCAACAATGCCATGATTGCAATGGACGGGAGAATGACCAGAACAAACGTCACTAGCGAGTAGCGCCACATTGGAGTGTTGGTGTCGAACAGAAATCGAGCCATTCGATTCATCGGACGCCTAACGAATGAAGCTGACCGGACCCGCCTGCACCGAGGTTCTGAACGGAGCCGAGGAAGCGAGAAGCTGAGAGCGAGCGGAAGGCAATTTAGGCGGGGTCCGGGTTGAGCGGAGGGTTAGGCAGAAGCCCCTATTCATGAATCATTGCTTGAAAAAGATATGGTTCCTTCATTTGCTGAGTAACCCCGGTTGCAAGGCCACCAAGTGGTTTCCAGCCATCGAGAATTCCTTGGTTGACCAATTGAGCGAGTTCGATTGAAGCGTGTTCAAAGTTGGTTGTCATTCCTGTCACTGCGCTGACTGTGAGGATTTTGTATTTCATGGTTGCTCCAATGATTGATGCGATGCCTAACTAGGAATTCTGCGACATGTGGGTTTGTGTAAATGTCGCAGAACACGGAAACACAAGCCAAGGGACTGCTGTAGTGTTGGATCTTGCCTTCACAGGATCTCATTCTCCAAGCGTAATGGTTGTCGGATTCAAGCCGATTCAGCGGAATTATACCTACCTTTGGTTTGCCTCGTGTTCTTTCATCACTTACAAATCACACCGCCACCAATAGAGTTCCTTTGCCCGTCGACTAGGCGGTCATCAGGGTAGTGGTTCTCCCGCCCTTGAAGCATGAACCCTGACCTACTGGCATCATAGAGATTGAGACCGTGGATCTCTCACCACGAGAACGAGTTACAATCTGGGTAACCAAAGGGTAATTCAGTGACCTTCGCCTTCTTCAAACGCTGTAAAAAAAGGACTTAAAAACGATGAGCAACTATCCCGAAGAAATGGTGGCCCCCATGCGTGAGGAACTCACCCGGGTGGGCTTCCGCCACCTGCTGGACCCGGCCCAGGTGGACGAGGCTCTGCAGCGACTGGGCACCACGCTGCTGCTGGTGAACAGCGTCTGCGGCTGCGCCGCGGCCGGGGCCCGCCCGGGAGTGGTGACGGCCCTGGGCGCCATGGGCCTCCACTTCGACCAGCTGGTCACGGTCTTTGCCGGCATGGAGAAGGAGGCCACGGCCCAGGCCCGCGAGTACTTCGAGGGCGCCCTGCCCACCAGCCCCC
>Ga0208507_1001686_pt1 | contig 12052 bp, 18 predicted proteins | sample CryBogCBH12Aug01_FD_184626 | JGI IMG/M metagenome (GOLD analysis project Ga0208507, IMG submission 184626) | Freshwater microbial communities from Crystal Bog, Wisconsin, USA - CBH12Aug09.1 (SPAdes) (version 2) | ecosystem: Environmental > Aquatic > Freshwater > Lake | place: Crystal Bog... | reverse complement strand
GGCGCTTCTGCCAGTACCGTGTTTTTTAGATCGTCAAGTTATTCAGACACTGTCAAATGGAACTCGTTGGTAAATAAGGACTTAGAAATAAAATGGAAAATACGAAAAATACGAAAAATACGAAAAGCACAATACTCTCGGTAACTTTTGAAATTGATGGAAAGCCTTCAAAGGTGAAGCTTGAAATTCCTGAAAAAAAGACTCCGGAACAAAGAAAAGTGATGATCCAAGACTTCTTTGACTCGGTTCCTTTGTGGTCTAAAATATTCTCAAAGGAATATTTGACGTCTTTGGAGAATAAAGTATAATGAAATACAAAAAACAGCAACCCCGTCCACCGGAAGCAATGACGGTTTGGAGGGTTTCACAGGAAATGGGAGTTGATTCAAAATTTTTAGCTCACCCCATTCGAACCGGGCAGATCAAGTCATGGAAAAAGGGAAACCTGACCTTTATCCGTTTGGAAGATGCTAAAGCTTATCGTGCGGATACCGCTAGAACATCAACATTAGCTTCACAATGTAAGACAGCTCCGGTCGGAGAAACCTCTGGGGTTTATGACTCGAATACCCCAATGGAAAGACTTTTAACTATCGAGCGAGAACTGTTTGCAGACTACTCAGCGGCTCGTAAATCTCAAAAGATGGATAGCATTCGGGGAGCTTCAAGAGCTTATAGTGACGTAACCGCAGTTATTACCGCAGCTCAAAAGCGGGCAGAATATTTAAAAGAGTTAAAAGAAGAGTGGTTTGCCGAGGTGTCCGATACTTTGATAAAATGGGCAGAGCCTTTAAAGAGTCAAATTGAAGGAATTTCACGGAGTTTGGCTCAACAATGCTCCCCTGGTGATCCAGCTTTAGCAGAAAAGGTTTTAGCTGACTGGGCACAAAAGACCTTACTCAGCATCTCTTCCTCAATTTCGAAACCGAAAGAAACGAAAGAAACGAAAGAAACGAAAGAAACGAAAGAAACGAAAGAAACGAAAGAAGCAGTAACCAAAGAAGAAAAGGACTAATTATGTATATTGACTATGATATCTCATTCGGAACCAAAGGCTCAAAGGACTTCGCAAGCCTCCAGTCATCCTCGATCGATGATAATTTAGAAAATTATGAAAACGCCCGGCCAATTTGGAAAAATGATGAAGCTGAAGAAGACCCGACAGAAAGTTTGATGGAAGTGCTTGATTTGCACAATGTTAAATATGATAAGGGAATGCTTTTAGCAATTCTTGAATGGTCATCGACCACTAACGAGGTAGAGAATATCTCATCTTCGTCCGATGCTGTCAAAAAGGTACTTGACCTCATTGAAAACTCGAAGAATATCCCGGTTATGATCTATGCCATTAAACGCCTTTTCTGTTTTCCATCCGCTGCTAAAGTTACTAACGCTGAATTTGCTAAGAAGGTTGGACTATCCCAACAGGCAGTGAATAAGGTTATTTCAAAGCTTTCCGATGACCTGAAAACCCGTTCGGTATTTCAACATCCAATAAGCTCCAAAAAGAACCATCAACTCGGTGCCAAAAAAGGACATCATGGACAAAAAAGTTAAAATTGATACCACTCAGATGGATGATAAAATTAAAGCCATTATGCACATTATTGGTCATGAGCAGAATGCAATTGTCCGTCAACAGGCGGCTCTTTTAATTCAAGAATTGGTGAAAGTTTCATTGCCTAAAAGTGTAACTAAGTCCCGAAAAAATGTAGATACCACCGTAAGCCGAGCTTGGTTTAGTTCTAAACGTGGCCCAGCGAATGTGGGAGCCTCGGGTAAATATGCGGAAAGATATTGGAAGGTTCGGATGGGTGGAAAAGGTAAGGCAATTCCGTTACAGCAGTCCGCCATGAAGACCTTTGCAAAAGCGCACCAAGAGCTCCTGGGGCTTTTAGCCGCCGGTTGGTGCGCCGGGGCAAAGAAGTTAGGTATTTCATTGAGAGAAATTGTTAAAAAACAGGAGGTTTTAGGTGACTATAAAGAACGAAAAACTGATAAAGGTGGAATGGTTATTGAAATTACCAATTCGGTCCCGTACAACTACCGAGCGTTTAAAAAATATTATCCAAAAATGTGTCAAATGGTGGTTGCGAAGCGATCACGGTTCTTAGATGCATTTTTGAAAAAGTGGCAAAAAGGAAAGAGTTGGTCATTGAAGATACCAGGAAAGTATCGAGATTGACGAGAATAACGAGAATAATAAACCAACAAAAAAGAAAGAAAAGGAAAGTATGGCAAAAGCAAAAGAAAACAAAGATCATGATAAACCAGAGGTAGTATCCGATAAATGGAAAGGCTTTTCAGAAAAGCTCAATTCCTTAATTATCGACCTAAAACGAACCCAAAAAGGCTGTCTTCTGGTTGGCGACCACAAGACTGAAGGTCGAATCAAGCAGCACGTCGAGCTCCTTGAAATGCTATTGGCGATCGTTTAATGGACATACAAAAAAATACTCTGGAGCTGCTGAATACATTTTTTCGCCCCAAGCCTAGACTTGGGAGTTTAGACTGGAGTGAAAAAAATGTAATGCTAACTCGGCGAGTTACACAGAAACCAGGGATGTTCTCGGCTGACCTAATGCCTTACATCCGAGGGGTTTATGACTCCTATGACGACTCATCGGTTCGCACGATCGTGTTGTGTTTTTCTGCGAGAAGTGGTAAAACTGAAACTACTTATAACCTGCTCCGCAAAAACATCGCGGTTGACCACGATAGTTTCATCTATGCCGCCCCATCTTCAAACCTGGCACGGGACTGGAGTGAACATCGCTTCCAGCCTTCATTGAAAGACTGCAAGGCAACTGCGGACGAAATTCCAGATAATTTGGACTTATTCAAGCTAACTAGCATGCAATTCAAGCATTGCAGCGGGTGGTTCATTGGAGCCGGAAGTGCTTCGAATTTGGCTGGTCGTGGAGTTCGGATCATCGTAGCGGACGAAGTGGATAAATGGAAGCAAGCAACCTCAAAAGAGACTGGGGCACTTCAAAATTTATCCGAACGTAACCGTGAACGGTGGGATCGAAAGACAATTATCACCTCCACCCCAACGGTTGAAAGTGGTCAAATTTGGACAGAGTTTAAGCAAAGCGATCAAAGGTATTTTTACGTTCCTTGTCCCAATTGTGGCAAGTTTCAAACCTTTGTTCACTCCCAATTAAAACACGATCCAGAGGCGAGAACCAAAGACGGCTGGGACTTGGTAAAGGTTTCCACCTCAGTATATTACGAATGTCTTCATTGCCAAAAGCCAATTAGTGAAAGCCATAAGCAGTCGATGATGAAAAAGGGGGAATGGAGAGCTACCTCCACCACAAAAGAAATTGGTAGAGTTGGTTTCCACCTGAATGTTTTGTATTCCCCGTGGACTACCTGGGGAGAGGTACAAACCCAGTTCTTGAAAAGTAATGCATTAGGAGCAGAAGAATTACAAAAGTTTATCAATTCCTGGCTAGCAGAGCCGTTCTATACATTAGGTGACCCAAAGGAATTTATGGATATCCTCGAAGCTGCCAAAAGTTTAGAGGTTTATTCCGAGGTTCCAAAAGGTTCCATCGCCTTACTTACTGTAGACGTTCAGCAAACTAGTTTGTGGTTTGAAATTATCGCCTATGATAAAATGCGGAATGCAACTGTTTTGGAATATGGTCAACTCCCGGGGTTCGAGGAATTGGAAGCAATCTCCCACAAGTGGCACCCATTTGGAGTCTTCGTAGACTGTGCTTACGCTGCTCGCCAAAGTGAGGTATTCAATTGGTGCTTTAACCAAAGAAGAGCCGGAAGGCTTGCGGTTCCAATCTTGGGAAGTAATTCTCTTATGGTGAACTTCCGTTGGGTCAATGTCCCAATTGAAGGTGGAATGTTCCGCGGCAAGACTATTGAAAGTCTGCGGTTCGTTCCGAATGTCTTTAAAAACGAATGGCTGTTTAGGGTTAAAGAGATGGCAAACCAAAAAAGCACAGCTCCAAAGTGGAATGCTCCAGCCAATGCTTCCAAAGAGTGGGCTCAGCACCATGCTTCTGAAACCCCAAAGGAGAGAAAATTGGGAAGAGGCAAGACGATTACTGAATGGGTTCAAAGAGGTCATCAGCCAAACCACTTATTCGACTGCTCAATTATGAGCTTAGCTGCCTTCGAGGCGGTGAGACCAATTGCGTTCGATGTTCCGAATGCTACTCAAGTTCAAGTACCCAATTCTCCAACTCCATCCTCAACTTCAACCCATCCATCCGAAGGTAGCCAGGAGATGGCGGAATTGTATCGGGAACGCCATCCGGAATATAAAGACCCACTTTGGGGCTGAGTTGTAATTTCGAATAATTCTGAGGAACTATTCATGATTCTTGAAAACCCACAAACCACTTTAAATGCCTTATATGAGGCACGAATGAACCTGCTTTTGGGCAAAGTTCAGTCTTATGCAATTGGGGATCGTAATTTTACCTTGCTGAACCTCAATGACCTCAATAAGGCAATTACCGCATTTGAAAGTATCGTAATTGCCTCCACTGGCTCTATTATCGTGTCTGACTTACGCTGTACCGGTGAGAATAGCACAGTCCAAGGGAGAGAATAAAATGTCAATTCACGAAGTCGATCGTCATCCTGAAAAGAAAGAAATTAGTTACAGCCTTATCGATAACTTGGCAAAAGTGGTATCTCCAAGTTGGTTCAACAAACGCCTCGAAGCTAAACTCGAAGCTGGTTTTAATGAAGCTTTGCTAAGTTACTCTGCGGGACATAGTTATGACTTTGTCACTCCCTCATTAGAAAGACCAATGGACTGGGGAATTCTTCGAAGTGCGGATGCTGACCTTCCGGGGTGGGATCGCTTTCAAGCAATTTTAGAATGCCGTAATTTGTATCGAAATGATCCCATTGTCAAAGCTGGTATTGAAGGAATTGTTCGTCGGGTTGGAATTGCTCATCCCCATTTCGTAACCTCCGACGAAGAGTGGAATACAGAAGCCCATGAGCAATGGATGGACTGGTCAAATTCTTGCGATACCCGTGGAATTATGACACTGGATGACTACCAACGACAAGCAATTCGAGAATGCTATGTATCCGGGGATATGGGTATTCAATTTTTTGACTTCCGTGGTGACTTGAAGCTGGATGGTAAAGAAGCTGACCTAATTGCAGCTCCAATGAGAACGGATATAAACATCGACAACTACAACCCACTTGGAGGCATTGTTTGGGATCCACAGACCGGACACATTAGGGGTTATTTAGTAGGTCGTCGTGGAATGGGTGGAATGCTCATTGAAACAAAAGAAATTCCAGCGGATCAGTTCCTGCTTTTGTTCAAGCGGGAACGTCGGGACCAAATGCGTGGCATTCCGTTGATGTCGACCATCGTTGATACAGCAAAAGACCTACATGACTACTTAAATTCAACCAGAGTTCAAGCTCGAATTGCTGCAACGTTTGGGGTGGTTATTAAGAAGAATATGGCAGCCCAATTTGGACAGAATATGTCCCAGTCGATGGGGGATTCTGGTAAGCTTCGAAGAATGGCAACTTTTAATGGGCAAGCGACGGTTTTGAACCCTGATGAGGACATCTCGATGTTTAAGTCGGATGTTCCAACCCCGATGTTTGACCAGTATACCAAATCTCAAATTCGGGTTATCGCAAGAGGTCTAGGGGTTACTTATGAAGCTTTGATGGCTGACTATTCCGGAATGAGTTTCTCGAGTTCGAAAGCTTCACTGATGGAAGAGAATTCCACAATTCTCGAATGGCACAAGTGGAAGACTCAGCATATGCTGATGCCTATTTATTCCATCTGGGTTGCAAAAAGAATGGAGAATGGTTTACTTCCTTTCAATGCGGAAGCCTATTCAAAAGTCATGTTCCCAGCTCCCGCTAGATATGGAATTGATCCAGAGTCGGACGCCGAAGCAAGCATTAAACTAATTGCCAGCGGTCTGGATGACCATGAGAGCTACTTCCGTCGTACCTATGGAGATGCAGACTGGAAGTCCAGAATTGACCGCAAGGCTAAAATTGCTGGCTACATCAAGCAAAAAGCTCAGGAAGTCGGAGTTAATTCTTTGGATATTTCCTCAGTTCTTGCACCTGGTGTATCTTCGGCAGAGATCAAAACTGGAATGCAGTCGGATGTCATCTAATGCCATCTCGGTTGTAATACTGAATAATTATAGAAAATGAGCACTCCCGAAACAAAGTCCGAAACCCAAACCGAAAACCCCAGAGAATTACATGACGTAATTGTGGTCATGGAAGGAGTTGCCCAAGGTCACGAATTTATCGTGGATGAAACCTTTTGTAAAAAATTGGTTCAATTGGGGAATGAAGCGGGGAGTGTCAAGGTTCGAATTAACCATCCTGGTAAACGGGGAGATGTGCTTAGTATTGTTGGCGAAATTTCTAACTTTTACCTTTCAAAATGCGTCGATAAAGAGAATGTTGAGCAGACTTGCGTTAAAGCAAAAACTATCACGATCTACGACCTTCCTGATAACCACGGCGAAAAAATTATAGCATTAGCTAAGCAGGCTGGTAAGTTTTTCGGAATGTCGATCGACGCATTGGTAAAACTTTCAAAAAAAACTATTGGCGGTATCAAAGTTGCGGTTTTAGAGCAGTTGAATTCCGTCGACTTTGTTGATACCCCAGCCGCAACTCCTTCACTTTTTGCCGCAGACTTAGGAAGTGGTCATATTCAATTGTCCAGTCGTCAAGCCCAAGTCATAAACCAAGAAACATCAGAAACCTTAGAAAAAGTTGTATTACAGAATAATAGCGAAGAAGATACAATAACGGAGAATTTACCAATGGCCAAAAACAAATCACTCGAAGAAGCTAAACCGGAAGCCAAAGTTGATGAGAAAGACATTCATCAGGTTTTGGAAGAAATGTCCAAACGCTTAGAAGCGATGGAAGAATTTCACAAAGCAGTCAAGGCAAAATGGGAAGCTGAAGAATCCGAAGAAGCTAAAAAAGAAGATAAAAAAGAAGAAGTAAAACCAGAAGTAAAACCAGAAGTAAAACCAGAAGTAAAGGCTGAAGAAAAAGAAGAAGACGAAGATCAGAAACTCGAAGCGAAAATGGAAGCCATTGCGACCAAAAAGTTCACCGCTCTTCTCGCCAAGACTGGCGCAAAAGTATCCCCAGAAGATGTCAAGCCACTCGTGGAAGCAGAAGTTGTTTCAGCTCCGAAGTTTGACCAAGCAGCACTCGAAGCCATCGCCTCAGCGAAAGCCGCTGGTTTTGAATTAACCCCGGTGGAGCTCGAAGCTTACGCCAAGAATTTGGAAACCGCCAAAAAATTCGCAATGTAATTCGTAATATTTAGGAGAACAAACATGTCAACACAACTTACCGCAGACACAAACTTCATCAGCGTTGGCGACTACCGCCTCGCTTCATTCCCAATTAACTCCGGAGTCACACCTTACGTCGGTAGCTTTGTCTATCTCAACGCTGGTAAAATTGCTCCGGTCGCAGCCGGCATCGGCGGTTCAGCGGGAACCACTGGCGTTCGAGTGATTGGTCAGGTTTCCTCAACCGGCACCGCAGTCCAGACTCTCGAAGGCGTTGCGCAAGTTCGCTATAATGGCGTATTTGAAGCAAACATTCTTAGTGGCCAAACATTGGTCGCAGGCACTATCGTATATCTCGATGGCGACAACCAATTAACGAACACCGTAAACGGCAACACAGTCGCAGGCATTTATATGGGCAATAGCCCAGCCGGTAATGGCTTGGTTGCACACAACCTCGGTCAAGCAGTCTAATTTATAAAGGAAAAATATCATGGAACTAACATCCTCAGCCTTAACACTATTCCGAACCAAGTTCGAGACCATCTTCAATGAAGCCTATAACTTGGCCACCCCACAAGCAGAAAAAGTTGCTTTCACATTCAACTCCGGTCGAGTTGAGCAAGTGATGCACCGCTGGCTACAAGGCATCCGATCGCCCATAGAATTTATTGATGAGCGTAAGGGTTCCAATGTGACCACCGCTGGTCAAACCGTTGTTAACAAGATGTGGGAAGACACCATTGATATTCCGAAGCTCTCTTTGGAACGAGATCAATATGGCGTTTATACCCCACTCGTTAGCCGTCTTGGGCAGGTTGTCAAATTGCACCGTGACAAGCTCGTCTTCGGTGGTTTGTCCGACTTGCTCTCAGGCTCCAGCACAACTGGCATCTCCTTGAATTCCTATGATGGCACGGCGTTCTATGGCAGCCACACGATTGGAACCCAGACCTTCAACAACAAAAACTCTGGCTCAGGCTCGACCTTGACCCAGGCCAACCTCATCGCGGCCATCACAAGCCTCCGTGCTCGCAAAGACAGCCAAGGCAATGCGTTGATGGCAGCCACAGCTCGCCCACTTTTGGTTGTTCCTCCGGCACTTGAGTTCACAGCCCGTGCATTGGCAACCCAAGCTTGGTTCCCAGTTGCGGCACCTGGCACAGCCTTGAGCACCACTGGCGCAAGTGGCGAAAACATTCTCGCAGGCGCTTTGGATGTTGTTGTTAGTCCATACTTACAGACCAATACGGAATGGCACTTGACTATCGTTGACCCATTGTTCAAGCCAATTCTGTTGCAGATCGAAAAAGAGAATGAATTCTTGGCTCCTCCACAATTCTTCCAAAACTGGTTCGCCGATAAAGAAATTTATCGTATCGGAACCCGTGGTTTGTATGTCGCAGCACCAGCGCTCCCAGAGTTCGCATACGGTTCGACCGGAGCCTAATTAGCCATACTAGTAATACCCTAAAAGGGGCTGGGTCAAAAGCCCAGCCCTTTTTGGTTTAAAAGAATAAATATGTTACCACTTCCACTCAATATCCTAAATTCCCACATGGAAAGAGTTATGTCGGACATTCCGGCTAATTTCATTCGTAAAGGGGTAAAGTATTGCAATGCAGCGGTTCGTAATTCCATTCAAATGTCCCAAGAGATGATCGTGGGTGCTGTGGATGGGAAGATCTTGTTTGAGATGTTCGTCCAACGTTCTAAACTCATCGAACAACCGGTCATTGGAGAAGTTTGGCAATTGGAAGAAGTGGATGGATATTCGTTTGTTAGAGTGGAAGAAGTAAAGCCTTCGGCAGACGGTCTACTCTGGACGGTAACAATGCATTGTAGCCATCGTAACCAGGGAGTAACTCCAACGGGCGCTTCAAATGGAACTTCGAAAGGAGCCTGGTAATGAGCGTTTTAGGAAATGTTTATGCTCAAAGCTTAGAAAATGCTTTCATGCAGGTTATTTCGAATTATTTGAAGTCAAATTATCGAGAGTATAACTCAATTTCAGTCGTAAATACCGCCGGAGATAATGACCAATACTCGAGTGTTGAGAATGTAGATCCCATCAACCCAGCTCAGGCTTTAGTTTTGAATTTGCCTAGAGTTGCTTGCTCTGCCATCTCGCAAGAAGAAGCGGTTTATCAAAGTGGAATTTATCAAACTAAGTTTGAAGTTATTGTTCGAGCTGACCTAGATTCTCAAGGCTATTCAATGGCGAATGGGTTTTATGCAGCGGTTCTTGATTCTGTCCAACAGCTCGCCCTAGTTTCGCAACTGAACAATGCGGTGGATAATGATAACCAAAAACTTGTGTTAGTGAAAGGCATTGTTTTACTAAACCAACAACTGAACCAAACTGCGGATCGAATGTATATTCGCACCATTGAGCTCGATGTTTTTGGAATGAGCAGTTTTGCTCCTTGACCGCTACGGTTGTAATTTCGAATAATAATGAAAAGGACAATTTATGACTATCCCTAACAAAAACCCAAATATTTCAACCATTTCCAGCTCTGTTTTAGCTAGTCTAACCGCTGAAATTGGGAATGCAGATGTGGCTAATAAAATTTTAGCAAATCTCAACCCGGCTGCCTTGCATAAGATGTATGAAGAAAACCGCAATTCGGTAATTGATGCAACCTTAGCTGCGAATACGTCTTTAGCCGGTACAAAGGTGACTTTAGACAGAATTCCAGCGAATGCAACCGCTAAAATTGATCCAAATGGAACAGCCTCGATCGTTGCCGCTTCCGGCAAAGGATGTGTAACGGTCCAAGCAACCTTGACTTTTAAAATTCACGCAGACAATATTGCTGGTCTTATTCCTGCACCAACCCCAGTAACCCCGGTCAAACCGGTAACACCGGTAACACCGGTAACCCCAGCGAAGAAATAAGGAGAATATTATGGCATTTACAAAACCCGACGAGGGAATCACTAAATTCGGCGACCAAGGTCCAATTTTCGGACTTTTCGTCGAAAGCACGGGATTCGTCCAAGACTTTAATATCAAAACCAGCAATTCTGAAGCAACAGTAGAAGATGAAACCGGCTGGACAGTGACTCATGGCTTCTTTAATACAGTCTACGAGGGCTCTATTACCTTGATCGACAAAACCGGCGGAACAATGACTTCGATCGTTAGCGCTCCAGTTGCACTAGCTTTGGAAAACATTTCCTCGGCGATTGTACCGGAGTGTGATCTTGTGGCAATTTATGAACAGGATCGCAAACCGGAGCAAAAAGGTTTTCAAAAAACAACCTTCACATTCAAAGCGTTCTCGAATACCGACTACTCGTTAGACAACCAGGGTGCTTAAGCTCACAGTTCGTTCAGTTCGTTCAGTTGTTCCTTCAGGCGGGCTCTTCGAAGAGCCCGCCTTTTTGTTTCGTTCAATTCAGTTGTAAATTCGAATAATATTGAGAGAAACATAATGTTTTTCTCAAAAGGAAAAAATAAAATGAATAACCAAAATGAAGTCGGAACCGTCGCACAAGTCCAAACCGTCCAACCAGAACAAACCGCCCAAACCGCCCAAACCGCCCAAAATGGAGTTTCTGGATCTCCTAAACTCGTTGCAAATGTCGTTATGACCAGCAACATTTATCTTGCAACCTTGATCGGAACCTTAGGTTGTCAACCTTTGACAAAGCTTAAAGGACCAGAGCAAACCCGTCAAGGAAAGCCGGTCACCAAATTTGTCTACTCTAATATGGATGGGGTTGCCAAAGATATTTTTGTTGCTTGGGGAAAAACCACCCAAGGATATATTCCAAGCTGGAGTGAATGGACACCTGAAACCCGTCAAGTGGTTATCGATGTCGTCACCTCCTTTGCTCACAATTTACCACACTTCCTTGCAGAAGTGAAGACTGCGAAATAAACGAAATAAACGAATAAACGAAATAAAATAAGGAAAAAATAAAATGACTACAAATAAACTCGTTGGTGTTGACCCAGAATTGCTACTTGATCCAGAAGTTCAAGAAGCACTTGGAAAAGTTGAAAAAGGAATTGATAAAGATGCCTGTATCGCATTAACCCAGGATCCCAATGACCGACTCGCTAAATACGGAATTAAATGTCGTAAGTCTGGTCTTCAGCACAAAGCTCTCATTGCGAGAATTATGTTCGCATTCCCGCAAGCTACATTTCCTCGCTTGGATGCAGAAGGTCAGCCGGTTATTGAAAATGGAAAACCGGTCATGGATACGACTTTTGATGTGCCTGGTATTTCACAAGCGTTGTTCTGGCTTTATACCTTAGCAGCTCCAATGCAGGAGGTTTACCAGACCATTGGGCTCCTCGAACGGTCAGGGTTGGAGCCATTTGTCGATAAGGTCGATGCATGGTTTGCTAAAAACAAACTCGATGGCGAGGCTTTGGGTGAGGTTATTCAGGTAATGGGTGAGGATATCGCACTAACGAATAAACTGAATATGAATGCGAATTCAAGTTCTGAAGGTTCTGGTGAACTCCCAAACGCATCCTGCCCTGGTTTGTAACCGTCGCTGACCTGTTATTAAGCGAATATCACCTGGGGCGGAAAGAAGTTTGGGAGGAGATTGGGATGCCGGAGGTTATGTTATACCTCCGAGCAATTGCGGTTCGGAAAATGTGTGAAGCTGGTAAAGAGAATGAGTTACCAGTGGACAGCAACATACTTGACCTAATGGATGTAATTTCAAAAGTCAAGAAACGAAGGAATGCAGAATTTTTGAAAGGAAAATATGAGTAATACAAA
>Ga0208507_1001682_pt1 | contig 12055 bp, 8 predicted proteins | sample CryBogCBH12Aug01_FD_184626 | JGI IMG/M metagenome (GOLD analysis project Ga0208507, IMG submission 184626) | Freshwater microbial communities from Crystal Bog, Wisconsin, USA - CBH12Aug09.1 (SPAdes) (version 2) | ecosystem: Environmental > Aquatic > Freshwater > Lake | place: Crystal Bog... | reverse complement strand
TTTGCCGAGATTGGCGCCGGGCAGGAAGTCGCGCGCTGGTTTTTCCTCGTGGGCAAAGCCTCCGGCACCGTGGCGAAAACCATTTCCGCCTACGACATGGCCGTGAGCGATGCGATTTACGGGCCGAGCGACCGCTACGTCAGCCGCAACCGGCTGCGCGCGATGTTGGATTTGGAATTTGATTTGCTGCTCAAGCGCCTCGACAAAACGCTCGGCGAGCGCCGCACTTTTTTCGCCTTCGCCAACACCGTCACCACCAAGCATATTTCCAAAACGGGCGAGGAAGGCGGCCACGGCTGGCTCGGCATCAAGTTCCAGACTTTGCCGCGCAGTGAGCCGTCCACCATCATCATCCATGTGCGGTTGCTCGATTGGGAAACGCCGCGCCAACAGGAAGCCGTCGGCATCCTCGGCGTGAACCTCATTCACGCCGCGTTTTACCAGCACATCGAACCCGCGCGGCTCATCGGCTCGCTGCTCGACGGTTTGACCAGCCAGCGCGTCGAGGTGGACATGATTAAATTTTCCGGCCCAGCCTTCACCGGCGTGGACAACCGGCTCATGGCCTTGCAGCTCGTCGAACAATGGCTCACCGAGGCCGCCATGTTCACCGCCGACGGCGAGACCATCATCCCCAGCGAACTGCTTTACAAAAAACCCGTCCTGCTCGAACGCGGCAGTTTTCGTCCGCTCACAAACCCGATGCTCGACATGATGGAACGCGCGCAGACGCAGTTCAGCCAGGAAACGACGCTGGCCGGCGAAGCGCCCGTCACGATGTTCGAGATGACGCTGCGCCAGTTGCAAGTGGGCGATGCGATTGACCACCGCGATTTTCTCGACCGCGTGGACACGCTCGGCGCGCTGGGCAAACCGGTGTTGATCTCCAACTTTCTGCGCTACCATCGCCTCGTCAATTACCTCGCGCGCCAGACGCAGAAACCCATCGGCCTGCCCATCGGCCTCGTGCGTTTGCGCGACGTGCTGGATGAAAGATTTTACACCGATATGCCCGGCGGCCTGATGGAATCGCTCGGTCAGTTGTTCAAGAACGGCGCGAAACTCTACGTCTATCCGTCGCTCGATAAAAAAACCGGCAAGCTGACCACCATCGAAAATCTGGAAGTCGCGCCGCACCTGCGCCACCTCTACGCGCACCTCGTCGAAAACCAGTTCATCGTGGACATCAAAAACTACGACGCCGGTTTGCTAAAAATTTATTCCAGTGAAGTGCTCGCCAAGATTCACGCCGGCGATGAATCACTCGCGCGGTTGATTCCGCCGCAAATTTTTGAAGTCATCCGGGCCAAGCAACTTTTCGGCTGGGGACGAAATAAAGCGGTTTTATCCGTGTCGGGTTAACCGGAGCCATGCCTAACTTTTTCTCGACAACCAGCCATGTCGGTTGCAATGTCAAAAGCATGAAGCTGCAATGTAAACCGTCCGTTGTTCTGCGTGGTTCGCACCTGCCGAGGCTGGTCGGCAGCGCGTTCGTCGCCGCCATCATCTTCGCCGCTTTGCCATTATTCGCGGCCGATTCTGATACGGCTTACGCGCGCTGGACCAAATCCTGGACGGAGCGAGCCATCACCAGTCCGGCACTGGGCGGGGCTGGATTGAAGCTGGTCGTCAGTTGCGTGCGCGGCGAAAAACCGGATGCCGTGGTGAGCGCCATGACGCCGGTGGATCGCCTCCAACTTTCCTATCACATCAACGTGTCCTCCACGGAAGTCGCCACCAACGGCAGCTTCCGCACTTTTACCGTGTCGAACACCGACGCCCAGACCAGCGCCGTGCGCCAGCTTTCCGCCGAAGATTTGCAAATCCTCGATCCGCTGCTCGGCCAGTTGCCGGATGATCAAGCGCAACTGCCGCCCGCCGGCCAACGCGTCGTCGTGCAATTTCTGACCGCCGGCCAATGGCACGTCCGCGTCTATGACGGCAATAAGCTGCCGCCGGAAGTGACGGATGTGGTGAACCTGCTGGCCAAGCCCTACGACAAATTGTTTTAGAGCAGGCGGCCGCGTGTCGGCGCGGGATTTTCAATCGTCATGCCAAACCGCCCGTCATGCGTTTGCAGTTGTAGTTTTGCAGCGAAGGCTTGGGATAAATTGTCTGCCGTCATGACCGTCGCCTTTTCGCCCGCCGCCAGCACCGCGCCATTTTTCAGAATCAAGACGTGCGAAAATACCGGCATCATTTCCTCGACATGATGCGTCACCAGAATCAAGGTCGGTGATTTTTTTTGCGCGCCGAGCCGCTGAAGAAATTGCAAAAAATGTTCCCGCGCCGCCGGGTCAAGGCCGGCGCACGGCTCGTCCAAAATCAGCACGCGCGGCTGCGCCATCAGCGCGCGGCCAATCAGCACACGCTGGCGTTCGCCCTGCGACAGCACGCGCCACGGCCGCGCGGCGAGATATTCGCATTCAACTTGTTTCAACAAACCCAACGCCTTGGCTTTATCGGTGCGGCTCAGCCGCCCCCAGAAATCAATCATGGCGGATTTGCCGCTCGCGACCGTTGCCAACGCGAGTTCGTCGTCGGCCATCATCTGCCGCACGGACGAACTGACGAGGCCGATTTGTTTCCGCAACTCGCGCCAGTCCGCTTCGCCGTAAATTTTTCCGAGCAGGGAAATCTCCCCGCTGGTCGGCATCAAATAGCCGGTGAGCGCGCTTAACAGCGACGTTTTTCCAGAACCGTTCGCGCCGAGAATCACCCAATGTTCACCGCACTGCACGCGCCAGTCCACAGCGCGCAAAATGACCGTGCCGCCGCGCACGATGCGCAGGTTGCTGGCGGACAAAATGGACTTTGCCGTTTTCACAGTTCCGCAATTTCTTGCCACAGCGGTTTCAGATCGTCATCGGCCAGCGCCATTTTCTTGATGGCATTTTTATTGCCGGACTGGATAGCGCATTGCAGCCAAGTGCGCGCGCGGTCGGCTTGTTGCAACTGGCACGCATAGCACGCGAGGTTGTAGGCGATGACTGGCTCGGTGGGAAATTTTTCCGCCGCCGGCAACAATGCGTCCCAAGCCTGCGGCAAACCGCCACCGCTCACGCGACGCAACGCATACGCGCGATGCAGCCAGCCGGACGAATCGCCGGGCGCGGATTTTAATTCCAGTTCCGCCACCGTCAACGCAGCTTCCCAATTTTTCTCGTGGGCGCAGAGCAGCCAGCGCGTTTCCAGCACCGCCGGATGCGACGATTGCGCGGGCGTGATGGCGTCCAACTCGGCGCGGGCGTCGGCGGGACTGTTGAGGCCAAGCCAGCCGAGCGCGGCGTTTAGCTTGTGGATGTCGGCTGGTTCAAGTGTTTGCACACTAAACTTCACGCGCTGATTTTCGCCAATGCTGACAAGGTGATTTCGCGCGCCCGCTCGTCGGTCGCGGCCTCGGCGTAGCAGCGGAACTCCGGCGCATTGCCCGACGGACGCAGGTGGATGATTTCTCCGTTGTTGAAGAAAATGCGTAAGCCATCAGTGCGATTCAAGGCATTAACCGAACCGCAAATGGAACCGAACATGATTCCGATGGCCGCAGCGTCAGCCGCAGCGGAGCCGGAATTAAACCGCGCCAGAATCGCCGCACTTTTTTCCGTCGCAAAATCTTTCAACCGGTCGCTGGCCGTGAACCGCGCGGGCAAGCTGGCGGCCAGTTCAGAGACTTTTTTCTGCTGCGCTTTTGCCAGCAGCAAAATGCCGAGCATCACGATCACCGCGTCGCGTGTCGGCAGCGCGCGAAGTTTCTTGCCACCGATTTGAATGTCCGAGTTCAGCAAAAAGCCACCGTTCGCTTCATAGCCGACCACGCGTGTTGCGCCCGCCGCAGTGGCTTGCATCATCGAGACAACGACAAACGGCGAGCCGATGCGCGTGCGGCGGATCTCGCGGAACCAGCCGCATTTTTCCACGGCGGTATTGCAGCTCACCGGCGTGCTGATGGAATCGGCCGCCAGAAATTTCGCGCACAAAATCCCCGCCACGTCACCGCGCAGCCAGTTGCCGCGTTCGTCGCTGACGAGCGGACGGTCGCTGTCGCCATCGGCAGAAACGAGCGCGTCGAACTTGCCGGTCGCCGCCCAGTCGTGCGCGAGTTGCACATCTTCCGGGCGGATGGCTTCGGTGTCCACCGGAATAAATTTGTCCGAGTGACCCAACGGCGTCACCTCCGCGCCAAGATGCGAAAGAATTTTTACCAGCACGTCGCGCCCGACGGCAGAGTGTTGGTAAACACCGACGCGCAAGCCTTTCAACGCATCGTGGCTGAAAAAGTTTAGGTAGCGCATGACGTAATTTTCCCCGGCAAGGGGCGAAACTTCATGCGCCACTTTTGCCTGCGCAAAATTTCCATCCACATCGAACAGCGCTTCGTCCAGTTCGACGATTTGGCTGCTCATGCCTTTTTCGTCGTCCTTCAAAACTTCGCCAGTGGCCTTGTTGAACTTGATGCCGTTGCGGTCGTCGGGAATGTGGCTGCCGGTGACCATGATGGCGGGAATTTTATTTTCGAGGCCGAACAGCGCGACGGCGGGCGACGGCACTTTGCCGCAATTCACCGGCGCGTAGCCTATGTCTTCCGCCGCGCGGCAGACGGCGGCCATCACGCGGTCGGTGCTCGGGCGAAAATCGCCGCCGACGGCGACGCGCTCGCCGGCGCGCTTGAGTTCGCCGACGGCTTCGAGGTATTGCAGAAAGCCTTTGGTGTAGGCGTAACAAACGCGGTCGGTCATTTCGGTGGCGAGGCCGCGCGCGCCGCTGGTGCCAAAGGCCACGCCGCTCTTGGCCATGAGTTCGCTGATGGAGATTTTCATTTTGGAAATTAAAATTATTTTGCCGCGGCCGCTTTTGCCTTTTCGGTGTAAAAGTTTTTCAGCACGTCGAAAGCCATTTTCTTTTCACCGTCATGCCCGATGAGTCCCTTGATATTCCAGCCATCTTCAATGCCAGGCAACGGCCGGCGCGGCGAGCGGAAGTCGAATAGAATCCACGGCGTGCAACCGCTGAAGCCGGGAATCCGGTCCAGCATCGGCAGCGTGCGGCGGTAAAGTTCGGCCTGATATTCTTCGGTAAAGCGCGTCAGGACATCGCCGTGCAAACCTTGCTTGGCGTCCGCGCCAAATTCGCTGATGACCACCGGCTTGTTGTATTTGATGCTCCAAGTGGTGCGGTCAATCTTCTCCAGCGTGCCATCATACCAGCCGGTGTATTGGTTGAAGCTGCACAGGTCGGTGTATTCGCCGAACGGATCGTCCACGATTTTGTGGTTTTCCGGCTGCGCGCCGGGATGATTTTCCATCGTGCCGGAATGGACTTCCATCGCCGCCGAAACCAGCCGCGTGCCGTCGATTTCACGCGCCTCGTCCACGAGCGATTTCAAAAACTTCGTGCGTTCCGCGCTCACCGGCGTCTCGTTCGCCACCGACCAGACGATGACGCTGGCGCGGTTCTGGTCGCGCGTGATCAAATCATATAACTGCTTTCGGGCGTTCTTCAACGTGGCCGTGTTCGTCCACTGAATCGTCCAGTAAACCGGAATTTCCTCCCAACAAAGAATGCCCAATTCATCGGCGACGCGCGCCATGTGTTCGTTGTGCGGATAATGCGCGAGGCGAACAAAATTGCAGCCGAGTTCCTTCGCGCGCGACAGCAGCATCCGCGCGTCCGCTTCCGACCACGCGCGCCGGCCTTCCGTGGCGACTTCCTCGTGGATGCAGATGCCGCGCAGAAAAACTTTTTTGCCGTTCAACAAAATGTCCGTGCCGCTCGTCGCGATGGAACGGAAGCCGACGCGGTCTTGCAGCAAATCTTCGCCGCTGGAAATAACGACATCATTTAACACAGGATTTTCTGGCGTCCACAGCGCGAGGTTCGGCGTGGTCAGCTCAAAGCGCGCCCCGCCATCCTTGTCCGCCATCATTTCGGCGGCGATTTTCAGCGAGGGAAAATTGATTTTGATCGTCTGTCCTTGGATTGCGCCATCCAGTTCGACGCTCGCTTGAATAGTGTTGGTGGTGCCCGCCTTGAGCTGCGTGCGGAAGCGGGCGATGAACGTCGCCGGCGTCTCGACGAGCAGCACATCGCGCGTGAGGCCGCCGTAATTCCACCAGTCTGTGTTCACCGTCGGCACGGCGTCGGCGTGTCGGCTGTTGTTCACGCGCACGACGAGCGAATTGTTTTTCGCCTGTGCCAGCGCGGTGATTTCGTAGGCGAAGGGCGTGAAGCCGCCGATGTGTTTGCCCAGTTTTTGGCCGTTGAGATAAACGTCTGCCTCGTAATTCGCCGCGCCGAAATAGACAAACAGCCGGTGATCCGCCGCCGTTTTGGGTGCGTCAAATTTGCGGCGATACCAGACCGAGCCTTCGTAATAAAACAGCTTGTCGTCCTGCGAATTCCAGTCGCCCGGCACGTTCAGCGTGGGGCTGGTGTCGAAGTTGTATTCGATCAAATCGCTTTTGTCCTTCGCCTGTTTGTCCAGCGCGTAGCCGCCGGTAACTTTGCCGCCGGCGTCATACGGCTGGCGGCGGTAGTCGAAATAGCCCGTGTCATACGGATCCACGATGACGTTCCATTTGCCGTTCAGGCTCGTCGTCTGCCGCGCGAACACATCGGCAATACCCACTTCAGCGCGCACTTCGGCGACGGCGAAAATGGCGGCAGTAAACAGAAAAAGTTTTTTCATGCGATTTAGTTGAACGCAATCAGGCTAACGCAACTCCAATCGCGAAGAAATATATTTTGCCACGCCGGCGCCATTTGACGGAACGCTGACAATGTGAGATTGGTTGCGGGCGGCAAAAAAATAAAACGCATGAAACCAACCTTGATGCTCCTGACCTTGGCCGTCGCCGTCCTTGCCGCCGGATGCAACGCCGCGCCGACGAACAGCCTGCAGACCACCATGAATTCAACCAACGCCACCATGAAATTTCCGCTCCAACGCACCGAAGCCGAATGGCGCAAACTCCTGACGCCCGAACAATACCACGTCCTGCGCGAAGCCGGCACCGAGCGCGCCTTCACCGGCAAATATTGGAACACCAAGGAGCCGGGCGTCTATCGTTGCGCGGCGTGCGGCGAGATTTTGTTCAAGTCGGATGACAAGTTCGATTCCGGCTGCGGCTGGCCGAGCTTTTCCGAAATTGCGGCGCAGGGAAAAGTCATTGCGCGCGACGACAACAGTTTTGGAATGCACCGCACGGAAGTCCTGTGCGCCAATTGCGGCAGCCATCTCGGCCATGTTTTCGACGATGGCCCCGGCCCGAAAGGTTTGCGCTATTGCATCAACTCCGCCTCGATTGCTTTTGGCGAGGAAACGAATGCGCCAGTGTGGCCGGCCGTGGAGAAAAAATAAGGAGCCGAGCCGCCGTCGCTCTCGTTTTGGCGGGCTAATTTTTTACCGCGCAAAGACGTAAAAAGGAAAATCTCCTTTAGCGTCTTTTGTGCTTTATTGCGGCCAAAAAAGAAAGACAGCCGTTCAACTTATTTCACCGGCAACGCAATGCGGATGGTGGTGCCGCGCCCAACACGGGAGCGGATATGGATTTCGCCGTGATGCGTCTCGATGATGCGCCCGACAATCGCCATGCCGAGGCCAGAGCCTTTGGACTTGGTGGAGGCCAGCACGGTCTTGAAGGCGCGCTGCTTCTGTTCCTCGGTCATACCGCCGCCAGTGTCCTTGAATTCCACCGCGACGTGCCGGGATTGGTCGGCCCGCGTCAACACGCGAGAACGGATGGTCAGCGTGCCGCCGTCGGCCATCGCCTCGGCGGCGTTGAGAATCAGGTTGAGAAACGCCTGCTCCAGTTGCGGCGCGTCGCCCAGCACCAGCGGCAAATCGGCTGGCAGTTCGCGCACGAGCTTGATGCCTTGGTTCGCCAACTTGTGCCGCACAAGCAAACTCAATTCGTCCACGAGGGCGTTCATATTCACCGGCGCAAATTTCGGTTCGGTCGTCCGCGCAAAATCCAAAATCTGCTCCACGATTTTATTCAGGTGCTCGATCTTGGACTCGATGATTTGCGCGTCTTTATTGCGCGGATCCTTCGGCTCAAACTTGAGATTGAGCGAGTGATAGAGCAGCTTCATTACCGTAAGCGGGTTGCGAATTTCGTGTGCCACCTCCGCCGCGAGCAGGCCAAGCGCGGACAGTTTTTCGTTCTGGCGCAACTGCTCCTCCACGTCCACGACGCGCTCGTAAAGCCGCGCCTTCTCAATCGCGATGGCGGACAATTCTGCCAACGCGGAAAGGATTTTTATTTCCTCGTTGGAAAAACTGTAAGGCCGCGCCGTATAAACGCTCAACGCGCCGATACATTGCCCGGAAAAAATCAGCGGCACACCCAATAGCGAAACCAAGCCTTCGGTGCGCGCCAACTCAATGTTTTGATAGCGCGTGTCGGTCTGCACATTGGCGACCTGCAACGGTTTTTTCCGCCGCACAACCACGCCGATGAGGCTTTCGTCCGCGCTCAAACGCGGCTTGTTGATGTAAGCATCGCCGGCACCGTAGCTCGCGCGCAGGTCAAGCCACTCGCGCGTTTCGTCAATCAGCATCAGCGAACACATCCGGGCGCGCATCAATTCGCAGGCTTCTTTCGTGATGGCGCGCAAAGCTTCGTCGAGGTTCAGCGTGGAATTAATCGTGCGGCTGACGCTGGACAGCGACTCAAACAACATGACCTTCAACCGCAGTTGCTCGTAGAGCCAGGTGTTATGGATGACGCGCGCGGCTTGAATCGCCAGCTCTTGCAACAGCTCTTGGTCATCCGCCGAAAACGCATCGGCGCGTTCGGAATCCACGTTGATGACGCCGCGCACTTCGCCTTGCACTTCGAGCGGCACGGCGAGTTCGGAGCGCACGTCGCGGCGGATGCTGACGTAGCGTTTGTCTTGCATCACGTCGCCGACACGCGCGGGCTGGCCGTTTTGTGCGACCCAGCCGGTGATGCCTTCGCCGACGCGCAGTTTTAATTTGCGCGCGGCGGAAGAAAGATTTTGTGCCGCGTGGATTTCGAGGAAGCTGGTCGTGGGATTGATGAGCACCAGGGAGCCGGACGAGGCGCGCATGACGCGCACGGCCTCGCTGACGATGAGCTGCAACGCCTCCTGCGAATCGAGCGTGGAATGGATGACGTTGCTGACCTGATACAACAGGCGCAAACGCTCGTGGCTCGATTTAAGTTGTTCCAGTTGCTCGCTCACGGATTCAGTTTTTAATTTTCAAGTTTAAGTTTTTAGTTGATGAACCGAAACGCACGTCCGACCACCTTTTTAACTTAAAACTAAAAATTCAAAACTAAAAACTCGGTGCCTTCACCGCGTGCGCAGGATCAAAACGGTGCCCAGCGCGGCGAAAAACAAATTTGGCAGCCACGCGGCGAGCCACGGCGGCAGATGGCCGTTCATGCCGAAAACGAGGCTGACTTGTTGCAGCACAAAATAGGAAAAACAGATGGCGATGCTGCCCGCCACGCCAAAAAACAAGTTGCGTCGGCCCGATTGCGCGCCGAAGGGAATGGCGATGAGCACCACGACGAGGCACGTCCACGGCGCGGCCAGCCGGCCATAGTATTTGGTGAGCAGCGTGTTCAGGTCGTCCACCGGCAAGTCGGGATGGAGCTTGAGATAAACGCGCAAATCTTTCAGCGGGATGTCCGCGCTGCGCGAGCCGTGCAGGGTTTGCGCGTCGCCCATTTTGATGTTGCTTAAAATTTCCTTCGGCGTTTCGTCAAACTCCGGCATGGCGATGCGGTTCGTGGAATAAGACGGAAGCAAACTGCCATTCGTGCCGGCTTGCGCAAACAACTGCGCCTGATAAAAAATCCAGATGCCGTTGGTGCGGTCGGCGCGGTCGGCCTGCAGCGAACGCCATGAACCATCGGCCAGCGTCCAGGTCACTTTCGGGTTCGTCATTTTGCGGGCGCCGGCATCGTATTCGCCGATATACCAGATGCGGCGGGCGTGGGCGGTGCGGAAATTGATGTTGGTGAAACGCGTCTTGGCACCCACGCTGCTCTTGGTCGGGACATGGCGCGCGAGAATTTCCTCCGTCCAGTTGGCGCACCACGGCACGGCGAATTCATTCATCGCAAAATAAAATCCGCCCGCCACCAGACCGACGACAAAATACGGCGCGCACAATCGCCAGAGGCCAACGCCGGCGGCGCGGAGCGCGGTGAGTTCGTGGTGCCGCGCGTGGTGGGTCAGCGCGTAAAGCAGCGCCAGCAGCAGCGCGATGGGCAGCACCATTACGAAAAACCCCGGCGTCATCGCGGCGGCGTATTCCACGGCGTCGAACGGGCCGAGCTTGTTCTCCTGCATCGTGGCGAGTTCGGTGAAGAAAAAGTAGGCGATCCAGAAAACGAGGAAACCGCCGAGGCAGTAGGCCAGCGGCGTGAGCAATTCGCGAAACAGGTATCGGTCGTGCAACCGCATGGCGCAGGTTAGACGGCGGGCGGAATTCTGCCAACCGAATTAAGAAGCTGGTGGGTTGGGAGAGACTCGAACTCTCGACCAATGCCTTAAAAGGGCACTGCTCTACCAACTGAGCTACCAACCCAACCTATTATCGCAGAGCCAGTTGCGAAGATTAACCAATGATCGCAAGCATTATGTTGTAACCCGCACTTGTAACCCATCGGCTTTTGTGCTATGTTTTTTGCATGAAAATGATGAACAAAAACACATCACAGCCAGCCGAGCAACCCGTCTTTCACAAGGTTGCAGAGAACCTCTATCGGCTCGAATCATCGGACGGATACTATGCCTTATTAAAGCGCGGAGGCAAGCAGTTTCGCCGCTCGCTCAAAACCAAAGACCGCAAACTTGCCGACCGCCGATTGAATGACTTGCGGGCAAAGATTGGCTGTCTGAAAATTTCTCCCGACGCGAAATTGAATTTCGAGCAGGCCGCAAATCTGTGGCTGGAAACCAACAAACACGCATTGAGTTCCAACACCGTCAAACGCCGGAAAATGTATATCAAAGGACTCGTGCCGTATCTTCGGAATCTGCCAATCCGCAACATCACCGATCAGGATTGCGACCGCTGGGTTAAGGAACGTGGCGCGAAGCTCGCTTCCGAAACTTTCGTTCATGAGTTGGACGTTATGAAAACGGTTTTTGAATTTGGCCTTGAACGCGGCCTGATTCTTTCCAATCCCGCCAAGCATATCAAACGCCGGAAAGTTGTTTCCAAACAGATAGTCGTTCCGAGCCTCGATCAGTTTAAGCAGCTTGTCAGCGCCATCCGATTGTCAGACGGCAAAAAAGACAATCAGAAAAAAAGCAAGGACGGAGCAGACTTGGTTGAATTCTTGGCTTATTCGGGAGCGCGCATCGGTGAAGTTATCGGCGGCGGAGACGCCAACGAAAAAAGACCATTGTATTGGTCCGATGTTCATTTTGAGCGCGGGACAATTTTCCTGCCTGGCACAAAGACCGAGGCCGCTCCGCGCACCATCCCGATGTCAGAAAGATTGAGCAAGTTTTTGGCACGATTGAAGACGCAAAAAAATCCGCAGCCGAACGACCAGATTATTTTGATTAAAAGCGCGCGTAAATGTTTGCAGACGGCGTGCAAGAAACTGGAATTGCCACAATTTACGCATCACGATTTTCGACATTTCTTTGCGACGACCTGCATTGAATCGGGCGTGGACATTCCCACGGTAAGCCGCTGGCTTGGACATAAGGACGGCGGCGCGCTGGCGATGAAACGCTACGGGCATCTCCGGCAGGAACATAGTTTCGCAATGATTAAGCGGGTCAATTTTGACAAACCCGAAAATACCGTTCTACAGTCAAAGCCAGCGGAGTTGGAAGCCGAAAAATCTCCGGTTCCTGCCGACGACCGCCGCGCCATTGCCAAAGCCAAAGCGAAATACAACTATCCGTGGTGGGTATCAGAGAATCCGCTGGAAGTTTTTTGGGGACAGCTTCACGAAGAAGTCTGGATTATTTCCATTGAAAAGTTTTTGGAAACAGCCAAGCAAGCAATGGGACGCCAAGTATTGAAACAGGAATTTTCCGACCGTCCGGCGCTGGCAGA
>Ga0208507_1001676_pt1 | contig 12104 bp, 13 predicted proteins | sample CryBogCBH12Aug01_FD_184626 | JGI IMG/M metagenome (GOLD analysis project Ga0208507, IMG submission 184626) | Freshwater microbial communities from Crystal Bog, Wisconsin, USA - CBH12Aug09.1 (SPAdes) (version 2) | ecosystem: Environmental > Aquatic > Freshwater > Lake | place: Crystal Bog... | reverse complement strand
AGCCTTTGATTATATTGGAGCTGGAGATGGGACTCGAACCCGCGACCGGCTGATTACAAATCAGCTGCTCTACCAACTGAGCTACACCAGCAATATGCGGCTATTATACATAATTTTTATTGATGCTGGAAATTTTTTGTAACATTGCAAGCAATGCTAACGGGCCAAGAAATTCCTTAGCAAATCATGCCCGTGTTCGGTCAGGATAGATTCGGGGTGGAACTGCACCCCTTCAATGTCCAGTGTCTTATGTCGAACACCCATGATTTCATCCAAATTGCCTTCGCTGTCCTGTGTCCAAGCGGTGATTTCCAAGCAATCCGGCAAGCTGGCTTGTTCAATCACCAGCGAATGGTAACGGGTTGCGGTAAATGGGTTGCCCAGACCTTTAAAAACGCCGGTGTTGTTATGATACACCGCTGAGGTTTTGCCGTGCATGATGCTTTTCGCATGGATGATGTTGCCGCCGTAAGCATAGCCAATACTTTGGTGGCCTAAACAAACACCTAACAGGGGGATTTTGCCAGCAAACTTTAAGATGGCCTCCACTGACACGCCTGCTTCTTTGGGGGTGCAAGGGCCCGGGGAAATGACAATTTTATCAGGTGACAGGCAGGCAATATCATCGACACTGACTTGGTCGTTACGCACAACTGTCACATCGGCGCCCAATTCGCCAAGGTATTGCACCAGATTGTAAGTGAATGAGTCATAGTTATCGACCATGACGACTTTTAGGGTCATAACTGCTCTCCTGCCAATCCGGCTTCCGCCATTGCGACGGCGCGGAAAATGGCGCGTCCTTTGTTCATCGTTTCATCCCATTCGTTTTCCGGCACCGAGTCGTAGACAATGCCCGCCCCGGCTTGGATATGCAACAAGCCGTCTTTGATAACGGCGGTGCGTATGGCAATAGCGGTGTCAAGGTTGCCTGACCAGGCTATATAACCGACTGCACCGGCATAAATGCCGCGTTTGACCGGCTCCAGTCCGTTAATGATTTCCATAGCGCGTATTTTAGGTGCGCCACTCACAGTACCGGCAGGGAAAGTTGCCGCCAACACATCAAAGGCATTTTTGTCTGGCTGCAAAGAGCCGGTGACGTTGGACACGATGTGCATGACATGCGAATAGCGTTCAACAATCATTTTGTCGGTCAACTGCACACTGCCAATTTTTGCCACCCGTCCGGTATCATTACGCCCCAAGTCAATTAACATTAAATGTTCGGCAATTTCTTTAGGGTCTGCCAGTAGCTCTTGCTCCAAGGCGGCGTCTTGCTCCGGTGTTGCGCCGCGCCTGCGCGTTCCGGCAATCGGACGCACGGTGACAGTATCATCTTCCAAACGCACCAAAATTTCCGGCGACGAACCGACGATATGGAAATCGCCCAGATTAAAAAAGAACATATACGGCGACGGGTTCAGGCAGCGCAATGAGCGGTATAAATTGAGCGGCGGGGCAGTGTAAGGAATGGTCATGCGTTGCGACAACACCACTTGCATGATGTCGCCGTCGGTGATGTATTTTTTGGCTTGCACGACGGCATCTTGATAGCCTTGTTGGGTAAAACCGGACACGAAATCCGCTTCCTCAACGTGCTTGGATACGCTATGTCGCTGCTGGTTGACCTGTATTTCGCGCAATTGCACGGACAACGCTTGCAGCTTGGCTTGGGCGCGGGGCAAGGCATCGGCCTCAGCCGGATTGGCGTGGGTGATCAATAGCAATTTGCCGGACAGGTTATCGAACACCAACACATCTTCGGACACCATCAGCAAAATATCGGGGGTGCCAATGCTGTCGGGCTTGTTCAGGTTCTTGAAACGGGGTTCAATATAGGCAATGGTTTCATAGCCAAAATAGCCGACCAAGCCGCCGCTAAAACGCGGCAGTCCGGCAATATCAGGCACTTTATAACGGGCTTTAAAAGTTTCAATCCACGCAAGCGGATGGTCATGGCAAAGGTCTTCCTGCACATTGCCGGCCTGTTCCACCCTGATCTGGTGGCCGGTGATTTTGACCACGGTTTGGCAGGGCAAGCCAATTATGGAATAGCGCCCCCATTGTTCGCCGCCCTGTACCGACTCAAGCAAATAAGAGTAACTGGCATCAGCCAGTTTAAGATAGGCGCTAAGCGGCGTGTCCAAATCTGCCAGCACTTCGCGGCAAACAGGAATCCGGTTATAGCCCTGCTGGGCATAGTGCTGGAATTGTTCTTCTTTCATACGGTAAGGGTCAGGTGGGTGCTGTCTGGGCTTAAACATAAAGAGAGGGAGTGGGAAATAAAGTATCCCACTCCCTGCACTCAATGCGCCACGGTTTTAAGCCAACCCATTGGGCAATGTTTGTGCTTAAACAGCCAATGCTAATTCGGCACGCATTTCATCAATGACTTGTTTATAATCAGGTTTACCGAAAATGGCCGACCCTGCCACAAAAGTGTCTGCACCGGCGGCTTTTATGGCGCGGATGTTGTCGGCTTTTACGCCGCCATCAATTTCCAAGCGGATGTTAAAGCCGCTTGCGTCAATACGTTTTCTGACTTCGCGCAATTTATCCAACGCTGAAGGGATGAACGATTGTCCGCCAAAGCCCGGGTTGACCGACATCAACAAGATCATATCCACTTTGTCCATCACATAATCCAAATGGCTCAACGGTGTGCCTGGGTTAAAAACCAGTCCGGCTTGGCAACCGTTGTCTTTAATCAGTTGCAAAGTGCGGTCAATATGCACGGAGCCTTCTGGATGGAAAGTGATGATGCTGGCACCGGCTTTGGCAAAATCAGGAATAATGCGGTCAACCGGCTCAACCATCAAATGCACATCAATCGGTGCGGTTACGCCGTGTTTTCTTAATGCTTCACACACCAACGGACCAATGGTCAAGTTAGGTACAAAATGGTTGTCCATCACGTCAAAATGCACAATATCAGCACCGGCAGCCAAAACATTGTCAACTTCTTCGCCTAACTTGGCAAAATTGGCGGATAAAATGGAAGGGGCAATCCAATTTTCATTCATGGTCTATCCTCATAGTTAAATTTAGTTATTATAGCTTCTTTTTGTACTCTTTTTTTGCCTGACAATCCTTTAATTTCATATCATACCGGAAAGCCAACAAGATGAAACTAGTCACCTTTAGCCACCACCAGCAAACAAGGATAGGAGCCGTGGTTGCCGATGCCGTGGTGGACAGCCTTGGGCAAGCACACATCCCTAACGACATGATCAGTTTTTTAAGCACGGGCGGCAGTGCTATTGAAGCCATGCGGGTGTTAGTTGGCAATGACCGAAGCCCCCGCCTGCCATTAACTGCCGTAAAATTGCTGGCACCAGTGCCAAGGCCAAGGAAGTATTTGGCAATCAGCCTGAATTACGCCGACCATATTGCCGAAACGGGCAAAGAACGCCCCGAATACCCCAGTTTTTTTAGCAAACACAGCAGTTGCGTGATAGGGCAGAATGATGCTATCCACAGGCCCAAGGTGTCCGATAAACTGGATTACGAAGGTGAGCTGGCTTTTGTGATAGGGCGGCGTTGCCGTCATGTTGCGGTTGAAGATGCCGCTCAAGTGATAGCGGGCTTTACCATCGCCAACGATGTGTCCGTCCGTGATTGGCAAGTGCGCTCACCCACTATGATGTTGGGCAAGTCTTTCGACACTTGCGGGCCATTGGGGCCGTGGCTGGTCACGCCTGACGAAATCGGCGACCCGCATAACTTAACGATTAAAACTTGGGTGGATGATGAATTGCGGCAAGATTCCAGCACCCGGCACATGCTATTTAATTGTTATGAAATGATCGCTTATTTATCGCAAGCGATGACCTTGGAGCCGGGCGATGTTATCAGCACCGGCACACCCGCAGGTGTGGGCGTAAAAATGACCCCGCGCGGCTATTTAAAGCCTGGGCAAACCGTGCGGGTGGCGATAGAAAAATTAGGCGTGCTATCCAATCCGGTGATTGAAGAGCCTGACGGACAGCTTGGAATAGGTTGGGTTTAGACGGTAATAATTTCTGGCACGGGGTATAAATCAAGAATATAGTGGTAGAATCACGAACCATAAGGTGTGCCTTAAGCTTATGGGGTATCACTTTGCCTTGCTGACTTAATTCAATGCCCATCAACCGATAAATTTAGTAGAGAGAATATTATGGATCGTCGTAATTTTATCCAATTGAGCGCTGCCGGTTTGGCAACCAGTTTAGTCGCGCCTACCGCTGTTTATGCTGAAAGTGCTGCAAAAACAACCGCTGACCTATACTACACCAAAGGCTCAGCAGGCCGTTGGACAGGCAAGGAAGCCACCCATTTGCCCAACATTGAAGTCAGTAAAGCTGAAGGCAAAATCACCGTAAAAGTAGTTACTGCACATGAAATGAAGGGGTATGAGCATTACATCGTCAAGCATGTGCTGCTGGACAGACACTATAAGTTTATTGCCGAGAAAATGTTCAACCCATTGGAAGAAAAAACACCCGTTTCAAGCTTTGATTTGGAAGGCTATAGCGGGGTTTTGTATGTGTTGAGCCTATGCAATAAGCATGACCTTTGGTTGGCATCGATTGAGGCATAGCCACAAGAAACCTATTGTGTTATCGAAAAAGCCAAATGCTATTGACTATGATTTTTGGAGCGAACCTGCCACCAACCCGACTGTTTTGTAACAACAAAATGAATGCGTTATATGCATACAATCGAAATTGAAGCGGAGACGGAAAAGTTATTATTCACCTTGGCAAAAAAAGACTCAGAATTATTGGTGGATATTGCCTCAACGCTACCTAAAATACCTTGTTTTGAAAATCAAGACCCGCTGACTCTGCAAAAGGCGATGCGTGATGAATGGCATTAAATTTTTACTGGATACCAATATCATTCGCTGAAAATCTTGGAAGGGGATGGCGTAAAGTCTTATGGAACCGCTGTTCCAGCCCCCTTGTTGAACCAAGACCAGGTGACGCGGACTAATCGAGGTGGCCGAAGGCATTAAAATGGTTCACGTCAGTTTGCCGCTCGTTGGGGCTGGGATGCCCCTAAACAAGTTTCCGCAAAAATATCGACTCGCCGAAGCTGACAAAGGCGAGTTGTTGCCCTTTATCCGTTTTATCTGTAGCGAATTGATAGCAATTTACGAAAAGGTAATACATAATCTTACTGTTAGGCATTAAGCCATGGCAGCGGAATCAACCCGGCTAAATATTTAAGGTTTCATGGCGGCCTTCAAACACAATCAAGTGCTTGTAAGTGAGCGTAGGGCATCCTGCCATCAGACCAATCTGCCTGATTAAAAATTGTGCTATGAAAACAATCACGTTAAAAATAGACGACAACGTTAACGATAATTTTTTATGGCTATTAAAGCATTTCTCAGACAATGAACTAAGAATTTTAGAGCAAGCCGAATATGTCGATGATGACGCCTATCTAAGGTCAATCGAGGGCATGGTGCAAAACATTTTGGACGCCCGAAGCGAGCCTATGGAAAATGCCAAGCCGTTGGAACAACTGGATTGGTGATGTATAAAATAGTTTTCATGTCGTAGGCGCAGAAGGATGCAAAGAGGCTATCTTCCAGCGGATTGAAAGAAAAAACACGGCAATTGATTGAAATTATTAAAAACAATCCCTACCAATATCCGCCAGAATATGAGATAACCAATAAAACATAATATCCTTACTTCACCTGCTTTACGTTTCAAAAATAGTCAACTATTCAAAAATATTTGAACAACTTGGCTAGCATCAAATAAAACAGATTAAAAATGGCTACACATAAAAAACCACTGGCATTTTTTCTTGCAATATCTGGTAATTTGGCATTTGCCGCCGCCAATGTTGCGCTAGGCATTAACAAATATGTCAAAAACAGGGACTTTGATATTGTCATTTATCACTCTGGCTTAGATGAGCGTGATGAGCAGGCTTTTCTAAAAATCCCCAATGTCACGTTGCAACCGTTTGCTTTTTCGGAAGATTTGGTTAATGCCTTGCTGGAGGAAATACCTGAAATATCAAGGTTTAGAAGCAAAGATCACCTAATGACCTTATGCCATTTTGAGATATTTTCCTTGTTGTCAACGTACAATAATGTGGTTTGGTTGGATGCCGACATTGCAATTCAAGCAGACATTGGCGATATTATAAATTACGCACCTTTTGGCATAACATTGGACACGCCTTGGATTGTGCAAGACCAGTTCACTTTGCCCATTGAGGGGTATCGTATGGAGGTGCCAAGCTATTGTGCTGCCATTATTGTTGTGAATGACAGCTTGCCTTACGAAAAAATATATGATTGGTGCTATTCAAAAACAATGGAGCTTTCCCGATTTCTTATAAATGCCGATCAATCAATTATTAATATCGCTATTCAACAGTTTAAAATCGGTGTGAATATTATGCCATTAGATATTTGGCAATGCATTTCTTGGAAAAAAGAGGCAAATATAGCCAATATTGTCCATTTTGGCAGTAAGGAAAAAATCTGGAATGACAACAATGTTTGTTGCGCTTTTCCCGAATGGTATCGCACCCATTTGGAGTGGTTAGCTTTAGGAGGCAATGATTTTGATAATAAAAATATCAACCCCAAAAATATTTTGCATGAATTAAGGGAACTTGAAAAACTAAGGAATAAAAAAAATAAACTAAAACAAAAAATAATAAATTTTTTTAAATCTTAGCAAATTTTAATCATTAAACCATACAACATCTATTTCCTATAAAAGCAGCAGCCCCACCCAAATGAACAATAATTCAATTTTGAATGAACTCAAAACATATCGTGATCAGACTTTTAGTGCGTCTTATCGGAATGTGCGTGGGCGTGAAATAAAAAACAGCCCGCTCAAATTTTTTTCCGTTTTTAAGGTATTTGAACGGCTATCCAACAAATTATTTTTGGAATTCAAAAAGCGCGCACTGGTCTCTGAATTTAATGGCACAAACCCCTTTAAAGAAACTAAGGACAAGCTATATCTTGCCATCCGCATCACGGGGGGCATTGGTGATGCGGTTTGTATTGCACGCTGGATAAATCAAGTTAAACAGTGCGTTGGTGAGTCAGTCGTTATTGATGTTTTTTTTACATCGCCTGAATTGACGCGTTTTATCTTACTGTCTGCAGGGGTGCGAGGCGTTTTTAGTGACCTTATCTTTAGGCGTGTTAGCCTTAGCTATGATGTTTATTTAATAGCCAATCAATTTATTACACCCTACGGATTTGAATTTAATTATCAACGTATTGTTACTATCGCGCCCAAGTTTGTTGCCTTTTTAAACAACATTATAGAGTCACAATTGCCATACCAACGGTATATTGACCATCACCCTAGGTTAGATGGCTTGTTTGCGGATGTGGTTGTAGCAAACGGATTAAACCGTAAAGATTTTTTATCTGTTATCTCAGGATTTGACCGACCGGATTCCTTTTTACCCATTGAGTTGCCAGATATTGCGTTTTTGGAAGAAATTGGCTTGGGTAGCAGCAAATATATAACTATTCATGATGGCTGGGATGCTAATTTTAGGATTTCTGTGGATAGGCCCACAAAATCTTTTCCAATAGATGGTTTTACCGATACCGTTGCACTGATCAAGCAGCGTTATCCTCAAGTTAAAATTGTCCAACTGGGCGGTGGCACAGGTGAGGACATTGCCGGTGTTGATGTCAATTTACGCGGTAAAACAAGCTTTGAACACTCATCGCTTATCCTGAAACAAGCTGTTGCACACATAGATACGGAGTCTGGGTTGGTGCATTTGGCGACCACGTTGGGCACACCTTGTATAGTCATATACGGCCCAACTAATTTTGATTATTATAGTTATCAGGAAAACTATAATATTAGACCAAAAAAATGCGGCAATTGTATGTGGGTTACTGATACTTGGATGGAATCCTGCCCTCTGCAATACCAAAAACCAATATGCACAGAATCTATAACACCCTATGATATTTTGGGTGAGTTGAATAAGGTGGTACTTGTTAATAGTGTTGGCGGTTGCTAAGTACTTATACATAGATTATCAGGCATTTCTAATGTTTCTGCCAGAGACTTGATTTTTATAAAAAACATAGACTTGTTTGTTTTAAAAATACCTATTTGATTTTGGTCAACCAGTTAGCAATTGTAAAATCATGTTGATTTGGTGGTTTTGGTTTGGGCGTGTAAAGCTATCACAATTGCCACCATTGGAAGCAAGGTGTTTGTTTCTTCTATGCGTGCAAATGCTAACGTAATAACACTTACAATCGTGAATAAAATCAATGTGGTGCTATATTTTTCAGAACAATTGAATAATTTTCTGTCATAATTTATAAAAGCATATAAAGTTAAAATAAAATAAATTGCAGCACCCTGACACCAAAAGTATCCATCAGATAGGGTGCTAAATGGATTAATCAATGCTTTCAATTCTTTGCCAGCCAACTCAAAATTTTCGACAAATACCCACCACTGCCCAAATAGCGTGTGCTTTGGTTTATAAAGTGTGCCACTAGAAAAATATGTCCTCAAATGATCATTTAATTTTAATGAGGAAATTATTAGGGCAAATAAAATCATATTCCATTTTTTTATTACTACACTAAAAAACTTACGTTGCAAAATATTTTTATTGTTATAATAAAAAAAATAAATCAAGGGAATGTATATTGCCTCCTCAAATGTTACTTGCCATAATAAAAATAATAAAGCATTTAAAATTAGTTTATATTTTTCATTAAAATCATAAAAAAACAAACACAACATTAATATTACGAACAATAGGTTTAGCATGTCAAAAGCCAGCAACCAGTATCCAGCATGAATTGTCAGCATATTGATTGCGTTAAAGCTCGATACTATCAAAATGTTATCTTTCCAGTTTCTATGCAAAACAACGCACATCAAAAATATTGAAAATGAAATAATAACAAATGTTAGCCTGTAAAAAATTAAGTTAGCATCAAAAAAATTGACATTAAATGCTTTATCAATATAGTCAATTATCCAAACTGGAAGAACCCGCTGTTGAAATGCGTATACAGAAGCGTGTCCTTGAAGAACATTCAGGTTGCTTTCTACAATCTTATCCAGCCTTGGATGCGCTTCATGGTAAAATGTTTGATAGCAAACATTGCCCTCGAGTACAGCAATAAATAGTGATAAAAAACTTGTTAAATAGCTATAAATTTTGTTCATGAAAACTTTATGTTAGTTTATTTTTATATTACATAGAAATGCATAATCGAGGCAATAACAATCATTATATGTAATTTTATTTTAAATATTTATTTTGATGGCATTTGTAGAAAATAGAATAATGAATTTTAAATGCATAAAAAACAAAGTAATAATTAAGTTGATATCAAAAAAATATATGCGAAACTTAATCAACATCATCATCAGCACCCGTGCCAATAAAATCGGCGATGTCATTTTGTCATTGCCTTTGGCGGCTTTGTTAAAACAGCGTTTTCCTAGCTTAGTCGTAGGCTTTATTGGCACTGATTATACACGTGTTATTATCGAAGCTTGCGCCTATGTTGATGTGTTTATTGATGAGCAAGATTTTTTACAGCAACCGGTTACGCTAAACGGCTTGCCGCCCGAATGTATTGTCCATGCGATTGCCTTGCCACATATTGCCAGACGCGCCAAACAATTGCATATACCTTTGCGAATTGGCACTAGCAGGCGGTTTTACCATTGGCTAACCTGCAACCGTTTTGTTTGGCTGAACCGGAAAAGTTCGCCTTTGCATGAAGCGCAATTGAACATTCAAATGCTCAAGCCCTTTGACATTACAACAGCCTTATCGCTACCCGATATTGCTGATTTGTTTAGTTTGTCTGAGTCAAGTTTTTTGCCCCCGCTGGGGCTGTTTCTTGACGCCACAAAATTTAAACTGATTATTCATGCCAAATCGGGGGGTAGCGCCCATGAGTGGCCTTTGCATCATTATATCAACCTTATTAAGCAATTGGACGTAGAATGTTTCCAAATTTTTATTTCCGGCACAGAGGACGAGCGGATGGCTTTGCAGCCTTTGCTGGATGCCGTGGGCGACAAAGTGACCGACATTATTGGCTCATTAAACCTGCCTGACTTTATGGGGCTGATTGCCGCGAGTGATGGCTTAGTGGCTTGCAGCACCGGCCCGTTGCATATTGCCGCCGCGTTGGGTAAATATGCTTTTGGCATTTATGCCCCGGCGCGGCCTATTTTCCCCCAACGCTGGGGGCCTATTGGCAAAAAAGCCCACGTTTTTGTGCTGGAAAAGAAATGTAATGCCTGTAAAAAACCCGGTACGCCTTGTTTATGCATCCAGTCCATTCAACCCAACACCATTAAAAACGCCTTGGATTTGGCTTATTCACAAAAATTTAATATCTAACCCCTTTCTTAGGCCGCAAATGGATAGTCCTCGCATACTGATAACCAAAACCACCCAATTAGGGGATGTTGTCATTAGCTTGCCGATGGCTGCTTGCCTTAAACAGCATTTTTCAGGCTGTACGGTATTTTTTTTGACCCAAGGCCGAACTAAAGATGCCGCCGCCCGCTGCCTGGATGTTGATGCCGTTTATGAAATGCCACAAACATTTGATGAGTTGGTGGCCTTATTGGTGGATTTGCGCTTGGATGTGTTCATACAGGCCAATACCTCCCGACATTTGGCGGAAGCGGCTAAGGCGGCGCGGATACCCATGCGTATCGGGTCTGCTTTCCGTTGGTATAACTGGCCACTGTGCAGCCATCGTGTGGCAATATCCCGGGGTTATAGGCATTTAAATAAACGCTTGCTGGACTTGCAATATTTGCAGCCGCTGGGTGTTGCTGTGCCCGCTATGGACAGGCTAGCTGCTTTATATCGCTTTTCGCAACAAGATGCATCCGTTATCATCGCCAGACTTGGGCTTAATTTAACTAAGCGGCGGATAATTTTACACCCTACCTTAATCACTTCTAGAATACATCAATGGCCTTTAGAGTCCTTTCAGGCATTGATGGATGCGTTTGACCCTAGCCTGTATCAATGGGTTATTACCGGCACACAGGCGGATAGGGAATATATTGGTGGGTTGCTGGCCAATCACGACGCGGTTGATATGGTGGATTCAGTGGGACAGTTGTCCTTAGATGAGTTGGTCACGCTGATGCAAAATTGTCACGGAATCGTTGCGGGTAGCACTGGGCCGCTGCATTTGGCGGCGGCATTGGGTGTCAACACCCTAGGGTTCTACCAAGCTAATGTGGCAGTGCAGAAACGCTGGGCGGCGGTGGGCCGGTCGGTCACTGTGTTACAAAGCAATACCGTTTGCCAAGGCGACAAATCCGGCAGCCATTGCCCTTGTGTTAAAAATATTACCGTAACGCAAGTTGCTGATGTTATAGCGGCTTGGTTTGAAAAGTAAGCAAAGCCATTAATCAATAGGGTGTATTCGCCGCAGGCAATACGTCATCAACGCAGTCTAGGATAACATTTCATGCAATCTAGCCCACCTTGCTTGCTAAACAGTGCCCGCCAGTTTCAACACCAGCCCAGCAACCAACACCGATTGCAAAATGCCCACGCCCACCACCCAACGCACCAAGTCAGCTTTGGTTTCGGCAAGGTCTCGTTTCAATTCGGAGCGCACCAACTCTATTTTTAGTTCGGTCTCTTTGATGCGTGAGTCCAAGTCTTTGTTGGTCAACAACCTATCCAGATCATATTTGTGCCGTGCCTGCTCCAAGGCGGTGTCAATTGCCTTGGTGATGGTTGCCACCTGGGCGGCGGCCTGTGGCTCGGGAATGCCGGCTTCCTTCAGCTGGGCGACCAGTGCGTATGTGTCAATGACTAAGGTGGTCATTGGGTTACCTATGGATGTTTATATGGTTATATTGGGTCGACTATACCGCCTAAACAGTACCCGCCAGTTTCAACACCAGCCCGGCAACCAACACCGATTGTAAAATGCCCACGCCCACCACCCAACGCACTAAGTCGGCTTTGGTTTCGGCGATTTCTTTCCTTACAGTTTCGATATCGCGTTTCAATTCGGAGCGCACCAACTCTATTTTTAGTTCGGTCTCTTTGATGCGTGAGTCCAAGTCTTTGTTGGT
>Ga0208507_1001667_pt1 | contig 12141 bp, 8 predicted proteins | sample CryBogCBH12Aug01_FD_184626 | JGI IMG/M metagenome (GOLD analysis project Ga0208507, IMG submission 184626) | Freshwater microbial communities from Crystal Bog, Wisconsin, USA - CBH12Aug09.1 (SPAdes) (version 2) | ecosystem: Environmental > Aquatic > Freshwater > Lake | place: Crystal Bog... | reverse complement strand
CGGCGGGAATCAAGCCGAGTAAAGTGGTTGCGCGCGGCGCAAACTGAAAGACGGCGACGGCATTCTGCGAGCCATTGGCGCAGAAAAGAATTTTCCCAGAAGCATCAAACGCCAGCGCGTCCGGCTGCGCGCCAAACGGGTCGCCCGGCGTCTGCCGCGCGGTGACCGTCTCCACCACTTCGTCGCTGCGCGTGTCAATCACGCTCAACATATCGCTGCCCGCGCTCGCGACGACGAGAAATTTGCCGTTCGGCGCCAGCGCCAGCGCGCCCGCGTGCGGCCCGATGATGAGCTCGTGCGGCAACTCCGAATTTTGCCCTTGCGCCAAATCAATCACGCTGACCGAGCCTTCGCTGGCGATGCTGCGCGCATCCACGCGCACCAGCGTCCCTTGCCCAGCCGGCCCGGTCACGCTGCCGGCGTCAGGCCGGCGGCCGCCCCAGTTGCTGACATAAATTTTGTGGCCCGCCAGCACCACGTCAAACGGTGCGACGCCCACTTCCCACGTCCGCAAAACTTTTCCCGTCGCCGCGTCGAGTTCGAGCAAGCGGTTGGAAAGGTTGCCGGCGACATAAAGTTTTTTGCCATCAGCGGAAACGGCAAGGCCGGCGGGAATTTCATTCGCGCGCTCCGGCGCATTGGCCGGCGGCAGTGCGATGGAAAAAAGCGCGGCCACCATGTGCTCGCGGCTGACGGCAAAAACCTTCACGTCGCCGCTGACGTTGGCTAAATAAAGCCGCGTGCCGTCCGGAGAAAACTTCAGGCCGGTAAAACTCAACTGCGCCTTTTCGTCCGCGCCGAGAATGGCCGTCGTGAGCGGCGCGGGTTCCTTGACATTACCCGGCGGCAGCGCGACGCGCTGAAGAACTTTTCCACTGGCCGGCTCCAGCACGACCAGTTCGTGCGTAATGCCGGCGGTCACGAGCAGTTTGCCATCGGGACTCAAGGCCACCGCGTTGGGTCGCACGCCGGGCAGTTCGACCTGCGTGCCGGCGGGCGTGATGATTTGATTGGCCGGCGTGAGAAGCGCATCGCCCGCGCGCCCGACCGGCGCGGTCGTGCTGGGAAAATCATCCGCGAAGACGCCCACGGTGGAAATTCCGGCCAGCACCAGCGGGACGAAACTGAAGATGCGTTGCATTTTTCGAATGATGAAACGCGCCGCCGAAAACCGCAAGCGACGATGCGGTGAACTTTATTCGACCGCCGGATCGAGCCGTTTGTCCGTGACGAGATACTTGCGAACGTAGTCGTGAACGGCATTTTCCAGCGACGTGACGGGCGCGGCATAGCCCGCGCCGCGCAGCCGCAGCAGGTTGGCCTGCGTGAAGTATTGGTATTTTTCGCGGATGGTTTCCGGCATCTCGATAAACTTGATGACGGGCTTCTTTTTCAGCGCGGTGAAAACGGCATTGGACAAGTCAATCCACGTCCGCGCCTGACCGGAACCGATGTTGAACAGGCCGTTCGCGCGCGGCGTCGCGGCGAGGTGTAAAGTCATCGCCACGCAGTCCTTGACGTAGAGGAAATCGCGCTTCTGCTCGCCGTCCTTGTATTCCTTGCGGTAGCTCTTGAAGAGCTGGATGACGCCCTTGCCCTGCACCTGCGCGAAACTTTTGTGGACGAGCGAGCGCATATCGCCCTTGTGATCCTCGTTCGGGCCGAAGACGTTGAAGAATTTCAGGCCGCAAATCTTGTTCAGAAAACCCGCGCGCTTGGCGTGCAAATCGAACAGGTGCTTCGAGTAGCCATACATATTCAACGGCCGCAGCGTGTCGAGCACGGCCTCATTGTCTTCCATGCCCTGCGCGCCGTCGCCGTAAGTCGCGGCGGACGACGCATAAACAAAGCGCGCCTTGTTTTCCAGCGACCAATGCGCGAGGTCTTTGGTGAACTGATAATTATTTTTGGCGAGATACGTCGCGTCTTTCTCCGTCGTGGCCGAGCACGCGCCCATGTGCAGAATTAAATCAAATTTCCCCAGCGCGCCGCTTTGCAAGCGCGTTTGCAAATCGGCTGCCTCGACGTAATCGGCGAAGCGCAGCGGCGTGAGATTACGCCACTTTTCATCCGTGCCGAGGATGTCGCAGACGACGATGTTGTTGCAGCCGCGCCGGTTCAGCGCCCAGACCAGCGCGCTGCCAATGAAGCCCGCGCCGCCCGTGACAAGGACGCGCGCGTCGGAAAAATCATTGGGCTTCATAAAAAATTACCAGCCGAGGACATGGGCAAAGATGAGCGGCGCAACGATGGTGGCGTCGGATTCGATGATGAATTTCGGCGTCTTCACACCGAGCTTGCCCCAGGTGATTTTTTCGTTCGGCACCGCGCCGGAATAGCTGCCGTAGCTCGTGGTCGAGTCGCTGATCTGGCAGAAGTAGCCCCAGAGCGGCACGCTGGTGCGCAGCAAATCCTGGTGCAGCATCGGCACGACACAGATCGGGAAGTCGCCCGAAATGCCGCCGCCGATTTGGAACATACCGAGCGTGCTCTTCTTGGTGGCGGTCTTGGTGTAATGCTCGGCGAGCCACGTCATGTATTCGATGCCGGTGCGGACGGTGTGGACGTTCTTCACGTCGCCGCGCATGACAGCGGCGGCATACATATTGCCAAGCGTCGCATCTTCCCAGCCGGGAACGACGATGGGCAGATTCTTCTGCGCAGCGGCCAGCATCCAAGAATGTTTCGGATCAATCTGGTAATACTTTTCGTATTTGCCGGAGAGCAAAACTTTGTAGAAAAATTCGTGCGGAAAATAGCGTTCACCCTTTTTGTCGGCATCGGTCCAGACTTCGAGCATGGCTTTTTCCATACGGCGCATGGCTTCGCCTTCAGGAATGCAAGTGTCGGTCACGCGGTTCATGTGGCGGTTGAGCAAATCTTGTTCATCCTCGGCCGTGAGCGAGCGATAGCCGGGCACGCGCTCGTAATAATCATGCGCGACGAGATTAAAAACATCCTCCTCCAGATTCGCGCCGGTGCAGGTGATGAGATGCACCTTGTCCTGACGAATCATTTCCGCGAGCGAGAGGCCGAGTTCCGCCGTGCTCATCGCGCCGCCGAGCGTGATCATCATCTTGCCGCCGGCGTCGAGATGCGCAACGTAGCCCTTCGCGGCGTCCACGAGCGACGCGGCGTTGAAATGGCGATAATGGTGCTGAATGAAACGTGAAACAGGGCCGCCGGTGAGTGGAGTCGGTTTGGTTGATTTTTTCTTGACCATAAAATTTGAAAATTATTTCCGCCAACGATACGCGAGCGGAGACGAAATCCAATCTCAAATTGAAGGAATCAGGCCGGAGCTGGAAAAATTATTGCACCGATTATTGCACCGCGACTAGATTCGGCTGCGCGAGCGAAAGATTGCCACTGACGTTGCCCTCAAATTTGGCGCGGATGATGATGTTGTTCGTGCAGGTCGTGTTGTTCACGCGGAACGCCGCGCCGCCGCAGTTCATGGCAATCAGGTTCGTGAAGGAATTATAGACGCACTCGGTTTTGGGTGCCGGTCCCCAGCCGGTCGCCGTCTGCGTCTCGGAATGCGCCATGAACACGCCGTGATGACGGCTGTTACGAATGGCGACATTGTAAAATTTATTCTCGCGGCTCGCGCGCATGAAGATGCCGAGGTCGTTTCCGATTAAACAGGCATTGCTGATGACATTGTGGTTGAACGCGAGGTCGAGCGAAATGCCTGCGCCGGGATTGTCGTGCAAATTGAGTTCGGCAAACGTGCTGTCTTCGGTCAGGTAGCAGGCCAAGCCATCGAACTCGTTGTCGAAAGATTCAAAATTGTTCACAACCAACCGCCGCACGCCAAGCGTGGTCACCAGTCCGCCGGAACGGCAGTGCGCCGCAGCGACATTTTCCACCGTGCAATCCTCCAGTGCTTGCGCGGTAATGCCGTTGTTGCGGATTTCCGAGCCTTCGCCCTGCTCGCGCCAAAGCTCGCGCTGCTGATGGTCGCGATTTCCGTCAATAAAAAATCCGGCCACCTTCAGGTGCCGGATGATTTTGGTCGGAGTATTGAGTGGTTCGCCCATGATGACCACGGGGCAGTTGGCGTTGTCCGCCAAATGTAGAATGGTCGCCCCGCCGGAGCCGCGCAGCGTTTGAAAATCGCGTTGCAAGACGATGGGTTTGCCAATCTCAAATCTTCCCGGCGGCAACACCACTTCCCCGCCAGCCACCGGCAAAGCGTCGAGCGCGGCTTGGATTTGAACATCCGAAACGCCCGCGCCCAAATTAATCACGACCGCTTCGCCAACCGGAATTTGCGAGGCGGCCACGGCGAGCAGTGGCAGGAGAAAGGCCCAGACTATTACGGCGATTTTCCCCGGCGTGCTGGCACCGGTCGTCTGATTGTAGTTCGTTTTCATAACCCACGAGACTTTGCGGTCAATCAGCTTTCTTGTCCTAATGTCGCCCCTTTCAAAAATTCGTCCAGCAAATAATTAGATTTTTTTGAAAAAAGTTTTGGGCGGCTAATCGCCCGGTTTTTTCGCCCGCCAGCCGGTTGATGAAAACTCGTTTCCGATTTCCCAAACCGGCGGAAGCGGTTATGCTCCGCGCGAAATTTATGCCGACCCAAATAAATTCCGCCGCCACCACGCCCGCCGCCCTCGGCTACGCCATGCCCGCCGAATGGGAAAAGCACGAAGCCACCTGGCTCGGCTGGCCGCATAACGCGAGCGACTGGCCCGGCAAATTCGAGGTCATTCCGTGGGTCTATGGCGAGATGGTGCGGAAAATTTCCGGCGGTGAAAAAATCAACCTCATCATCCGGCACAAACAGGACGAGGCGTTTGCCCGGCGCGTTTTCCAGCACGTCGGCGTGGATTTGCGGAAGATTCGATTCGTCACGCACCCAACCAATCGCGGTTGGACGCGCGACACCGGGCCGATTTTTCTTAAAAAAGCGGAAAGCGGAAAGCGGAAAGCAGAAACGGACATCGTCCATTTCCATTTCAACGGCTGGGCGAAATATGACAACTGGCGCAAGGACACAAAAGTTCCCGAAACCGCCGCGAAGTTGCTCGGCAAAAGACTTTTCCACGCCGAACACAACGGCAAACCCTACATCATCGAAGGCGGCGGCATTGAGTTAAATGGGCGAGGCACGCTCATCTCAACCGAAGAGTGTTACCTCGATCCGAAAATTCAGGTGCGCAATCCCGGCCTTAGCAAAAAGGAAATCGAAACGACGCTGAAAAATTATCTCGGCGTCAAAAATGTTTTCTGGCTCGCCAAAGGCCCGAAAGGCGACGACACGCACGGTCACATTGACGACATCTGCCGGTTCGTGAACGCCAAGACGCTCGTGCTCGTGCGCGAAAAAAATCCGCGCGATGAAAATTACCAACCGCTCGCGGAAAATTGGGAGCGCATCGGCGACTTGCGTTTGGAAGATGGCAGCAAGCCGGAAGTTGTGGCGTTGCCGATGCCGAACCCGCTGTATTTTGACGGCGTGCGGCTGCCGGCAAGCTACGCGAATTTTTACATCTGCAACGCCGCCGTCATCGTCCCGACCTTCAACGACCCGAACGACCGCGTGGCGCTCGGCATTTTGGGCGAGTTGTTCCGCGACCGTCCCGTCGTCGGCATCCACGCCGTGGATCTGGTCTGGGGCTTCGGCTCGCTGCACTGTCTCACGCAGCAACAGCCAGCGTAATCGGCTATTTATCCGTAGATGACGCGGATTGACGCTGATTAAATTTTCAATCGGCAAGAATCTGCGCCATCGGCGGATGAAAAATGAAAAACTTTTCCGCTTGAATTACTGCCTCGGCTGTTTGACCACGATTTCAATCTCTGCCTTATTTTTTGCAATCATGTTCGCCGGGAGAATGCCGCGCCAGAAGACGTTCGGATAAACCACCGCGTTGCGTCCGAGTATGCTGCCGGGGTTCAGCACGGCGTTGCAGCCAGCTTCCGCGCCGTCGCCCAGCAGCGCGCCGAATTTGCGCAACCCGGTGTCGCGCGGCACGCCGTCCACGTCCACCGCGATGTTGCCGGGAAATAATTTCACGTTGGAAATTTTCACGCCCGCGCCGAGATGCGCCTGGTGGCCGAGAATGGAGTCGCCGACGTAATTGTAATGCGGCACTTGCGCGCCGTTGAAGAGCAGCGCATTTTTTACCTCGGAAGCATTGCCGACCACGCAGTTGTCGCCGATCAGGACGTTTTCACGAAGGTAGGCGTTGTGGCGAATCTGGCAGTTTTTGCCGATGATGGCGGGGCCTTTGATCATCGCGCCGGGTTCGACGACGGTGCCAGCACCAATAAGAACACGGTCGCCGATGCTGGCACCGGGAAATCTGGGCGGCGGATTTTGGCGCGGCACTTGGGCGAGATAGGCTTCGATTTTCTTCAACGCGTCCCACGCGAAGTCGCCACCGGCGAAGAGGGCGGCGTGTTCGGTCTGCGTGAGGTCAAACAAATCTTCGGCTTTGAACATACGGCAAGTTAATAGAAACCCTCGCGCCGGCAAAGGGAAATGGCTACCGTCCACTTGCAAGACAGTGGCGGATGTTTTGTGGACACGGCGGAAAATGAAGTTAAACGAAGCTGGGAATTTGTGGCGAATCCGCTGGAAAAGAATTTATCGGCCAAACTGAATTAATTGGCTTGGAACGTGCTAAACCAGAGGTAGGTCGAAGTTATAAAAAGAAGCACAACGGTATGCCACTCAAGTTTCAATTTCAGTTCGCCGGGGTTGATTTCAGCCGGCCCAGCTCGCCGTATCGCAAAGTGCTGCGCGTCAGTCTCACGGTATTGGCGGTGGTGCTGGCCGGTCTGGCGTATTGGGGCTACCTGCATCATTTGACGCACCACGCGCAACCGGTAGCGCGGGTCAGCACGGCGATTGCGGTCAAGCCGGCGGTAACTGTGGCCGCCGCCACCACGCTGGCGAAAGCGGCCAGCACCAAGATTATTGCCGTCGGAAATGTGTTGGTGGCAGCCGTTGAAAACGCCTCCGCCAAAGCGACGGCTACGATGGCCCAACCGGTCAGCGGCACGCCCAGCGAAACGGTCGCCCAGCCGGTAGCGGCAGCACCGGTCGTCGTGACGACGGCCCCCAAACCCGTGCTGGCGCGCCCGGTGCGTGTCCGCACGGATCAGGAACGGCTTTTGATGGCCGCGCAAACAGCCTTTGCCAACGTCATTGACCATGCCGGTAAATACCCCGACGCCTACGGTTTTCAAGTGGGTGATTTTCTTTCGGATGCGAAACTGGGCGAGGCAGTGCCGGTTTATACGATTGAAGAATCCGCCCGGGCAAATTATCAGCAAGGGCAGCCGGTCAAGCCGCTGCTCAAGCCGGCCAAGCGGTGGGTGTTTCCCGTGCTGATGGGCGACCGCGTCTGCTGCATGGTGGAAGTGAATCAGGTCGGCCACGACTACGTTCCCGGCAAAGGCAACAAATCGCTCGCGATGGCCTGGGGCAAAATTCAGGAGAAATGGCCGGTGGAAGAAGGTTTCCATCCGTTGCTGCTGGTCAATGCCGCCGTGCCCGGATTTTACTTCACCGTGCCGGAACTGCCGATGCAAAACATCACGGACACGATTGAAATGTTTTACCTCAACCCCGGCACCTCGCCAGCGGATGTGATTCTCGCGAGCTGGCGCTAAACTTCGGTGGCTAGTAGCCTCTGCAAAATGGAACGGTTGGGCGCTCCGACCAACCCGCTTAAAAAAGATTTAACGCGCCGGACAATTGCTGTAATTTTCCACCGTTCATTATCCCTCGATGATTTATTTTCCGGACACAATCATCAGTGCCTTGAAATTATTATTTTTAAGCGATCCGCTTTTGCCCCCATAGCTCAAATGGATAGAGCGCGCGTTTCCTAAATCTAGGCAAGCACTTTTTTTGAATTTTTGCTTTGATGGGTTTTCGTATTTTCTCATTGATTCTATTGGCTACTTTTTACTTTTGCCCGCAGTTTTCAAATTCCGACCTTTGGTTGTTTTTGGTTCTAATTTGTTCTAAAAACTCAATATGGTATCAGATGCGGTATCAGATTTGAGTCTGTGGAATTCGTTGAAAACAAAGGCGAAAACCGAGGAGTGGTGCTCCCGCACGGAATCGAACCGTGATTTGCCATTTAGGAAACGGCCGCTCTGATCCATTTGAGCTACGGGAGCACAAATTTTGACCAGCATACGCGCCCGCGATTTTTTTCCAAGTCACATCGTTGCGAAGTAAAATGGACGCGGGGTTCGTAACAGGCTAGACTTCTCAAAATGACGTGGCGTGAATTAAGCGATTTTCTGCATTTGCAACGGCGGGACATTGAACCCAAGCCAGTCGCCGATTTTGCCCGGATTGGAGAAAAAAGGGCGGACACTTTCAAGCGCCTTGAAAAAGCAACCCGTGAATCGCTTGACGAAGCTGTGCGCGAATTTACCAAGACCAAGAATTGGCCCGCGCTTTCAGACAAGCAGGTTACGATGCTATATTTGCGCCTGAGTTACGGTGTTGATTTGGCTATGGCGTTAAGCATCTGCAAAACGGGTCTTTTCCCCACATTGAAAAACCGTGATTCGGAAATGATCCAGTGGTTGCTTAACGAAGCATGGGATTATCCGGGTCAACCACATACGCTTCGCCTATATTCTGAAAGGCGACGCGATTTTGGCAACGACCCAATGCGGAATTAGAAAAATCGTCAAAGGCGATTGGTTAATTTTCTTTGCCGCGTTGCTTGATTTCAATGTCCTCGATCACGCCTTCGTTTCTGGCAATCGCCGTGTATTTTTCAGGACACGTTTTGATGCGCTCCACGGCGAGCCGTTCCAAGGCATCGCACAGCGGCTCCAAACCTTTTCCTTTAACCATGACGATTCGGTCTTGAAATTGGATTTCAACAGCATCCTTGCCATTTTGCCGGATGAATTTCGCGTGCTGAAAATAACCGTAAGGGAAAAGGTGAATTTCCCCCGTCGTTTCCACGCGCAAACATTGCGGGCTTGTGGCCGTGCGCCAGCACGTCAGATTCTTTGTCCGCGAATCCGTTGCGGCGTCATTCGAGGGCTTTGTTTGTGTTTCCATAAATCAATGTTCTCAATTTTTTGTTGAACCGATTCTGCACGGCGGTTTTGAATCAATCCGGCGATATATTTGCAAACTGGCGGCGGCACACGTTGCGCCTGCGCTGAATCCTGTTCGGCAAATTCAATTGCCAGTTCACGGTCGCCCAAGCGACCGACGTTCTCGCGCAACTGTGCTTTGTCCTGGGTGAAGATTTTGACCGCCCGCGTTCCGCGTGAAATCGTAACGAGCCATTGCTGATTATTCGTCGCGGCCTTCACCGACGAATCTGAAAACAAAACGTGTTCGACAGTTTTGCCTTGCGAGCCGTAGGACGTAATCGCGTAACCGCGCACAAACTCCCGATAATTTTCCGGCAGGACTCGCCCGTCCTTCAGTTGGATTTGCCTCTTGCGATTGACTCCCGCCACCGTCACCAGTTCACCGTTAATCAATTCCTTGCTGTCGAGCGACGGCGCATTGGCCTTGAGTTGAAGTTGATCGCCTTTGGCGAGCATCATTTCAACTGGCTGGCAAACCGTGAGCCGGTTTAGCAGCTTGAAAGGAACACGTTGAATTTTACTTTCCGTTTGAACCAACAAATGAGTCGGCGTTGCTTTCAGCAACGTGCCGACTTCGCCTTTGGCGAAATCCTTTGTCTCGCGGTTGAACACAATCACCGCGTTGGCCGGATAAAACCGAGCATCGCGCTTTTGGGCATCCGTCAAATCCAGCCGTTCATGCGCCGTCATCAGCGAGTCAGCCTTGTCAATCAGTCCCGCGCTTCGCAGCCCGATACGGATGCGCTCATTGATCTCGCGAATCTCGCCCCATGTCTGCGAAACAATTACGGTGGATTTTTTCTTTTCCGCCAGCGTCAGATAATCGGCGACCAACCGTTCGCGTTGCTCGTCAATCGTCCGACATTCGACAATTGCGCCGAGGTGATCCAAACGGTCGAATGATTCGGCATATTGGCCAGACTGCGCTTTGCGAACCGCTGCGCGGTATTGCTTGATGCGCTTCCGCTCGGACTTCGTTTCACCCGCCTTTGGATTTTGCCGCCGAATCTTTGTCAGCCTTGCGGCTTCCAGACCGGCATACCGTTCAATCGCGCGCAGCGCGTCCGAGGCTTCGACCGCTCCATGCTGGCGCGTGTCGCCGGAAAGAATGACGCGACCGCCATTCGCTTGCACGAGACTCAAAAGTTCGTGCATCTGCTTTCCGCCGATTTGTCCGGCTTCATCCACAATCACCACCGAGCCGGGCATCATCTGCCGTTTCGCTAAAAATTCCGAAACGGTTTGGGTGTCGGCAAAACTCTTTTTCAAATCAAGGACTTGCTGGCGCTGCGGCGCGATGACGTAAGAGACGTGACCGGCAGCTTTCAAACCGCTGCCGATTTCTCGCAGCGTATGGCTTTTCCCTGTCCCCGCGCCACCACAGAACAGCGTGACGAAATCACGCGACCCCAAAATCAATTCAGCGGCGGCGCGTTGATCCGGCATGAGTCCGACGGAAATGTTGTGACTCGGATTGAACTCCGCGAACTTGCCACGCCCATCGCGGGCAAGGCAGACGATTTCCCATTCGCAGCTTAAAATCTCTCTCGTCGTGATTTTTGACGGCGCGTGTTCGTTACGGATGTAATCGCGTTCCCGCCCTGCCGCCTTGATGTCTTCCGCCGTCAGTTCAGACCCACGCCCACGCTCCAGAGCCGCGCTCCAAACTTCGTTTTCGCGCACGACCGAACGGCGGTCGAACAGGTGTTCTTCCGCCCACTGGATTGCGACTTGCGCCGTGACGGATGGCGATTGCTCCGCCGTCTTCGACTGGCGAGCCAGCGCGCGCAGGGATTGGCTTTCTTTGCGCGTAAGCTGGCTGTCCCACAGACGTTGAAGTTCAGGCAGCGCGATTCCCTCGATCTTTCGGCTGCGCTCCGCTTGCGCGATTTGCGAGCGCAGTTCCTTCAAATTGCCCTTCGCCAGTTCTGGCTTTTCTTTCAGCATCTTTTCGATTCTGGCGTCAATTTCATTATGCCGTTTGGAGAACCGCGATTGCAGTTCACGGGACACGCCTTTGATTTCAAAATCGCCGCGTGATTTGTTTTCAATCTCATAACCGAACTGCCGCAAGTCGCGGGCGAATTCGTGGTAATAAACATTCTCGGCAAATTTCCGCGCTTGCAGCATTTCGTAATTTGAAAGTGCCTTCCAACGCTGCTCGGTTGCGTCAAATGTGGCGTTGAACATAACGCAATGCGTGTGCAAGTGCGGATCAAGTGCGCGTGAGGTGTCATGCCGGAACGTGGCGCAGACCACATTGCCGGTGAGCCGTTCCGAGGTGTTCAAACCCTTATGGATTCGTGTTCCGGCGAAGTGTTGCAGTTCGTTCACCGCGATTCGCACCGCCCGACTGTGCGATTCCAAGAGCCGCTTGTCATCGGCGATCAACGCCTGTATGGAAACTGATTTGGGCGGCGAAAAAGTGAAGTCGTAAAAAATCCGGCGATTGGCGACCTCTGCCATTTTGTCGGTGTCCCATCGCGTCGTTTTTAGTCGTTGCGTCAGCAATTCGCCGGTCTGTGGATTCTGGTTGTGGCACAGTTTGAGGAATTGATCTTCTTTGACCCTGCCTGTGAGTCCAAGTTGTGCAGCCCCGATTCCAGCCCATTCGCCGGACACGATGTTTTCCTGACTGTAATAATCACCAAGTTGCAGATGCTCTTTGAAGTATTTTTCCGCGTTGTTCAGGTTGCATTGTGTCTTGGTGGACAGCACATCCACTTTTTAGCTCATCCCGCTCGAAAAAGTTGTAATGAATTCGTTACAACCTGACTGCTTGAAATCGGTTTACATGAAAAGATGAATTCGTCGCTGAAGCGTCATTTTTCATGGCACGCCTTACCTCTAACTGTCGTTAGAACTTTTGCGTCCGAACACTATCCGAAGGCTGGCGGCGATGCGTTGGAAGCTCGTCCGATTTCCGTCCGAAAATTATCCGATTCTTGTCCGACGATTTATGAGCGATAGCAGCCCATCCGAGGACAGCCAGATTCGCTTCAAGGAGCTTGCCAACGGCTACCAGCCCAAGTTGCCGCGCAAGCT
>Ga0208507_1001664_pt1 | contig 12172 bp, 11 predicted proteins | sample CryBogCBH12Aug01_FD_184626 | JGI IMG/M metagenome (GOLD analysis project Ga0208507, IMG submission 184626) | Freshwater microbial communities from Crystal Bog, Wisconsin, USA - CBH12Aug09.1 (SPAdes) (version 2) | ecosystem: Environmental > Aquatic > Freshwater > Lake | place: Crystal Bog... | reverse complement strand
GCTTACCCAAGCAATGCATGGTTGTGACATTGTGTTTCACTTAGCCGCAAATGCGGATGTGCGTTTTGGAACCGATCATCCTAGAAAAGACTTAGAACAAAACACAATTGCTACGTTCAATGTCTTGGAAGCTGCTAGAACCAACGGAATCAAGCGCCTAGCCTTTTCGTCTACAGGTTCTGTGTATGGCGAATCAGCTACTATTCCCACACCTGAAACTGCTCCTTTTCCTGTTCAAACGTCTCTCTACGGTGCTTCCAAAATTGCTGGAGAAGGAATGATCAGTGCTTACGGAGAAGGTTTTGGCCTAGAAAGCTACATCTTTCGATTCGTATCTATTCTTGGGGAGCGTTACACGCACGGCCATATCTTTGATTTTTATCAACAACTATTAAAGGACCCCACCCAACTTAAAATTCTTGGAGATGGATCGCAGCGCAAAAGTTACCTCTATGTACAAGACTGTGTGGATGCCATCTTACATGTAATATGTTTAGGCACCGCTAAAGAAGCACCCCACCACACCCAAGTTTATAACTTAGGCACACCAGAATACGTGCAGGTGAATGATAGTGTTAATGTGATCTGTAAATCACTTGGTCTTAGCCCAGTACTCAACCATACGGGTGGCAAACGAGGCTGGATAGGCGATAATCCTTTTATCTTTTTAGATACAAAAAAAATAACTGCTACAGGCTGGAAACCTAAGTTAACTATTGAACAAGGCATACTTAAAACACTGCGATGGCTTGAAGCAAATCCTTGGGTTTATGATGTGCGCCCTGGTGCAAAACATTAAAAGCTATGAAAATTGTGATTACAGGCTCAAGTTCTGGTATAGGTCGTGCACTCACCCTATCCCTACTAGAAGCTGGACATCACATCTGGGGAATCGCGCGCTCGAACCAAAACGATCTAGAAGCCCTATATCCGATACATTTTAAATCATGCCGATGTGATGTAAGTAGTTACACGCAGGTATCAGAATCAGTTAAGACCATAACTGAGACTTGGGATACACTCGATGCCATTATTACTGCTGCTGGAATTCAGGGTGAAATAGGTCCAACTTTAACAACAGATCCTCAAGCGTGGAGTCTTACCGTACGCTCAAATATTGAAGGTACTTACAATATTATCCGTGCTCTTTATCCAAATCTTAAAGCAACATCGGGAAGAGCAAAAATTATTTGTTTTTCAGGAGGTGGTGCTACCAAGGCACGACCTGCTTTTTCTGCTTATGGAATTGCCAAAACTGCAATAGTGCGTCTCGTGGAAACAATTGCCCTGGAAGAAAGAGACCGCCCGTTAGATATTAATTGTATAGCTCCAGGAGCCATCACGACACGCCTAACCGATGAAGTGATTTTAAAAGGACCTGCCCTATCCGGTAAAGCTGAGTACGATGCCGCTTTAAAACAAAAAGAAAACGGAGGCCAATCACTGCAAAAAGCTATTGGCTTAATCACGTGGCTTTTGTCAGATCAAAGTGACGGTATATCAGGCAAATTGATCAGCGCCCAGTGGGATCCTTGGGAAAAGCTACAAACGCATGCCGACATGTTTACCCAGAGCGATATCTATACCCTAAGACGCATCATGCCAGAGGAGCGCAACTACAAACTCTAACTTCTAAAACCTTCAGTCGGCTTATGTTTAAATACCCAAAAATTTAATACAAAAAAGGTAAATAAAGTAGCAGGGGGCTGAGAAAGCGCCTGTGACCACATCAAATTCAATCCCAGTGATACATTAAGAAACTTAAACGTAGAAAAACTAATACCATAACTCACCGCAGCTGCTGCCAAATATTCTATAAGTTGGCGTAACGTATCTGAGCGGTGACTCTTTAAAGCCCAAAAGCGATTTAAACTATAGTGAGCTGCTAACGATAATAAAAAACATCCACTAAAAGCATTATTTGGAGAAAGAACTAATTTTAGGATATTGAAGCTCAAAAAACCAACGACATAGCCCGTTCCTCCCACAATAAAAAATTTAACAAACCTGACATGCATCTGTCTGTTATTTAAAAGGCTTTTAAACATACATCCCTAAGCAATGAATTTACTTACTCCACGGCAATTCCAATTTATCCAAGTAGGCTGTGGCTTAATAGGCCGAAAACGTGCACTCGCCTTAAAGAATATACCTAATGCTCATTTGCGCTACGCCTGTGATATTAATCTAGACCGAGCTAAAGACCTTGCTGCAACTTCAGTTGGCTGCGAAGCAGTCTCCCTTGAGTCAGCACTTAGTGACCCATCAGCATCAATTGTTTTAATCTCAACATTAAACGGATCTTTAGTGCCAATAGCTCTTAAAGCGGTCCAAGCAGGCAAGCATGTTTTGATTGAAAAACCAGGTGCTTTACATTCCAGCGAACTCATAGACCTACAAAGCGAAGCTAGAAAAGTAGGCGTTAAAGTCAGACTCAGTTATAACCATCGCTACCATCCCTCCCTGCAAAAAGCACGTGAACTCTTCGACCAAGGCGTTCTAGGTCCACTGATGTTTATTCGAGGACGCTATGGACACGGTGGAAGACTTGGTTATGAAAGCGAATGGAGAGCTAACCCAAGTCTATCTGGGGGTGGCGAATTAATTGATCAAGGAGTACACCTAATAGATTTGGCACAGTGGTTTTTAGGGGACTTCACCTCGATTGATGGTCATGCTGAAACATATTTCTGGAAAATGAAAGTAGATGATAACGCATTCCTAAGTCTTAAGAATGCTGAAGGAAAAACTGCTTGGTTGCAGGTGAGCTGCACGGAATGGAAAAATATGTTTTCTTTCGAAATATATGGCCGTGATGCGAAACTTTCTATCGAAGGCCTAGGTGGAAGCTACGGTCAAGAAAAGTTAACCTATTACAAGATGCTGCCTCAAATGGGGCCACCTGACACAAAGGTTTATGAATTTCCACCACAAGACGACTCTTGGAAACTTGAAATGCAGGAATTTATTTCTGATATAATGGATCAGAGAGAACCAAATCCAGGACTATCAGAAGGAATTAAAATTCTTCAAGTCGTAGAACATATTTACAAAAAAAGCGGATACCCAAAACCATGATTATTACACGCTCACCCTTACGTATATCCCTTGGCGGAGGAGGCACTGATCTAGCCTCCTACTATTCCGACCATGGTGGTTTCTTAGTTGCAGCTGCTATCGATAAGTATGTCTACCTAACCCATCACAAAACATTCCAAAAAGAGATTATCGTAAAATACTCAAAATTGGAACGCGCTTCCTCGTTAGATGAGATAGAGCACCCTATTTTTAGAGAATGCCTTAAATTAACAGGCGTTACGGAACCTCATACAGAATTAACCTCAATGGCAGACATACCAGGTGGAACAGGTCTTGGTTCTTCTGGTAGCTTTACAACCGCATTACTTAAAGCACTGCATACTTATAATAAAAATCCAATATCCCCCGCTGACTTAGCCGAACAAGCGTGTGACGTAGAAATTAACCGCTTAGGGGAACCCATTGGCAAACAGGACCAGTATATAGCTGCTATAGGAGGAATCACCGCTTTTACGTTTCATAAAGACGGTAAAGTAGATTACCGAGCAGTTAAGCTATCAGAAGAAACCCATTTTAATTTAGAAGACAACTTGCTACTTTTTTTCACGGGATACTCACGCAGTGCCTCCGGAATTCTTAAAGATCAAAATGACAGGTCGAAGAAAAATGATAGCGCTATGCTAGATAATCTCCATTTCACAAAAGAACTGGGCTATCAGTCGCTTAAAGCGCTTGAAACAGACAATCTAGAAGAATTTGCCCGTTTAATGGATGTACATTGGCAGCGTAAAAAAGCCCGCAGTTCAGGCATGAGCAATTCCCATATTAATGAATGGTATGATTACGCCATGCAGAATGGTGCATTAGGTGGAAAATTAATCGGAGCAGGAGGAGGAGGATTCCTAATGTTCTATGCATCAGACAAAATTAAATTACGCCGTGCAATGCGTGAAAAAGGATTACAAGAAGTGCGCTTTAGATTCGATTTCGAGGGCACAAAAGTAGTCGCTCAAAATTAATATGCTAAGTCCTTCAACAAAAGCTACGGATTTGCCCGTAGCAATATTAGCAGGTGGCCTAGCGACTCGGCTACGTCCTATAACGGAGAAAATCCCTAAACTCCTAGTCGAAGTTGCAGGAGAGCCTTTTTTTTCGCATCAACTTCGCTTATTAAAAAAAGCAGGGCTAACTCAAATCGTTTTATGCGTTGGGTATCTCGGAGAACAAATTCGTGATCTATACAAAGATGGATCTGAATATGGTGTATCAATAAAATACTCATTTGATGGCCCCAAACTACTGGGAACAGGAGGAGCTTTGATTAAGGCCCTTCCGCTTTTAGGAGAAGCTTTCTACGTACTCTATGGCGATAGTTATTTACCGATAGACTATAACGCCGTTGGAAACCATTTCCTTAATTCAGGCAATCAAGGACTTATGACTGTCTATAAAAACCAGGGACTTTACGATGCGAGTAATGTGTGGTTCGAAGATGGTGAAATTAAGTTATACAATAAAAAATTGAAGCTTCCCGAAATGAAGCACATCGATTACGGCTTGGGCCTTTTTAAAGCCAGTGCCTTTAACGATTTTAGCCGGGACGATGTTGTCGACCTATCAGACGTACAAAAGAAGCTCGTATCCCTGAATGAACTATGTGGTTATGAAATGACAAACCGTTTTTACGAAATAGGTTCACCAGAAGGACTACTTGAACTAAATAAATTCCTCGAAGCCAAATAAGTACGCTTAAAACCCAATTATAACGCTGCTTAGATTCTCGACCGTACTTCAGATTTAAGCTAACTATCTAATAAAAAATAACTTTTATGTCATACTCCATTCAACACCTTAAAGAAACTGCTCAGATCGTTAACACCCTAGACCCTCAAGCATGCGAGGCATGCGTAAAAGAACTACGCGCAGCTCGTGATAGAGGGGGACGTTTATTTATCTTAGGTGTTGGTGGCAGTGCAGCAAACGCATCCCACGCAGTAAATGATTTTAGAAAAATAGGGGGTCTAGAGGCATATGCACCTACCGATAATGTTTCAGAACTTACGGCTCGTACGAATGATGAGGGATGGGCAAGTGTTTTCGTTGAATGGTTACGAGGAAGTAAGCTTAATTCTAAAGATATTATTTTTGTACTTTCTGTAGGTGGTGGAAATTTAGAAAAAAATGTATCTCCTAACTTAGTATCAGCGTTACAACTCGCTAAAGAAGTGGGCGCTCGTATTATTGGTATTGTTGGAAAAGATGGTGGATATACAGCAAAAGTAGCTGATGCTTGTGTCATTATTCCTGTTGTAAATACCAACAATATTACCCCTCATTCAGAAGCATTCCAAGCTGTAGTATGGCATCTATTCGTTTCGCATCCTGACTTAAAGATGAACCAGACCAAGTGGGAGTCCGTTACTCAGAAATAACGTGCTTAAGCCAGCCGTATTCCTAGACCGAGACGGCACCCTAAACGTTCAAATCGTTAGGGACGGTAAGCCGTATGCCCCTCGTTTACTTCAGGACTTTAAACTTTTCCCTGAAGTCCCAATAAACTGCTATCATCTCAAAGAGGCAGGGTTTATTCTTGTTGTTGCAACCAATCAACCGGACGTCGGAAGAGGCGATATGCCTCTAGCTACCGTGGAGGCGATGCATAAAAAACTACTGAAAGAAATACCAGTACTTGATCGGATAGAAGTTTCATACGATTCAGGTAAAGAACCGTCTTACAGACGTAAGCCTGAGCCAGGCATGTTGCTGGATGCTGCGAAGGAATTAAATATAGACTTAAGCAAATCCTGGATGGTGGGAGACCGCTGGAGAGATATAGACTGCGGTAAACGAGCTAAGGTAAAAACTATCTTTATCGACTTTGGGTATAGTGAGGAACTTAAAGCTAAACCTGACTTTATTGTCTCTAGCTTTGCTCAGGCTGTATCTGTTATTTTAGCCCAAACTAAAACTAACCCTTCGTGATTATATCCGGCTTTAATGTATCGTATTATCAATACGATAAAATTTAAGGTTGCGGTTTAGTACCCCAACCAAATACCCATAGATCTTGGAGCATAAGTTCAATTTGAGTAAACCCTGCTCTTGTTAAAAACGTTTTGAATTCTTGCTGCGTAGAGCATCGGCTTATATGGCGAGGACGCTGATCTACAGGAATTGAAGCACTTGACTGGAATAATCCCCATCCTCCTTCACTTTCCAAGTTAGCATTATCGCACATAAAGCGTCCACCAGGTTTTAGGATACGAAAAGCCTCCTGTATGTAGGCATACCTATCCCATTCCTCAAGATGCATAAAAACTACTGTACAATAAACCGCATCGACTGAATTAGATGCAATGGGCTTAAGGTCATACCCACTAATTGAACGTAAAGAAATATTAGACAGATCTTTGAGTCTACGCCCAGCGTGTGCTAGCATGTTTTCAGATACATCACACCCGATCCATTCCCTTACCCGGGGCGCCAAATATTGGCCTACTCGACCCACTCCACAACCGATCTCTAAAAAGACATCCTCTGGCTTAATGCCTATTGTCATTTGCAACATGCGTAGCGTGACTTCAGCACTAACCTTGAGTTGGGCCTCATCTGTATAACCTGCCACATGCATTAAGGCCGAGTGCTCTGTTTCCGCTAGGCTATTCCAAGCAGTTTTATAATTAGGCAATTCACTCATAAAAATGTAATAGGCTATACGGATAAGATGAGTCTGATAAATAACTTTTATGTAATTAGATTGGCCTTAAATTAAAATTTAAGGCGGCAAAACAGTCAAAATCTTTTACTTAAGGATTATAAAAGTCTATAAAAAACACATCTCAATAAAAGCATTTGCAAGATCGTTACCTTGACCACGTGGCATATAGCAGAATAATCTATGTTTCATGTATTTACTCCGCATTAAGTAAATAAGAGCTTGCGTGAATATCTTATTTGTAAACTACGGTGATTTTACGACCAATAGCTTAAACCATATTGGAAGTTTTGCTAATGCCTTAATTAAAGAGGGTCACGACTGCATTATTGCAGTACCTAACTTCAAAGAGAGCATAAATGCTATACCCGACCCATTGTTCACTGCTGCGACATACAATGAATTATTGCAAAAACCTAACTATTTTAAAGACGGTAAATCAGCCGATATAATACATGCTTGGACCCCACGTGAATTAGTTCGTACGTTCGTTATTGAATATCAAATTAAAGCCCACGCAAAACTAATCATCCATCTTGAAGATAATGAGGACTTTTTATTATCCGCATGGCTCAAAACACCTCTAAACGAGATAAAAAAAGTATCTAATCTTTTGTTATCTGAAAAAGGAACTCCTGCATTATCACATCCAAGAAGAGCAAGAGCTTTTATGCGCGCTGCCGATGCTATTACATATATTACAGGTTGTCTTAAAGAGTTCATCCCAGTCAATCTGATGTCTATGGAGTTAACTCCTGGTATAGACTTTGATTTATATACAACACCACAACGCGATCTATCACTTAAAAAAGAAATTGGTATACCTGAATCGGACAAAGTAATCGTATTCACCGGAAGTAATACATTTGCAAACGAAGCCGATATAAAAGAACTCTACTTAGCTATTGAATTACTCAATAAAAGAAACATACCGACAACTTTAGTGAGAACCGGCTTTGTATTAGAAGATTTTAAACGCGTATTACCCTCAACAGCACATAGGCATGTTATCGAGCTTGGATTTGTAGAGAAAACTAAACTACCTCACCTCTTAGCTTTAGCAGATGTGTTAATACAACCTGGTAAAGTAGATCCATTTAATAAATACCGACTTCCCTCAAAACTGCCTGAATTTTTAAGTAGCCATAGACCGGTAATTCTTCCCCCTACAAATATAGGTTTAGAGCTAGTCGACGGAAGAGATGCATTATTCCTGCAAGAAGGTACAGCTCATGAAATCGCAACTCTCTGTCACAAATTATTCATAAGCCCTGAGCTTAGCCAGTCTTTAGCGGATAACGCACTTAACTATGCTCGCAAACGTTTCAATTTAAACCAAATCACAACATCTCTTTTTAATTTTTATAAAACTATTTTAGAAATTAAAAGTTCTGTTGAAAAAACTAGCCACCTAGCCATGAATCAAAATGAATTAACACTCGCATCACGTGGCTTAGTTCAAAGCTTAGATGAGGGCCCACTTAAAATACAGGCAATCGAGCTCTCAGAACTTATCGAAGATTTAGTAAGCGACCAAGAAGTGAACGCTCGTTTAATTAAAAAATTAAACAACGATGCAGAGCTATCTGCTACCCATATAAAGAACTTAGAAATACATATTGCTAATCACGTAAAACACAATTCAACCCAAGAGATTCAACTCAAAGCACAGTCTAAGCTAATTGCAGATTTGAATGATCATGTTTTAAGATTAGAAAATGAAACGATAAAACTTAATGAAACACTTAAGCATAAATCAGAAATAGCAGATCAAGCACTAGCCAAAATAACACATCTAGAATCTGCAATTACAAACTTGAATATGGCACTAAGCAATAAGTCAGAAGTTGCAGATAAAGCACTGAGTCAACTTGAGGAATCAACTCAAACTTTAATTTCATATAAAAACGCCGTTCTCAACAGAGAACAGGAGTTGACAGTGGCTATTGAAAAAATTCAGGCAGACTTAGCTTTAAAAGACCGAAAGATTGCTTCAATTAAAAATTCTTTTTCATGGAAAATTTCAGCTCCTCTAAGAATCTTTAAAAGTGATAATTAACGTGCTCAGATTATAAATGAAAATAAATTCTGTTAGCGTTGCCCACTGCAGTATAAACATTAACCTATAACAATTACATGAAATCCCTAAAAGATCTAAAAATTCAACTCTATGCTGATGGTGCTGATAAAGCAGGCATACTAGATCTATACAGCAAGCCATACATTAAAGGTTTAACTACTAACCCAACTTTAATGAAAAAGGCAGGAATTCAAGATTATGAAGCTTTCGCCAAAGACATCCTTCAAACTGTTACTTCTAAACCTATCTCATTAGAAGTTTTTACTGACGAATTCCAAGAAATGAAACGTCAGGCACTTAAAATTTCTGCTTTAGCTAGTAATGTATATACTAAGATACCGATCACCAATTCACGTGGTGAATCATCCCTACCTCTAATAAAGGAGCTTGCTCAGGAAGGTGTTAAGCTAAATATCACAGCTCTTTTTACTGAAGCTCAAGTGAGAGGGGTTGCTGAATCCTTAAACCCAGATATACCATCGGTAGTTTCTGTTTTCGCAGGTCGTATAGCCGATACGGGAATAGATCCTGTTCCATTAATGACACAGTATCTTGGTATGATTAAACATCTACCTAAGGCAGAACTACTTTGGGCTAGTACGCGTGAAGTACTTAACATATTCCAAGCAGAAAGCTGTGGATGTGCAATTATAACAGTACCTCACGATATTCTAGGTAAAGCTGCTAAAATGCTTGGAATGGATCTTTCTGCCGTTTCCCTAGATACAGTGCAAATGTTTGCTCGCGACGCAAAAGAAGCAGGTTTCAAACTCTAATTATTTAGAAATCAACTCTATCAATGTTGCAACATCCTGCATCTGAGCTTAGGTTTTGGTTGGACGAACCAAGACCAGGTCACCCTGAAAGCTCAGCACTCTGCATTAAAGGATGGTGTTTTGATATGAGTGGAAGCAAAATAACAGGTATTCGAATTCGTATTAATAATACAATATACGAAGCACAATGCGGTATAAATCGTCCTGATGTATTGGCTTATTTTAAAGAGCCAGCATCGACTATAGAATCCGGCTTTTCAATCTACCTCAAATTACCTGTTGGTAAATCAGAAGTACACCTTGAAGCTAAACGAGAAGCAATAGACTGGACTAGATTTGAAACACTTACGTTCCAAACATCGTTTAGTCGCAACTTAAAATTCCCTCTCACTAAATTACGTTTCTATTTAAACGCTTATTTAGGTAGGAAAATTGAATTTAAAAACTTAAGTCCTGGTGAATTAGGCTATTTACACGCCGAATTTGAGTCCAAGTTTGGCCCCCCACCTCTAAGGTTGTCACCTCAACACTTACCTAAAGATTTTGTACGTGAAAAATTTCCTAAATCAAAGAAATCAAAAGAACAATTACCTAAGATTACAATAATTACACCTTCTTATAACCAGGCTCACTTTTTAGAAGAAACGATTCAAAGCGTACTCTCACAAGAAGATGTAAGACTTGATTACATCATACAAGATGGAGCCTCAAAGGACGGAAGTTTAGCTATTATTGAGAAATACAAATCTAAATTAGTTTATTACGAAAGCACTGGCGATAAGGGACAAGCGGATGCGATCATGAAAGGCTTTGAACATATGAATTCAGGGCCTAATGATATCATGGCCTATCTCAATTCAGATGACTTACTCATGCCTGGTGCTTTAAACTTTGTAGCTAACTTTTTTGATAAAAATCCTTCTGTAGATGCTATATACGGACATCGCATTCTAATTAACGAAACTTCACATCAAGTAGGTCAATGGATAAGTCCAAGGCAGAGGTGTGATAATTTAGCACTCCATGATCTTATACCCCAAGAAACTTTGTTTTGGCGCAAGCGAATTTGGGATCGCATAGGCGGTTTAGATACTCGCTTCCAATTTGCCTTAGATTGGGATTTGCTCATACGTTTCCAAGAGACAGGAGCAGTAATTAAACGACTGCCATACTTTTTAGGCCTATTCAGAATTCACACACTACAAAAAAGCCAGTCTATGATTAATGAAACTGGCATAAAAGAGATGAATCACTTAAGAAAGCGAACTCTAGGTAAGCATCCTGATGATCATGAAATCGCTCAGAGTATGCGCAGGGCAGAAATTGATAGTGCTATTATAAAAAAATGCCTAGATAAAGGCTTTCGTTTATAATTAGTAAAAGTGATTAGTTTAGCCTTCCATAGTAGAAAAGCATACAAATATTGAGTTAGGCTTATGCTCTCTTCAAAGGAACCTACATTTCCTATAATAAGGAAAAAAGAAATCATAGAAAAAGCTAATGGTTTTTTAGCTGCTGAGCTAAATAAAAACCATGCAAGCACGATCACATCGAAAAATGCTCTAACTGCATTACAGCTCCAAGAATGTACCGAGCGGATTATTTTATTAGCTACTAAATTGGATTCACTTAATAAAGAAGTGAAATTGAAAAATACAGCAATAGAGCACTTAACTAATTCAGTCTCATGGAAGATAACCCAGCCCTTAAGAGCTTTAAGAAGATTATTTGTTGATCCTGTTGGGCGTCAATTAAAACGCCCTGAATCCACGAGCCTTTCCAGCCCTAATTTAATCGAATCTTTTTACCACATAGACTCACCAAAACAGTGGATTAAAAATTCACAAGATACTGTTGTGCGAGGATGGTGTATTTTAAAAGATGGCCAAGTAATTTCCGGAATTAGAGCAAGACTAGGTAGCCGCATATACCTCGGTAGCTATGGTGTTGACCGACCAGATCTCCAGGCACACTTCCCTAATTATATTCATAGTACTAAAAGCGGTTTCAAAATTGAAATTTCTCTTACAACTAAAGACAGTGAGATAGATTTTGAGGTTTTTACCCAAAACGGGCAGTGGCAATCGTTTCTTAAGCAATCACTCCTAAATGATGAAGAAACAGCTGCTAAAGGAAGCTATCCTCACTGGGTCAAAACCCAGGACACATATACCGACACAGAACTTAATCTAATAAGTGAAGTTTCAAAAAAACTACCTTATAAACCATTAATATCAGTTCTAATGCCTGTTTATAATACTGATTTAAGATGGCTAAAACAAGCAATCGATTCAGTTAAGAACCAGACATACGATAATTGGGAACTGTGCATAGCGGATGACAATTCAACGAAAGGCGATATTTGCACTTATCTCAATACGTGCATGCAACAAGATAGCCGAATTAAAGTTATATATAGAAAAGAAAACGGCCATATATCGCAAGCAAGCAACTCGGCACTAAGTCTAGCACAAGGAGAATACATTTGTCTTCTAGATCATGATGATACTCTAAGTAGTATCGCTTTATCAAGTATTGCACTAGAGCTTAACAAAAACCCAA
>Ga0208507_1001663_pt1 | contig 12178 bp, 10 predicted proteins | sample CryBogCBH12Aug01_FD_184626 | JGI IMG/M metagenome (GOLD analysis project Ga0208507, IMG submission 184626) | Freshwater microbial communities from Crystal Bog, Wisconsin, USA - CBH12Aug09.1 (SPAdes) (version 2) | ecosystem: Environmental > Aquatic > Freshwater > Lake | place: Crystal Bog... | reverse complement strand
CATGCCGAGGCCGCGGCGTTCCTGAACCTGACTCCGGACCACCTGGCCCGCCACGGCACCATGGAGACCTATCGGCAGACCAAGCTGCGGATCTTCGAGCGGCAGACAGAGCAGGACCTGCGCGTGGTGCCCGTGGCCCACCCCGGGTTGTGGGCGGATGCGCCGGGCGAGGGACGCACCGCGCGGTTCGGCTGGTCCGCCTGTGAGGCCTGGTGCGACTGCGACGGCGGGCTGCTCCTCCACGGGGAGGCCCTGCTCCCGCGCTCGGAGCTGCTCATCCCCGGCGACCACAACGTCGAGAACGCCCTGGCGGCGAGCCTCCTGGCCAGTCACGCCGGGGCCTCCCTGGAGGGCATCCGCGCCGGGCTGCGCAGCTACCCGGGCCTGGCCCACCGCCTCGCCTTCTGCGGCGAGAAGGGTGGCGTGCGGGCCTACAACGACTCCAAGGGCACCAACGTGGACGCGACGCTGACGGCCATCCACGCCCTGCCGGGGCCCCTGGTGCTCCTCCTCGGCGGCACCGACAAGGGCACCAGCTACGAGCCCCTGCGCGCGGCCCTGGCGGGCAAGCTGCGGCGCCTGGTCTTCCTGGGCGAGGCGATCCCGCAGCTCACCAAGGACCTGGGCGACCTGCCGCACGACGTGGTCCCGGCCTTCAACGACGCGGTCCACGCGGCCCTGGCCCTGGCACAGCCCGGTGACCAGGTGCTGCTGAGCCCGGCCTGCGCGAGCTTCGACCAGTTCGACAACTTCGAGCAGCGGGGCGACCGCTTCGAAGCCCTGATCCATGCCTGGAGCGCCTCATGACGAGCAACCTCGCCGCCGAACTGCGCCTGCTCCTGGGCGCTGACGCCGTGCTCACGGAGCCCGATGACCTCGTCCGCTACCAGGAGGGCTGGCGCTACGGCAGGGGCATCGCCCTGCTCGCCGTGCGGCCCGCCACGCCGCAGCAGGTGGCGGCGACCCTGGCCGCCTGCCGGGCCGCGGGGGTGGCTGTCGTGCCCCAGGGCGCTAACACGGGCCTGGTGGGGGCGTCCACGCCCGATGCCAGCGGCCGCATGGCGGTGCTGAGCCTCGAGCGCCTGAACCGCCGGCTGGAGATCGATCCCGTCAACCGCACCGCGCGGGTGGACGGCGGCGTGCTGCTCAGCGCCCTGAACGCGGCCCTGGCCGAGCACGGGCTGATGTTCCCCATCGACCTGGGGGCGGACCCCAGCCTCGGGGGCATGATCGCCACCAACACCGGCGGCACACGGCTGCTGAAGTACGGCGACGTGCGCCACAACCTGCTGGGCATCGAGGTGGCCCTGGCCGACGGCACGGTGCTGGAGGCCATGAACCAGCTGCGCAAGAACAACACCGGCCTGGACGCCAAGCAGCTCTTCGTGGGCACCAGCGGCGTCTATGGCGTCATCACCGGGGCCGTGGTCCAGGTGGTGCCGGTGCCGGGGCAGCGCGCCGCGGCCTTGGTGGGCTGCGCCTCCGGCGAGGCCGCCCTGGCCCTGCTGCGGGCCCTGGAGCGGGACCTGGCGGACGTGTTCACGGCCTTCGAGGCCATCAGCGGCGAGGCCATGGGCCCGGTGTTCAAGCACCACGACCAGCTGCGCAACCCCTTCGGCGCCGCCCCGCCGCCCACCTACTCGGTCCTGGTGGAGCTGGCCTCCACGCTGCCCGTCGCGGCCCTGGACCTGGCTGCGCTGCTGGAGGAGCGCCTCGGCGCCTTCCTGGAGACCGAGGCCGGCGAGGGGATCACGGATGTATTCATGGGCCGGCCCGAGGACTTCTGGGCCATCCGCCACCACATCAGTGAGGGCCTGCGGGCCGAAGGGAAGGTGCTGGCCTTCGACATCAGCGTGCCCCGCAGCCGCATGGCGGCCTTCACCACCGCGGCCCGGGCGCTGCTGGCCGCGGACTACCCCTTCGTGCGCTGCTGCGACTTCGGCCACTGGGGCGACGGCGGCACGCACCTGAACCTGGTCTGGACCGAGGCCGGCGCGCCGATCCCGGCCGCGGAGCTGGTGCCGGCGCTGCAGGCCCGCATCTACGAGCTGGCCGTGAAGGGCTTCGACGGCAGCTACAGCGCCGAGCACGGCGTGGGCCCCCACAACCAGCGCTTCTACGAGGCCTACACGCCCAGCGCGATCAAGGCCGTCAGCGGCGCCCTCAAGGCCCACCTGGACCCCGGGGGACTCCTGGGGACGACGCGGCTGTCCTGAAAAAAATTCACCACAAAGAACGCAAAGGGCACAAAGTTCAGATCCGGTCAGTCCTGCCTTTCTTTGTGTCCTTTGTGGTGAGCCTTCTTTTCGCTTTTCCCCGGCTGACCGGCGCCTGGGGAAGGCCACTCGGTCGGCCCTTTTGCGGTCATCCTGGCTGGAGTCGAGGAGTGTCCATGAGAGCAGCTGTGTTGGCCCTGGTCGCGGTGGTGCCTTCCCTCTCGGCGCAGGCGCCGCCGACAGTGGACGCCTTTGCCCCGCTGCGGTTCCTGGTGGGGGACTGGGTCGGTGTGGGCGGGGGGCTGCCGGGGCAGACCTCGGGGGCGGCGTCGTTCCGCTTCGAGCTGGACGGCAAGGTCCTGGTGCGCCGCGGCTACGCGGACATGGCCGCCACCAAGGACCGGCCCGCCTCCCGCCACGAGGACCTCATGAGCATCTTCAGCGAGGCTGGCGTACTGAAGGCGCACTACCTGGACAACGAAGGCCACGTGATCCGCTACCGGGTGGCCGAGGTGCCCGGCGGCGTCGCCTTCACCAGCGAGGCCGCCCCCGACCCGCGCTTCCGCCTGAGCTATCTGAAGAAGGCCGACGGGCAGGTCACCGTCCGCTTCGAGATAGCTCCGCCCACGAAGCCCGAGGACTTCTCGGTCTATCTGGAAGCCCTGACCCAGAAAGCCAAGTAGCCTTTCCCCATCTGCAGAAACGGCACCCGGAAACCGGGTGCCGTTTCTGCAGCGATGGAACGGGATGCTTCAGGCGTGCGAGTCGTGCCGGGGCAGCCAGAAGCGGGGCGGCGCGTAGCAGATGCCCATGAGGATGACCTGGCTGGCGCAGAACGCGGTGAGGGCCCAGAAGGCCTCGTCCATGAAGCCGTAGGAGTGGAGGCCCACGCCGAGCATGTTCACGCCGAACCAGGACAGGGCGGTGATGATGTTGCCGAAGAGCGCCATGACCATGATGCCGCGGTCCCGGACGAAGCCGATGAGCCGGGCGTGGAGGATGATGGCGTTCCAGAGCACGATCAGCAGGGCGCCGTTCTCCTTGGGATCCCAGCCCCAGAACCGGCCCCAGGACTGGTCGGCCCAGATGCCGCCCAGCACGGTGCCCACGAAGCTGAAGAACAGGGCGAAGCAGATGATGCCGTAGGCCATGTCCGCGAGGACGCGGTCCGTCTCCACATCCGGGACGGCGACGACGTGCTTGCGCACGCCGTAGGCGATGGCGATGGCGCCCGCGAGGAAGGTGCCGGAGTAGCCGATGGTGATGGTCACCACGTGGGTGGCCAGCCAGAAGTTGGAGTCCAGCACGGCGCGCATCATCTCCATGGTGTCACCGGCCTCGCCCAGGTGCTGGGCCACGATCAGGGAGGCGAAGCCGAAGATGGAGGCCATGGCGGTGCCGAAGCCCTTCCGGTACATCTTCTCCACGATGAGGCCCAGGATCACCACGCCCCAGCCCACGAAGACGGCGGAGGAGTAGAGGTTGGTGACCGGGGGCCGGCCCTGGAGGATGATGCGGGCCGCGAGGCCCAGGGTGTGGACGATGGCGCCGGAGAAGAGCAGAGCGTAGGCCGTGGGGCGCAGCACCTCGGGCTTGTAGACCCAGGAGAGGGCTGCCGCCATGAAGGCCGCGAGGAAGATGATCATGCCCACGAAGAAGGGCTGGGCGCGGTTGAAGACCACCTCGCGTCCGGCCTGGCCCAGGGCGTCGGGCTTCAGCGCGTTCACCACGCCATTCAGGTCGGCAAGGGCCTGGTTGAAGGCGGCGGGATTGTTGGCCACGTAAGCGGCATTCAGGCGCGCGAGGGGGACCAGGCCCGGGTGGAGGGGACCGCCGGTGTTGGCGGCGGCCAGGCCCTGGCCCACACTCTGCCAGGCCTCGGGCGGGGCGCCCGCGGCGGGAGGCAGGATGCGGAAGTGCGCCAGCTGGATGAGGTCCTGGTGGCGCAGGTTGGCGTCCGAGGTGCCCAGGGACTGCAGCTCCCAGCCCAGTCCCGGGGAGCCGGCCAGCTGCAGGGTGTTGCGCAGCTTGTAGTAGAGGTAGACGCGATCGAAGAGGTTGATGACGGCGCTCTGGAAGCGGGAGCGCTTCTGGGGTGCGATCGGCTGGGCCGTGGCGGCCTGCTTCTGGATCTCATCCAGGTGGGGCCCGAGCTCGGTGAAGCTGAAGTAGTTCCGGGCCTTGGTCTGCTTGGCGCCGATGAGGCCCAGCACGTCGAGGTCATCGATGACGAAGATGGGCTGCTGGTCCGCCACCTGGGGACGGAACAGCACGTCCAGGAGCCACTCGTCGGGGCCGATGGTGCGGTTCTCGTGACGGAAGCCCTGGCGGCTGTGGATGACCAGCAGGGCGTTGCGGGCCACGGAGTCCAGGGGCTTGACGCGACCGCCCTCGAGGATGGGCAGGGTGCCGAAGCCGGCGGCGTCGAAGCTGCGGGTCTTGCCGCTGGGCAGGGCGAAGCTGAGCGCCAAGGCCAGGGCGAGGCCACCGGCGAGCCAGGAGAAGTATTTGGTCAGGAAGTTCATGGTCAGGCCTCCTTCTTGTCCTGGCGGCGCTTGAGGGAGCGCCGGAGGACGATGGCGAAGTGCACAAGCAGGCCGATCGAGACCAGCACGCAGGACACATACGGGAGCAGCCAGCCGGGATTTTCAACCACGGAAAGGACGGAGAGGGTGTCGTTCTTGCCAAAGCTCGCCTGGTAGAAGGTCTTGCCCTCGTACCGGAGCGGCTGGTTCATGTAGATCAGCACCTCGCGGTTCTCCTTCTGCGAGGGATTCACCACCTGGACCAGGCTGGAGAAGTTCTTGGGGATGTCCGTGCCGGGGTAGACATCGTGCCGGAACTGCTTGAGGGTGAACGCGTAGGGCAGGTAGAAGCGGCGCAGGCGCATGGCCAGCTGGTAGGTGTGCCCCTCGTGGGTGAAGGCCTGGGGGGCGCCGATAGCCGCCGAAGCCAGCCAGACCCCGTAGCTGCGACCGCCGGCCGTGGGCTCGACGAAGGCGGAGGCCTGGTTCATCTCGGACTCGGCGGTGACCGTGGGCTGCTCCACGACGAGCACGCCCGGGCCAATGCCCGCGGTGGCCGGGGAGGTCTGGCCCGCGGGGAGGTTGGACAGCTCGGCATTGGCGAAGTACTTCTTCACGTTCACCGTGAGCGGGGTGCCGGGGATGGCGATGGCCCCGCCTCGGGAGAGCGCTGTGTCGGGGATGGAGTAGACCTCATCCCAGGTGGGATCCGTGACGTCGATGACGGCCAGCTCGAAGTTCTTGTAGCTCTGGACGTAGTTGACGGTCTGCCCGACCTCGATGGACATGTTGGTGTCCACCTGCATCATGCCTGCCACGAACTCGCCGGCGAACAGCACCACCAGACCCACGTGGACGAGCAGCAGCCCCGACTTGGCCAGGGTGCGCGGGATGTCCAGGGTCTTGGCCACGAGGTTGATGGTGAGGAACAGGCCCACGAGGGCAGCGCCCGGGAACACGGGCAGGGGGAAGGGCAGGCCCGTGAACTGCCGCCACACGATGAAGCTGCGCATGTAGGCGTTCACCGCCCCGGCAGTGCCCATCTCGACCTGGGCCAGGGTGCAGAGCAGCACCAGGGCCATGAGGAGCGCCAGCAGAACGATGGTGAACTGGATGGACTTGAGGAACTTCCAGGTTTGGAGGGCGAGTGGCTTAATCAAGGTGGAGGCTCTCCAGGAGGTGCGTGAAATCGGACTTGGCCTTGGTCACGGGGCCTGCGTCGCCGGTCAGCTTGAGGAACCAGGTGTTGCCGTCCGGAGTCGAGATGTAGCCCGCCACCATGCGGCTCTTGACCTTGCCTTCGCTGGTGAAGTCATAGATGTTCAGGGCCCCGGCGCGGGTCTTCAGGGCCGTGCGGGACTTGGCCAGGCCCGGTTCGTCCAGGGGCGGCAGGCCGATCTGGCCGCGCCAGCGGTTGACGTTGGCCAGCTCACCGCCCGCGGGGCCGGGCAGCACCACCACGGTGGCCTCGAACTTGCCGCCGTAGGGCGCCTTGAAGGTCGCGAAGCGCATGCCCTCGCCGGGCGTCTCCGACCAGCCCTTGGGCAGGGACCACTTCAGGGCGGCCTTGGCCGAAGGAGTCGGCGGGGGCGGCACGTCGGAAGCGCCGCCGGGCATGCCGGTGCGCTCGCCCATGGGCTGCGGGGGGGCTGTGGGCCGCGGGGAGCCGGGGGCCCCCTGGTTCTCGCGGGGTACGCGGTAGTGGGCCACCTGGTCCCGCTGGCAGCCAAGCGCCAGGAGGCCCAGGCCGACGCCGGCCAGCAGGGTGCGCATCTTAAAGGATGTGCAAGGGAATTGAGTTGGGCTGAGCAATTTTGGCAAGGGGATTCCTCGGTGACATTCCAGGGTATCGGACCTTGGGGGCCTGGGGTAGGTCGAATTTCGCCAACACCTTCTGAACCTGGTGGGTTAACTGTAAAGGAGATCCGTACTTCCATAGATGCAAATTGGTCCACTTTCCCGAGTAAGCTGGACCCATGACGGCCTTCGATTCCTGGGAACCCTATCGCGACCTGCGCTTCGCGGGGACGCGGGAGCACCCGCGCTGCGGGACCTGCTTCATCGCCGAGGGCCGGATCCTGGTGGAGGACCTGCTGGCCGCGGGTCGCGCGGGCCGGATGCAGGTGGTCTCCGTGGCGGCCACCCCCACCGCGGCCGCCGGGGTGCGGGACCTCCTCCCGGCGGACACGGAGCTGCTGGTGGCGGAGCCCCAGGTGCTGTCCTCCCTGGCCGGCTTCCCCTTCCACCGCGGCCTCATGGCCTGTGCCGCGGTGCCCCCGCCACCGCCCTCGGCAGACCTGGCGCAGGCCCGCCGGCTGCTGGTGCTGCCCCGCCTCTACGACAGCGAGAACCTGGGCCTGCTGCTCCGGAGCGCTGCGGCCCTGGGTCTGGACGGGGTGCTGGCCGGCCCCGGCCCCGGCCTCTGGAGCCGCCGCACCGTGCGGGTCTCCATGGGCGCCGTCTGGCGCATCCCGGTCTGGCACGCGGAGGATCCCTGGCCGCCGCTGGCGCACTGGAAGGCCGCGGAGCCCGGCGCGGAGGTGGTGGCCGCCGCCCTGACCGCCACGGCCCAGGATGCCCGGACCTGGCGCCCCGCGCCCCGCTGCGCCCTGGTCATGGGCCCCGAGGACACCGGCCTGAACGCAGAGCAGCTCACCTGCTGCGACCGCGCCGTGGCCATCGCCATGGCCTCGGGCATGGACAGCCTCAACGTCGCCGCCGCCGGCGCCATCCTGATGTGCCGCATGGTGGAGAGCCAGGGCTGAAGTATAAATTGTTCAGACACTAAAAAATCGTGCCCCTTGGTGCACTGGTGGAACAGCTGCGGGTCGCTAACCTCAAGAGCGGAGGCAGCCCGTCTGCCTAGGGAGGGAGGCCATGGCACGTTCTGGAGCGGTGGCAGAAGCGTCAGCGAATCCCTGGCAGGCCTGGGAGGACGCTCTGGACCAGGTGGCCCTTCCCCGGGAGCCGCAGGGGGAAGAGCTCCCGATGCCTGCGTTCCTGCAGGAGATCCTGGATTCCTTCGTGGAGTTCGACCCGGAGACCTTCGGCCTGGAGGTCCCCCTGGCCTCGGCCGTGGAAGGTCCTGGGCCGACGGCCGGCGCGGGAGCCCGGGCCAGGTCCCGGAGACGGAAGGCGGCGTAGCGGCCTGCGCCAGCTCTGCGCCGGTCCGGCGCACTGCGGTGATTACTTAGAGGCAACCAAACCCGACGTCCCCGCGATGAAGCCAGGCGGGATGCAGTGAAGGAAAGCGCCCGCAGGGCGATGCGGGACATCGTGCAAGGGCGGTGGCGCCGGGGGGCGCCCGCCTGCCCGCTGGGCAGACTCTGCGCAGGTGCTAAGTGCTTCGGCGGAGGGGCGGAGTTTTGTCCAGACTTTCGGGAAAGGGCGTCCGCCGAGTGGGGTGTGACGATACACGGGAACATCCCGACGAGCTTGCCCATGCTGATCCCAGGCACCTCCAGAGCACCCGTGGTCTCCGGGGTCCCGGCGCCCGGAACTTGGCGGCACCTGGGCAGGAGGCTGCCTTGTCCTACCTGAGCCTTGGACTGACCAGCCTGCTGCTTCCCGCCATGATCTGGGTGATCCTGGCGCGGCTGCGCTCGCCGGTCGTGGCGCTGTGGTGTCTGGGCAGCGTGCTGGGTGCCGGGGGGCTCATCCTGGTCGGGTTCCGGGGGAGCATCCCGGACTGGGCCAGCTACCCGGTGGCGAACCTGCTGGCCTTCACCAGCGGACTGTGTGACATCCAGGCGCTGCGCCTGGACCAGGGCGCCCCCTGGCGGCTGCGCTGGCTGGTGACGGCGACCCTGGGCTACCTGCTGGTCTACGAAATCCTCCGGCGGGGGCTGGGCATTGTCCCTCTGCGCATCGGCTTCGTGTCCCTCGTCTATCTGAGCCTCCTGCTGCAGCTGATGGGGTGGGCCTGGCGCATCGCCCGCTCTCAGCAGAGCGCGGGGGCCTGGGCCATCGTCGGCTCCAACCTGGTGCTGGCGGTCGGCACCGCCCTGGTCCTGGTGGAGCTGCTCCAGGCCTGGGTCGGCTGGCCGGTCCCGAGCCGCTCCCGGGGGCAGGATGAATTGCTGAGTCTTTTGGGGGTGCTGGCCGCCCTTGCGGGTGATGTGGGCTTCCTCGGCCTCGCCCTGGAGCGCTCGGTCCGTCGGTGGAAGGAAGCCGCCGCCGGGGAGGCCCGCCTGGCAGAGCGGCTGCAGCTCGGCAACCAGCTGGCCCACCTGGATCGCCAGCGGAGCCTGGGCCTGATGGCGGCCACTCTGGCCCACGAGCTGAACCAGCCCCTCACCGCCATCCTGGCCAGTGCCCAGGCGGCCCGGCGGGGCAGCGCAGCCGAGCGTCTGGAGCCGGCCCAGAGCCTCGAGCTGCTGGACCAGGTCATCGCCAACACCCGCCGTGCCACCGGCATCACCGAGCGCATCCGCGGCTTCATCCGGCCGAGCGGACCGGACCAGGCTCCCGTGGACCTGGAAAAGGTCACCCGCGAGATGCTGGACTTCATGGCGCCGGAACTGCGCCGCCATCGGATCCAGCTGGCCTTCTCCACTGGGGCCGAACCCGTCCTGGTGCAGGGCGACGCGATCCAGCTGTCCCAGGTGGTGCTGAACGTCCTCCGGAACGCCATCGAGGCCGTTGAGCCGATGTCGAAACGGTCCATCCGGATCCAGCTCAGCCGCACGGCCGGCGGGGTCCTCCTGCAGGTTCGCGACTCGGGGCCGGGCCTGGCCCCGGAGCTGGCCGAGCGGGTCGGGACGCCCTACTTCACCACCAAGGAGCAGGGCCTGGGCATGGGCCTGGCCATCTCCGCCGCCATCCTGCAGCAGCACCAGGGGAGCCTGGCCTTCCACAACAACGAGGAGGGTGGGGCCCGGGTGGCGATCCAGCTGCCGCTTCTGGCGGGGTGCGGCCCATGACTCGCGAACCGTCTGCGGACATCCGCTCCGTCCTGGCACGAAGGTGGCCCAGGGTTGCGGCCGGAATCTCCCTGGAACGGATGGCCTTCAGGGCAGTCTGGCCCGGAGGCGGGCGATGATCGGATGGGAGGGCACGGAGGTCAACCTGATCCTGGGCCTGATCTGCCTGATCATGGCCGCCGTTACCTGGATGATCCTGGCGCAGCACCGCTCGCGCGCCGCAGTCTACTGGTGCTGGGGCAACCTGCTCGTCGGCGGGGGCATGCTCCTGGGCTGGCACGGGGCGGGCATCCCGGACTGGTCCCGCTGGCCCGTGGCCAACCTCAGCACCTTCACGGGTCTGCTCTGCGCCGTCCAGGTGCCGCGCCTGGAGCTGGGGAGACCCTGGCGGCCAGAGGGAATGGCCGCAGCGAGCCTCGGGTTCCTGCTGGTCTTCGGGTTCATCTGGCGAGGAATTGGGAACACCACTCTCTGCCGGGGATTCGTCACCTTCGCCTGGATCGTCTCCATGCTGCAGGTGTCGAGGTGGTCCTGGCGCCTGACCGGCCAGGAGCAGAGCACGGGGGCCAGGACCATCGCCGCCTCCCAGCTGTTGCTGGCGCTCGGCCTGCTCGTCCACCTGGTGCACCTGATCCAGGTTGGTGCCAGGGGCGAGACCTTGGCGGGCACTCCGCTGGGACTCAGGCTGCTGGGTATCGTGGGTGGGCTGACGATCCTCGCGAGCGATGTGGGCTTCATCGGCATCTTCCTCGAGCGGCAGGTCCGCCAGCGCCTGGAAGCCGCCGCCGCCCAGGCCCGTCAGGAGGAGCGGCTGCTCCTCGGCAACCAGCTGGCCCATCTGGATCGCCAGCGGGGCTTCGGCCTGGTGGCGGCCTCCCTGGCCCACGAGCTGAACCAGCCCCTCACGGCCATCCTGGCCAGCGCCCAGGCGGCCCGGCGGGGTATTGCCAGGAACCTGCTGGAACCGGACCACAGCCTCGAGCTGCTGGACAAGATCATCCTCAACGCCCGCCGCCTCTCCGGGGTCACGGGGCGCATCCGCAGCCTCATCCGGCCGGGCCAGTCGGAGCCGGGTCCCGTGGACCTGGAGAAGCTCACCCGCAGGATGCTGGATCTGGTGGGAGACGAGCTGCGCCAGCATGGGATCCAGGTGACCTTTCCCGCTGGTGCCGAACCGGTCCTGGTGCAGGGGAACTCGACCCAGCTGTCCCAGGTGCTGCTGAACATCCTCCGGAACGCCATCGAGGCCCTGCTGCTGGTCCAGGAGCGGTCTCTCCAGATCCAGCTCACCCAGTCCGCCGGGGTGGCCTCCCTGGCCATCCGTGACTCGGGGCCGGGCCTGGACCCCGAGGTGGCCGACCGGGCGGGGTCACCCTACTTCACCACCAAGCCCGATGGCCTGGGGCTGGGCCTGTCCATCTCCACCGCCATCCTGGAACAGCACCAGGGGAGCCTGATCCTCCGCAATGCCGAGGGGGGCGGGGCCTGCCTGGACATCCGGCTGCCGCTCCTGGGCACTGGGGGAGCGCTGCCATGAGACCGGAATCCGCCCTCCCCAGGGCCAGGTGCGGGCCGGAGCTGGGCTCCTCGGAGGAAGGGGTCGCGCGCTGCCGCCGGGGCCGGGTCATCCTCATCGACGACGATGCCGAGATCCTGGCCGCCCTCCGGTTCCTGCTGGAGGTTGAAGGCTATGCCTGCGTGACCTTCCCGTCCGCCCTGGACTACTTCGCCTGTCTCGAGGCACACCGGAACCTGCCGCCCGGGCCCCGCTGCGTCCTGCTCGACGTGATGATGCCGGACCTGAATGGCCTGGAGGCCCAGCGGCGCCTGGCCGTCATGGATGACACGCCGCTGCTGCTCATGAGCGGCGCCAGCGGGGTCCGGGAGGCGGTCACGGCCTTCCGCGCCGGGGCCTTCGACTTCCTGATCAAGCCCATCGAGGCCGAGACCCTGCTGGGGGCCGTGGAGAAGGCCCTCGCGCAGAGTCGCAGGAGCCAGCTGCTGCAGGAGCAGACCCGGGTCCGGACCGGCAAGATCGCGGCCCTGACCACGCGGGAGCACGACGTCGCGCTCCGCGTCGCCCGGGGGCTGCGCAATCGGGTGATCGCCGAGGAGCTGGGCCTCGCCCTGCGCACCGTGAAGCTCTACCGGCAGCGGTGCATGGAGAAGCTGGAAGCCGCGAGCACGGCGGACCTGGTCCGGATCCTCCAGGACGAGGAGCCCTGACTCCGGGACGACCCGGGGCACCGGGACTGCGGGCGGACCTGGAGCCTCAGGGCTCGCGGCTGGTGGCGATGTCGAGGAGCCGGGTCAGCTCGCGCACGACCTCGCGGCGGTTGCCGTCGGCCTCATAGAGGGCGGCGACCTTCTTGCGGGCGGCGCCCACGTCGCCACAGGCCTTGCCCCGGCTGATGAGCTCGCGGCAGGCCTCGGGCATGGGGCCCCAGCTGCCGCACTCCACGAAGCGGTCGCTGAGGAAGATGAACTTGGGGATGGCCTCGCCGCCGTTGGTGAG
>Ga0208507_1001662_pt1 | contig 12184 bp, 33 predicted proteins | sample CryBogCBH12Aug01_FD_184626 | JGI IMG/M metagenome (GOLD analysis project Ga0208507, IMG submission 184626) | Freshwater microbial communities from Crystal Bog, Wisconsin, USA - CBH12Aug09.1 (SPAdes) (version 2) | ecosystem: Environmental > Aquatic > Freshwater > Lake | place: Crystal Bog... | reverse complement strand
CTAGGTGATGGATGGACACCATGACAGTAGAAAGCCACGATCAAAATGTTACTCATCGGTATCTTATTCATTATCCTGAGCATCCTGAGCGTACCACAGATCCCCACTACAAGGATTTTAATCACTACAGAAACCAGACAAAAAGTACTGCTCAGTGTGCTGTTGGTGCTCACCGTAATGATTTTAGTGAATGCACTCTAGATAAGCCTTTAGAACTCCACCACAGTCATGTTGAATTCTCCTTACAGAATGGGGTTGAATTAAAATGGTTAGAAGTAGATTACCCTGGTATCTCAGACCCAGAAAACGTAGGCGAGTGGGTAGAAAGCGCAGCTAACCTGGTTTGGTTATGTTTATTCCACCACAGAGGCCACGGTGGAGCACACACTGCAAGTGCCAGTGATTATGAGGCCGAAAAATACGTACGAAGTTTAATCGATTCTGGGCCAGTTGACCCCAAGGCCAAGATGATAAGACTTCCCAATCCCCCAAGGACGATTATCTAATGTGGTATGATGTTTTTAGAAAAGTAGCCAATCAAAAAGACGTTGATAAGACAATTAGAGACGCTATTGCTCGAGGTTGGACTTATGAAAAGTTAAAGAACAACCACCAAAGAATTCGTTGGCCCCACTGCACAGATAGACTAATTGATAATCAGGTTACCTTCCCTGGGTCAATCAGCGAGTACAGAGGGCTTAGAAACAACCAGGCAAAGATTAAGAGAATTGAAGCTGCCTGGCCAAAGCCAACCGAAGAAGAGTCTACTGATGAAACGAAGTTAGGTAGTTTTAGAGTTTGGGCTGAACGTAGTAGAGAAGACATTATTGATCAGGTAAAGAAGCTCCACGCTTTGGGGAATGACCCCTCTGCTCAACCTGGTGAAAGACAGAATGCTATTGCTTTTCGTGACAAGCTTATTAAGCAACACAACATCACCAGTAGAGAGTTTGGAACCTTCCTCCCTGACTCAGTAAAACCAGCGCCTGCTCCAACACAGGCCAAACCCAAGAAAGTCATCGACGTCGATAAACTTTCTACTATTTTGACTAAACTTTATGGATTAGATCAATAGTTGGACTTTTAGGAGACATTGTAGCTTTAAGTCTCCCAGAGTGTATTAATAGTATAGTATAATTTTATTATGAAATTTTGTTCCTAAGGGGACGGTATTCCTATCTCTATTTTTATTCATAATTTTTTCTTTTGATTTTATCGTTTGTAAATAATAAAATAGTAAAATAATTTATTAAATTAATAAATTGGTAATACCTGTACAAAGGATAGTAAGCGTAAATGAGTGACAACTTAGAGAATATGTTTAGTGAAGAAGAAGTACAGGCTGTAGTAAATCAGGAAGGCTTAAATGTCGTTGGTGACATCTTTAAGTTTTACTCTGAGGCAATTCAGATTGCAGTAGAATGGATCTGGGAACACGAACAGAATAACGACAAGTATACTCGTAAGGAAATTCGTGAGATTATTAGCAGTCATGTTAAGGGTGTTGATTGGACCAAGATTGAGGACCAGTTGGCAGCTATCTCTAGTTTCCAGGGAAATGAAGAGGACTAGTATTTGATAATCAAAAATTGTCAAATTATTATGTTATTAAGTAAATAAAGGAGAAATATGATTGACATCAGTACAACAACTGAGCGGACAATTACTATCACGATGAGTGATATGGATGCATTAAAGTTGCTTAAGGAGTTGGATGCCTGTACCGATTGGTTACTGGCTGGAGACAACTTGGCGGACCTCAATTACCAGCTGCGTGACTTTGTACGTGGCTTCTTTGACGATGCCCCAGCATTGACCCCAGTTTGGGAAGATGTTATCCATGTAGGTGAAGTAACCTACAAAGAACGTGAGGAGTAAATATGCAGGCAACAGAATTGCTTGAACTCCGTGAAGATGGAGGTGAGTATTCAGCACGCTATTATGAGCTGACTACTCCGATTAATGAAGACATTACCCACATCTACCTGTTAACTAAGGAAGGTGGGTCTGGTAAAACGTTTATTCGTGGTGGAGTTCCATACGATTTTTGCACAGCTGATGTCTATAACTTTGTAACGGACCCAGTCATTAATGAAGTTGAAGAATGTCCATTCCCATACAATTCAGATGAAGCATATGAGTTTGCTATGGAGCATGTATTAAAGCAGATTGATAAGTATACAATTTGTGAAGTTTGTGGCAAGCGTGATACCTTTGCTGGTATTGAAGTTGAAGATGAGACTAGTTGGAAGCATGCAAAGACTATTTGCCGTGATTGTGGTGGAGAAGACCCAAGGGATTGGACACCACCTGAAGCCTAAGTAAGGAAAGGAAGCAAATGAGTAAGTTAGATGATGTACTTGGCAAGATTGAAAAGTTATTTGCCAAGGCCGAATCTACGGAGTTCGTAGAGGAAGCATCAGCCTTATATGCTAAGGCTCAAGAGTTAATGACTCGTTACCAGATTGAAGAAGCTATGCTTAACAATCGTAATCGAGAAGAGCAGATTATCAATAAGCTGGTTCCAATGAAGAACCCGTATATTATTGATAAAAATGTTCTCTTGTTTGCTATTGCTAAGAATAACTACTGTAAGACACTACGTGGTAAAAACTATGGTGTTATCTATGGTTACGAGTCAGATGTTGCCATGGTTGTTAAGATGTACGAAATGCTGTCAACCCATATGATTAATGAGATGTGGACCGAGTTGGCAAAGTTTCGTGCTAGTAATAGTTCAACTGCAACAGTAAGTTGGAAGAAGTCATTCTTTAGTGGGTATGCAAATGAAATTAATAAGCGTTTGCAATCTGCTAAGAGAGATCTTATTAACGAAACATCAAGATCAACTGGTAATGATCAGTTTGCTTTGGTATTAGTTGATAAGCAAAAACAGGTAGACCGTTACTGGGAAAGTGTTCCAAAGGGGCATGCCGCGCCTCGTTCAATTAGTTCACATGCTGGTTACGGTTCCGGAAAAACTTCCGGTGGTCGGGCTGATCTCGGCCAGGCAAGGTTAAACGGACGTTTAGCTTTACCTGGTTGATCTAAGGGTAGAGGGTAGTAGTAGGTAGGGACGACACTATCTATTGCTACCCTCTTTTCCTATCTCTACCTTTTTTTATTTAATGTTGTTCTATTTTTATTTATCGTTGGAATTTATTATAATTTAATTATTATTTATTAATTTAATAAATATGTGTATAAAAAATGGAGAAAGGAAGAATAATGGTACACTTTTGGGGCTGTGACTGCTGGAGTTGTATGGCAGAGTACCGCCGTTTATTTGATGAAGAACAGAAAAAGGAAGATAAGTAATGGCAATGTGTGAAGATTATCCAGCTTGTGGCCATACAGATGGATTAGGATGCGATTGGACATCACCAAACGATGAACCCAATCTGTACTTTTGTCCTAATGAACACGGCTTTGAAGGTGTAGCAATGTGGCACCAAGTAGGTACACGTTGTTTTGAAGACAATTATGATGATGAAGATAGTCCCTATGGGGATTACTACGCAGAAGGAAATGATGATGACGATTAGAGCAGTATGTGATGAGTGTGATTATGCCTCACAATACGGAGATTTTTCATATGGTGATCATCCGGAAGGATGGACCGATGAAAATGGAAGACAGGAGTTTAGTGGGGATGATTCCCAGGAACACTACTGTCCACAATGCAGTGCAATGAGAAAAAGGAGATAGAAATGAAAACAGTAAACTTTTATGTTGACTATGATGCTTCATACAGAATTGTCTGTGAAGAGTGTACTCAGCAGGATAAATTACAAGCAGAGTATTACTTTTTGGGTCAACTGTCGAATCCAAACGACAGTATTACCTGCATGAGTTGTGAAGAAACAATTAAAGTAGAAAAGGAATAGTATGAGTGAGTTTGAGATGAAGATAAAGATTGACGGTAACGAACTTTGGAGTGCAGTATTTGGTTCCGCATTTGAGACTATGCCTTGGTGGAAAGAACTAAAGTTTGTTGATTGCGATTGGAACCAAATGCCTACGAATTTAGTTGGACATGCACGAGTAGGGATCGATGATCCGGAGTTTGAAGAAGACGAAATCCTTCAGTTTGAAGACATTCGTATTGAGCACCTGGTAAAGGGTCTTGAGATCTGCATCGAGAAGGGCTACCACCACTGCGGTATTCCTATTAGCGTTGATCTTGACTATGATAGCTGTGCTGGTGATGCAATCTTGCAGTGTGCTATCTTCGGAGAGTTGGTCTATGGGTAGATGTGAATTTATCGATTGCGTAGACTACAATGGGTTAGACTGTAAAGGAGATCTAATCCCATACTTTACAGAGAATGGTATGTTCTTTAGATGTACAGATCATACGAAAAAACATATGCTCAAAATGTCCGTATGGGGAACGTATACAGTACCTACTCTACCCTCGTAGGATTTTTTTATTTAATGAAGTTCCATTTTAGTTTCTCTAGTGTATCAATTAAAATAGTATTATTAATTTAATTAAATGGGGTAATTTATGTCCAGCTTTGAAGTAGGAAATAATGTTGAATGGATTAAGCATAACCTGAACTCCCGTGATTGGTACGGTACTATCCTGGCCGTTGATGTAGATAAACGAATGCTCCAAATTGAATGGGTTGTTCGTGCTGCAGAACGTAAGATTGACTGGTCTCCAATGGATAGGATTCGTGTTATTGAATCTATTCCCGTTGTAGTAAGAAAGAGTAAGAAAGATATCGAAGAAGTTATTGCTACTGCAGACTTACCAGCTACCTACTTTGAGTGGGAAATGGATGGTAAGTGTTATGCTAGTGGTAATGGTGACTTCGTAGGTTATAGTACTCCTCGGCCTAGTACTTCTTTGCGTAAAGTATTGAAGGAAATGTGTCAAGGTTGTAGTGTAATGATTGTATGTCGTTCCTATGCTTTGCAGACTGGTTCTGTAGGTTGGTGGGGCGGTATGGACGAAATGGACCGTTTAAAGTGGGTACAAAACCTGCCGGAAAAGGAAGAATAATGGATACTATTGAAGAACTTAACGCCTGGCTTGAAAAAGGACGTGAAAAGGTAACTATCGAGTTGACAAGAAGTCAGTGGCGTCTTATTGATTCTGCGTTGTTGCAGTATCGTATAGAGTTGCTGCTTAGTAATATTGATGCAGATACCAGACCTTTACGAGTAAGATTGCAAGAGCTGGAAGAGATCGTCGAAAATAAATTAAAGGAGGAAGTGACTGAAGAAAATACCATTCTGTAAGTAAGTTATTTAGATTAGAAACGAGTTGTTGTGAAGTTATTGGGTATCTTTAATAGTAAGAAAAAGTATGACGAATGGTTAGATAAGTTCGAAGAGGATTTGATTATACAGCTTAAGTTGCAGGGCGCTAGAATTCCTACCGCATTACAGGTAGAGGATGCTATTAACGCTTTGCGAGCTGTAAATGCCTAAGAAGAAACCTATTAGTAAAGCCAAAGTAAGAGTCGTCAAAACAGGAAAGGTGTCAAGGATATCTGGACTAAGTAAGCCCAGATCGTATAGATAATGGAATACAACGGAATTAAATTTGATACTACTGGGGGTAAAAATAACAACCCCAACCAGTATCCAGTACCAAGTAGTTTAGAACAAACTGCTATAGAGTATTTTTTCATTACAAGATATTTTCGAGATCTTTCTGAGTATTTTACAGCTAGAAAAGAAAGGAAGGCCAAAAAGAAGGAACTCTAAGGACTTTTTTTATTTAATGTTGTTCTATTTTAAGGTATCGTAGTAATTTATTATAATGTAATTATTAATTATTTAATTGGAAATAATTATAGCTAAACAGTAAGGAAGAAAATGAGTGAGTCATTAGGCCGTTTACGGACTTTGCAAGAGTTATTGAACAATGCTGAATCAGATTTAGATTCCGCTTTGGATGACTTTAGGAATACCGTATACGAGGTAACCGAAGGTATTCGTGAGCAAGTTCGGAAGGTAGATTACTATTCCGAGGACCTCAAGGAAGACTGGGAAGAAGTCAAGGATAATCTTGAGCAGTTTCTGGACGGTATTGAGATCGATTCAGATGTTAGCTGGAGTATTGACTTCAATGATGTATCTATTGAGCCAGAAGAACTGATTTTGAAGGAAATTGCTCTTAAGCTCAAGTGGTCTATTAATAAGACCTACGAGGAAGTCTATGCAGCAATTATGAAGATCTTCCCAATGGAATCTGCTTGGGACGGTTCGGTAGAGATCGAAGAAATGCTTCCAGAAGATTTCTAATGATTATTTGCGTAGACAATGAGTGTACGCAGCCCGGGTGTGTACGGAAGCGCTTATTGGCTTCCGTATGCACCTGTGGTTGTGTCTATGAAGCTCACATGTGGAATATCAACCAACAACCAGAAGGAGAACCAGAATATGAGACACTTGGTTGTCGCTATTGTGGATATTGGGATGTTACTGGCGATTATGTTAGTGGCTGTAGTGAATTTAATGAGGAGGAAGTAAATGTCTGTTAGTCGTCATGATGAATTTGACCACTTTCTGGATACTAACAATCCACGAATTGTTTTGGGTAATCTAGATTGGGCGCCTAGTGATGTATTGTATGCAATGGATGAGACTGCCTATTACTATGGTAAGTTGGAGTTTGAAGATATGATGGAAACATTTGGAAAGGTAGATGTAAAAAATGCTTGAATGGGATAAGTTTGACGAAGAGCTGGCATTTGAGGTATTGCCTCATGTAGTAGTTGGTGGTTGGTATGACCCAGCTTCTGGTGAAGGCGAAAATGAGTATGCCAAAGCAAGAGATGTTGACTGGAGTTATGAAGGTGACTACTTTGCTGGTTCCGTCTGTACTGGCTCAACTCCAGCAACCTGGGATGACCCAGGTGATGCACAGGGTGTTACCTATTGCGTTAAACCTGTAGTAGATGAAAATGGTGTACCGCTGTTAAATGAAGAAGGCAAATATGCCGAATACATCTTAGATGGCGATGGGGAGGAATGGTGAGGAAACCCACCAGATTAGTAAAAGATGTCTTCTATAAGAAAGGCTGGATGGAGGTTTCTATCATGCCAGACTTCTTCGTACAGAAGAACCAAAACCTGACTGTTATGATTCAGTTAGGTAAAGCCGATTGTCTTGTCCACAGAATGTCTGTTGATGAGGCTCGGGAAGTGGCAGATGCGTTAATTGCAGCTGCTGATTCATTAGAGTTAGAAAGGGAAGAAAATGTCAGAGTATGACGAGGAATTTGAAGAAGAGTATTACTGTCTTGATTGTGGTGACCCACTTGATGTTGAACGTGAAGGCTGGGGTTCCTGCAGTGAATGTGTAGAAAACAACGAAGAGGAGATTGAAGTGCCAAGCGGTGAAAATAGTATTACAGGATTGCCTTTGCAGTTGATTGGTCAGGATGGAAACGCCTTTATGATTTTGGGTCTTGCCCAAAAGGCTCTCCGTCGTGCTGATCTGTATGACAAGTTCTGGAATGAATACAATGAGAAGGCTACTTCAGGAGACTACAATAAGCTTCTTGCAACCACCATGGAATACTTCGAAGTATATTGATGACTGAAGAAGAAAAGAAGCGTATTGAGTTTACTTTTAACTTTGAAGAGACCCTCGAATTATTAAAGAAGATTAAGCCTACAGAAATCAAAGAAGAAGAAGACTCGTAGGATTTTTTTATTTAATGTTGTTCCATTTTAGATTTTCGTTAGTATAAATTATAATTAATTTATTAATTATTTTAAATGAAATAATTATAGCTAGTTAGTAAGGAGATAAAGTGGAGGAAATTGAGGAAGCCTTGGATAGCTTAAATAATCTGAACAACTCTATGTTAACTCAGGTTAATGGTTATCGTGAGGCACTTAGTGCTGTAGGCCGTACCCAAAGTAAGCAGTATGAAGCATTGTCAGAATTAAATCAAGCTTTACAGGATGCCATTCAGGCAATTATTGAGTTAGGATAGGTATGGAAACAATCAAAACAATTCAAGTTGGACGTTATACCCGTAAGCTTGGTGTTAAGTTGGAGTTGTTGGACCACGACAAGTTAACGAAGGTAGTCCAAAATGTGGTTAGGGCTCAATATGGTGATGATTCCAGTTGGGCTTCTGTAGAGCCTTGGAGCCAAGCGATTGGCCACCTCAAGGAGCCACAGTACACCTGGGATGACACCTATGATGTAGTTATGCTTAACACTGAAGGTGTTGGTTATGAGGTTGATGACCGTATGCGTGTTACCGTACTTTATAATGCTCTTGGTTCAAGTGGTTGGGTGGGTGTTTCGCCTCGTTTGCTCCTTGAGTGCCGTAGTGGTGAAACGATTGATCTTGCAGAGTATGTAAGGGCTTTTGGTGACCGTTTGGAAAGTAACTACTTCCTGTGGTATACAAAGTTAAAGAAGGAGGCATAATGCCAGGAGGACCAGACGAAACAGTAGCCGTTGTATTTAACGGCCCAGCAGAAGATATTCATGATCTGTTGGAGTTTTTGTTAGATGATGATGCAAGTACAGGTTTGGGTTATCCAGACTTTATGAAGAAAGTCCTCTGGGGCTTGGAATGGGAGAAGATGTAATGCAGAGAATGTATTTAACACCAGATGGTAATTTTGGAACTACAGGGGGGATGTTGCGTTTTTGGGTTGAAGACCTTCCAGCAGACCTCTTTGTAAGGGTCCAGGAGGACCCAGAAGGAACCTATGATGAATTGGCAGTATTCCTGATTAGAAGTGGATTAATGTAATGAGTGATGTTACTAAAGAAGACTTGATTAAATGGTTTGACCTTTCAGATGATTCCACAGGTAAGATCAACGACAACAACCTGTTTGAGTTGAACCAAGTGTTGGAAAAAACAAGACTGGGTGTATTCCAGGATTGGGCAAACGAATACAACATCAAAGAAATGGAGGTATAGTATGCCAATTCCAGAATCACATGCAAGTGTATTGCAGATTGTAATTGAATTGACGTTCTTTATTGGTATTTGGAGCTACATCGGATATGAAACATGCCAAAGCTATAAGAAATGGAGGAATAAGAAGTAATGGCTACAGCAGTTAATTTTGAGTGTCGTTCATGCACCTACGAGGAGGAAATGCTTATTGATTTGGATAAGTATGTAGCCTGGCAACACCAGGGTATGTACATTCAGGATGCATTTCCAGATTTTACAGCAGGACAGAGGGAACTGATTAAGACCGGTACCTGCAATGCCTGTTGGGAAGCAATGTTCTCTTTTGAAGAGGATGAGGACGAAGAATCGTAGATTATTTTTATTTAATGTTGATCTATTTTAGATTTACGTAAGAATAAATTATAATTTATTTATTAAATTAATTTATTAAAAAAACTTTACGTTCTTTTGATAGAGTAATTGTAGTAAGGACCTGGAGTAAGTCCCTAAACTGCACCAGTCAATGTAGTACCTAGTTAGAAAAGGAGATGAAAATGGACGGAATTCGTCTTACTCCCCAGGCACTCAAGCGCCTGAAGGAGATTTCATCGATCGGAAGTGCTGTAACGGGCAAGGAGATCACCAACTCCGAGGTCCTCGAGTCTTTGATTGGTTCTCACTACGAGAACCTCCAGGCTCAGTTGCAGTCACTTACAGGTGGTGTCAAGCTTGGTTCTACGACCAGCGGTAAGAAGACGGCAACGTCAACGAAGCCCAAGGTAGTAGCCAAGAAGGTTGCAACGAAGCGCAAGGTTCAACGTAGGTTGGTCCCTCCAGGGACTTACACCGGCTTGATGGAGAAATACGGTGACGGCGAAGTCCACGTATTGACCCGTGGTATTGAGCTTCCGGATGTGGCGATGAACCTGATCAAGGACGGATTGCGCACTGCAGCAAGCGCCCGTGGTTTGGGTCTGAAGATTGTCCACCAGAAGTACTCCAACGAGCTTCTGCTCAAGACGGGTCCAAAGACCCGTGGTTACCACGGTAAGAAGCTGTAGTAACCAAGTGACCTGAGCAAGTCCGTAAAAGGCTCCCCTTCGGGGTTAGTTAGGAGATAAGATGAATAATCACGCAAAATTTGCAAGTTTGCTTCACGATATAGAGTTTATCTCTACTGTACTCCACCGTGAGGAAGAGTACAGATCAGATAAGCTTTTGTCCGAAGTTATTGTTCCTCTGGAAGAGGTAGCCGCCAAGCTCTATGAGGTCTTAGAGTTGTTGGGTTGAGTCCTTTTTTTATTTAATGTTGTCCTATTTGTGATTCTTGATAGGATTTATTAAAATAGGTTTATTAAATAAATTGTTTAATAAAGTTGTAAGATTTTTTGAGAACGTCTAGAAATGGAGGAAGGAGGTGAATATGAGCGCAAAGTTTAAGGTTGGTGACAAGGTAAACTGGGTCAAGAAGGAAGGTTCGAAGGGCCAGGACTACACCGGTGTCGTTATCTTCGTTGAAGAGAACGGTAACATCGTGACTCGTTGGACTGCAGTTAAGTCCGGCAAGGTTTCCTACGAGAGCCACCCCGAGGACCGTCACGTTAAGGCCTAAGTGTCTTAACTAACTACGTTCATAATCCGAAGGACACCTGGGTATGTGTAATAAAAGGCCCACCCTAGAGGTATAGTTTAAGTTGGAAAAACATTGGGGAGACATAGACTGGTAGAGTTTGTCTATCTTTCGTGCCAGTCTATTAACTGCTACCGCAACCTACGGGACGCGAGTTACTCCGCATCGTCCAAAGATGGTGGTTCGAATCCACCTACCTCTACTGTTTAAATGAAGGAGAAGTTATGTAGCGTAAGGTGAGAATGGACACTGCCGATGAGGTTCTTAGACATCGGAGATCAGGGAATGCCAAAGCGAGCGACTAAGACGCTCATAGGTAGTACCTACAGTAAGATAAGAAAGGTAAAGTATGGTAACCCACAAGAACCCAGTAGCTGTTAACCCAGGTCTACTGCCTGATGATGTGTTTAAAGCTTTTAGGGACGAAAGGGCACAATATTCCTACATGGGAAAATGCCCTGGTTGTGACCTTCCATTCATCGAAGGCAAGTATGATGACGGAGTATGTGACATCGTAGAGCCTTGGTGCCTTGGTTGGTGCGAAGGTTGCGTAACAAGCGTTAAGAAGGGAAAGTAAGGTAAAAGTATGAAGACAGAACATAAGGCCTAGACGTAGGCCATCAATAAATAGACTGGAACGTATAATAGATCTACAGTCACAGCATACGGTGGGCATCGTGATCAGGTGCTCACCGTATGTTTGTAGATAGATTTTATTGGTTTAAGTCGTACGTAGAACATTTTTATTTAATGTTGTTCTATTTGTGGTTCTCGTTGAAATTTATTATAATTAAATTATTAATTTATTTTAATAAATAATTAATCACCTAAACTAACTACAACTGAAAGGAATAAAATGGAGAACCCCAAAGGTTGGGAACCAGGAATGTCTACCAGACATTGTTGGAAGTGTGGTAAGTTTCTGGGTGAAGCTACTGAATGCGCAAGCTGGATGGAGCCGATGCCAGAAGGTACAGAAGATGCGGAAAAGCCGTATTGTGTAGAAACCAGTGAATGGATTCCAGCGGAGTCCATTGTAGAGCTTGAGGATATGTTGTGTGATTTTATGTCTCACACCCTGGATAGTTGTACAGATCCCAGAAGAGATACGAAGGTCTGGAGGGACATCTGTAATGTTCTTTTCAATACCATCCAAGAGTTAAAGTCAATTGATGTAAACAACAACAAGGAGGAAGTACAATGAAAGTAGTATTTGAATGGGTACGTGGTGAGGACCTCGGTAATCCGTTGTCCTGGACTGCATACCCGAATTTTGATGACGAATCGGTTATTACCGAGGACGTTTATCTTGCAGTACACCAGATGGAAGACGGTGACACCGAAGCTTCCGTTGGACGTTGTGGTATGTATGGCGATGAAGAGTACAATGGTTTACACGAGCTGTTGTTGGATGCTATGCAGGATGCCGAGAAGGAGTTCATTACTCGGTACTTCTTCAATGTAGGCCTGGACCGTGAAACTACGCGTACTTTGAAGGTGTTTAATAAAAACGGCGGTTACGTCGACTATGAGGAAGGAAAGTAAGATGAAGTTAGAAGACTTGAAGAACGTTGAGGTACCCTACTTCGGTATGACGGAGTGGGAGAAGTGGTCAAAAGACAACTACTACACGCTCCAGAATGTAGGTTTGGACTTTGACC
>Ga0208507_1001660_pt1 | contig 12206 bp, 11 predicted proteins | sample CryBogCBH12Aug01_FD_184626 | JGI IMG/M metagenome (GOLD analysis project Ga0208507, IMG submission 184626) | Freshwater microbial communities from Crystal Bog, Wisconsin, USA - CBH12Aug09.1 (SPAdes) (version 2) | ecosystem: Environmental > Aquatic > Freshwater > Lake | place: Crystal Bog... | reverse complement strand
CGGGCGGCCAATAATTTTTGTTGGCCGGAAATGTCGCAAAGCGGCAGCATGATTTGGCGGCTATAGCGGAGTAGTTGGTTGTCGTTCATAGCAATGTGATGGATGGTTTAAGACATAAGATGATGCCAAAGAACTTGACAGACTGCAAAAGCCCATTATCATTAGCACTCGTTACAGGCGAGTGCCAACAATTTTTTAACCTTGTTTTCAATCTTAGGAGAATTAGATGAACATACGTCCGTTACACGACAGAGTTATTGTCAAACGTGTTGAAGAAGAAACTAAAACCGCTGGTGGCATCGTATTGCCCGGTTCAGCAGCAGAAAAACCAAGCCAAGGTGTTGTATTGGCGGTAGGTGCTGGCAAACCGTTGGACAATGGCTCTATCCGTGCCTTGGAAGTTAAAGTTGGCGACAAAGTGTTGTTCGGCAAATACTCAGGCAACGAAGTTAAAGTTGACGGTGAAGAAGTCATTGTCATGCGTGAAGAAGACATCATGGGCATTTTAGGCTAATCCCGGCGGATTAACCTACCCTTTTAGAAACGACAATCACACACAAACAAATTTAGGATAAAAAAATGGCAGCAAAAGACGTATTATTTGGTGATGATGCCCGTGTCCGTATGGCGCGTGGTGTAAACATTTTAGCCAATGCAGTTAAAGTGACCTTGGGCCCTAAAGGCCGCAACGCAATTTTGGACAAAAGCTACGGTGCCCCCACCATCACTAAAGATGGTGTGTCCGTTGCCAAAGAAATCGAATTGAAAGACAAATTCGAAAACATGGGCGCACAAATGGTCAAAGAAGTGTCATCAAAAACGTCTGACGTAGCGGGCGACGGTACAACTACTGCGACCGTTTTGGCACAATCCATCGTCAACGAAGGCTTAAAAGCCGTTGCCGCTGGCATGAACCCAATGGATCTGAAACGCGGCATCGACTTGGCTGTTATCAAAGTGGTTGAAGCAGTCGTGGCAGCCGCCACCCCTTGCACCGACAACAAAGCTATTGCCCAAGTAGGCACCATCTCTGCCAACTCCGATGCTTCTGTAGGCGACATCATTGCCGAAGCAATGGAAAAAGTCGGCAAAGAAGGCGTTATCACCGTTGAAGAAGGCTCAGGCTTGGACAACTCTTTAGACGTAGTTGAAGGGATGCAGTTTGACCGTGGCTATTTGTCACCTTACTTCATCAACAAACAAGAAAACATGAGCGTCGAGTTGGAAGACCCGATGATCCTGATTTACGACAAAAAAATCTCCAACATCCGCGAATTGTTGCCAGTATTGGAAGGCGTTGCCAAATCAGGCCGTCCGTTATTGATTATTGCTGAAGATGTTGAAGGCGAAGCCTTGGCAACTTTGGTGGTCAACACCATGCGCGGCATCCTGAAAGTATGCGCGGTTAAAGCACCTGGTTTTGGTGACCGTCGTAAAGCCATGCTGGAAGACATAGCCGTATTGACTGGCGGTACTGTGATTTCTGAAGAAGTCGGCTTAAGCCTGGAAAAAGCTGAATTGGATCAACTGGGCACCGCCAAAAAAGTCCAAATCAGCAAAGAAAACACCACTATTATCGACGGTGCTGGCTTAGAAGACCAAATCAAAGGCCGCGTGGCTCAAATCCGCGCCCAAGCCGAAGAAGCGACTTCTGACTACGACAAAGAAAAACTGCAAGAACGTCTGGCCAAATTGGCTGGCGGTGTTGCCGTGATTAAAGTCGGTGCAGCCACCGAAATTGAAATGAAAGAGAAAAAAGCCCGCGTTGAAGATGCCCTGCACTCAACCCGTGCAGCGGTTGAAGAAGGCGTTGTGGCGGGTGGCGGTACTGCGCTGGTGCGTGCTTTGTCAGCCTTGGAAGGCGTTGAAGGCGCTAACCACGACCAAACTGTGGGTATCAACATTTTGCGTCGCGCTTTGGAAGAGCCACTGCGTCAAATCGTCGCCAACGCTGGCGACGAGCCTTCTGTAGTGTTCAACGAAGTCAAAAAAGGCACTGGCAGCTACGGCTACAATGCTGCAACTGGCGTTTACGGTGACATGATTGAAATGGGCATCTTGGACCCAGCCAAAGTGACCCGCACCGCGCTGCAAAACGCGGCTTCTGTTGCTGGCCTGATGCTGACCACTGAAGTCATGATTGCTGATGCACCAAGCGACGAAAAAGGCGCTGCAATGCCCGATATGGGTGGCATGGGCGGTATGGGTGGCATGGGCGGCATGATGTAATCGTGCCGCTTTGAAGCCTTAGGCTTCAAGCTTGCTGCTGTAAAACAAAAAGCCCCGGTTGTGTTCGCAACTGGGGCTTTTTTGCATGAATGTATGATAATTGTTATAATAGCTGCCAGGTTTGACGGAAAGAGGTTGGGGTGTGCCCAACCTATGCACTTGACTGCCGATGAGGTTTACAAGTAGAGCAGCCATGAGCGCGTTAACACTGAGATTTACTGAGCAAAAACATCAACGCTTGAAAGAACTCGCCCAAAGCAAAGGCATGAGTGTCAACCATTTGCTGGATGAAGTCACCACGCTTATTTTGGCTGAATTTGATTTAAAAACACAATTTGAAATCCGCGCCCAACGGGGACAGGACAAAGCGGAACGTGGAATGGAATTGCTTGAAAAATCCAACAGATCAAAATGTTAGTTACGTATACCCAACATACGCCCCGAATATCAATCTTGTAAAAAAGCGTTCGCCAAAGCAGGCTAGCTAAAATCATCACCAAAAGCGCAATTTTCATTAACAACTAATCTTTAATGATTTAATATTGTTGGGGTTCGTTCCTTTTATGCCCTTGGGTACACCCCAACCTACGTGCTCTTTAGTCATTTTGTCTAATGTTTTGGTGATTTCAAGGTGCTAGACGCCGCGAAAAAAAAGGATAGTACTTTTCAATATGAAACAAAAGGGTTCATTTTGTCCAGTCTTTACCAATGAAATATGGGACTCCCCATCAGGGTATGACGGAATAACCATTCCGTCAATCTGACATACTTTCGGCTGGTCGGTTACTTAGAATGTTTTGTGAATAAATGAATCCAAGGGGATTTGAATGCAACCAACTAATGTAGATATAAAATCTTTGTTTGGGAACAAAGTGCAATTCCGCATCCCTCTTTTCCAACGACATTATGTCTGGAGCAAGGAGGATCAGTGGCTACCACTATGGGAAGATATCAAAGAAAAATCAAACCACTATCTTTCGCAACAAAAAAAAAATAAGTTTACTCACTTTACAGGCGCAATAGTCATACAGCAAAAGTCAACTAATCCTGATGAAGTCAATAAATATGAAATCATAGATGGGCAACAAAGGTTGACGACATTCCAGGTTATTTTGTGTGCTCTGAGGGATATTTGCACCTCTCTTGAGTTTAATGATATTGCTGATGAAGTTAAGTCTTACACTATAAATTCAGGAATGTTGTCTCATAATTACAAAGACGAACAGTACAAGCTTATACCAACAGAATTTGATAAGCCATCGTTGAAAGCGTTGGTTATTGGTACAGAAGGTGCTGAACTGAGTGATAAAAATGGACGTATTTACAAATCGTATGAATATTTTAAAGAACACATACAAAATTATGCAATGGGTGAGCGGAAGAGGTTACTTTCACTATTCCACTCCATTTTAAATGATTTCGGGCTTGTTCAGATATTGATTGACTCAGACGACGAGTCAGAATTGATTTTTGAATCACTTAACGGGAGAGGTAAAAGTCTTCTTCAATTTGATCTTCTTCGAAACAATCTTTTTTTAAGAACACGGAAATCGGAAGAGGAAGATAGAGATGAGCTTTATCACAAATATTGGAGTCATTTTGAAACTAATTTTTGGGAAGAAGAAATCAATGTAGCAAATCGAAAAATAATTTTATCTGAGTTGTTTTTTCAGCATTTTCTCACGGCAAAGCTAGCAACAGACAGTGTTTTTCCTCTTTTTAAAACCTATCAGAGGGAGTATAGAAAAGAATTAGAAAATAATCGTGGCTCAACATACGAGCTAAGTGAATTATGTAGATATTCCAAAGTTTATCAAGATATTATAACTTGTGATAAAGATTCAGATATTGGCCATCCGATGAAATTCTATAAAACATTGGACATTACAAGCCTTTATTCATTTGTATTGTTCATGAAAAATGAATTCAATACCCCTGCTTTAGAATTGCAGTATATTTTCAGGATATTAGAGTCATACACTATCCGTCGAATGTTATGTACCACTCAAAATCACAGAAACTTCAATAAATTCTTTTCAGAAGTTATAAAGAAGCTTAAGACTGACAAATTTAATATAGCCAAATTTATTTCTATTTTATCTCATCAAACTTCATCATCTAGAAAATGGCCACGTAATAATGAAGTAAAAAATTCATTTAATGGTCATTGGACCAAAATAAATGTTAACAGAAATGTAATCAGATATATTTTGTACAGTATTGAATTGCTTAATCGAGGTGAAAACAAGTTTGGTGAACAAGATGAAATGCCTTTTAATCAGTTTACTTTAGAGCACGTCATGCCAGAGATATGGAAACAAAACTGGTCTTTGCCTTTGCCAGAAGGGTCAGTCAAATATGAAGCCATGTTTTCTGAGGATTATAAGAAAAGCCATCCGTTAACGGAAGATGAAGTTCCGTCAAGAGATGGCTTGCTTGATGAGTCATATTTAAGTGCTTTTGAGCTAGCATTGGAAAGAGACTGCATGAAACAAAGCATAGGTAATTTGACAGTAGTTACAGTTAAACTAAATTCAAGATTGTCCAATGGTTCTTTCGAAGATAAGAAACAATCACTCTTTAATTGTTCTGCCTTATTGCTGAATAAAGATATTTATATGAATGAAAATTGGGACGTTAAGCAAATACGTGAACGAGAAGAGAGGTTGTATGCAAATTTCTGTGCCTTGTGGCCAGATATTGATTGGTTTGAAAAAAATATACCATATTAAATATATTGGTTTTGGGGCAATGGAATGGAGTTGTAGATAAATACTTAGCGGATCATCCTGAGAAACGGAATCAGCTCGTAGGTTGGGGTGTACCCAAGGGCATAAAAAGAACGAACCCCAACAAACAAATGCATAAGTCCCCGTTATTTGTCCAATAAAACAGCTTTCGGCAAAACCAGACTTGCTAAAATTATCACCAAAATCACAATTTCCATTAACAACTAATCATTAATGTTTGATTTTGTTGCGGTTCGTTCTTTTTATGCCCTTGGGTACACCCCAACTTACCTGCTATTTGTTCCAATCCAGTTGGTTATCTTTGCTATGGCTTCCTGATGATCGCTGGCAAGTCAGAATGGCATCGCGCCAATCAGTACCCTCGACACTCATCCCTTTAGTAAAACAAGCCACTGTTTTTTCAGCATCGTTTGTGCCTGAACAAAGTTTTACTATGTTTTTCCATTCCCAAGTACTGCTTTTTCCCCAGCTCACTTGACCAGATTTAAGTTTTTGAAAACATTTGCCCGGTTCGCTAGGTTTTGAAGTGCCTTGACAAAGCTGCTTGACATTTTCTGCATCCCAATTCAAATCTTTATTATCGTTCCAAGCTATTTTTCCTTGAATATCGCTAAAACATTCGCTCTCTTGATCGGATGCCTGCACTGCTGCTATGCCCATAAAAAAAGTGAACGACACAACAGTGGCAATTTGGAATACCTTGTTTGTAACTGATTGTTTTTTATTCATTGTAAGTCCTTATGTGATTAAATATAACGTCTGCCCAATTAACTTACTGTTATATTTAACGATGACAAATTTATATTTTTCTACAAACGTGTTGGGGCAAGTGTCCCAAATAATCAGCGCGTAGCGCGTAAATTGGGGAGTACCCAAACTACGTTCTGTAAGACGAAAAGCCCCGGTTGTGTTTGCAAGCAGCGCTTTTTTATGAAAATAGGATATTGTACCCTTGTATCTACGGGCGGTTGGCTTATGGCCAATGCATTTGACTTTTTAGATTATTTATATGACCACCCCCTACCGGCCCCCTTTCCGCATCACTTCCGGCATCCTGAATGCCGTGGCCGAGATCAGCGAATTATTGGGCTTCTGGTCAGCCGGACAAGGCGCGGCTTCCCCGCAATTACGCCGCGAAAACCGTATCCGCAGTATTCAGGCATCGCTGGCAATAGAGCATAACAGCCTGTCGCTGCAACAAGTCACCGCCATTCTTGACGGCAAGCGGATATTGGGGTTGCCCAAGGAGATTCAAGAAGTGCGCAACGCTTTTAATGCTTATGAGCAACTGCCCCATTGGCAGGCTAGCAGCAGTGGACATTTGCTGGCGGCCCATGCCTTGTTGATGCACGGGCTGGTTGACCACCCCGGCCAATGGCGTAGTGGTGGCGTGGGGATATTCCAGGAACAGGCCTTGGTGCATGTCGCCCCCCCCGCCTCGCAGATACCCAGACTGATGCAGGCTTTGCTGGGCTGGTTGTCCAGCACCGACACGCACCCGTTGATTGCCAGTTGTGTGTTCCACTACGAACTTGAATTTATCCACCCCTTTACAGACGGCAATGGCCGTTTAGGGCGCCTATGGCAGACCTTGATTTTAAGCCAATGGCGACCAGCAATGGCTTATTTGCCGGTGGAAACCATTATCCGCGAGCAGCAGCAAGATTATTATCGGGTGTTGGGTGCAGCCGATCAGGCTGCTGACAGCACAGTATTTATCGAATTTATGCTGGGTGCTTTGGCTCAAGCCCTGCAAACCGGCATAGCGTCATCTTTACCGCCAAACCTGTCGGCAGAAAATGACGGTACAATGTCGGTAAAACCAATAAGTGTTCCTGCACAAGCCTTACTATTGGCCTTACAGCAAACCCCGACATTGACCGTACCGGAACTGTCGGCGCATATCGGCAGTAGCGAACGCACGGTGGAGCGGCATTTGCAAAAGCTGCAACAGCAAGGGCTGTTACGGCGAGAGGGAGCAAAAAAAGGCGGCTATTGGCAAGTGCTTGGCATCAAGTGAGTGTTGGAAAAATGGGCTATTTGCTGAGTAGGCCGTAAGAAGGATTCATACACTTAGCGCCGTTTAGCCAACTTGCTATGCTGGATGGAATAAGAGAAATAAACCATCAGCCCCAACACTAACCAAACCACAAAACGCAGCCAAGTGATGGCTGGCAAAAATGCCATTAATGCGCCGCAGGACAGCATTCCCATAATGGGAAACAGCGGGCTAAACGGAGAGCGGAACGGGCGCGGCAAGTCCGGCTGGGTGATACGCAGCACAATAACGCCCAGACACACCAGCACAAACGCTGCCAATGTGCCGATATTGACCAGCTCTGCCAGATCGCCCAATGGGATAAATCCCGCCACGGCGGCCATAATTAGGCCACAGATCACAATCACCCGCACCGGCGTTTGGGTATGCGGGTTGACCTTGCTGAAAAACGGCGAAAACAATCCATCGCGTGACATGGCGAAGATAATACGGGTCAGGCCGTAATATAACACCAACATCACGGTGGTGAGGCCGGCAATAACACCCGTGGCAATCAAGGCCGATGCCCAAGAGTAACCCAATAAGGTCATGGCATGGGAAACCGGTGAGGAGACATTAAGCTGGGTATACGGCACTACGCCGGTGAGCAGGGCGGACACGACAATATACACTAAGGTGCAAAAAGCCAACGAGGTGACAATACCGAACGGCAAATCTTTTTGCGGGTTTTTCGCTTCTTCGGCGGCGGTGGATACCGCATCGAAACCCACATAAGCGAAAAACACCAGCGACGCGCCTGCCAGCACGCCGGTGGTCTTGCCATCGGGCAGGGTCTGGAACCAACCAAACGGCATAAAAGGTTGCCAATTGTCAGGATTGACATTAAACGATGCCACGGCAATAAATATACTGATGGTGATCAGCTTAACAATGACCATCACATTATTGACCCGTGCGCCGTGTTTGACACCGATGATAAGCAATGCCATCAGCATCAGGATAATCAGCGAAGCGGGCAGGTTGATAAGGCCGCCCAGTTTTGGCGCTTTGCTCAAGAAATCCGGAAAAGGCATCCCTAACGCTTCCAGTGCATTGCAAAAATACCCTGCCCAACCATTGGCCACCGCTGCCACCGATATGCCATACTCCAACAACAAATCCCAACCGATGATAAAGGCGAACAGCTCGCCAAAGGCCGCGTAACTGTAGCCGTAAGCACTGCCACAGCCGCCCACCGAGGCGGACAATTCGGCGTAGGACAATGCGGCAAAAGCGCAGGCACAACCGGCAATAATAAAGGAGAAGATAACAGCCGGCCCGGCTTGGGTGGCGGCGGCAATGCCGGTCAGCACAAATATGCCAGTGCCGATAATGGCGCCAATGCCTAAGAAGGCCAAATCCCAGGCGGATAGGCAGCGGTGCAAGCTAGTGGCAGTCCCGTCCTCCGGGGTGACGCGTTTGGTGCGGAAAATAGGTAGCGGCATAGTGGTCAAAGCGAATAATAAACAATAGGGGTGGCTAGGATTATAAGCAGTCGCCCAAAATTTGTCCGGAATTTTATACCGGCAAGGCTATAGCTGAATAATGGTGATCAACGGCTATGTAGTGGCGTGGGGCTATCCAAAAGGCCGCCCCCACCGGCCTATCATGCAACGTTGTCTGCACGCACCATTAATGGTCATTGAATCAAGCCATTGGCAATCAGCTGAAAAACAAAAAGTGTTTGAAAAATGGTTTAATGTGATGCTGCATGATAAAATAATGGTCAAACGCTGATGGTCTACCCTATGTCCGCCGCCCTGTCCCAATTGCCGCCCTACCTCCAACGCTGTTTTTGCCTTTTGCCTGAGTAACGTCATTAATGAAATCCGCTATTTTTTTCGCCCGTTTGTTTCTATTTTTAACGCCCTACAGTCTGGCATCGGCCACCACTTATGATTTGCCGCCCACCCCCGGCGATTCTGTGGTCAGCAAATTCCAAGATGAGGACACCTACATACCTGCCGAACAAAACGAAACTTTATTGGATGTGGCACGCACCAATTTGTTAGGGCAAATGGAAATTGTCCGGCTTAACCAAAACCTAGACCGTTGGTTGGTCAAAAAAGGCCAAAATGTCCGCTTGCCAAACCGGCGCATCCTGCCTGATACGCCGCATGAGGGGATTGTGCTTAACATTGCCGAATACCGGATGTTCTACTACCCGCCCAATAACCCCGGCAAAGTGATGTCCTTTGCCAACGGTGTGGGGCGGCAAGATTGGAAAACACCGCTGGGCAAAACCAGCGTGGCCAAAAAGGTAAAAGACCCCGCTTGGCATCCGCCCGAATCTATCCGCCGCGAACATGCCGCCAATGGTGACCCGTTGCCGGAAATTGTCCCCCCAGGCCCGCACAACCCTTTAGGCGCTTATGCCCTGCACCTTAACTTGCCGGGTGAGTACCGCATCCATGGCACCGACATCGATAAGATTTATGGTATTGGTATGCAAATCACCCACGGCTGTATGCGTATGTACCCAGAAGACATCCAGACTTTATACAATGCGGTGGAGGTGGGCACACCGGTATATCTGGTCAAACAGCCCATTAAAGTGGGTTGGTTGGACAATACGCTCTATATTGAAGCCCATCCCGACTTGGAAGGCGAAGAAATGGATCAAGCACAGCGTTATGAATTTGCCCTACAGTTGATTAAAAAAGCCACTCATGAAGATTTTCCCGAAATCGACCAAGAAGCGTTAAACAAAGCGCTCACTGAATTGTCGGGCAACCCAACCGCCATTTACGAACGGCTGCCGGGGCAGTCGGTAGCCGCCCCCGCCCCACCGCCTAAACCGATAGCGGCAGTTAAGCCCAAGGCCGCTGCAACAACAGTAAAAACTAGCTTGGCAGCACCCGCCAAAACAAGCGATAAAGGCGTAAAAAAAGCCGCTTCCGCCGCCATTAAGCCAGCAAAAAAAGCAACGGTTGCTGTTGCGGCAGTTAGCAAAACCACTAAAAAAGTAGCCAAAGCGCCCGCCCCCAAAAAAAACGTATTGCTCGCCGCTGATGATGTTAAAAAACAAGACAAGAAAGCGGCAAAAAAACAAGGTTCCCCAGGCGGCTATTATCGGGGCACTTAAAGAAGCGGCGGCAGTGTTTAGCCTATCGGCGGTGCGGTTTATTTTCTTGCGGCAACGGTATTTGTCTGTTTGTTATGTTATAAACACTGCTTGTTTTTGACATTAATGGACTCATGAACACTCTTTTATTGACCTTGGTCGCGCTGTCGTTAGTGGCGCTGAACGGTTTTTTTGTTGCCGCAGAATTTGGCTTGGTCAAATTACGGCATACCCGCCTACGCGCCATTATTGCCAAGCACGGCTGGCGCGGGCGTATTCTGGCCAAAGTCCATGGCAAACTGGACGCTTATTTGTCCGCTTGCCAGTTGGGCATAACGCTGGCCTCGTTGGGTTTGGGCTGGATTGGTGAACCGGCTTTTGTCCGGCTGCTGGAACCCCTGCTGATCACTATTCCCATCACCTCGCCTGAACTGCTGCATGGCATATCCTTTGCCGTTGCGTTTTCCACCATATCCTTTTTGCATATCGTGGTCGGTGAACTGGCCCCTAAATCATTGGCTATCCGTAGCCCGGAGAGCATCGCCCTGATCGGTGCCGTACCGCTTTATGGGTTTTATTGGCTAATGTTCCCAGCCATTTGGCTGCTCAATAACAGTGCCAACTTAGTATTATTTGTCATGGGCTTATCCAGAAGCCACGGGCATGATGCCAGCTACTCCTCCGAAGAACTGAAATTTATCTTACGCAGCAATCACGCCAGTGAAAGCTTTAATCGGGATGAATGGAATATTTTGGCGCAAACACTGGATTTTAGCGAACTGGAAGTTTCAGACCTGATGCGGCCATTACATGAAGTGACCGCTTTGTACCAGTCAAAATCCTTGGCGGAAAACTTGGCCACCGTGTATAAAACCCGTTTTAGCCGTTACCCGTATTTTGCCGCGAACGGCATTGATGTGCTGGGGGTGATCCATTTAAAAGATTTGTTTTTGGCGCAGCAACAATTACAGGCAATTGATAAGTTAGAACCTTTTTTACGCCCTATCCAGTATATACCGCCGCATACCTCCGCTATGGCGATGATACGGCATTTCCGCACCGGCGCCTCGCACTTTACCATGATCGGCCAACAAGGCGAAAAGCCCGAAGGCTTTATCACCCTCGATAATTTGTTAAGCGCGATTGTCGGCGAAATACGCGACGAGTTCCGTCACAATAATAACGACTGGGCGCGCTTTGATGATGGCACGTTGATTGTCAGGGGCAGCTTGCCCATTTTCTCGCTGGAACGGATTTTGGCGATTGACATAGAAAATGAGGCGCTGGATTTGGAAGACACCGCCTCGCTGGGCGGCCTGATTATGACGAAATTAGGGGATATCCCAGTACAAGAGCAGAGAATTGCTTTTAAGCAATTTGATGTGCTGGTCAAAAAAATGGACGGGCCGCGTATCGTGTTTGTGCAGATATTCCCTAAGCCGCCGGATAAGCTTTAACCGGCCTGATAACTGCCCATACCCATTGCCACCCTGTCACTTTCAGCTGCATTGGCGGCAGCCGTGCCGTCAACCGACCATAATTTCTCAAGCTGATAAAATTCACGGGCTTGTGCGGTCATGGCATGGACAATGATATCGCCCATATCCAGCAACACCCAATCCGACCCTAAGCCGCCTTCAATACCCAATGGCTGTAGCCCGTTTTCAATGCATTTGGCAGCTACATGGTCGCATAACGACTTGAGGTGACGGTCTGATGTGCCAGTGACCAGCAACATGTAATCGGTAAAGGTGGTTTTGTTGCGTACATCCAAGGTGGTTATGTATAAACCTTTGCGCTCGTCCAATACGTCTTGGACTATTTTCAGTAATGCTTCTGTCTGCATTCAATTTCCTGTTTGATCGATGGGATGGTAAAGTTTTTGCTGATTGATGTAGGCAATCACGGTATCGGGCAGTAAAAATGCCGGATTATGTTGTCCGGCAATCATCTGCCTAATGGCGGTCGCTGCAATATCCAGCGGGGTAATGGCCTGAAAGTATAACTGACCGGCTAGGTTTTCTGATAATGGCTGGCTGCTTTGCGCCAGTTTGGCGCTTAAAAAGCTGCACAAGGGTGGGTTGCTATAGCCGGGCCGCGTAATGACAACAACATGGGCCAAGGC